>Ga0214917_10008196_pt1 | contig 10337 bp, 8 predicted proteins | sample LL_1208_BB_MetaG_FD_177983 | JGI IMG/M metagenome (GOLD analysis project Ga0214917, IMG submission 177983) | Freshwater microbial communities from Lake Lanier, Atlanta, Georgia, United States - LL_1208_BB | ecosystem: Environmental > Aquatic > Freshwater > Lake | place: USA: Georgia | collected...
CTTGCACTGCGGCCGGTGGGGCTCCCGGTGACATCCACATCCGGGCCGGCACCTACGACCTGAATCAGCCCGGCTCGCCCGGCGTGCAGTTCCAGGTCCCTGGCGTCGTGGTCAGCGGGGCCGGGGCTGGGACCATCATCCTCGGCAACAACTCGGCGCCCGCCGAGACGACCGTGTTCGAGGTCGGCAACGGTGGCACCCTTCGCGACCTGCTCATCCAGACGACCTTGGACACCGGCAACGGCGGCGGCCTTGGCATCGTGGAGGCGAGCGGCGGCGCCCCGGTCTACATCGAGAACGTGAGCGTCGAGTACACCCGCGACGCCACCGCGACCAGCAACATCCGCGGGGCCTTCTATGGCAACTTCACGCCGATGACCTGCGTTGGCTGCCGGGCGACCTTGAGCGGCACGCAGACTCCAGTGAACCCTGCCGACGCCTTGGCGGGCTTCATGAGCCGTGGCTCCACCATGACGCTCACGGGCTGCTCGACGAACGGCGGCGACGGGGGCATGGTGGCTCACGGCGCCTTTGCAGCAACCCGGCTCGCGGCCAACGGATGCTCCGCTACCAACTTCACCAGCTACGGCATGGTGGCCTACGGCAACACGGGCCCGGCAACGCTGGCGGTCGACGGCGGCTGCACCATCTCCTCCCCGTCGGGGGGCACCATCGGTGCGCTGTTCCTGAATCTCGGCGCCAACGCGACCGGATCGGTGCAGGGCGCGACCATCACGCTCGACTCCGCCCCCGCTTCGGGCACCTACGGCGTGCTGGTGAACGCCGGCACCCAGGTCCGCATCGGTGGGTCGGACATCACGGCGGAGACGGGTGTCGACTCCTCTGCGGGCTCCAACGACATCATCGTCGCGAACGTCATCACGGCGCAGCCGGGGACGCAACTGGTCACAGCGGGAAGCGACGAGGCCGCGCACAACATTCTGCTCTGAGGTAAGCCTTGGCTCTCCGCTCGCCAGTCGCTTACCACGGCTATTGGGGCATCTTCGCCACCTACGGAGATCTTCCGAACATCACCGGCAGCGCGACACAAAGCCCGAACCTCCAACCGGGGGACACGGCTTACGTCACCAGCGACGCCATGCTCTACTTCTGCATCAACGCCACTTTGGGCGCAGCAACCTGGACGGCTATGGCTCTCACCTCTGCCAACTTCGACGCCTTCGGGCGGCTGCGCACCTCAAACCCCCAGACGGTATTCGACTCGAAGCTCGTCTATGATGCGCAGCCTTTGTACTGGGCCGAGTCGCAATCGGGCGGGGCTGGGGCCGGCGTGTGGTCGGCGCTCAATGCGACCGTGACGCTGACGGTGGCAGCGGGGCAGTCTTCGGTGCGGCAGTCGCGGCGGTACTTCACCTACCAGCCCGGCAAGAGCCAACTGATCTTCTGCACGTTCAACCTGAACGGCATCACGGCGAACGCGACCAAGCGGGCGGGCTACTTCGACTCGGGCAACGGCTTCTTCTTGGAACTCTCGGGCGGGACCGCGTACCTCGTGCGGCGCTCGACCTCGCTGGTCCCCACGACGACGGTCGCGCAGGCGGCGTGGAACCTCGACCCCATGGATGGCTCGGGCCCCAGCGGCGTGACGCTCGACTTCACCGCGACGCAGATCTTGGTGATCGACTTCGAGTGGCTGGGCGTGGGCTCGGCCCGTCTCGGCTTCGTGATCAACGGTCAGGTCATCTACGCGCACCGCTTCGACAACGCGAACCTGAATCCGTCCGTCTACATGAGCACCCCCAACCTCCCCATCCGGTACGAGGTGACGGGCGATGTGGGCCTCGCGGCGCCGACCTCGATCGCGTGCATCTGCTCGTCGGTGGCGAGCGAGGGCGGCCTGACGGGCACCGGGACCAAGTTTGGGTTCGCGTGTCCGGCTCGGATCACGGGCATCGGCAACGGCGCGAACCACACCATGTTCTCGATCCGTCACATGGGCGCCTACCCCCGCGTGACCATCATCCCGACGGCTGTGGGCCCGCTCGCCGACAGCAACGGGACGAGCAAGTGGGAACTGATCTACAACGGCACCATCGCCGGGGCGACGTGGGCGGCGGGCTCGCGGGGCTACTGCGACCTCGACATCGCGGGCTCGGTGACGCCAGGGACCGGGACCGTCATCGCAGCGGGGGTGTTCTCGAACGCCACGCCGCCCGCGAACCTCGAACTCACCAACACGACGCTCACGCTGGGCGCAGACGTGGCCGGAACCTCGGACACCATCTCGCTCCTCGTGACGAACCTTTCCGGCGGTAACGCCAACTATCTTGCCGCGATCGACTGGCTCGCGCTCACCTGAGGTAGCTCATGGCCCTCCGCTCTCCCACCTCTGCGCACTCCTACTGGGGCTCGTTCGCGAACCCCGCCGCTCTGCCGGTCGGCAACCCGAACCTGGAGACGGGGGATACGGCCTTCGTCATCTCGGCGAACTCGCTGTATGCCTACGATGGGGCTGCATGGGCGCCTGCGACGACGACCGCGCCCGCGGGCAACCCCAACGAGGTGCAGTACAACAGCGGCGGGGCGCTCGCCGGCGATCCGAACTTCACCTATGATGGGACCAACCTCACGGTCGCCACGGGCGGATCGGCCATCGACATTGGCCAGGGCTTCATCACGGGCAACCCAGGCCTGATCGTGGAGACGGGAGCCGGCGGCACGCTCACCCTCGGCACCGCGGGCGAAACGGTCGACCTCGTTGGGACGAACATCCTCGTCAACAGTGCGGCGGGCGCGGCCGGTGAAGTACTCACCAGCAACGGCCCCGGCCTCGCGCCGACGTGGCAGGCAGGAGGGGGCGGCGGAGGCACGATCGGAGGCACCATCGCAGTCAACGAGGTCGCCTTCGGAACGGGTGTGGACACCATTGGCGGAAGCGCAGACCTGATCTGGACCCCTGGCGCCCCTTCGGTGTTGGGCGTGTCGGGCCGGGTCGACCTGACTGGTCCTGGCGTTGCAGCAGTGGCGCTCACTGTCACGTCTGGTAAGACGACGATGAGTGATTCGCTGGGCGACCTCACCGTGCAGATCGATCCCGAACTTGCGGAGTTTCTGCTCCAGACGGGACCGACCTTCGGGACGCCTGCGGTGCAGAACTCGCAGACCCCTGGCTACCTCGTTGTGCAGCAGCACGCGGACGTGGCCCGTACCACGCTGGAAGCGTCCTGTGGGATCGAACCCTCTGCGGTCACCTTCACCGCTGACACAGGCATCTTCACGGCGCAGATCCGCAGCTACGACACCTTGGGCGCTCCTGCGAAGCTGGACCTTGTGATCGCAGACCTCGCTCTGAATGGCGCCTCTGGGGGCGCGGGCGATGTGTTGACCAGCAACGGGGCCGGCCTAGCACCGACGTGGCAGGCACCGGCCGCCGGAGGCATCAACCAACTGACCCAGGACGTCATCGCGGGTCCTGGTGCGGGCTCCCAGGCGGCCACCGTGCAGGGCATGGGTGGGGCCACCTCGAAGATTCACTACGTCATCGTGGGCGGGAAGTACGCCTCGCTTCAGGCCGCAGTGAACGCGGCGGCGGCGAATGACACCATCTTCGTCGGCCCCATCGGGGCCGTGTCGCCTGTCACCTCCTGGGGCGATGTGACCTTCCCGGCGCAGAAGCGCCTCACCGTCATCGGTCTGTCCTCTCCCCGCAGCTACGCCCCGAACATCGGCAAGGTGACTTTCGCGCCGGGTGCTGGTGCGAACATCCTCGAAAACACGATCCACCTCGAAAACCTGTTCATCAATGCGAGCTTCGCGGGTGCGCAGGGCGTGAACTTCGCGGGGACGGTGCCGGCTCGGCTGCGCATGGTCAACTGCTACATCTACAACCTGTCCGGCGTCAGCGGTAACGGGATTGTGGTCAACAACTCGGGCGCCGGCTCGTCCTGTTACCTCGACGGGACGATTGTCCAGGGCTCGGGGACGGCGGGCGTCGCGGTCAACCACATCCAGGGCTACACGCTCATCCGCAACGGCGCAGAGATCTCGGACTACCAGTATCAGATCCAGTGCGCCGCCGGGACAATGGAGGTCTACAACAGCCAGATCCAGGGCTCGCTCGCGAACGAGGTCATCCGCATCACCGGCGGGACGGTCTTCCTGGGCTACTCGACCATCCGCAACACGACCGCGAACTCGACGGGCGTCAACCTCGTCAACGCGGGCGCCGCCTTCGGAATGGGGAATGCGACCTTCGCGATCGCGACGGGTACTGGCTACTGCGTCAATGGGGTGGCGGGGTCGTTCTTCCTGTACGGGACGGTCAGCTACTCGAACTCGGCAGCGTTGGCGTACAACGTGAAGGTGAAGAACACCATCACAGCCCTTCCGATTACCCAAGCCTTCACCTCGTCCCCGTGAGGTAGCCTGTGGCCCTCCGCTCGCCTTCCAACGCACATTCCTTCTGGGGCTTCTATCCCAACTTCGCGGCGTTGCCTGTCACGCCGAACACCGAAGTGGGCGATACGGCCTTCAACCAAGCCGATCAACTCCTGTACGTCTACACGACGCTGGGATGGGTTCCGGTGGGCGGGGGCGGCGGTGGCGTGTCGTTGGCGGCCACGCTGGTCATCGGCAACACCACCAGCGGGACGGACATCGAGGTCTCGACCGGGGACACCATCATCGGTCAGACCAGCCTCGACCTCACGGCGAACGCGGGAGATCTGACGCTGACGGCGGCGGGCGCTGGCTCGGACGTGACGCTGACCCCGGACGCGACCGGCTTCGTGGTCATCAACGGGAGCACGGGCATCAACGTCGCAGCGCCGACCGAAGCCCTGGACGTGCTCGGGAACATCCAGGTCACGGCGGCGGGCGGACAGTCGATCTACACCGACGCGTCGGGGGGCATGACCTTCCTTGACCCCGCCGGACCCTTCTCGGTGGGCGTCTCCTCGTCGGCGGGCGCTGTCATCACTGCGACCGGCGGTAGCCTGCTCATCGACAGCGACGGCGCGGTCAACATCGGCAGCACCACCGCGGCCAGCGTCTTCATCGGGGGGGCCGGAAGTCTCGTCACGATCGACGGTACGCTCGACTTCAACAACGTCATCACCGCCTTCAACGTCTTCAACGCCAACAGCACCAGCAACTTCTACGGCGACTCGCAGTGGGTTGGCACGGTCGCGGGCGAGACGGCGCTGTACCAAGTCGCCAGCAACACGATGACCTTCGCGGACGTCGCGGGCGGCTACAGCATCAACATCGGGGCGACCGGCGGCTCGTCCTTCCTGAATGTGACCAACACGGGCGCCGGCCAGACGCTCGCGGTCACGCCGAGCGGCATCCTCTCCTCTGGCGTCACCCTCGACCTCGACTCGACCAGCATCGTCAACGTGGGCTCGGTGAACGCGACTGGCGTCACCCTGGGCTCGGGGACGGCGCCGGTGACCTTCGCGGGCGCCTTCACCTTCCCCGTGGTCGACGGGGCGTCCGGCGAGGTCCTGACGACCGACGGCGCTGGCAACGTGACGTGGCAGCCCGTTGGTGGGGGCGGCGGCGAGTCGCTGGCCGCGACGCTGCTCATCGGGAACACGACGGGCCCCACGAGCATCGTCGTCTCGTCCGGCGCGGAGATCCAGGGCGAGTCCGGCGCGGGCGTCGGCGGTGACGTCATCCTGCACGCGGGCAGCCCCACGAGCGGCGTCGTGGTGGGCGGCGACGTCATCCTGCGCCCCGGTGCGGGCTCGGCCGCGGCCGACGGCTTCATCATCCTCTCCAACGCCGCTGCGAGCAACACCGTCAATCTGGTGGTCACGGGCGCCGAGACGGTGAGCATCGGCACGACGCTCCCCATGACCTTCGATGGCGTGTCGGGTACGCTGACCGTCACGAACATCGCCTATACGCCCACGACGGCGGGCGACTGGACCGCGGTCACTCCCCCAGCCCCTTCCGGCACGGGGACCGCGCCGACGTCGGTGGCCACCGCTCTCGACCAGTTGGCCGAGCAGAACTTCTACCGCTGGCTCAATCTGCGCACGGTGGAGACGCGAACGGTGTCCGGCAACGCCATCGTGGCCGACGACTCCGTATCGGTCCTGCTGGTGGACGCGTCAGCCGGCGCCGTCGTCATCACGCTTCCGAACCCGCTGACGTGGACGGACAAGTGGCTGACCATCAAGAAGACCGACGCCACGGCGAACGTGGTGACGGTGACGGGTGGCGTCGGCGTACTGATTGACGGAGCCGGTACGCAGAGTATCGCCTACCAGTACGACGCCATCACGGTCGTCTCGGATGGCACGAACTGGTCCATTCTGGACAAGATCGACTCGACCCCGCCCACGCCCGTCGTCTCGGCGACGGTGAGCGTGTCGTTGAACGGGTCGGCGACGAACGGCGCTCCCACCTTCGTCGGCGGCTTCTATGTGCCGGCAGCGGCGACATACACGGTCAACAGCCGGATGTACCTCGGAATCAACGCCGCCGGAACCATCCAAGTCGACGTGAAAGATCTCGTCAACGTCACGGTTGCTACCTTCACTTACGTTGCGGGCACGTCGGGTTTCTTCGACGTGACGCTCGCTGCTCCGGTCTCGTTCTCGGCCGGGTGGTACAATCTCACCCTCACCGCTGTCTCCGCGGGGACAACCGTCTTCGCGCGAGGTATGCACCTGACTACGGTGTAACACATGGCCTACGTCGGCTCCGTCAACAACGTCGTGACCCTCGGCACGGCGGACTACTTCAACGCCATCAAGACCGCGCTGCTCGCAGCCGGCTGGGAACTCATGGCGTCGTCCAACGGGACGACCTACACGGCGGGCTCAACTCCCGACCGGCTTCCTGACGCAACTGCATGGAACGCCAGCGGCGCGTGGTGCCGGCTGCGCGAGCCGGGTGGCGCGGGCGGTCGCGAGTATTGCTTCATGCGCGGCTCGGCCGCGACGACGGCCATCATCAAGTATTCCCGTGCGACGGGATTCACCAGCGGCTCGCCCGGCGCGACCACGCTCCCGACCACGGGCGCGAGCGGTGACGGCGTGGTGTGGGTCGCGAGCGCCAGCGTCGGCTTCGGCAACGAGAGCGCCATCACGGGCCCCGCTTCCGGCGCTGCGTTTGCCACCGCGAGCGGCTACGTCTCGTGCGTCGCCTCGAACACCGCGGTCAATGGCGTGTACGGCTGGTGGATGGCCCGTTGGGCGGTCGGCGGTACGCCGGGAGACTTGACCTACACCGAAGCGGTGCAGGCGAACACCTACCCGTCCCAGGATGCGGACCCGAGCTACCGCTACTCCGGCGCAACCTCCACCTTCTTCTCCGCGACCACTGCCCAGTATTGGCAGGCCTATGACTTCACGGCTCCCATCTCGCCGTATCGGAGCTACCTGATCACCGGGACCTATGGGATCTATTTCGTGTACTTCTCGGGTTTGAGTGCGCAGGTCACTACACCCCGGATCACGGTTGGTCTTGGCCCCTACGGCGTCGGCGTGCAGACCTACCCGGTGATGGTGGGCACCGGCACCAACTACCCCAAGGGCATGACGACGGGCCTCTGCTGCTACAACGTCACCCTGAACAACTGCGACACGCTCAATCTGGCGACGGCAGAGCCCAAGGTCATCATCCAAGCCACCAACGGCTTTGCGATGCCTTGGATCACCAGCGTTCTCCCCCTCTACTGAGAGTGACCCATGGCCTTCGTCGGCTCTGCCAACAACATCATCACGACTACCGATGTCGTCGCGCCTACGTTCACCGCGATCAAGACAGCCCTGCTCGCGGCCGGCTGGGTCATCCAGGGCTCGTCGAACGGCACGAGCACCTTCTCGAACGCGTCCTCGGTGGACAACACCGCCAACTTCGCGTCCAACGGCTCGTGGCTCCGCATCCGCGAACCGTCGGGCGCGGGCGGCCGGGAGTACGTCTTCTACCGAGGCACAGCCACGAGCGCACTGATCAAGTATTCCCGATCGGTGGGCTTCGGAACCGGCGGCGGCCTCACTGCCGCCCCAACGACCGGGGCGTCCGGCGATGGCGTGGTGTTTTACGGAGCGACCGTCGGCTTCTCGGCTACGGGCACCGGGACCAACACCTACGACGTAGCCTCGACTGGCGCGGCTCAATGCACTGCCCTGACTGTTAGCGCCAATGGCTACGTCTCGTGTGTCGCATCGGACACGACCACAAATGGCGTCTACGGCTGGTGGCTCAACGCGTACACCCAAGGCACGGGGTTGAATCAGTTTATCCTGTACACCGATGCGGTGTCGTCCGTCAGTGCCCCCGCGACCGACTACGACCCCTCCTACCGGCAGTTCGGAACGAACACAACTTGGTGGGGGGCGGATGTGGCCTCCGTGTACCGCTGTCACTATTGGCAGGCCTACCCGTTGGTCTGGTCCTCGCCGACGACCGCCGTGTACCGCGTCGATGCACCGGGCTTTTCAGCCTTCGTCTCTTCCTCTGGCGCCCTTGGCGCCCTCTCCAACATCTGGCCTCCTTCCAGCGCAGCCACGGGTTTGAGCGTCTACAACGACCGCTCGCAGGTGACGCCATACCTCATTGGCGCTTCCAACGTCGCAGGGTCTCCCCCCAAGGGCCTCACGAGCAACGTGATGACGGTGACCGGCCCCTTCAACCCCACCGACACGCTGGACCTGACGACCACCACGGCGCGGATCGTGGTCACGCAGGCGATTGCTGGGTTTCCGGGCATCCTGACGCAGTGGCTCACTTTCCCCTGGCTCCAGAACGTCCTACCGCTGGTGTGATCCATGCCTAGCGTCGACAACGCCGCGACCTACTTTTCGTCACCGGCCTTCCTGTGGCAGCAGCAGAACCCGCTGACTGCCACCTACTTCGTGTCTCCTGCCTTCTCGTGGCAGCAGCAGAACCCCCTGACGGCGACCTACTTCGAGTCGCCGACCTTCCTCTGGCCCTCGCGTGCCGGTGGCGCCACCGTCTACTACTACCAGCGTGTGTTCTCGTCGGGTCTGAACGACTGGTGCTACTACACAACGCAGAACGGGATCAACGCCACGCCGCTCCCGGCCGCGACCACGCCGAACTGGACCGGCTCCATCGCAGCCTATGAGTTGATCACGACCTCGGCGCTCTGACCGCCTACGCCATGTCGCGCTGGCGAGCATCGGCCCACCGGCTGACGCTCCGCAGCGTCTCGCGCAAGGGGTAGCCGTCGGCAAGCCCCTCGGGGGTGACGACCCGTAGCAGGGCTTCGCGATGCTTCAGCCCGTAGATCGTGCGGAGCATCCCGTAGGCGACCGAGGCCGAGCGCGACAGCCCCATGACGCAGTGGATGAGCACGGGTAGCTGCCGGCGCTGGCCGCTCCACACCGCATCGTACACCTCCTCCAGCACCTCCGTTGGGATAGGCTCCCCGTCAATCAAGGGGATGCGCAGCAGCGAAGCATAGGACGGGTACAACTCGGGCAGGCTGGCAGACGAGCCGCACAGGTCGACGATGATGCCGAACCGCACGCGCTCTGACCCGGGGGCGAACTCGTTGCCGACGTACAGGCCGGGGGCGACCTCGCGGAGGTTCTGTTCCTGGTTGATCCAGCGGGGGTAACTCACAGCAGCACGTCGAGGAGCTTCGGCACCAGCGCGAGGGCGGCGCGAACAATCCGGCGGGCTTCTTGTCGGGTGATCTTCTTCCCGCCCGCTCCCGTTGCGCTCACGGCATCCTTGATCTCGTCGATCAGCTTCACGACCGCCGGCGACAAGTCGATCACATCGCCAATCGGCCCCGGTACATCGCCCAACACATCGCCCACACGCTCCGCCACCTGTCCAGCTTTCCCGCTCATGTTCTCTCCGCCTCGGGAGCCTATCACGAGGGAAAGATTCGCGTCGGGGTTGACGCATTGTGCCCTATGGGCTACAAGGGCGGCATGGCAAAACTCTCCCCCCGCATCCTCTATGGTTGGGCCTCCGTCACTGGTGAGCGGCCCGACAACCAAGACGCGATCGCCGTCCGGCCGATGGAGGGCGAGCGCCGCATCCGGGGCATCGTCGCAGACGGGCTCGGCGGACAAGACTACGGGGAGCAGGCGGCGTGGAACGCGGTGCGCTCCGGCATCGTCGCCGACGAGTGGTCCCGTGTGCTGGAAGCCTCCCGCGCGGGCGTGAGCGAGGGCGAGGGGTCGACCACCATCGTCGCCTTCGAGGCCAACGCGGACGCGAAACGCCTCGACTTCGGGTGGATGGGGGACTCGGGGCTATGCGCCATCTACAGCCGAGACCGCTTGGAGCACCTGACCGCTCCGCACGGCTTCGCGCATCTGGTGACGCGTTGCCTGAGTCACACCAACTCGGACGCGTTCGATACGGGCTCGGTCCCGCTCGTC
>Ga0214917_10008197_pt1 | contig 10332 bp, 10 predicted proteins | sample LL_1208_BB_MetaG_FD_177983 | JGI IMG/M metagenome (GOLD analysis project Ga0214917, IMG submission 177983) | Freshwater microbial communities from Lake Lanier, Atlanta, Georgia, United States - LL_1208_BB | ecosystem: Environmental > Aquatic > Freshwater > Lake | place: USA: Georgia | collected...
GACCGCTGCGCCACCGACATCTCGCGCTTCTGGCCCTAAACCCAGCGGTAGCGTGATGAGTCGCGCCCGAGTGGCTCAGTGGTAGAGCAACGCACTCGTAATGCGTAGGTCGCGGGTTCGATTCCCGCCTCGGGCTCTGGGTTTTGTGCTGTCCACGACCGAGTTGTCGCACATTCGTCGCACATTTGTCGCCATGTCAGACCACCGCGTTGAGGTGGCGGCTGGCCTTTATGGCCCTACTCAAGGCCTCCTCCATCACGGTGGCCACCTGTTGACGACCTTCGCGTGTGCTCTCGGCGTACATATTCAGCGTCGTTCGAATGTCTTCGTGACCGAGCCGAGCCTGAACTTCCTTGTGGGCGACACCTGCCTTTATGAGCATCGTGGCGCAGGTACGACGCAGGTCGTGGACCTGTAGGTCGTCAAGTCCAGCGGCCTTGCGAATCGGCAGAAACACCCTGTTGCGGAAATTGCTGTAGTTCAGAGCATTGCCCCTGGGCGTAACGAAGAGTGGTTCATTCGGGTCGGCATTGACTCGACCCATGGTTACGAGATGTTGCTGAATCTTCTTGATGTCAGTTTCTGAGAGCGTTAGAACCCTCACTCCAGCCGCCGTCTTGGAGTTACGAATGGTTAACTTTCGGCCTTTGAGGTCGACGTCTGCGATACGGAGTTCGAAGAGTTCGGAGATGCGGCATCCTGTGGAAAGTGCAATGTAGAAGAACGGTTCGTAATGGCCGCGCGCTGCACGTAACAGGTCAGCCTGTTGCTCGGGCTCAAGTGCCATTCGATGCGGGCGTTCGGCCTTCTTACGGTCAATCTGTCGCACGGGTGACTTCATAATCAAGTCATCGGCAATAGCCATATTCATTATTGCTCGGAGTACCGCCAAGTGTCGGTCGATGGTGCGGCGCTTGAGTCCATTGTTTTCCCACTTTCTGACCTCGCGCGATACGTGCTCACGTGAGATATCAAGAAGGGGAAGACGTCCGAATGCTGGAAGCAGGTGCTTATCCAAGATTCCCTGATTGCGTACGGCCGTCGAGTCACGGTGGCGCTTTGAGACCTGCCAACGCTTCGACATCTCCTCGAATGTCACGGCTGCGCGAGTCGGGTCGATGTAGCGACCAGTCCGCTGCTCATCTCGTCGCTTGGCATCATGGGCTTCGGCCATCGCACGTGTGGGGAATGAACGTGAGTATTGGCGCCCCCGTTCGCGCCAACGTACTTCCCATGGATTTTTCTGACGTCGGGGGTTTTTCTTGATGCTCATTGCTCTCCTTGCTTATGTTTCTTGTTTGGTGTTGGATGGGGGTGACGCTCAACAAAGCGGTCGAGTTCACTGCGACGGATGTAGGTATGTCTGAAGTACTTCGCTGCTCGGATTTCACCTTCGTTCACGAGTTTCCGCAGTGTCGTATCCGATATGCGCAGGTACTCGGCACCTTCGACGATGCTGTACAGCGGGTCGTTGCGGTCTGACATTTCTAGAGTCGTGACGACGTCGTTCATGCACTCTTCTTTCGATTCAGGCCCTTCGGAATGAGGCCCTGTTGACGCGCCGCCATGATGCGCTTGGCGGCCGTTGAAATTGGAATTCCAAGTGCTTGAGCCACCGTCTGTTGCACTGGAAGTGACTTCTCGTAGGCGACTAAGTAGACATCAGCGACGGTCTGCAACTCCTCTTCCGAATGCGGTCGCCCACTGTGAGCAGCCACTTTCCGCTTCATGTTCTCCTGTGCGACTCGCTTCTGCTCGGCTTCTATCCACGGCTTGACAATCTTCTGAATCGAGAGTTCGTGCAATACCTCTGTATTCAGTTCAGCCAAGGCGGCAATTGGTTCGATGAGCAAACTGATGGGAACGACACGTCCCTTCAGGGCCTTCAGTTCCAGGGAAACGGCCCACTTGGTTCCAGTCGAGTCGACGAACTCATATCGGGAGATATCCCACGGACTCCGCTGAGATGACTTATTTCTGATTTTCTCTGACATGATACTTTCTTTCTGGAATAGATATATGAGTGTAGCATTCCATTTTGGAATCACAACCTAGGGCGCAACGGTCGTCTCTACTGGCCACCGTGGTGGCATGATTGACCTATCGTGCTTTCTCAACCTCCACCAGACGGTCAAGACGTCCTCCGTCAACTGCTTGAGGATGCGCACATTCTCTTGACACGGTGCGACAAGGTTGCTGCGTCGCTACAGGACTCAGGCGACTACGACGCAAACACCAGAAGTATGGCCTTACGCGAGTTTTCAGTTGAGTTGCGCTCGGCGGTCACTCGGCTGCGTCAGGCGACCATGCACCCCTCGTCGGAGGGCCGCCTGCTGTGAGCCGCTCAATCGAGGACATCCGAACGGCCCTCATCGCACTGGTGGACCGCTGGTTGCCCTACAACGGCACCGAGCGAGCAGCCTCCCAAACCTTTCTGAACCAACTCGTTTCCGCATACAACGGTGCCAACGACGCCATTGACGCAGGTGCGAGTTTCGAGGAGTTCGGGGTCAGAGATGAGGGTTCTGGATTCATGGACCTGTTCTGGAAGGACGTGGTAATCATCGAGATGAAGGCCCCGAACCAGTCACGGCGCCTCGACCAACATCGCAGTCAGGCCCTTGACTACTGGCGTAACAGCGCGAATCAGCAAGCGGGCGTAGCGGCGCCGCCCTTCCTCGTCCTTTGCTCGATTCATCAGTTCGAGGTCTGGCAGCCAGGAAAGTTTCCGAACGCTCCAGTTGACGCGTTCACGCTCGTTGAACTCCCCGACCGAGTCGAGTCACTTCTTTTCCTCGCAGGCAGAAATCCGATATTTGGTGGTCCAGGTGCCGCAGTTACACAACAAGCCGCCCAGCACATGGTGAGTCTTTACTTTTCGCTTCTTGAGCGTCGTGCCGCCGAGGCAGCCGAACTTCGACGATTCATCATCCAGACCGTCTGGGCGCTCTTTGCCGAGGACATCGGAATCGTTGAGGGCAAGCCACTTGAAACGCTTGCTTCCGCCCTCACGGCTGACCCCACACGAAGCACTGCCGTCGAACTCGCCCACCTCTACCGTCGATTCAACGTCCAAGACGAAGAACGGCGCAATCGTGGCGCCACGCAGGCAGTTCCCTACGTGAACGGTGAACTATTCAGCATCGCAACAGAAGTCCACCTCGAACCCGAAGAGTTGCGACATCTACTTGATGCAAGCAAGTTTGACTGGCGACACGTCAATCCAACAATCTTCGGAGCACTACTCGAAGGCTGCTTGGGGAAGGACCTGCGATGGGAACTCGGAGCGCACTACACCAGCGAAGATGACATCATGACCATCGTCGAACCCGTCATCGTGCGACCGTGGATTGAGCGAATTGAAGCAACGAAGTCATACAGAGACGCGACCCAACTCCTCGACGAATTGTGCAAGTTTCGAGTACTCGACCCCGCAATGGGGTGCAGCAACTTCCTCGCCATCGCCTACCGAGAAATCCGCCAACTCGAAATGCGGATTCACGACCGTATTGCAGACCATGCCAAACGTGAAGGTAGGCAAACACCGCTCAATATGCAGTATTTCCCAATCGACAACATCATGGGAATCGAAATCGACCCATTCGCAGTAGATATCGCCAAAGCAACGCTCTGGATGATGCACGCACTCGAGTCACGGCGCCACGGACTGGCCGAGCCCGTGCTCCCACTTCCGATACTGAAGAATCTCGTATGTGGTGACTCACTCAAACTCGAATGGCCTGAGACCGATGCAATAATCGGAAACCCACCGTTTCACGGTGACCGAAACCTTCGTTCGGTAGTCGGCGATGAGTACCTTGACTGGCTGAAAAGCGAATTCGGAATCGGCGTCAAAGACCACTGTGTCTACTTCTTCGTCAAGGCTCACAAGGCCCTGCGTCCTGGAAAGCGCGCAGGCCTCGTTGCAACAAAGACCATTAGTCAGAACAAGAACCGAGATGCGAGTCTCGTGTGGATAACAGAAACTGGCGGCACTATCACCGACGCAGTATCTGCCAAGCCGTGGTCAGGTGAAGCAGCGGTGCACGTAAGTCTCGTCTGTTGGCAGAGGTCTCCAGTAACGAGCAACATTTTCACGCTTGATGGACGACGTGTTTCAGGAATCAACCCTTCACTCAAGGAGGGCGGCGCCCATCGCGTCGCGCACGTTCTCGCGAGTAACAAAGGAATTGCATTTATCGGAAACGTCGTAAATGGAGAAGGCTTTCTCCTTACCGAGCAAGAAGCAGTGGAGATGGTAGATGCCGACCCGAAGAATGCCGAGGTCGTGAAGCGCTACCTGACAGGGGATGACCTTGTCTCAAGACCCGATATGTCACCTGCTAGGTGGATTATTGACTTCAACACAATGAGCCTCGAGGAGGCGACAGCGTTTCGTGCACCGATGGCGATTGTGCAACAGAGGGTTCGCCCAGTGCGCGCTTCCAACAATCGAAAGCGTTATCGAGAGATTTGGTGGCAGTTTTCGGAGCCTGTTCCATCAATGAGAAAGGCAATCGCAACACTTGGCCGATATGGAGTGAGTTGTATTACTGGAAAGCGCATTCACGTTCTATGGGGAGTGCCAGGAATAGTTCAGAGCCATGCATGCGTCATCTTTGCATTCAGTGATGACTACAGTCATGGAGTTATCTCGTCTCGAGTACATGATGTGTGGGTCAGAGGTAACTCCTCGACTCTAAAGGGAGACCTTCGATACACGCCATCAACTGCATTCGAGACATTCCCTTTTCCAAATCCAACTGAGAAGCAGCGTCAACGAATTGCGGCGGCTTCTCGCTCTATCGACAACCTGCGACGTCTTGCTTGCGAGGAATCGAAAAAGGGCTTAACCAAGGTTTATAACATCATGGATGACGGCGGATATCGCGAACTAAAGGCTGCACACGATGAACTCGATATCGCAGTGATGGACGCATACGGACTCGACAAAGACCTTCTTAAACAACCTGAGCGACTGCTGGATGCGCTCTTTGACCTCAACGAGCGGGCCGCAACGGACCCCAACTATCAACCATTTGGCAAGCGTGACTCATCACTCTTAAGCGAGGGTGACGCATAACTGTCTTCTGAGTAACGTACGGAGAGTGAAAACTCTCTGGCGAGTAAGCAAGCAACCCACACCAGTGGAACGTTCGTCACTGCCGAGCGAAAAACTCCTCGAAGAAATGCTTGTATCCAACTTAAGAATTCTTTCGCCTGACTGGATGCTCTTGGGAAATCAAGTTTCGACTGGTACGGGGTTCATCGACATCCTCGCCATATCAAGAGATGGAGCCCTCGTCATCATCGAATTGAAACGAGAGAAGGCGACCCGAGATGTAGTTGCCCAGACACTTGACTACGTGAGTTGGGTAGCAACACTGCCATCGGAGTCCGTGAGTGAACTCTTTGAACTTCACCGCAAATCAGACCTTGGGAAGTCCTTCGCCGAACACTTCGGAATTGAGTTGGATGTCGACCAGTTAAACGGCCGACAACTCGGCGTCATCGTGGCTTCCACACCTGACCAGACCACAGAGCGAATCGTCAAATACCTCGCCAACTTAGGTACACCAATCAACCTCAACACCTTCGAAATCTTTGGCGAAGGCGACCAACAAGTCCTCAGCCCGAACTGGTCCATCAATCTCGCAGAATCTCAAGCCAACGCGATATCACCCACCGAGAAGGGCGTCTGGAACGGCTACTACTACGGCTCCTTCGGCCACCACGACAACGGCGGCAGGCACTGGAACGACGCAAGGAAGTTCGGATTCTTCTCAGCAGGGGGTGGCTCCTGGTACTCACGCTCGCTCAGCCTGCTCAACCCAGAAGACATCATCTGGGTGCAGTCACCAGACCACGGCTACATAGGCGTGGGCCGAGTGCTTTCGACCTACCAGCCGATTGAAGACATCATCATTCAAGATGGCGACAAGGAACTGCGACTACTGGACCAGAAACTCCAAGGGAACTACTCGCACAAGCCGTCTGACGACGACGACACTAGGGAATATGCGGTGCTCGTCGATTGGATAAAGACAGTTCCACTTGAACAAGCCGAGCGTCAGGTCGGCTTCTTCGGGAATCAGAACAGCGTCTGTCGACCAAGAGTCTCAAAGTGGAATCACACTGTCGGCACACTCAAGAGCCGCTGGAGAACGGACCTCGAACCCTAATTGAGTTAGCAACTCCTATTTGGCAAGAAGTTTGGAGCATGTCACCTTCAGATACATAACCGATGTATCCCATTGCCGTGCATTGCTAAACGCTCGATAAGCGGTCATATATTTCAATTCTTCCTGAACAAACAAGAAGTGGCCGAGAAACGTGTTCCAGGACCTATCGCGTTTTGCTGCTGACGAGGCTCGTGGAACCGCGTTATTAGTTGCCTTTGAAGCACTGCTAAGCCACTTAGTAAGTTCTGCCTGAGTTGTAGGCAATTTGTTGGAAACCTTTGCCCACTCTTTACAAGCATCGACTGCATAGGAACGTGCATCCTTCCTCGGCCGCTCCTGCGCGTGGACTGCGGTTCCAAGTGACAGGCTGACCATTCCCACCAATGCGGCAGCAACAATGCTTCGGGATTTTCTCACATTGGAAACCTATGGCAGAACTGATTCCGTGTCAACGGCCCAGCGAGTAAGAGTGCCTCGCAGGCATCGCAATGCTTTAGTACTATTTATGTCTATAGTGTTTAGCCAGTAGCCCAATCTCTGCGGCCATTACTGGGGACCCTAGACAATGAACAAACTGCTGAGTTCATTTGGTCACTTCTTGATTGTGATTGGATTCATAGGTGGCGGAATCGTCTGGATAGCAACGACCGTCTCCTTCTTTTCTAAGGATGAAACTTTTCTCGGACTTCTTTCATTTTTCGTTCCACCCTCCGCAGTGATACTGCCATGGGTTGTATCGACAACTCTCGGAATCGTAAGTATCGGCAGTGCTGTCAGTCTGCTCATTGGTGGACTCCTTCTCTCGAAATCCGAATAGAGAATCACAATGAAATCTCGGGCACTTCGCATCGCGCCACCAACGTGGTGGGAAATTCTTGGTGGTTGCATTTGGGTGGCTCTTCTATCTACGCAGGTTCGTCCAGTCTCATTGCCAATGGCTGCTTTCGCATTCTTCAGCGGTGCCGTCGTCGTACGCGCATTGAAGCCAAGAGACCCTCATCAATCACCGCAAAAACAACGGACCGCGTGAATTGTTTGGCTTGAACCTGAATGCTGTATTCGTGAGACCTGCTGTCGTGAGATTTTTCAAGTGTGTCCTTCTGATAGGGGCCATCTCTGGATGTTCCGCGACAAACTCGAGTTCCACTGAAAATCACTCATCAGACCCGATAGTTACACAAACAGAATCTCGGGATTCCAACAACAGTGATGCAATCGAGGGATTCTGTGACGCCGTTAAAGCCGAGGCTTCGACTATTCCGACGCAAGTTCAGATTCAGATTCTGCAATGTGAAACTCAAGAAGGTTTCAGCGGTCAAGTACTAGTAGTCGGCTTGAATGACTGGCTGGAGTGGATTGACTTCTCAGATGATGAGAACACCCCAGATTCGGAAGTGCTCAATGAGTATATTTTCGACTTCCCCCTTCAACTGGTCATAAATGGATTTCGGGCCTCGTCTGTCTCTCCAGTTGATTACGAGTCTGTATACATTGCGTTTAGGGACGAGATGCAAACTGTTTATGAATTGAATTCAATTGATGCTCAGAATGCGGTAAGCGACGGACGTGAACTAAAGACCGTGCTTCAGGAGTTGCGGGAGAAAATCAAAATAAGCAGCCTCTGATGTGTGACATCGTTGGAGAATCCCAGAACCAAGGAGGGCGAACTTAGTGTTTGGTAAGCGAAAACTCCAGAATGAAGTAGACGCGCTTTCATTTCTGTGGCAGAGCGCAGTTAATCGACTAAGTCCTGAGGCACATGGCCCAACTAAGGCCTGGTTTCAGGGTGGTGCCTATGGCAACGGCAAGGTGTTCCTCGCTTCGGCAATCCAGACTGGGGCAATCGCGAAAGAAGACTTGTCATTTCAGCGCGACGTCTTCCGCCCAACGTTTGACGAGTTGTTGAATGTGGCAAAGCAAAACCTCAAAATAACCCAATTGCCGCTTGAGCGTGAGATGCAACTGACCAGAGATTTCCTGCAACGAATAACTCAATGGCTAGATGCGCCTGAGGATTGGTTACGGAACACAGATGGTATTCCTACAAAACTTCATATCGAAGTTCTCGCAACGGTTTACGTTGGCGCAATCTTGGACTGCTACTTACGGCCTCGACCCCTCATGAAGGTTGCTGGTGCGCTGACAGCGGAGGCATGCACTGAGGTCACAGCCCTTACTGCCTCGACGTGGTTAAAGGAGAAAAAGGGAAAGATTGTGTAGGTGACACGGCTTCAATGGGCCGTGAGTTACGAAGCACATCAACCTTGTTGAAGGAGTATTCACAGAGAGTCTCATCAAGTCGAACTACCGCGCGAATCCATGCTGGCTTGTCTTCAGAAGGGATTCCCGTATCGCTGCGTCGTGGTCGAAGCGGCGCTCGCAGAGTGTTTTCGAATCTAACGAGGTGGTCCACAGGGTCGCACCTGTCGCTTTCATCGGTTGCGCCAAGGGCCTCTATGCACTTCCAAAGAATGTGACAGCGAATCATTTCCTCATGGGCTGCATTTCTACTGTTACTGCGGTGTGCTTCGTGAAATCTGTGAATACCGATTTCTGACTCCTCGCGATAGAGCGACAGTAGGTCTGAGATTTCAGTATCACTAGACCTGACGAGAATGAGTTCAAGTTGAGGAAGTGCTGGTAGTCCACGAATGAAGTTCTTCTCTGCATCATTACAGGCGTGACAGATTGGCCACACAAAGTGTCTGTTATTGATGACTTCATAACTCTGCAGAAAACGCCGTGGCGGGAAATGCTGTTGCTGCAACCCATCTGCATCGCAGTAGACACATTTCTGATTACGTAAGAATATTCGTTCAGCCTCGGTGAGCAAACCTCTGTTCAGCCTGGCCAGATTCAAATCTTGCTCAGCCTTGCGCCGTATATCTGCCCTGTTCTTTCTGGGGCAGCAGGCATCGTGGACGCCCAAAAAGTCTGTGAACGCCTGCTGCCACGTCGAAGTGAGCCGAACCACTCCTACTGATTTCTCAATTATTCCTTCACGTTCCAACAAACCGAGACTTCGCGACACCGAGCGACTACTGACATAGTCCTTTAGATAACTGGTAATACTGGACACCTGTATCTGGTCGCAATTAGCGACAATGGTTCCAAGCACTAGTGCCCCTGATTCGTTGAGGCAACCAACACCGAGTGCTTCGTTTTGCCCGAGCACCGTCATAAGTCCACCATTGCCAAATAGGGCGCTGGATAGTTGCGAGAAGTACAGGTGGTCCCCCGAACCCTCAGCCAACCTGCTTCCCAACCAGAAAGTATCTGGCAACACACCTGTGGACGGATATGCCTTGAACAGATAGCCAGCCCGACAGATGCCACGTAGGTGTCTGCCTATTGTGTTCTGCCCGCTTCGGTTAAACAGCGAAGCCAAATCACGTTGACTCGTACGAATATCGCCAAACTCGTCAGTTTCTGTCAACAGATGAGAGAGAAGAATTCGTCTGAAGAGATTGGGTATCCCACCATTCCCCATTGGGAGAATCGGAAGTTGACTGCTCTTCGTGCTCATGAAGGTTCTGCCAACTTGTACTCATACACCTGTCCGAACTCAAGGTTTTTGGCCCTGTGACTTGAGTTGGTAGTAGATGTAGATAGCCTCGCGAACGACTTCGCCACGCGAGCGACACCGAATGCGCGCCAAAACGTCAATGCGTCTACGGTCTTCTGAATCCAACCTGAATGAAAATCGTGGATAATCTGACATTGTCGGACAATAATTTTCCACCATTTTGAGGCGCCCTGGCGGAAGTCCGCTAGGTCAGTTTCGGTCAAGTCCCGAAATGGCTGTCTGCTATCACCACGAGGCCTTGGCTGGCCCCAAACTGAAGTTAACCCAGGGAAGCAACTGAATGATTGAGTTGTTCCACCCTGACGTATATCAGGTCTGTCGCACTTGTTGTCGCACGTTCGCTGAACCTCGCCGAGTATCGCTGAAGCGCACGAGAGCGTTTCGACCTCGATGTCTATTGACGTGGAGCGTCGCTGAACCTCGTCGAAAACCAGCCCGATAGCACTCGTAATGCGTAGGTCGCGGGTTCGATTCCCGCCTCGGGCTCCACTTAGCCCAGTTGCCAGCGCGCCTCGACGGTGACGGTCACTTCTTGGGTGCCAAGGTCAACTACTGAGCCGGCGC
>Ga0214917_10008199_pt1 | contig 10331 bp, 7 predicted proteins | sample LL_1208_BB_MetaG_FD_177983 | JGI IMG/M metagenome (GOLD analysis project Ga0214917, IMG submission 177983) | Freshwater microbial communities from Lake Lanier, Atlanta, Georgia, United States - LL_1208_BB | ecosystem: Environmental > Aquatic > Freshwater > Lake | place: USA: Georgia | collected...
ACGGCAAGCAGCGCATAGACGCGCGCATGACGCGGCTCATCCTCGGGGACGAGCACGCGCTCGGCGTTGTAGAACGCGTGCAGAGTGGTGGCGAGATCGCGCAGGTAGTGCACGAGGGTGTGTGGTGCGCGGGTCGCTGCGGCGTGTTGGATGATTTCGCCGTACTTCGACAGCGTCGCGAGCATCACTTGCGCGTGCTCACTCGCGAGTAGCGTCGCGCCGTTGGCAAGTACGATTTGCTCGGCGCGAGCGGGGTCGTAGCCGATGTTGCGCGCCGCGAGTTCCTTCATCACGCTCGCCACGCGCGCGTGGGCGTATTGGATGTAGAACACGGGATTTTCGTTCGACTTCGATTTTGCGAGTTCGAGATCGAAGTCGAGCGGCTGATCGTTGCTGCGCATCAAATAAAACAGGCGGCAGGCATCGTTGCCCACTTCGTCACGCAGCTGGCGCAGCGTCACGAAGGTCGCTTCGCGCTTACCCATCGAGAGTTTGACGCCGTTGCGATAGAGGCTCACGAGTTGGATCAAACAGACCTCGAGGCACTCACCCGGATGACCGAAGGCCTGCAGACCGCCGCGCAAGCGCGCGACGTAGCCGTGATGGTCGGCACCGAGTACGTCGATCAGCGTGTCGAAACCGCGCTCGCGTTTGTCGAGATGGTAGGCGATGTCGGAAGCGAAATAAGTTTTGACGCCGTTCTCGCGCACCACAACGCGATCTTCGTCGTCGCCGAATTGCGTGGCGCGGAACCAGGTTGCGCCGTCTTTGACGTACAGCAAATCTTTGGCGCGTAACCGCTCGAGTGCGCGGTCGATCGCGCCGCTCGCGGTGAAGTCACGTTCCGACGTCCAGCGGTCGTAGCGCACACCGAGGCCCGCGAGATCGTCACGAATTTCATCGAGCATCGCGCCGAGCCCGAGCGCGAGCACGCGTTGCCAAGCGGCTTCGCCGATCAGTTCGCGCGCGCGCGCGATGACGGCGTCGATGTAGGCATCTTTGTCGCCTGCGGGCGCATCTGCTGGCAGACCGTCGAGCACCGTCGCGGCGGCGTGATGTAGTGCGGTACCTTCTTGCGCATGCAGTCGTACGGCGACCGGTTGGATGTAGTCGCCGCGATAGCCGTTTTGCGGGAAGGGCAGCGTCTCGCCGCAGACTTCGAGATAGCGCAGCCACACCGATACCGCGAGGATTTCGGTTTGTCGGCCCGCGTCGTTGATGTAGTACTCACGAAACACGTCATCGCCCGCAGCGGCGAGCAGGTTACCGAGCGCATCGCCATAGGCGGCCTGTCGTCCGTGACCGACGTGCATGGGGCCGGTCGGATTCGCCGACACGAACTCGAGCAAAACTTTGTGCGGCGTGGCGGGTGTGCCGCGGCCGTACCGTTCGCCCAACGCATGCACGCGCACGAGTTCGCGCGCGTACAAATCTTTGACGAGGAAGAAGTTGATGAAACCGGCGCCGGCGATCTCGGTGCGCTCGATCAGCGTGTTCGCGGGCAGCGCGGCGACGATCGCTTCGGCGAGCTCGCGCGGCTTACGGCCGGCGGCTTTCGCATAGCGCATGGCGACGTTGGAGGCGAAGTCGCCGTGGGTGGCATCGCGTGTGCGTTCGAGGACGACGTTCGCGGGGTCGATGGCGCCCGGAATCACGCTGCCCTGCAGGGACTCGAGTGCCTGGCTGAGCAATTGTTGGAGGGCGTTTTTCACGGCGGCGATTCTACAGCGTCGGATGCCGCTGCGATCGGTGCGATCAAAACAATTCGAGTGGATCGACGTCGAGCGCGTAGCGCACACGGCGCGCTTCGGACAGCGTCTCGACCTGCGGCAGCCATGCGGCGAGGAAGCGGTGCAGGGCGCTGCGCTCGGTGCTCTCAATCAGCAACTGCGCATGATGGCGATCGGCGCGGCGCGCCATCGCCGCCGGTGCAGGGCCGAGTAACCGCACGGACGCATCGCCGCGGCGCATCGATTCGGCGGCGATCGAACGCGCCGCATCGAGGAAGGCGATCGCGTGCGCAGCTTGCAAGGCCGAGGCACGTAACGCCGCGAGTCGCGCAAACGGCGGCCAGCCGGCGGCGCGTCGTTCGTCGAGCGCAGTTTTGGCGAAGGCGTCGTAGCCGCCGTCGAGCAGACTCGTGAGCAGCGGATGTTCGGGATATTCGGTCTGGATCAGCACGAGTCCACCGCGTTCGCCGCGACCGGCGCGCCCTGCGACTTGCACGATCGTTTGTGCGAGTCGCTCGGCGGCGCGAAAGTCGGTGTTGAACAACCCTTGATCGGCGTTCAAAACTACTGCGAGTGTGACGGCCGGAAAATCGTGACCTTTGGCGACCATTTGCGTGCCGACCAAGATGCGTGCCTCACCGCTCGCGACGCGTGTCATCACCGCTTCGAGTTCGTCGCTACGTCGCACAACGTCGCGATCAAGGCGCGCGATCGAGATGCCCGGAAAAGTTTCGGTGAGCGTTTCTTCGACGCGTTCGGTGCCTTGGCCGACGGTTTTCACCGCATAGCCGCAAGTCGGACATTGCCGCGGTAAATCGCGATCGGCGCCGCAGTGATGGCAGCGCAAACGCGCGGCGTTGCGATACACGGTCATCCGTGCGTCGCAGGCTTGGCAAGGCGCGATCCAGCCGCACGCGGTGCAGGCGAGCGTCGGCGCGTAGCCGCGACGATTGATGTAGACGAGTATTTGGCCGCCATCGGCCAAATGTTGTTGCATGGTGGTGACGGCGGTAGTCGAAAGTCCTGCGTGTACGCGCTCGGCACGCAAATCGAGTAGTCGCAGCACCGGCGGACGCGCCGCTGCCGCGCGGCGCAACAGCGTGAGTCGCGTGTAGCGACCGAGCGCTGCGTTGTGCAGCGTTTCGAGTGATGGCGTCGCCGAGCCGAGCACGATCGGCACACCCAACATTTGTGCGCGCACGACGGCGAGATCACGAGCCGAATAACGGAAGCCGCCTTCTTGCTGCTTGAACGAGGGGTCGTGTTCTTCGTCGACGATCAATAAACCGAGGTCTGGCAGCGGCGCGAACACCGCCGAGCGCGTACCGAGTACGAGGCGTGCGCTGCCGTCGTGCGCCGCACGCCACGCCGCGAGCCGTTCGCCGTCGGTGAGTCCCGAATGCAGCACCGCGTGTGGCACGTCAGGAAAACGAGCGGCGAAGCGGCCGACGAGTTGCGGCGTGAGGCCGATCTCGGGCACCAACACCAATACGCGCCGACCGCGCGCGAGCGTGTCGGCGGCGAGGCGCAGATAAATTTCCGTTTTGCCGCTGCCGGTGATGCCGTGCAGCAGCCAGGCGTGGAACGTCGCCGGGTCGGTTTGCGAGATGCGCTCGACCGCGTGCGATTGTTCATCCGAGAGCGTCGGCAGGACGGGCGGAGTGGCTGCCGCATTCGAGATGATCGCCGCACTCGGTGCCGGTGCCTCCGCGGCGCTCGCCCAACCGCGGGCTGACAGAGCCCGTGCCGCATCACGCCAGCCGGGCAGCTCGGTCGTCAGGGTATCGGCGTCGACGGTCTGCGCCGCGAGCCGCTCCAACAAACGTTTTTGTTTCGGCGCGCGCTTCGGCTCACCCGCTGCGAGTGCGTCGCGCCCGGCTGCGGTCGCGGCCCAGACCTCGCGTTGTGCTTCGAGGCTCGCCCCCTCGCGCGCGAGCTTCGGCAGCGCGGTCGCAATCACCTCGCCGAGCGGGTGGTGGTAGTAATCGCCGGCCCAGCACAGCAACTTCAGCAATGCGTCGTCGAACACCGGACGGCGGTCGATTACCTCCGAAATCCGTTTCAATTTATCGACTGGAACGTCTGATTGACTCTCTATTGAAACGACAACACCGATCAGCAGCCGATTTCCGAACGGTACGCGCACCCGCGATCCGGGCGCAGGCGCCTCGCCTTCCAGTGGTGGCAGGTAGTCGAACGAGCGCCGAAGCGGCGTGTCGACGGCGATACGGAGCAGCGGGGTCACGGCGGAAAGGTTGTCCACAGAGGATGTGGATAACGCTGTGGAAAGTGCCGGCTCGACAGCGAAAAACTGCTGTATTTGTGCAGTTTCGCGCTGTGCTGGTCAAAGATTGACCAATTCAGAAAAAATCCTTTTAGATCAATCACTTGATCGCTCTGCGCCGCCCCGCGGGTGCAGTTTATGACGTAAAAATGACATGACTTCTTCGCCAGTGTGCGTAAGTGCCTGATTTACCGACTGGCGACGCGCTGTCGCGGTCACTCCCGCGTCGCTTGCAGCGGCGCGAAGCTGCGCGGATAGAGCGCTTCGTGCAGGCTGCGCCACACCGCCGGCATCGCCGCTTGGGCGCCGACTTTCGAGCCGGTGCAGCGCGAGATGCTTGAGCCGGGATGGTCACCCATTTCGAAGCGCGGTGACCAGTCGTTGAAGTCGTTGAAGGCGGCGAGCGCGGGCGTGTAACCGCCGGGCTGGCGAGCCTCGGGGCGCACGAGATCGGCTGCGGCGACGGAGTAGGTGTAGAGGTCGTGCACCTTCATCGGCGGTCGTGCGCCGCGATCGACGCGGACGTGGGTGGCCTCGTCGAGCCAGATGCGCCCCGCATCGCGCCGCGCCGGCCCCAAGAAATGCGTCCGTTCGGCGCGCATCCCGGGCGCCTCGGGCTCGGAAAGGGCGCCGTTACGCAGTGAGTAGGTTGCGGTCGCAATGCGTGGCGCCGTGTATTCGAAGCGCACGCTGCGGCCGGTCACCGGGTTGTCCCAACGCTCGAGCAGGGTGCTCGCACCGACCGGGGCGTAATAGATCGCGGCCGCCGTCGAAATCTCGTAGCGCTCGGCATCCAGATCGCGTCGTCGATGGATCGAGCCGACGTGCATGTCGAAGAACGGCGTCAACACGTTATCGACGAGGCCGTAGCGCGTACCGCGCAACCACCAATACACCGCCGCACCGTTGGCGCCGAAGCGGATGCGGCGATAGAGCGTGTGCAAGTAGTCGGCGGCGAGCGGATCGTCGGCGTTCACCGTCGCTGCCGACACTTGCGAGCCTGCGACTGCGCCCGCGCCGACGGCGATTGTGCTGGCCAATAATTTGCGTCGTGAAAATCTTTGACGGGGATTGATCATGACGTCTCTCCAGTAGCGGTGGAAGTCGCGCGTGCCACGCTGCGCTCGTGCAGCGCAACGTATACGCCGGCGGCGACCACGAGTGTCGCACCGACGAGCACGTTCGTCGCGGGTGTCGCCTGCCAAAACACCCAATCGATGCCGGCGCCCCACAACAATGCGGTGTATTCGATCGGCGCGACGGTGGCTGCGGGAGCGTGGCGAAACGCTTCGGTGATGTAGTGCTGGCCGATCGCACCGGTGAGCCCGACGCACGTGAGCAAAATCCAATCCGTGTCACGCAAGGCGACCCATGACCCGGCAGCGGCAACGCTCGCACCGACGGCGACCACGACCAAAAAAGACAGCACCATCGCGGGCGAGCGATCGCTACGCGTCAGCACGCGCGCGGTGATCGCGGCGGACGCGTAACAGAGTGCGGATAACACCGCGACGAGTCCTGCGAGCAACGGCAAACCGCCGGGCGAGGGCTTGAGGATCACGAGCACGCCGACGAAGCCGACGCCGATCGCTAGCCATTGCCGGCGATCGGCGCGCTCACCGAGCAGCCAGGTTGCGAGCGCTGCGATCAACAATGGCGCGCCCATGTAAACCGAGTAAACCGATGCTAGCGAGGCTTCGCGCAACGCATAGACGAAGGTCGCGAGCATGACGATGCCGAGCACGCCACGGAGCAGATGCAGTTCGATGCGTACCGGACGTAATTCGTGCAGCGCGCCGCGCCACCACAACGGCAACACCACGAACGGGATCGATGCGAGTGCGCGCATCGCACTCACCTGCAACGGCGGGTAGTGCGCCGAAAATATTTTCAGCAACGCATCCATCCAAGAAAACGCCGCGACCGCGATGAACATCGCGAGCACACCACGGGATGCGCTCACGGTTCGACGACTTCGTAGCCGCGCGCGGCGAACTTCGCGAGCAAACCCTGCGGGCCAAAGAATTGGATCATCGGTGTGACCGCGAGCGTGGAGGGATTTTTCTCAAGCGCTTGCACCGCCGCATCGAACCATTCGGTTTCGAAACGGCGACGCAGCTCCGAGAGCTTCGGGCCGCTGATGATCGCTAGGCAGGCCTCGCCGGCGACTTGATCAATCATTTGTTGTTTACGAAGTGCATCGACGTCACCGACCGCCCAAGCGTCCGCTTGGGCGCGCATTGCGCTCAAATCGCCCTCGAGGCGATCGACGACGATCCGCAAGCACGCGACTTCCGCCTCGGGCGGCATGTTCATGAGTTCACTCACTGCGCCGAGCGGATCGTCGACCTTGATTTTCGGCTCGATTATTTTGACATTGCGTGCGCGCGCGAGCTTGTTGACCGTGGCGCGCACGTCGGTGCCGCTCGACAAGCCGCTGCGCGAGACCGCCTCGCTCCATAAGCTTAAGCCTGCGAACACAGGCCGGCGAGTGAGAAATTCCGTTTTGTCGGGCGCATATTTGAGTCGCAAAGATTCATAGCGCGCGAAGAGATCGGGCGGCAAGCTCGCACCGAGCGTCGACTTGTCGGGGTCTTTGACGAGCTTGCGTGCGTTCCAGAGCAACCGCGCCCAAAGAATCGGATTTATACCGATGCTGGCGCGTGCGCCGGTGACGAGTGCCTGTGAGCGATCGAGCACGTGTTCGACTTCGCGCGAACGCCAAACGAGTTTCTTGGGCAGCGGTGAAACCGTGCCGAGCAAATAGAGGGTGTGATCGCCTTTGCGTATCTTCCACAGCCCCGGTCCGGCGCGTTCGCCGGAGATCGTGACTTCCTCGACGGCATCGACCTGCGCCACCGCGAGTGGCGCGGCACAAAGATTAACTGCGGCGCATACGAGCGCTGCGAGCAACGCGGCCCGCGCCGATGCGACGGGCGCGATGCTCACCCCACGGCTTTGACGGCCCCGATCAAGTCGATTGCAGCACGCTGGCCGTCGGCGTAGAGCATGCGCGTGTTGTCGAGATAGAAGAGGGCGTTTTCGATGCCCGAGAAACCCGCGCCCTTGCCGCGCTTCACGACGATCACGTTTTTGGATTTGTCCGCATTCAAGATCGGCATGCCGTAGATCGGGCTCGACTTGTCGGTGCGCGCAACCGGATTCACGACGTCGTTCGCGCCGATGATGAGTGCGACATCGCAAGTTTCGAACTCGGCGTTGATCTCGTCGAGGTCGGCGATGATATCGTACGGCACGCCGGCTTCGGCGAGCAGCACGTTCATGTGACCCGGCATGCGGCCAGCGACCGGATGGATCGCGAACTTCACCGTCACGCCGCGCTCGATCAAAAGTTGGCAGAGCTCCCAAACTTTATGCTGCGCTTGTGCGACGGCCATGCCGTAGCCCGGCACGACGATGACTTTTTGCGCAAACGCCATCATCACGCCGACATCGGTCGCTTCGATGGGCTTCATCGACCCCGTCACCGTGCCTTGTGCTTCGCCACCCGTATCGCCGAAGCCCGCGAACAGCACGTTACCGAGCGAGCGGTTCATGGCCTTCGCCATCAACTGCGTGAGCAGCGTGCCGGCCGCGCCGACCACCATGCCGGCGATGATCATCGCCGAATTACCGAGCACGAAGCCTTCGAAGCTGACCGCGAGACCGGTGAGCGCGTTGTAGAGCGAGATCACGACCGGCATGTCCGCGCCGCCGATCGGCAGCGTCATGGTGAGGCCGAGCACGAGCGCAATGGCGAAGAACGTCGTGACGACACCTGCCGATTGGTCGATGCCGAGCGCGATCATCGCGCCGAGCACCAGCGCGCCGGCGAGCAGCAGCAAGTTCAAAATTTGTTGACCGCCGAAGCGCAGGCTCTTGTTGATGAGGCCTTGCAGTTTCGCGAACGCAATCAGACTGCCGCTGAAGGACACGGCGCCGATCAAGCCGCCGATCACGGCGAGCGTGAGCACCAAGGTGCTGTGCGAGACGTCCGCATGCGCCGGATCGCTCAACTTAAAAAGTTCGACTGCGGCGATCGCGGCCGCTGCGCCGCCGCCCATGCCGTTGTAAAGCGCGATCATTTGCGGCATGTCGGTCATCGCGACGCGTTTACCGCTCCACGCAGCGATCACGGAGCCGAGCACGACCGCAACCACAATCAAGCCGAAATTAGCCATGCCCGGCGTGAGGAAGGTGATCACGGTGGCGACCACCATGCCGGCGCCCGCCCAAAGAATTCCGCTGCGTGCAGTGACCGGCGAGCTCATGCGCTTCAGGCCCATGATGAACAGGATCGCGGTGATCCAGTAGCTGAACTGGATCGCCTGATCGGCGGTGATGAGACCTTGCATCAGTGTGTCCCCTTCTTGCCGCCGGTGCCGCTCGACTTGAACATCTCGAGCATGCGTTCGGTGACGACGTAACCGCCGACTGCGTTACCGGCGGCGAGCAACACGCCCACAAAACCGATCACTTTTTCGAGCGTCGAGGTGGCGTTACCGAGCGCGACCATCGCACCGACGAGCACGATGCCGTGCACGAAGTTCGAACCGGACATCAGTGGCGTGTGCAGGATCACCGGCACGCGCGAAATGACTTCGTAGCCAACGAAGGCTGCGAGCATGAAAATATAGAGCGCGATCATTCCTTCCACGGTCAGCCCTCCAGCGCCTTGCGCGTCGCTTCGTGCCGGATGCTGCCGTCGTGCGTGAGGCACGAGCCGACGAACACTTCGTCGTTCCAGTCGATGGCGAGTTCACCCGCGTTGATCGCGGGCTTCAAAAAATTGAGTAGGTTGCGGGCGTACATTTCGCTCGCGTTGTAAGCGAGTTGCCCGGGCAGGTTCAAAGGGCCGACGATCTTCACGCCGTGATGCAGCACGGTTTCGCCCGCGCGCGTCAGTTCGCAGTTACCACCTTGTTCAGCGGCGATGTCGACGATCACCGCACCTTGCTTCATGCGCTCGACGGCCGCACGTGTGACGATGATCGGCGCTTTGCGACCCGGCACCGAAGCGGTCGTGATGACGGCGTCCATCGCCGCGATGCGCGCATCGAGAATCTCTTGCTGCTTGGCTTTTTCCTCGGCGGTGAGTTCGCGCGCATAGCCGCCTTGGCCTTCGGCCGTGACGCCGGTGTCGACGAACTTCGCGCCTAGCGATTTCACCTGCTCCTTGGTGGCGCTGCGCACGTCATAGGCTTCGACCACCGCGCCGAGTCGACGCGCGGTGGCGATCGCCTGCAAGCCCGCAACGCCTGCGCCGATCACGAGCACGCTCGACGGGCGGATCGTGCCGGCGGCGGTGGTGAGCATGGGCATGAATTTATCGAGCGTGTTGGCGGCGATGAGCACGGCTTTGTACCCGGCGATCGCAGCTTGCGAGGAGAGCGCGTCCATCGACTGCGCGCGCGAAATGCGCGGGATGAATTCGACCGCGAAGCTCGTGATGCGACGCTCGCGCATCGCCTGCACTTCGGCATGCTTTTCATGGGCTTGCATGTAGCCGGCGACGACCGCGCCGGGCTTCAATTGTGCGATTTGCTCGAGCGAGGGCGGCCGCACCGTCAGCAGCACATCGGCTTGTGCGAGCACGGTCGCTGCATCGGCCCACTCGACCTTCTTATAAAGCGCGTCGCCGAACTGTGCGGCTTCGCCCGCGCCGCGTTCGATGAGCACTCGCGCACCGGCGTCGGCGAACTTCGCAGCGACCTCCGGCACCAGTGCGACACGCGTTTCATGGGCTGCGATTTCGCGCAGGGTGCCGATCGTGATGGGCATGTGGGAAAACTCCGCGGGGGCCGGGGCAGAAAGCGTTGAATGTTGTCACAAAGCGGCGGTATCTTACAGGACCAATGAAGCCGCAGAGCGAACCGAAAAAACAGGGCTTTGATGACGATTTCGCGATCGTCGCGCACCCTGCCGGCGGCGTGTCCTTGCACCACCACGTGCTGCGCACCGACGTCGCCGGAATGCCGCTCGAGTGGATCGACTACCGCGAAGCGGCGCGCCTCTACCACCAAGATCAAATCGCCTACACCTGCGGCACGCCGATCTTCCGGCTTTACGGCGGCATCAACGCGCGCACCGGTCTGCGCACGATGCTCGAGGTGAATTCGATCGTTGCGACGGTGGGGCAGGCCGGCAATCCCGGTCATCTGCGCCACGATTACGTGCCGCCCCTCAACAACCAGACGCTGTTCCGGCGCGATGCCTATCTTTGTCTCTATTGCGGCCAGCGTTTCCCGACGCGCGACCTGTCACGTGATCACGTGCGACCGTTCAGCCAAGGCGGGCGCGACGGTTGGAACAACGTC
>Ga0214917_10008201_pt1 | contig 10330 bp, 4 predicted proteins | sample LL_1208_BB_MetaG_FD_177983 | JGI IMG/M metagenome (GOLD analysis project Ga0214917, IMG submission 177983) | Freshwater microbial communities from Lake Lanier, Atlanta, Georgia, United States - LL_1208_BB | ecosystem: Environmental > Aquatic > Freshwater > Lake | place: USA: Georgia | collected...
ACCACCACGAGGTATTAGTTCATTGGGGCCTAGAAGAAGCCCGGGTGCTTAAAAATTTAGGAGTCAAAGATACTCCATCCCCCATCCTCAAAGACTACGAGTGGAAGGGTATATATAAACCCTTTGATCACCAAAAAACAACCGCTTCTTTTTTAACCATGCACCGCAAGGCGTTTTGCTTTAACGAGCAAGGGACCGGTAAGACAGGCTCAGTAATTTGGGCAGCAGATTATTTAATGAAGATTGGGGTTATCAAGCGGGTGTTAGTCATTTGTCCTCTATCAATTATGGATAGCGCCTGGCGCGCAGATCTTTTTAAATTTGCCATGCATCGCAAGGTGGATGTAGCCTATGGTGCCAGGGACAAGCGAAAGACTATTGTTTACAGCGATGCCGAATTTGTCATCATTAATTACGACGGTGTAGAAATCATTGCCGATGACATCGAGAAAGCTGGTTTTGATTTAATTGTTATTGACGAAGCAAACGCTTACAAAAACCCACAGACCCGGCGTTGGAAAATATTAGCTCGTTTGATTACACAAAAAACATGGTTGTGGATGTTGACCGGAACCCCAGCAGCGCAATCCCCCGTTGATGCTTACGGCCTTGCAAGATTGGTTAGTCCTGAAAAAGTACCTAAATTTATGGGGGCTTTTAGAGATCAAGTAATGTATAAGGTTAGCAACTTTAGGTGGGTACCAAAACCCAACGCGGAAAACGTTGTACATGCTGCACTGCAACCGGCCATTCGGTTTACCAAACAACAATGTCTTGATTTACCAGAGATGACTTACGTCACCCGAGACGTACCGCTTACTGCACAGCAGCAAAAATACTACGATTTGATGCGCAAAGAAATGCTAGTCCATGCAGGAGGCGAAGCCATCACCACAATCAATGCAGCGGCAAACTTGAATAAATTACTCCAGCTTTCTGGAGGCGCGGTGTATTCGGATACTGGTGAGATTGTTGAATTTGACGCTAGTAATCGGCTCAAGGTGCTGCGGGAAGTTATTGATGAGGCCAGCCACAAGGTCCTGATATTTGTGCCCTATAGACACGCTATTGATATTGTTTCAGAAGAGCTTAGGAAAGACTATACGGTAGACCTGATCCATGGTGGCATATCTGCTGGCAAACGAACCGAAATATTTGACAGGTTTCAGACTAGTGAAAACCCTAAGATACTTGTCATTCAACCACAAGCAGCTAGCCATGGGGTGACCCTTCATGCAGCCGATACGATTGTCTATTGGAGTCCAGTTATGTCTGTAGAAACGTATCTACAAGCAAATGCTCGTGTGCATCGTGCTGGCCAAAAGAATAAAACCACCGTATTTCACTTACAAGGTAGCCAGGTAGAGCGGAAACTATACCGCATGCTACAAGATAAGGTAGATGTCCATACCAGAATCACGGATCTATACGGGGAACTACTTAGTTAAAATCACTTGACAATGTTAACTAAAGGTGTAAAATAAAATTTTATCGAGGAGGATAAATATGACTGAAACAGTAGAAGTGACCACAGAAAAAGTTGTTGAAACCTATATCAAAGTACGCGATGCCATTGCTGCAATGGAACAACGCCACAAAGACGAGAAGCGTAACTTGGTAGAGCAATTAGAAGTTTTAGAACAGGAATTATTGGCTCGTGTAGAACAAGCAGGGGGTAATATTTCTGTTCCAAATGTAGGGAGGGTAGCCCGCCGTATTAGCCGCAATTTCTGGACTAACGATTGGGAATCTTTCTACAAAGTTGTAAAGGAACACGACGCATTCCATTTGTTGCATCAACGCATTTCAAACAAAGCTATGCAAGAGTTTCTCAATGAGCATCCAAATCTTATGCCGGAAGGTTTAAATGTGGATAGCAGATACACAGTAACCGTAACACGAGCATCTTAATAAGGAGAAAACCATGAAGAAAATATTAGTAGGCTTTGCCGGTGTTTTATTTGCCGGAGTAGTTTATGCAAATTGCACAACAAACACTGTAACAATGCCTAACGGCAAGATGATGTTTTGTACTACTTGTTGCTATGGCGGCAATTGCAATACAACTTGTTATTAATTTTTAAGGAGAAAACAATGAGTGAAATGACTCTATTTAAAGGTGGTATTCCAGCCCACCTCCGCAATGCGGATTTGGATGACGCAACAAAAGCGCTAATGGGCGCCAAGAAAGCGGCAAGTGGTACGGGTGGTAACAAGCGCATCTCTATCAAAGCCGGTGTATTCCGGATGATGGTTGATGGTAAAGAAGTTGCACAAAACGAAGAACGTGCAATGAATGTCATTATTGCAGCTGCAGCCCCTAAAGACTCCCGTACTTTTTACGCAAAGCAATTCGTAGAAGGTCAGGCAGTTACTGCACCAGATTGCTGGTCTAACGATGGTACTGCACCAGATGCAAAAGCAGAAAACCCACAGGCTAAACGCTGCCTTGACTGCCCACAGAACATAGCTGGTTCCGGTAACAACGGTAGCCGTGCTTGTAAATATAGCCGTCGTCTTGCAGTGTTGCTTGAGAACGATCAGAAGGGCGAGATATTCCAGCTCACTATCCCTTCCAATTCTTTGTGGAATACCGACAACGGCAAATTAGGCCTTCGTCCTTACGCAGAGTTCTTGGGTGGTCATGGCTTGAACGTAACTCAAGTGGTTACTGAAATGCGTTTTGATACAGCCAGCTCGTCCCCCAAACTGCACTTTAAAGCAACCCGTCCTTTATCTGAGGAAGAGATTGTTTTAGTACAGTCCCGTAGCGGTTCTTCAGATGCACAACGTGCTGTTGGTGCAACCCCAGCTGAACTAGATGGTGCAAAGCTAGAAGCTCCTAAAGCCAAAGTTGAAGAGCCTGCTCCTGTAAAAGAGCCCACAAAACGGGAATCTAAACAGGCTGCGCCTAAAGATGTAAGCGCTATTCTCGACGACTGGGGTAAATAAGAAAGGGTTGGGGTGGTCTCCACCCCTTAAAAATTATGCACGGATATACAGTTTCTCTCGTGCGGGCCAACAAGGCAGCCCCTGGACACATGCTGGGGGTAAAGCTTGGTAGGGCTTGCATCAAAGCAGGTGTTTCGGTGGTGCAGGTAGCAGCAGATTTTGAAGTCTCACGGACCGCAGTTTATGCGTGGTTTTGCGGACGAAGCAGCCCTAACTGGCGTTTAGAAAACGCAATCGAGAAGTACATAAAAGAACTGGCGTAAGCCTATTACAACAAGCTGTTTTAAGAATGTGAGCGTATGACCTCAAGGAATCTCTTTCTCTCTACCGTATTGGCTACAGAAGGCCTGTACTGCGTAGTAGGACTTAAAAAAGGGAACCCTAAGCAACAATTTGTAGGTACCATCGAGGAGGTAAACAGCCTAGTAGATAGTCTGGTTGAACAAGGATTTGACGCCTATTTTGGGTGTGCCAAGTACGAGACAGATGAAGGTAGAACTACAAAAAATGCTAAGTGGTTTAAGTCGTTTTGGTTGGATTTGGATTGTGGGGAAGGTAAAGAGTATGAAAATCAGGCAATAGCATTAAATGGTTTAAAGCAGTTCTGCGAAGCAACCGGCTTACCAAGACCGAGCATCATTAATTCGGGGCGGGGCATACACGCCTATTGGCCGCTTGAGGAAGTAATTTCCTATAACGATTGGAAGCCCACTGCCGAGGCACTTAAGAAGCTTTGCGCTATTAAAAAACTATACGCGGATGTTTCAGTAACTGCGGATGCGGCCCGTATTTTGCGGGTGCCGGAGACTTTGAATTTTAAGAATCCGACAGAGCCTTACAAAGTCGCAGTAATGCTGATGTCAAAAGCAGTTAAGTTTGGGGAATTTAAAGAAAAGCTTGGTGTCGATTTGCTAACCGCAATGCCGGCTACTAAGAGACCATTGGATGAAGCAACAAGAGCATTGATGGGTAACCGAATTTCTAAGTTTGCCAACATCATGCTGAAAGGAGATAAGGGTTGTGCGCAGCTTAATTATATTTACACACACCAAGCCGACGTCTCAGAGCCATTGTGGTTCTCAGGACTTTCTATTGCTAAATTCTGTGATGATCGAGACACAGCTATACACCGTATTTCAGATCAACATCCCGACTACTCACCCACGGCTACAGAAGGTAAACTCGATCATATCAAGGGCCCGCACTCGTGCTCAGAGTTTGAATCTAAAAACCCAAACGGGTGTGAAGGATGTCCTCATAGAGGAAGGATCACTTCCCCAATTGTTTTGGGTTCCGAAATCGCTGCAGCAACTGCAGAAGATAATATTGTTAGCGTTAAAAACGATACCCTTGGAACGAAAGTCACCGTTGAAATCCCCGAGTATCCCTTCCCTTACTTCAGAGGAAAAAACGGAGGAGTCTATAAACGAGGCATATCTAATCCAGATAATGAAGAAGAATCAGAAGACGTACTTGTCTATGAAAACGATTTGTATGTAGTTAAGCGTTTAGAAGATCCAGAGCTAGGCGAGATGGTATGGATGAAACTGCATTTACCCAAGGACGGTATTCGAGAATTTTCTGTGCCGTTGACCAGTGTTTTAGCGAAGGATAAATTAAGAGAAGTTATAGCCGCAAAAGGTGTGGCAGCATTAAGTAAGCAGATGGATGGGATCATGGCATATATAACACGATGGGTTAAAGAATTGCAAAATATAGATAACGCAGAGAAGTCTAGGTTACAGTTTGGTTGGACAGGTGAAAACACGTTTGTCATTGGAGATAGAGAAATTAAAACCGGCGAGGTTATATACAGCCCTCCTTCTTCCGCTACGATTAATTTAGTCCCTGCCTATGGCAAAAAAGGTACCTTAGAGAATTGGAAACGGGTTGCAAACTGGTACGCACGTCCCGGCATGGAGGCAAGAGCATTTAACCTATTTGCTGGGTTTGGTACCCCATTGCTACGCTTTACTAATTTAAAAGGCGTACAAATTCACCTAACCGACGATGGTTCGGGTACTGGAAAGACCACGATTGAGATGATGATTAATAGTATTTTTGGCCACCCAGATCAGACCATGTTACTTGAGCAAGATACATTTAAATCCAAAATGCACCGCATGGGTACGATTCAAAATCTCCCAGCCTGTATTGATGAGATCACTAATATGCCAAACGAAGAAGTTAGTAACTTGGCTTATATTGGTACGCAAGGGCGTGGCCGTAACCGCATGATGTCGCAGTCTAATTCTGAGCGCATCAATAATACAACCTGGGCTTTAATTCTCTGGACGTCTGGCAACCGCAGTGTGCACGATGTTTTATATAGCATGAAGACTTTCCCAGAAGGCGAGTTAATGCGGGTAGTTGAAATTAATATCCCTCGGGATAACACCATGAGCAAAGAAGAAACGGACGAACTCTATAGCATGATGTTTGAGAACTATGGGGTTGCTGGAGAGGCTTATTTGCAGTATGTCGTGGCGCATCGTGAGGCTATCATTGAACTTATAAAGGACACCCAGGCTCGATTTGATGCCGATGCAGGCCTGACCCAGCGGGAGCGTTTTTATTCAGCCCTAGCGGCAGTTGCCCTAGTAGGTGGGTTGATTGCTAAGAAGTGTGGACTGCATGATATTGATACTGGACCGGTCTATAAATGGGCGGTGAACTATTTTGCGCAAGCAAGTAGATCTGTCAAACCTAACGCAGCTAATCCACTAGACCAGCTAGGCATCTTCTTAAACGAGCATTCCCAGAACCTACTGGTAATTAACAGCGAGGTTGATAGCCGTACCCATATAGAACAGGCACCCATCCAGCTTCCATATAGAGAACTGATAACCCGCTACGAACCAGATACCAAGCTTTTGTTTATTACGACTAAGCACTTTAGGGACTGGTGTACCAAGAGCCAAGCTTCCTATAAAACGATTGCTGATTCTTTAGAGAAGGACGGGATAGCTCAAGCCGGTATCAAAAAGCGGTTGGCCAGGGGTACAAAGCTTAATACTCCAGCGGTAAATACCCTAGTTATTGATACCAAGAAGATAGACGGGTTTGACATGCAAGGGTATATGCCAAGTGGAAATACTGAATGAAGGGGCTCTAGTCCACATAGAATGGCATCTGCTTACTCCGGGGGCTACGTTCTTTGTTCCAGCAATTAAGACTACGGAACTGGCCCGGGAAGTACGCAAAGCGGCAACGGTTAGGGGTATTAGATTAACCCATAAGGTTTGCGTCTATAACGGCTTTTATGGGGTACGGTTTTGGCGGGTTTAAAAATCCGTGGTATATTTCGGGGTAACGACTGCGTTTGCTTTCGTGTTTTCTCCTTGTAGTGACTTCTTAGCCCCCTCCTCTGGGGGCTTTTTTTACCGTTCGATTCCAGCAGCCTCTGCAACCTTATACCCTTGACGGGCAATTTTGTCGTAAACCCCCATAAGTTCATTGATTTTTTGACGGCGTGTTTCTGGGTCAAGTCTTTCGTTTCTTTCAATAACGTTCATTTGAGAACGAATTGCTGACATTTGGTCTTGGATCTTACGCAAAGCAGGTGCCGCTGCTATAAGTTTTTTGTTCTCTTCTTTAGATATAAACTCTTTAGCTTCTTCAATACGACCTTCTTTTTTCATACGATTAAATGCGTTGACAGCCTCTTGTGCATTACTAGAAATCTCGTAGTAATCCGTAGCTGCTTTACTGGTATTTGGATTTGTCAGGAATGCTTTAAAGAAAGGCTGCTGCTCTAGATTTTTAGTAGGTGGTTCTTTGCCAGTGGCCGCGTTAATAGCCGAGCTTGCCAGTCCTGTAGAAAACGTGCCAAGTTCCGCGAAGTAACCCTGAATCAAAGCATCTATCTTTGCTGGAGACAGCTCAATTTTATTCAAACCATAAGCGCTTAATGTTTTTGCCAACTCAGAAGCATGGGGGCCACGATACTCTACAGGCAACCCTTTATCGCTCATACCCTCGATTGGACGTCCAGTAAAGAATGAATAGTTGGTAATGGATTCTATAGCCGGCTTAACTATTTGTGGTATAGGAAGAAGTGACTGCCCTGGTAAATTATTTATCAAACCCTGTTTATAAGAAGCTAAAAGTTCTTTTCCTGTACTAGTGCCTGACATATAACGCACCGCTGCTTCAGGAATAGTTTTAAATAAAAAACCGACCTCATACGGAATAGCAATTTTAATAAAAGAACGCTCGTCACCCACAGGAGACGGTAATAACCAGTTGCTGTCTTTAACGTTATCTGGCAGCTTTTTATAATCTTCATCATCCTGTAGCATCATTGCATAAACAGTAGATAGAGTTGCCATCATCAAGGCACGACTATAGAAAAGACGTTGTGCTTGTGCTTTTTCCTCTGGATTTAAACCGTAACCAGTAGCTGCGCGGTAAAGAGTATCTAAGCTGACAAGCGTAGCTGAGAAGAACGGGATCATATGTCGTAATTCATTTAATGTTTTAGAATTACCACGCACTGCAAAGTTAATAGACTCCCGCGCTCTAAATACACCATAGTCTTCGGCTTCTTTTGCGCTCATTCCACGACGTAAACCTTCGTCTCTGGCCTTCTTAAAAATAGCCACACGGGTTGCCGCATCAGATGATTCATGCATACGCATCACTTTACGGATCATTTCATCTAACTTGGATGGAGACACCTTTTCAGTGCCGACTTGTTTTAAGAAGTCTTGTAAATCAACTATGCTATCAATCTGACCGATAACTCCTCGAGTAGCAAGGATCTTGGCTTCTTCAGATTGGTTGGTAAGGACCCGTGCGTATTCAGCAGCTGTATGAAAAGGCGTAACAATTCCGCTATTAGCCACAAGTGATGCCTGGATTGGATCGCGAATTAACTGCCTAATCCAATACATGGGATTAATCAAAGCCGTGCCGCGCAAAACCTGAGTTGCTTTGGAAGTAAGTTTTGTCAACATGCTTAAGTCATAGTGCATCATTTGAAACGCTGGTAAATCATTTGGATTATCCAAAATCATATGCATGATACCGTTCTTATCGGCTAGTGGATTTGTGGGATCCCGATACCGTAAATTGATGTTTGGATCATCTGAGTTTTTAGCCACACGCGCAGCTTTAATATCCTCGCTGGATAGTTGTTCAGCAGCTACCTTACGAGTTTGGTTTTGGAACGCTGCAGCTGTCATCGAAGCGTAGTGCTTATCAATGTTTTCCCAAATGTTACGTTGTAAATCTGTACCTTCTAGGTGATCTAATTCACGCACAGTCTTGGTGCCACCGGTGTAAGAACCAGTATATGGCTCCTGCTCGGTTGGAGGTAGGTCTTCTCTAGCCGCGTATAAAGGCACGTAGTTCTTCATACTACGGTAGTAATCTGCCTGTGCTTTAGTTAATAAACCAGAGTTCTCCCAAAGCGTAATTAATCCTTGGTTTACATTTGCCCATATATTAAGAATTTCTTGCGCTTGAGGTACCGCTTTTAGTTGTTGATTAGCCCAGTCAATGTGCGCTTGAGTTACTTGTTTCTCACGATTAACATTTAAGTCTTTACGGTATTGCTTACGTATAGCCTTGGCTTCGTTAACTAATTGTAAAATTTGGGTAAGAGAACCACCCCCTGCACGTAACCTTTTAGCCTCTTGCATTTTTCTTTCAGCTTCTTGGAAGGCCATGCCGGCTTTGAACCGGCGATGTGCATCTACCTGCATAATTTCTTGGCCGCGCAGGATACGAGCAATTTCTGCTATATACCCACGCCCGCTCCATCCAGAGCCTTTTACAATAGAGTTATCATCTAAGCTATCCGCAATAATTTGGGAACGTGCAAGATTGTTGGCATCACGTTGAATAACTACAGTGCCGTCTGAATTAATAACAGGGATACCCGACTGGATACCGTTCTTGATTAGGTTAATTACCTGACTAAAAGCCCGCACCAGCATATCCGCACGGAGTTTGCCATCTTGAAATACAGGTAATGAGCTTAATGTTTTTGCTAAACCAGAAGTAGGGTCAACTGCAGCAATGCGGAATTTAGTCCAGAAGTCATTGCTGTTATAAGCATCGGTAATTTTTTTGGTAGTGTCTACGACCGATTGTTTAACCGTAGGAGCTGGCTGTAATTTGGTTAGTTTTGGTAGCGTGTAGGGTTGCCCAGGCGCCGGAACAACATTAGGTCCAGCTGGCGGTGCAGGGAGCGGAGTAGTTATTGAACTAGTAAATGTAACAGGCTCTTCAAAATTAGTTGCCTCTGCTGTCCGTAATCTAGCGCCTTTTAATGTGGCAGTTTGTAAATCAGCTGCAGGGGCTTCTATAATTTCTTGGGTTAAACGGATAACTTCAGAAAGAGCGCTTTCGTATTTAGGTGCTAATCCTAAAAGTTTACGAAACAATTCTACAAAATAAGAACCTACAGACTTGGTTTTTGAATACGGAATAGTTTCTAACACCTCCATCAATTCAGGCGTAGTCATTCCATGAGAAATCATTTCATGAGCTTGGTTGTATCGCCCACCACCAGGAACATGATTGCCTAATGCATTTGATATATTTAATACGTAATTTTCTGCAGAAGTCAATCCAATAGTACGTTCTTTGTTTGTTAAATACTCTTGGACGTACTTACTAATGCTTTTAAGTTCTTTAGCAATTCTCCCTGCTTCTGTTTTAGGGTTTGATTCACCAAAAATAACTAAAGCAGCTGTAACTCCATGTAGAGCTTCATGTGTCATTACTTGATAAGTAGCACCAAACGGTTGTCCAGAATTTCTGCCGGCAACGCTGATGTTCATTACTTTTGATCTACCAGGAGCTAGCACACGACCTAATGTTCCGTCATTATACCCACCCGCTTCTTGCACATCTTTTCGAGTCGCTGCAAGTTTAAATTTAAATGAGTATCCAACTTGACGAAGTTCTTTAACCCGTTGTTGCATTTTCTTTGCAATTTCGCGATTAGCTTCTGGGCCATTATTTGCTAAAAAAATAAGTACTTGGTCAAACGTTTTCCCTGCTAATTCTTTTTCAATGTCCTGTGCCATAACAGGCTTGTACTCGTCAATTAGGGCTTTCTTAACTTGCTCAGGAGTTCTTTTTGATCTCTTTGCATGCTCTTCAACAATGTCTTGGAAATTAGGCGCAGTATCTCTACCACGAGCAACCAAGTCTGACCAAGCAGCTTGTTCTTCTGGACCTAATTCATCAAATGCAGGGTGATCATCATTCTTGTGGCGGTTCCAAGCTTCTTCTGGAGTTAATGCACTGGGCTTTGTTCCAGCTCCTCCAACACCTCCTGCAGGAGGTAACTCGCCACCACCCACTCCCACTCCTGGAGTTCCAGCAGCTCCTCCGGTAGGCTGCCCGAATAAATCCTCTCCGG
>Ga0214917_10008202_pt1 | contig 10330 bp, 13 predicted proteins | sample LL_1208_BB_MetaG_FD_177983 | JGI IMG/M metagenome (GOLD analysis project Ga0214917, IMG submission 177983) | Freshwater microbial communities from Lake Lanier, Atlanta, Georgia, United States - LL_1208_BB | ecosystem: Environmental > Aquatic > Freshwater > Lake | place: USA: Georgia | collected...
AATCATATTATCACTTATCCTCATCATCTTCTACATCCATAAACCCTGCACCCCACCCCTCGTCAGCGTCTTTCAGCTTCAGGGCTTCTAGCTTCAGGGCACGGTCAAGGACTTTTACCTTGTCCGTCACAGATGCTTCTGGGTCATTCATCACCTGAGTCATCAAGTTGGATATGAACTTGTCTAACTCTGGGTTGATACCCTTGTCTTTCTTCTTGCTCATTTGGACAGTTTGCGGCCTATGGCTCGTTTGGCGGGTTTGACATCACCTTTGGTTTGCTTGCGCTGCATACGGTTGTAATCTTCAGAGGCTCTCACCTCGTTCTCACCACCTTCTCTTGCCATACGCTGTTCTGTTGATTCTTTCTTCATGGTTTACTCCTTATAGTCCTGCTGCACTTCTGGGGTCATAAAACTTCAAACCTAATGCTGGCACACCTATGGCTAAAGCCATTCCCGCAAATACTCTTCTTGCGGTAGTTGTGTCTGCAAATAAGTCTGAATTCTTTGCTGCCAAGTTGACAAGCCTGTTTCTTTCGTCTTGGCTTATGTGGTTAAGACTTAACAATCTGTCTGCTAACTTTGACACCATGCCTGGTACATCTTTGGCTTTTGTCACGGGCTTTTGCAAATCGTTATACAAAGAAGAGAATTCTTTTTCAACAGCAGATTGGGCTTCAGCAGTCTTGGCTGCTCGTTGTGTTATTTGACTTGCTTCTTTATCCAAGTCAGCCAAGCGCCTTTCAATGTTTGCAACTTGTTGGGCGGTCTTAACTTCTGCTGGTTTTGCTCTTGCCGCTGAACGGTTGAGAATACTTTCTAAAGGCTCTGTTGTTTTGAGAGCCTCGCCAAGCCTAGATTCTGCTTTTCCAGCCAAACCTGCTTTTGCTTTTGCTTCTTTCTCTGCGGCTGAAATACTTTTTTCTACCGCTTTAACACCAGCCTGTGCTTCTGATTCTGCTCTGTTTGCATAATTAACGGCTTCTTGTGCTGCCCTTTGAGCGGAACGCATATTAGCAAATTCGTTATACAAGCCAAGCTGTTTTAAAGAAGACTCGTTCTTTTTTAGAAACGTAGCTAAAGAAGAAATAGTAGGAGCAACGTCACCACCAAATAATTCTTGGGTGTAATACAACCGTGCCGTATCTTTGATTGCTGGATTTTCTTGAATCAACCTTGTGAAAACAGGATGACCTGCGTTGGCCTTATTAATGACATGACCAACAACCTCGGCCTCTGCCATTACATAATCACGAGAATATGGATTTTCAGCAACTACTTTTTTTAGAGAGCCGTTTTTCTCAACAATATCCAAAGGACGAGACATATCACGGTATCTGCCCAAAGCCGCAAAATAATCAGAATTGTTTTTCTGCATTTGCTTTTCAACAGCATCTTTTACTTTTAACGCAGAAATTTTAAAAGCACTTTGCTTACCTGTAACACCAAATTCTTTTGAGTTTGCAACATCATCTATATATTTTTTTAAGGAATCAGCTTGCTTTAAAGTCAATCCGTCTTTTGGCAATTCTTTCTGTACGGTCAACAAAAAATTACGAATGTTGGGGTCTTTGGTATCCGCAATCATTGCGTTGATGCGCATGTCTATAGGTTTAGTAGGGACAGAAAGTTTGGTAGAGTTTTTTTCAATTACAGCATCAATACCAGCAATACGTTTTCTGTTCGCCATTCCTTCTGTCTGTAACTTTTTAGCAGTGTCTTGCGCTATCTTGCCAAACTGTTCTTTTGTAATGCCAGGTTGATTTACCATTTGTTGTTCAAGTTGGTCAACCGCAGTCTTTGCATTTGTAACCAACTTACCTGCATCATCAGCCATCACTTGAGCGTCTGCCAAAGGTATTTTGGCTGCTTGAGCATTACGCATGGCAAGCGCACTTGCTTGTTTTGTTTTGTCAGCAACTGCTTGCTTGGCAGAGATTTCAGGCGTGATTGCTTGTCTTTCACCCGCCCGTCCTGCTGCAACTTGTTCACGCTCAGACAGTTGTCTTTGTACTCTTTGTGCTCCACCCAATTCTTTTTGGGCTTTTGCTTTTTCAGCATCGACAACAGACAAGATTTTTTGCAACTCTTGGTCTGCTTTGTCTTTAGCAACACCCAAAGATTGCATGTATTCTTTTGTTTTTTCAAGTCCTTCTTCTCTAAGTTTTTTAGATAAAGAACCCGCTCTTAATCCAAAAGCATTTTCAGCTTTTGACACAGCAAGAGCCGCTGAACCGCCAACAGCAAATTCAAGAGGAAGAGATACTGCTCTAGGAAGTCCCATCATTTCTGACGCTTGACTTGTGAGGTCTACAGCACCTCCACCAACAGTGCCACCAGTAATTCGTTTGGAAAGGGGCACAGTACCCAACGCTTTGCCAAGAGCCTCCATGCCACCACCCACAAACTTAGATGGTGCTCCTGGAATCATCTTGACTAACTTACCGCCATATTGCAATGTTTTTGGCGCTGCTGCACTTATAGCGCCAGTAACACCAGCGGTAACACCAGTTTGACCTAAATCTATGTCTTCTCTAGGAGTGGGCTCTTCTGTTAAATACTCATACACTTTTTCTTTAAAAGGCAAATCAGCAGAAACCTCACCAGGTTTAGGCGCTGAAATTTGTACGGGTTTAGGTATTTTGTGTGCTTCAAAGCCCATGATTACCTCTTCCTAGGAGTTACTGTTCCAACTACCCCGCCTACTTTAGCTGTCATCGAAGGCAATCCAACAGCATCTAAATACTCTTCTGCTTCTTGTACTGATTCAAATTCGTAAGGTGACACATCACTTGCATCCACATCATCTTCTACGCTTGACAACAAATTTAAGTCACTGCGGTTTTGAGCAAAGTGTTTATTAAGAGCAAGTATGTCTTTGGGTTTAAATCCAGAAGCACCAAGCCTGTTGTCAGTATCTTTAATTTGAGCCTCAACCACATTGTTGTATGCAGTTGGAGTCATGTTGCTTCTGTTCAACACAGTTTGAGCCGCCCTAAATTCAGCAACAGGAGCACGATTACCATACTTGACTTGCAAATAAGACATAACACTGTCTAATTCTTTTTTGGCTAACAATTTAGAGTTGTCGGACATGGCTCTAAATGACTTGTCGTTTGCTTCTAAATTGTCGTAAGCGGCTTGCAAATCTGTCAAATCAAATTTTCCATCTGCACCTGCTTTTGTAGCCAAGTATTTATTCATGTAATCAACAAAACTGACTTTCAAGCCTGGTGCTCCACCAAGTTTCATGTTTAGTTCTTGCAGTTCTTTTAATGACATCTTGTACATAGTGCCAGCAGCAGCTTTTGCGGCGGCATCAGGGTCAACAGGTCTTCCAATAATGTCACCTATGTAGTTAGCTTGAAATTCACCTTTTTTCAATGCTTTTGGCGAACTAGCTTTAGCTTGTGCAAGGTCTAATTGTTGTTGTCTTTGTAAACGTGCTCGCTCATCTGCTGCTATTCTTGCAAGTCTTGCTCTTTCGTTAGCGGCATTGATAGCATCTTTTTTGTCTTGTCTTTCATCTGCTTTAGCTTGCAAATTGTTGTTCATGTTTACAAGCGTATTCATGGTCGTTTTGATACGCCTTATATTATCTAGAACAGCAACATCACCTTGTTTGTCTTTCATGGCTTTAAGCAGTGGAGACTCAGACTTGGCAAGTTCCATAATCAATTTTTGCTCACCAGCTTCTTTGTCGTATTTCTTCAACTCCATAGCCTCAGTTACACCTTTTTCAAGTGTGCTTATCTTGGCTTGCATGGCTTTAAAGTTCTTGTCAAACTCTATTTGTTGTTGTCTATAAAGGTCTGCTCTACCTTTTTGATGGCCTTCTAACATGCCATTCATAGCAGACATAGCAAGTTGAGAGTTGCCTTTTCCTGCAACCATGCCCACAACGCTTATGAGAGAGAACATGGCAGCAAGGTCTTGAGCAGTCTCTTTTGATGGCGCAAAAGCCATTTCCTGCAACTGCTGACGAGCCTCACCTAATTGTTTACGTTCAGGCAAATCTTTAGCTTCTTGCCCCAAACGCTCAGTGAGCATCATTTTCTTTTCTGCTTCTGTTCCTTTTTCTTGGCGTTTAGCTTCTTCTATAGCAACATCACCCTCACCAACTTTCATTTGTGCTTTGGTTTCTGCTTCACCCAATTCACTTAAAACAGGGCCAATCTCAGCCGAACCAATATAGCCTTTGGGGGTTTTGGCGGGTTGTTGCAAACTCCTTGTCAAAGGAAGATTTGGCATTCCAGTTAATTGGTTAAGTGCAGATGTAGCCATTACGCCGTCACTCCAGGTGTAGTTGTTTGTTGCGCTACTTGTGGAGGCGCACCATACAAAGTACGGGCAATATTGCCGTAGTAAGTGTTTGTCAGCGACTGCACATACTGGTCAGCTTGCAAACCAGTTTTGATAGCACCAAGGGCTATCTGGTCACCAATACCTGAGAGTTTTAAGCCGTAGTCATACTGTGAGGCAAGCAACTGTTGACGGAATGCTTCCACTTGAGCCTGTGCTTGCATAGTGCCAACACCACCACGGGCGGTAGCTTGCTGTGCTGTTTGCGCCTGTACTGCTTGCAAGGCTTGTTGGGACTGAGGTGTGAGTTCACCCGCCTGTGCTGCACGTTGTAACTCTGCACCTTTTGCACGATAAGGCTCGGCAATGGCTTGCGTTTCTGCTTTGCCTTGCCTGCCTTGTTCAGCAGCTTTGCGAGCAGTTCTAGCACCCAACACAGCTTGCAGACCACCTAAACCCAGTCTGGCAAGGGTGTCTTCTTTCATGCCTGTAGCTTCTGTCAAGCGTTGCATGATTCCCTTTTCAGGGGTTGTGTCTATTTGGTAGGCTTGTCCTGTTGGCCCTGGCGCTCTTTCAAAAGAACCTATAGGAAATGCTCCAGCATAAGGTGGTGTTTCTGCCACTGCGGGTGCAGCAGAGGGTTGAGCAAACACACCAGAAGGATATGAATAAGTTTCAGGTGAGGTAGCGGGAACAGCCTCAGGAACAGTACCAGACACAGCTTGTTGGCTGTAATCAGGTTGTGAGAAAACTTGAGGTGCTGGCTCTGCTCTTACGTTTCCAATATCGTAAGCGGTATCTTGTGTAAAACCATACCCTTCATCTTCAAAAGAGGGAATGCCTGTGTCAGCATGTGGCTTACCGCTACCGCCTCTGTCTTTCAACAGTTGTGCTTCTTCAGGAGTAATGTAGGCAAGCATGTGGTTTTCTGGTGCTTTTGCTTGCAACAGTCTGGCTATTTGGCGCACATCTGCGCCCATGCGGGTCATCTTTTTAAGTGTTGCCATCTCATACTCCTAAAGCATCTTTGAGGCGTAGTGACTCCTCGTTCCACACATTTTGACGGGGTTTTCCTGTCTCTTTACTCTCAAGTTCACCAGCGCCACGGGTAGATGTTAAACCACCTGACGTACCCGCAAGTGGGTAAAACGGGGCTTGTGTCTTCAAAGAAGAACCTAAAGTAGATGGCTGTGTGTACCCAGAATAGGTATAGATGTTTCTTTCCCTGTCTATAGCTTCTTGTTGGGCAGGAGAAACAGCTTTGCCACTTGTCTGAGAAGACACAGATGGGACATCTTTAGAACCAGTCACAGTCACATCTGACAATGTGGTGATAGGTTCTTTCTTTGCAGTAACTTTAACTTCAGGCAATGAACCACCAAAAGGCGCTGTCCTTGTAGGAGTAGGCTCAGAAATAGTTGTTATTGGTTCTGCGGGAGCAGTAACTTGAACCTCTGGCAAAGTGTCGCCAGTTGGTGTTTCGGTGTCAGAAGGTGTTGTTGCACCCGCCACTTCAGAAGGTTTAGGCGCAGAAGGAGCACCTGTCGTTGTTTTTGCTGGTTTTCCTCTTGCAGAAGCCTCTGCTTGCAATGCCGCCATGATTGCATCTTCTTGGCTTTTCTTAGCGGCAATGTTTCCTACAGCCGTAGCCACAGACTTATTTACATCAGCAGAAGTTAATCCTGATGCTACAGATGCACCTACAGCATTGTTAAGAGCATCTTCGGAAGTTCCACCTTTTGCAATGGTAGCGCCGTAAGAAGTACCCGCAGACACAAGAGCGTCTGACACAGCAGGAATAGTGACAATTTTGTCTACGTATTGGCTTGCGTATGGTGTACCCGCAGAGGTAGCGGCATTGACACTAGCGTTCTTGATAGCAGTTTCAAGGGGAACACCAGAAGCAGTGTTAATTGCAATTTCTGCCAAAGCATTACCTACAATCTTTTGCATAATTGGGTCTGTAATGGCAGCAGATAAACCAAGATTAGAAACAATAGCAGAGCCAAACCCAGGCATGAAATAAGCAATAGCCAACTTACCAGCAGGTGTACCCGCAACTTCTGCAAATGTTTTGATAATAGGCTGAACTATTTCTTTTACAGGCTCAACTACTACATCTTTTACCGCTTGAACTGGATTTGCTACTGCGGCTTTAACATTAGATGCGCTTATTTGTTTGTAAAATTTCTTAAACTCAGGCAAGCCAGTATTGGGATTGATAGTCCCAGAACCGCCTCTAGACTTGAGTAATGCCGCTTCTTCAGGGTTGATATGCGCCAACATGGTGTCACCACCACGCCCAAGTGAAGCCAATCTTTGCATTTCTTCTCTGGTCATTGCCATGTCAGACTCCTAAAGCCGCAGCTATTTGTTCGTGAATCGTTTGATGAACCCCTATCCAATCATAGAAGTCATCCTCCACATTCCAGTCACTATCAAGCAACTGAAACGGATTGTCTAGTCCTAGCAAGTTAGCAAGTGCTACATGCTCTTGGTTGTGAACAAAAAGCCAGTCATCAAGGTTAGACAAGTTGGCATCTGTTATCGGGTACTTCTGTACAGCAATACCTTGGTCACCCAAGATGTTGTAGAAAGTTTGGTGCTGTACACCGTTTTCAAACAAAAACTCTCCCAGTCCTTCTTTGTCTCCAAATTTGACGTAACTGAGAGTCTCGAAATTCATTTGTCAGCCTTGTTGTCTAGCTTGTCGAAGATTTGTTTGAGGATATTTTTGATTTCAGTGATGTCAGAGCGGTAATCATCTTTTGCCAAATACTCTTTAGGAAGTTCATTTATCTTGTCCTCCAAGCGTTGAATTTGTTTTGTTGTGCTGTTGAATACATACACAGCAAGAAAGCCAGCAATGCTGACTATGATGTTGAAGATTTGTTGGTTATCCATGTTAGACAGCGTAGTAGGGGACTTTTACTACTGTCCCGTTGAGGTTGACTTGCATGAAGCCAGCAGGTTGCAGAGGCAGACTTGCTGTGCCATACGTAGCAGTCGCAGTTGTGTTTCCTGTGAAATTAAACACGGCAGCGTTGGTAGTGCCACCAATAATGGTGACGTTTGAGATAGTGACGTTGCCCAAATTGGCTGTAGTTCCACCCAACGCAATAGTTGTGTTGCCAATAACTACGTTTGAATTCTGAAGATTGCTGTTACCTATAGCAATAGTGACGTTAGACGCACTTGTCAATCTTCCTTGTTGGTCTACGGTAAAGGATGCAACATTGGTAGCACCACCGTAAGTTCCTATTGTCACAGCCGTGTTTGCCAGAGATACAGTGCCTGTAGACGTTATAGGGCCACCTGTAAGACCTGTGCCTGTAGCTACGTTGCTGACATAGATAACCTCAGAGTTATCTACCTTTTGCCATACAGAGCCATTAAATACAGCCCAATCACTTACTACCCAATCTGTGATGCCGTTAAGGTTGGTAGAGCCAGATACAGACACAACATAGTAGTCACCCTTAGTCCCTACACTTGATGTGAGCGTAGGATTATTCGTACTTGCATCCCAAGTACCTACGTAATTAAGAGCGCCTATAGTGTTGATACCTGAACTGACTGTCTTTAACATGTTATACTCCGTCTACTACACGAAGGAGATTTCTGTGTTAACCAAAACTTGTAAATGGTGTCACCAAACACAATCATTGGATAAATTCCCAAAACATAAAGCAATGGCTGATGGTCATTTGAACAAATGCGCTTCTTGTTGTCGAGAATATGTGAACGCACACAGAAAAACACCCGCTGGAAAAGCCTCTCGGCAAAAAGAAAAACAGTACCCAGATAACAAGAAACGCTACAAACAAACTGAAAAAGGCAAACAAGCAGCAAAACGATACAAGCGTGACCCTGTAAAAGAATCTGCAAAAGGCGCTGTTGCGTATGCTTTAAGACAAGGTAAATTGACAAAAGAACCTTGTTTTGTATGTGGAGAAAAGGCGCTTGCTCATCACTCTTCTTATGCGACAGACATGAAATTGGCTGTGACATGGCTTTGCTTGCACCATCACAACCAACTTCACAATGAACATAAGGGGTATAAAACATGGGTTTAATACTTTCTTGCTATAAGCCATCACCTGGCACGATATACACAGCCGCAGTGCTACTGCTTGTGATACCAGTAAAGTAAGCGTTAGGGACAAACGAGAGAACCTCATCTGTGCCTGGCAATAAAGGTATAGACGTACCTGTGGTGGTGACTACAGCAGTGTTAGCAGTAGCACCAGCAGAAGTGTCTCCATAGCCTAAAAACACAGTCACAGAACCTGCGTTGATGATGCGGTACTGGTTACCACCAAGCGTGGTAGAGACTGCTTGTATAGGCGTAGGAGCAGATGTAGCGGCAGTAAAAACTACCGTGTTACCTGTCTTTGTAAATGCTTGTGTACCCATTACTGGCCAACCTCCTCTGCTGGAAGTGGTGTGTTGCCCTCTGCAAGCCATGCAAGATATTCTTGGTAGTCTGTGTTGGCGGGGTCGAATGGAATAGACGCTCCGTCACTCAAACGGCGCACAGATTGCGCTTCGCCCATTACCGCATCATTTGGGTGTAATTGGTACATTTTTATAACTCCGAAGAAAAATCAATATATGCTGCGGTATTGTTATTTGCAACCAGCACGGCTGGTCTGTATAGAGTCCCACCCGATGCAACCGTAAATAATTGAAAAGCACTATCTGTTCCAGCAAAAGTTGTGCTAACGGCGGTAATAGCAGGAGAAGTAACCGTATCACTTATCACACAATTGCTTTGATTTATAGTTGGGGAGGAACGCATTGTTGTTGGGAATTTTATATACATATTTCCACCAGTTGCACCAGAAAATATACCGCTTCCAAATGCAGTATATACGCCTGTATTAGCATTCATTCTTGAGTAATACCGCTGACACAAAGCCAACTCAGTCCCATAAGGTCTGTAATCAAAGCTCGTTGCTGTTGAGCCTTTTTCAAGCTGTACGTTACCAACTGTCCATGTCAATCCAGCTGTCAATGCGCCAACAGTAAACACAATCTGTATACCTGTTGTTGCCGCCGCAGGGATGGTTATATTTGTAGAAAAGTTGGTAACAGTTGAGGTGACTGTGAATGTGCCTGTTGCAATTTGGGTAACAGTTGGACTTGCCAATGTGCCAAACGTGTCTGCTGTTGTCGTTGCATAACTTGCTGTCCATGTAACAGTAGTCAATGTTGCAGATATAGCCAAATCTGCTGACAAAGTGGCAGTAGAGCCAGCAAGGTCATAGCTGTTAAGTTGCTCTATACGTTGACCAATTCCAACCGCAGTAACAGATGCCGCACCTGTAATCTGCAATCTGTTCTTGGTTGCACCTGAACCAGCCACCTGTGCCGCAGTTACGTTTGCGCCAGTGCAGTAGACATAGAAGCGGTCAACAGTTGAGTAGCCCGCCGCAATGGTTGAAGCCGCAGTGATGGTTGCAGACGTTGCTCTTTGTGCAATTTGCATCTGACCATTGATGATGCGGTTCTTGAAGCCAAACGTGCTTGTAGAAGTAAAGAAACTTGCTGTGATGTTTCCAGTCACGGCAGTATTACCTGATACTGTTTCACTACCTGTAACTACGAGTGTAGATACGTTTGCAGTGCCACTGACGTTAGCACCAGTAACAATCACATTGCCACTGCTGATAGTGACGTTTGTTAGGGTTACGTTACCAAAAGAAGTTACTGTGTTACCTAGCTGTACAGCGGTATTACCAATAGTGACAGCGGTAGAAAAGTTACTGTCTAGTTGAGACAGTGGAATGGCAGCGGTTGCAGTGCCAAATGTATACGGGACAGCCATTTTAGAACCTCACTCTCAATTCGTGTTCAAACTCGATTGTGTTAATAGTAAATGCGGGGTCAGAAGATGTCATCGTCAAACCCAAATACTTACCATACTGTTGTGCATCTGACTTGTACAGGGCATACCCCGCACTTGTCAACCACCCTATTGTCGCCAAACTGTTGTTCTGCCAAGGGATTGTTACCCCTGAATTGT
>Ga0214917_10008203_pt1 | contig 10329 bp, 7 predicted proteins | sample LL_1208_BB_MetaG_FD_177983 | JGI IMG/M metagenome (GOLD analysis project Ga0214917, IMG submission 177983) | Freshwater microbial communities from Lake Lanier, Atlanta, Georgia, United States - LL_1208_BB | ecosystem: Environmental > Aquatic > Freshwater > Lake | place: USA: Georgia | collected...
TGCTTATTTTAACACTCTTCATAAGAATATAGAGAAACTGAACGAAGTCATTGATCAGTACAATTATCATTACCACATTGAAGATATAGAAAAGAAACTGTATATGGAACACTTCCAATTATTAAGAAAGGATAATATCGCGGAACAATTATTATTTTTGATGGAGTATTCTCCGGACGAAGATCTTTTAACGAATCGCGAAACATTGCACGATTTGAACGATCTAACGCATACGCATGATGGAATCAATCTATCCTATATTCTTGAAAATCATATTTTACATGTCATTTCTACCTTGGATATCCATACCTTTTTTGTCAAGGAACCTGTTCTTTATAAGATCATTGACGATTCTTCGTTAGAAGAAGATCATAAAATGTTTTTATATGATGTTCTTCGTCATACCTTTCATCATATATCTCTAAATTCTTTTTATAACACTGATATGAATACGATTAATGCCATTTATACGGAGCAATTGCGCGTGATCACCGCCTCAAAGAAAGTAAGAACAATCCGACAAAATATGATTACGGATTTGAATTCTAATTACGAGAATCAATTTGATCTTTTATTTCATAGTATGCTGAATTCAATCAATGAGAATTTTTCTTCGTTTGTATTGGAAGATTATCGTCATTATGTCGAACAATCGTATGTTTCCATTACTAAAAAAAACATGTATTATGATTTATTGGATCAAAAAGAGGCAGAACTAGAAAAGAATGTTTTACAACATGTAGAAAATACGGTTGAATCGTTGTCGAAGCATGTAGAGGTACACCCTGTTACTTTCGATAAAACCCTGTCTTTTAAAAGCCGATGGATAAGAATCCAACAAACTATGGAATATATATCAATCACAAAACCGATTCAAGATCTAGATCACACATCCGTGATTTCATTACTAGAAGAGGTGAACAATATAAATCAATCGAAAGAAATAATTCGTCCATCCAATTTGAATCAATTATTGGAATCGTTATCCGAAACGATCACGGATTCCAAGACAATGTATTCTCTGTACAGAAAATTTCCGGATCAAACCATTTTGCAAGATCGATATGAACTATTACGATTCATGGAATTTTTCAGGAATCCTGATTATGTGAAACACTTGCCGAATACCAGAATCGTTGATTATTCCGAGTTTTATGCTAAATATGAGAGGTATCGTGGACGAAGTCCGTGGTATGCCTTACTATTTCCAAGCGACGAGATAATGACTCGGACTTTCACTGATAAATTCCAGTCCTATATCAATACCGTGAACGACATGCAAGCCCTTGAATTTGTCCTTCGTAACTATGAATTGCCTCCTTCCTTGGAAAAGATTGTATTTCAACGATATTGGAAATTCGCTTCTCAAGCAATCGATGAATCGTTCAAGAAAAAATTGGATGATACCGAAACATTATTACCATTTTATCGTCGTAGTTATGAGCATTTTTCCATTCCCATTGCATCGGAGACGTTGCAGCAGGAATATTGGACGAAATCACAGTCGTATATTGATCAATATTTGAAGGATTCAGACTATACGAAATTAACGAACATGCTTACGTTTATGAAAAGTGCTTTGTTTCCCACCGAGCACATCGAAGCCTTGGAGCAAAGTATTCAACAGGGCAGAGAGCAACAACACTACCAACAGACCCAACAGATATTGAAAGAGAATGATACCATCGTTCTTGGAAAACTAGACGATGATGATTTATTTCTTTCTACGCCACCTTCTTTTATACTAGACCGGTATTTATTTGTTACCCCTTCGTATACCACCCTGTATGACTGGCAACTATTGTCTTCCAAGTATAAAGGACGTCTATCGCCTGATGTACAAGAAAGACTGCTTTTAAAGATGAAAGAAAAAGAACAAGCATCTCTGTGGTTGACAGTGAAAGAGATCCAACATAGATCCACCGTTGATTTTAGGGTGGAGCAGGTTTCTTCGTTACGAAACGACGTAAGAACGCTGTACACTTTTCTAAATGAAAATCATATCAAAGATCGTAATTTGTTTCAAACAACATGTGAAACAATGAAAAGGATAGTGGAGACACCGATCCCAACAAACTGGAGGTCTTTGCCGGTGGCTGATGTAAAAGAGCGACTTTTATGGTTGAAACAATTGAAGACGGAGACTGGGTATTATAGAGGAGGGTTATTTCTTGAACAGGACATCGAACACTTTTTAAGTATACAACAGAAGAGAGAACAGGATATCCAATCCTTACAAAAGAAGAAGGAGGAGATGAGGATCGCAAATCTGGTAATACAGATCCGAAAAAATAACGAGAAGATCAAGAAATTGGAGAAGGATGTTACTTTGCTTAATAAATCTATCGGAAAGGATTTGACGTTCACTCCATCCAAGGAGGTTCTTTCTTCATCGGGAAATGTACTGCAAGATAGTACGATAGACGATTTAAATAAAATGATAGAGGATCAACAAAAGTATATTCGTAACTTAACTCGTATTCACAATAGATTAAAGAAGGACAAGACGAAGTCTCTTGATATGGATGATCCTAACAACGAAAAAGAAGAAAAAGAGAGACTACGACAAGAAGAAGAAAGAGAAAGTCTTGTAACACAGATCCAGCAAAATAACGAGAAGATCAAGAAATTGGAGGAGGATATTACTTCTCTTAATCAATCTATCGGAAAGAAATTGAAGTTCACCCCATCCAAGAAGGTTCTTTCTTCATCGGGAAATGTACTACAGATAGACGATTTAAATCAAATGATAAAGGATCAACAAAAGTATATTGATACATTAACTCGTATTCATGATAAACAAGGAGAAAAAAGAGAAAATCTCGTAACACAGATCCAGCAAAATAACGAGAAGATCAAGAAATTGGAGAAGGATATTATTTCGCTTAATAAATCTATCGAAAAGGATTTGACGTTCACCCCATCCAAGGAGGTTCTTTCTTCATCGGGAAATGTACTACAAGATATTACGATAGACGATTTAAATCAAATGATAAAGGATCAACAAAAGCATATTGATACATTAACTCGTATACTACAGCAGCAGCAGCAAGAGCAAGAGCAACGACAAGAGCAGCAACAAGAGCAGCAACCGCAACAAGAGCAACAAGAGCAGCAACCGCAGCAAGAGCAGCAACCGCAGCAAGGAGAAAAAGAAGAAAAAGAAACAAAGAAGGAAGTGACGTATGATCGATGGAATGCCTACAAAATAAAAAGAACGATATCCGATATTATACCGACATGGGCTAAAGAAGAAGGATTATGGTCGAAAGGGGAAAATAAGGAAGATTGGAATCCAGAAACCGTGACGACCGATGATCATTTTAAAAAAGATATAGAGATGTTGAATGAAACATATGATATTGCGAAAATAAGTGACTATTTTCATGTCATGAATTTTTCCAAATTACGAGAATATATTGATGATAACAACAAACAATTCAAATTACAAAATAGTAAAGGTGATTATTTAGCCAATGAGGATGAGTTTTACAGTTTTTTAGAAAAATATCAAGAATATTATGATATATCGAATGAAAATCTAATAACTAAAGACAACATAGTGGTCAATGGTAGCGTAAGAGATTTTATTCAAGATTTAGAACATATCCCCCACGGGGATAAGACGAGAGATATCAAGGATTGGAACTTTATTCCGGATGAGGTTTTTCGCTTAAAAGTATGTTCAGAGTATATTAAAATATACTATGATAAAAGATACAAAGAAACTTTTTACGATTTCCTCTTAACCCATAAATTTATAAAAGAACGAATGCATTGGTTATTGTATAAATTTAATAATTCGGTTATTGAATAAATTTAATAAATAAAAAAAATATAGTATATAAAAAAATAAAAAAAAAATGCTTGTCTTATCCAATTATTTTTTCATTCTCCAATATATGCCTCTGATTTCAATAACGATAAACCAATTTCTAATTCTGTTTCGAACATCGGAATTTAAAAAACTATCAACCTCTTGGCATGATGATCGCGATGTTTATAGTGAATTTTCACGGTATGTCCTTGAAAAAGGATGGTTAGATCATGGACAGATTCGAATTAGACATGATCAATTTGATTTATTTCAAACATTTAATACGGATTTATTTGGTACTCGGTCATGTAAAACACTTCCAATCCTTAATTTACCTGTGTTTTACAGTTTCACTTATCATGAAACTAAGTTATCAGACCAAGAAGTCATGTATCACCAGTACGTTACCGTGAATGTTCGGAATATTGATTTGTTTCAATATTTAAAATATGAAAACAATGCCTTACCCGAAATTTACTTTGTTATTTATTGGAGGGAAGGAGGAAGAATCCTATTTGTTTCTCATCCTTCTTATGGATTAGCATTTATGAAGCGTGAATATATTGATGATACATCACCTAAAGAATGTTCTGCCGTATCATCCCATTTCTTAAAATTCCTAGTCATTTCAACACATAAAATAGAACAAAATGAAGATTGTACATTGGCTATTGTCATCCCTAATTGTGATACACGGGTAACGATCAATGGAGACGTGTACACTAATGTAAAATACACGAATCGTGAAATCAGTCGAACAAGCACCGATATCGCATCTTCAATATCCTTTCTAGGGCCAGTTTCTGCATTAATATCTACACCATCGCGCTATTATATGGTTTCTGGTTTCGGTCAACCACTAAACTTCGATGATAAAGAAAAAGAAAGAGATGTAATCGATTTTGTATTGATTTACTTACGATCCTGTACCTCGTTACCTATTGCGGAGATAGATGAAACTCTTTATACTATATTACGCAGGTTGTATAAGAAAGTTAAAATAATTGAAAGGACGTATCCGATATTTCATTTTCCGAAAAGTCATATTCGGCCTATGTTATTGAATTTAACCACCTATGGCTTACCCAAACTGATATTACTTAGTTTAATACACGTTGCATTACATACAATAATTAAGTCTCAAAAGAAAACGAGACAAACATTACATGAACAACAGGTAGGATCCATGCCAGAGTATTTAGCATCGTCTCGCGGCAGCGTCATTCCACCCGACATGGTAGAAAAATACAAGGAGAGCGATATCAATTTATCACCGGGATTGCTTGAGGAGCCATATGATCATTTCCACGATGGTGGTAAAGTATTGTCATTGTATGAGGGGGAGGGGATTCTTAATCATCCACACCCATACTTTGAAGATCTGCAGGCAGATCTCAATATACATCCTACTGAATCCGATGGATATCAACATGTATTTTATTCTTACAAGATTCCTCAAACAAAATTTATTTTTGGTTTTGGTGAAAGGGTTATAAAACAAATGATTGACATTGATCATCAATTAATTCCAATCAATATAGATGCTATTCGAGGTTTATTACGATTACCAACTGAAGATTTTCAATTACCGCCGCAAGTTCCAGGTGCAGGCGGCGTAGGAGGAGTCCTTGGTAGAATTAGAGGGATGTTCATGAAAAAAAAACCAAGGAAGAAGACGGTAAAGATTCATATTCAATTACCGACTCTTCGCCGTCACGAAGAACGACGCAGAATTGCAACAATGAAAGAAACAAAGAAACGCGGTGTTCCTAGAAGAGTGGTCGCCGTTACCGATGTAAGCCAAGTCGAAACCCGAGCCCAAAGAGATCAAATAAAAAATTCGATGAATACTTATTATCAAAACGTCTATAATACCATTATTCAGGGGAGCGATGGTGATGAGGCCGAGGACGAATTAATACGAGAACAAGATGTTATATTCTTGGCCATAGGATCTTATATTCGTTGTCAGGAAGACGGTCGTCCAGAACTCCAGGATGAAACGATTTCCATTTCTCGCGGTACGCACGTTGACTATGTCGTAAACGATGGGACAACCGAGACAACCGTATCCGGAACATATATACACCCCCCCGTCGGACGAATATTGTATGATTCAAGACCACCAGCACAACAAGGTTGGGTAAACCTTGAAAATTTCTGTAATGCTCGTACGCATGTTTGAAGACGCAAACCCATCTTTCGGTAAAAAAAAAAGTGGGTTTGACATTAGTTGGAATTCGAATCCAACGTAAAAAAAAAGGTGAGACATTTATATTCCAAGCGTAATAGGGTTTGGTACATGTCATCGTACATTGGTTTCCGTAGTTGTAGAAAATGTAAGGTATCCGGCGAGATCCATTGTTTCGATTCATTCTTATTTTCATGAGAAGCCGTGTAATGACTGTCATACGAGAGACATAAGAATCGACATACGCGAGAATAATAGATGTTGGAATGTCGAGTAAGTTCTTTCATGGAAAGGAGTAAAATAAGAGAGTAATCAAATAATGAATATACATCGTACACATACGATAATAAATTCATGTGTTGTGAACAAATTCCATGCCAACAAAGGGTAGAGTCGGACAAGATTGTCTCTAATGAAAGAAGCGGAGTCTCTTCGTCCGAGATAAGGAATCGTTGCTCGATTTCCATTCTTCGATATTGATAATAGGATTGTATAAAGTCAATCGGATGCTGAAAACAAATGATAATTTTACATTGTTGTAAGATGGGAGTCCATTTGGATAATTCATAAATGATACTGGGGTTTTTAAATAATAGGGGGGGTGATCGATCATCAAGATTTAGTGCAGAAAGAACTTCTTCATGATTCGGTTCCCCGGGAAGAATATGATAGTCCTTGTGAAAATAGGTTTGTAAAAAATGAATGAGGGACGTGGTAGCGCACTTAGGAAATCCGATAATGGCTACATTCTTCATGGTATTTATTTTTTATTTTATTTTTTTTTTTTATAATAGAGTATATAAATATTGGATCGTACGAGTCATGGGAGAACTCCATGCCACCGACGTAAGGTGTGTGGTGGTGTCTTTTTCCAGGTAGGACACGCGATAGGAAAATCGAAAGGGAATGAATACCATTTGAGAAGAGGACATGTGTATTTTAGTGAAAGAGACCGAAGGAGATTTGGAAGAAAAAGAAGAAGACGATGGTAAATAGATGTCAAGGTGAACTTTTCCAGAAAAACAAATAAAACAAATATGATCATGTCGATTCCATTGAATCTCTGAGTCGATGGATTCATATGTTTTTTCATGAACGATTTTCCAAAACCATGGAAGTGAACAAAAATGAGAAATATACCAGGTAGGACGATCGTGTTCTTGTAATAATAATTCATGGATCCAATCATCGACAGGCGTGACCACTACAATATTTCGATGACGTAAGATGACGGATGTGAAATGATGTTGGTCGGTTTGTAAAATATCAAAGGACGTTGTTGCTTCATTACTGAAATAGTGATATTTTAAGTATAGTACAAGGTAGAGGATAAACATCCAAAGAAAACCATACAGTAAGAATCGTTTCATCTTTTTTTTTTTAATGGTAATCGTTAAAAAAAGAAGAATTCTTTAACTCACCTCGGCACCTCGATCGTAAAGACAGAACTCCATATGCCTCCGTTAGAATTTAATTCATAACGATAATGAATATGGGGTGGTAATGTACGTAATGAAACACGATAAGAAGATGGATGATAAGGTAATTCAAAGATCGCTTTTCCGTTCTCATCTGTCGTGGTTATACCGGAATTTTCATATTGCTCATAGGGAGTGCTGTTTGATTCAGCATTCCATCGATCATGCATCGCCGCCCAATAAATCACTTTTCGATGAGGAGGTAATGAAGAAACAGTGTAATGAAACGAAGTGCTTTTTGGATGAGAAGAGGGAATGGGAATGGCACATTCTCCTAAAAAGGGCAGATACGTATTTCTTTGAAAGGCAAGCCATAGGATACTGATGATATAGATCAAAAGTAAACATTTCATGAAAGATGAAATATTGTTCACGCGATGGATCACGTAGATGCATAAAAAGATTGACATCATTAAGATGAAAGAAACGATGATCAATCGCAGCCATACTTTTGTTTGAAAAATCATATTTATTATATTTTAATAACAAAAAAAAAATAATTAATCCTCTTTTTTGAGATATCCCTCTTCATCAAATTCAAAAATTGTCCCGGTATATGAATTATATTTTTGTAGGATATCTCTAAATTTATCTTCATCGGATACGTTTTTTTTGCTGGTGGAGTATATATTCTTTCGAGGTTCTGGTAAGAAAGAGCAGTGACGGGAGATACAGAAACGGGATCCTCGTTTCTCACTCTCTCGAAGAAATTGAATGTGTAAAGGAGGTTTTTTCATGAATTGGGAGATATGGAGTCGGGTATTAGGGAGTTTCGGTGCATCGTGGTTAACCACGAGGAACGATAGTTTATCATTGACTTGACGTAATTTATCGAGTAGAGTTATTTTCATGGATTTGGAAGAACACCATATTTTCTGAGGAGGAGGCAAATTCGGATGACCCTCAATACGAAAAAAATCACGCACTTTTCCATTTTTCATTTTCTCTACATTGTAGGTGACATAAGGAGGAATGGGTACGTTTTCGAGAATACTGGGTAATTCTTGTGCATTTTTTTTCCGATGTTTCTTATTCAGTCGTGTTTCAAAGGATTCTCGTGTGATGAACTCTAAATTATCGCGACGATTATCAAATACGTTGTTGTTTTTATGAATAATGTATTGTCGATCTTGCTGTAAATCAGACATGGTATGTCCACATAAAAAATGATGTAAGAAGCAGGTTTCGCCATCAATGGTTAGCATGACGTATTTTTTTCCGACATATAATCCATCCTGCATATGCATGGATTCTAGAAGAACATAATCCTCCTTATCCATGAGAATCACATGCTGATTTTCAATCAATAATTTGATGAAAGTCGACATATTTAAATGGATATGTATCATTTCAAACAATAAAAAAATAATTCAAAATGGAACGGATCGATGATGATCATCATTTATGGGTCGAAAAATACAAACCGAAACGTCTCTCCGACATCAAAGGACATGCCTCCATTATTTCTCATTTAGAAAATGCGATTCGACACAATAATTTATCGCATTATATTTTTTTCGGATCATCGGGAACAGGAAAAACATCCACGATCCACGCGTTATGCCATCAAATCTTTGATACGTTACTCCAAGAGAATCCAAATTCTTCCACCACCTATGCCGATTATGTGTTGGAGATTAATGCCTCCAATGAACAGTCGTTGATACGGGAAAAGATCAAACATTTTTGTAAGAAATCATCTATGAACTCGCCCAAGACATCCTATTTTAAGATTATTATTTTGGATGAAGCAGACAGTCTTAATCTAGAAACTCAAAATGCTTTACGTCGATGTATCGAAATCTATTCTTACAACACAAGGTTCGTTTTGTTGTGCAATTATATCACTAAAATCATTCCTGCTATTGTATCGCGATGCAATCGTTTTCATTTCCAGTTGATCGATTCTTCGTTAGTTATTCAGTATTTGAGCGGTATTTGTCAAAAAGAAGGGATTCATTGCACGGACGACACCTTACATTTCTTATATCGTAAAAACAATTATGATATCCGTAATTCGATTATGTTATTACAGGCCATTTATCACATGTATGAGGAAATCACATTAGAGCGTCTTGAGGATTATTTTTCAGTTCCTTCCACTTCGATTTGGAACTTTTCCACACAACATACTTCCATGGAGGATTTGATTCAACATATTCTTGATCAAATTGAATTAGGATATTCTATTCGTCAGTTTTTGTTATCTTTCATCCAGTATCTGATGGAGTACAAACACATTTATAAAATTTCAATCTTTTCTTGTATATTATCCAAAATGGAACGAAAAGCCTTGGAAAACGGGTCTGTGTTTCTCCTGGTGATGGAATTATTTTTATTGCTGAAAAAACAAAAAAATGATTTTTTTTAAGACGATGCGTGACACGTGGGTAAATTCATGGGTTTGGGTAAAGGAACTGGTTTATAACGGATCATTTGACAAGGAGGCAAATGGAGAAGTTCTGTATTGAGCATGGAAGGTGGTTCGCACAAGGTACGGTGCGTCGCGATACTTTTAGGGTTACAAGAATTAAGATCGTTACATGGTTTTTGATATTGACGATCGGGACAGGACGATTGGGCGCGTGTTTGACCACGCAGATCGTTTTCTAGATCCACTAAATTTCCTTTAATATGACTAACGGCGGTCCCTCCTACAATTCCTAGTTCCATACGACATTTATTACAATTTTCATATTTAATTGGATTCAGTACGTATGATAATGGATTCGTGCTTTGTTCTAATGTTTTTTGATAGGCACACTGATCATAAGATAAACGATTGGAACTCATTCTATAATTGATTTAATTTTTTTTTTTATATGATAATGATTGAGAAAATA
>Ga0214917_10008205_pt1 | contig 10328 bp, 6 predicted proteins | sample LL_1208_BB_MetaG_FD_177983 | JGI IMG/M metagenome (GOLD analysis project Ga0214917, IMG submission 177983) | Freshwater microbial communities from Lake Lanier, Atlanta, Georgia, United States - LL_1208_BB | ecosystem: Environmental > Aquatic > Freshwater > Lake | place: USA: Georgia | collected...
GCCCGACATGGTGCCGGCAGCCTGGCTCTCTCGCTCCTTCAGGCGTGGGAAGAGATCGAAGACCTTCTTGAAGTCCTTCTGCACATCGGGACCGGACTTACGCAGGAAGGCGCCCATCTCGAGGTTCTCGCGGACCGACATGCGTGCAAACACACGACGCCCCTCGGGGCTGTGGCCAATGCCAAGGCGCACGATCTCGTGCGGCGCGGCTGCCTCAATCGACTTCCCCTTCAGCGTGATGCTCCCCGAGCGGGCACGCTCCAAGCCAGAGATGGTGCGCAGGGTTGTTGTCTTGCCAGCACCATTGGAGCCGATCAGCGTAACGATCTCGCCCTCTTCTACCTTGAGAGAGACACCGCGGAGTGCGTGCACTGCGCCGTAGTACGTGTGCACATCCTTCAGTTCAAGCAGTGGTGCCATCGTCGTACTCCTCTTAGTGCCCAGCCGCAGCGCCGCGGCCGAGATAGGCCTCGATCACCTTCGGGTTGGTGCGAATCTCTTTTGGTAGACCTTCGGCAATCTTCTCGCCATGGTCGAGCACGGTGATGTGATCTGAGATGCCCATTACGACGCGCATGTCGTGCTCTATGAGAAGCACGGTGATGCCGAGCTCGTCACGAATGCGGCGGATCAGCGCGGTCATCTCTTCCGTCTCTTTCGGATTCATGCCTGCGGCTGGCTCGTCGAGCAGCAGCAGCTTCGGTCGGCTTGCGATCGCACGGGCGATCTCGAGCAGGCGCTGTTTGCCATACGGCAGGTTTTTCGCCAACTCGTTCTCCATGCCGGCAAGGTCAACAAACGCAAGGAGCTCGCGGGCGCGCTGTTCAGCGGCAGCCTCCTCTTCGCGCACCTGACGCGTCTTGAAGAGTGCGCCCAAGAAGGTGCCGTGCATGTGCACATGCATACCAACGAGAATGTTCTCAAGCGTCGTAAGGCTCTTGTAGAGCCGAATATTCTGGAAGGTGCGCGCGAGTCCGGCGACAACCATGTCGTTTGGGCGAGCAGGCCGCGTGACGCCGATGCGCTTGATCAGGCGGTTGTACCAGGTGGGGCGAACGATATTAAGGAGGAGCGCGCCCACAAATCCGAGGAGGGCAACCGCGACCGAGGCAACCCCTTCAACAAGACCGGTGTCCCCACCGACCGCAATCAAGAAGTACACCGCCAAACCGACGAACGGAATCATTGGCACAACAAGGAGAATCGGCTCTCGTCCAGCACCAGTCGGTGGTGAAATGAGCGGCTTACCGTCAAGCTCAATGGTGCCCAGCGTGGGAGCGTAGATACCAGCGATGACATTGAAGAAGGTGGTCTTTCCTGCGCCGTTCGGCCCAATGATCGCGCTGATGGAGCCACGAGGAATCTCAAAGTCGACGTTGTTTACGGCGACAAGTCCACCGAACTTTCGGGTGACGCCTCGCGCCTTTAGCATTGGGCCCTTCTTTGGTGCGCTCACTTCAGCCCACCCTTTCCGATCTTCAGAGGGGCAAACTCACGCATCCGTCGACGTGCGGGGAAGATGCCCTGTGGGCGCTTCAGCATCATCAGCACCAGCACAATGCCGTAGAGCACGTACTGGAACTCGAGGAAGTCAATCTGGTTGAGCACTGGGATGTTGAAGTTCTCAACCAGGGTGTTGAGCTGCTTCAACAAGATGCTCTGGAAGAGATAGATAATGAACGCCCCGGTCGCAACACCGATCGTGTTTCCCATACCGCCAAGTACTACCGCCGCAAGGGCGCTAATGGAGACGGCGAATCGGAACTGATCCGGTGTAACGATCGTGATTTTCGCCGCATTCACCACACCGACGATGCCAGCGATGGAAGCACCAACGGCAAACGCCTGAAGCTTGGCGATAACGATGTTCACACCAGACGACTCTGCAGCGAGCTCGTCTTCGCGAATAGCGTCCCACGTTCGACCGAGTCGAGAATCTTCCAGGCGATAGATCATGATCATGATCAGCGTGAACAGCGCAATTACAAGGCCGTACATTGGCCACGGGTTGGTCAAGGTAAATTGCAGAACCCCTGGGATGCTTGGCTTGTCGATGCCGCCGATCCCGTTCACTCCGTCGGTGAACTTATCGGCATTCATCAGGGTGATTGGCACAATTTCGCCGAATCCGAGGGTCACGATCGCAAGATAATCACCGCGAAGGCGCAGTGTTGGTGCGCCAAGCAGCACGCCGAAGATCGCGCCGACGACGCCGCCGGCGAGCAGCATCGGCCAGAACGGCAGGTGTACGCCAGTGAATGGTGAAGCAACAAAAGCGTAGGTGTACCCACCGAGAGCGAAGAATGCGGCGTAGCCAAGATCGAGCAGCCCCGCAAAGCCAATCACCACGTTGAGCCCCATTGCCAACATCGCGTAGATGGCAGCGGTGGTGAACGCGTTCACCCAAGCGTTGGTTGACTGAATGCCGTCAAACGGCGGCACGCGCGTGAGCAGAGGTAGAGCGATGCTGAGTAGCACGACCCCAACGAAGATGCCAAAGCTACGGTGGCGGCGGAAGTAGGCTCGCACGGGAGCGAATGGTGCGCTCACGGCGTCAGCGATCCCACTCATGCGCGGTCACCCGTGTGGGAGCCAAGGAGGCCAGTTGGTCGGAAGACTAGGAAGATGACAAGCAGAGAGAAGACGACCGCGCCGCCCCAGCGCCCGTACCCGAATGCTGAAGCGCCGACCTCAACGAAGGCGATCAGGAAGCCTCCGAGCGCGGCGCCCGCCGTATTGCCGATGCCGCCGAGCACCGCAGCTGTGAATGCCTTAAGACCCGACTGGAACCCGAGGCTGAAGGTGGTATTGCCGTAGTAGAGACCATGCACGACACCCGCTGCGCCAGCGAGGCCAGAGCCAATAAGGAAGGTGATCATGATTGTGCGGTTAATGTCGACGCCCATGAGTGACGAGGCGTCTCGATCCATAGAAGTGGTACGCATTGCTCGGCCGGTTCGAGTTCGCGAGATGAAGAGTTGCAGGGCCACCATCAAGACGACTGAGGTGGCGATCACAAAGAGGTTCAGTAATGGAACTCGCGAGCCTGCTACCTGAATCGACCACTCAACTGGCACGAGCTGCGGCACCGTCACGATGGTTGGACCGAAGAAGAACTGAATGATGTTCTGCAGAATAAAGCTCACGCCGATGGCCGTGATGAGTGGGGCCAGCTTTGGAGCTCGACGCAGTGGTCGATAGGCGAGTCGCTCAATGAGTGCGCCGACCAGGGACATGACGCTAATCGTCAGGGCGAAGAGCACCAACACGCTGACCGCAAGGAGCGGGATGCTTGTGATGCTCCCCTCATTGCCGAGCAGACTGCTACTGATGAACATGGCCACGAAAGAACCAACCATGAAGACGTCACCATGGGCGAAGTTAATCAATTCAATGATGCCGTAGACCATGGTGTAGCCGAGGGCTACAAGCGCGTAGATCGCACCGAGGGTGAGGGCATTCACGAACTGGTCGATGCCCAAGACGCCAAGTGAGAGGCCAAGGAACACGAGGATGCCAAACGGGAGGCGCAGGTTGCCGAGAAGGCGCCCTGCAGTACTGCTCGTCACGCTGGCGGTGGCCATATACCCCCCTTACTAGCAGCCTGATCGGGCCGCGAACTCGTTCCGTAGATAGTGCCGCCCGGCGGGGGTTTCGGCAAGGGGGAGCGTCACGACCGGGAATACGAGGAGCCCCCACCGCCCTTACGGGCGATGAGGGCTCTTCACGGTGCCTACATCAGGCGGCGTAGGTTTCCCTACGCAGCCAGATTAGTTCCCGTAATTGATCTCCTTAACGAACTTCCAAGCACCACCATCAACCTTGTAGAGGGAGATGATGCGCTGGGTCGTGTCGCCAACGGCGTCAAAGCTGACCGAACCGAGAACCGTCTCAAAGACGGTGCCCTTGTCGGCAACTGCAGCACGAACCGTCTCGCGGGTCACTTCGCCACCAGCAACGGCAGCCTTGATCCCCTCGACAATGATCTGTGCGCAGGCATAGCCAGCGTAGGCATAGCCCTCGGCATCCTTGCCGAACTCAGCCTTGAACTTCACGTTGAAGTCATCCTTGCCAGGAATGTTCTCGATCGCAGCCTGCGATGCGTAGCTGTTCTCAGCATTTGCACCGGCGATTGCGATGTACGAACCCTCGCTCGTGCCGTCGTAGATGCCGTCGGCACCGTAGAACGGCAGCGCGCCGAGGCCCGCCTGGGCAAGCGCGTTGCGGAAGAGTGGGGCGCCGTCTGACGTTACGCCGCCGTAGAAGATCGAGTCAGCACCGGCTGCCTTCGCGGCCGTAGCGGCAGCGGAGAAGTCGGTCGTGCCCGTTGGTAGGCCCTGTCGGCCAACAACGGTGCCGCCATCCTTCTTGAACTGCTCTTCGAAGGCATCCGCTACACCCTTGCCATAGGCATCGGTGGAGTCGAGGATGTAGATCTTCTTAGCGCCGTTCTCCTTGGCGTACACAGCGACGGCTGGCCCCTGAAGGTCGTCCGTCGTTGCAACACGCACATAGTTCACTGCACGGCCGCCACGGAGGGCCTCGCCGTCAGCGCCCTTGGTGAGCGTTGGGTTGGTGTTCGACGGCGAGCACTGCAGAAGTCCGGCCTCTGACGAGACTGGAATCTGTGCCCGGGCCGAAGCCGAGTTGAATGGACCAACAACAGCAACAACTGACTCGTCACCGACGAAGGTCAGCATGTCTGCAGCGGCCTGGTCTGGGTTGTGTGCGCCTTCCTTAGCGTGGTCAAGAACCTTCGCCTTAAGGGTGTAGCCCTCAATCGAAGCCTCCTTGATCGCAAGGAGCGCGCCGTCACGGGCAGGGCCCGCGGCAGCAAGAGCAGAGCCGTTGAGCGGGAAGCTGATCCCGATCGTCAACGTCTTGCCCGCGGTGCTCGCCGACGAGCCACCGCATGCAGCTGCGAGAATCGCAACTGCTGCAAGGGCGCTAAGGCCCTTCTTGTTAAAGACCTTCATGAGGTCCTCCTATCTGCTATTCCCAACCGTTCCGGCTGGGCTCGCCTCTGTTTCGGACTACGTGATCACGCCTCACCTGCCAAAGCAGATGCGACGATGCGGCTGCGTCCGATGCAGTCGAGGAAGGCAATCATGAACGAGCCTGCGCCTGAGCGCAACCTTTTTTGTGCGGGGCAGTCGAGGGTCTCGTGCTCAGATCGGCGAAGGTTAAGGAATCCGAATCTTTTATCGGCGCCCTTCGGCAACCAGAAGGGCTGCTCCGTCGGAAATATCCAGGTTGATCTCGCCCTCTGCGAGGTGGGCGGTGGCTAATGCGCCTAGGCGCAATCCATCCGCAACTATTGCGCCGGTCGCCGTGGCGGTGGCGCCTCGGGGGCCGATAGAGATGCTCCCCGTCCATGGGCCCACAACGGCGCGGGCGGAGAAGTGTGGCGATGTGACCAGGGTCTGCTCGCCTGGCTGCTCCCAATTAATCGCGACCGTGCGAGTGACCTGATGCGCCGCATCGGTGGCGCGGATCGCCTCCGTGGCGTGGAGCGGTCGCGACGGATCGTTGCGCCCCCAGTCGGCAACCCGATAGGTTCGGTCGGAGCGCTGCTGCACCTCCCAGATAAAGAGACCGGGCATCAGCGCATGCAGGCAGCCGGTCGGCACGTCGAACACATCGCCACGACGCGCGGCGTGTCGCGCCAGCAGTGGGGTGATGTCAGCCCCAGAGGCCAGCGCACCAGTGATGTCATCGGCAGTGACGGATGGAGCGCGCCCAAGCAGCAACTCAGCGTCAGGCGCGGCTTCAAGCACCACCCACGCCTCGTGCTTGCCGATGGCATCAGGGCCGTGCATCACTTTGGCCAGGTCGTCGTCGGGGTGTACCTGCACCGAGAGTCGATCTTGCACATCAAGCAACTTCACCAGCACGCCGCCTGGCTGCTCGTCGGCATCACCGAACCAGGCCTCGCCGATTGGACCGCTCGGCGCGGCGTCGGGGGCGAGCCCGCGAAGGCGATCACCGCCCCAGACGCGCCCAACGAGGCGAGGGGCTAGCAGCCTGGTCGAGGTGTTCGGCGTATCCACGCCACCCAGTCTAGGCGGCTCTCAGGGGAAGGTGATGGTGTAAGTAGTAGTCCACGCTCCCCAGTTCGTGCTGGTTGCCGCGGTTCCCTTGATCTTGCAGGTCTTGCCTGCGTCTGCAGCAACGGGGGCAAGCGTGAGCTTGTTGGCCGAGAGGACGCAGGCGTTCTTTGACGCGGTCACGCCAGTCGTGATCTCTGACCACGTGATCTTCGGCATCACCGTCGAAGTGGCTTGATACCCAACCGTGTTCGCATCGTCGGCGTAGAGGCCCAGTGTCTGCACCACTTTGGCTCGCGATACGGGCGAGGTTGGCACAATTGATGGTGCGCCGAGTGTTCCCTTACTGAGCGTGTACACGTAGTAGTTGGTGCCGGCGAGGTATGGGGGGGCGGCGGCGGCGGTGATCCCCACCTTGCAGGTGCCCGGCTTCTTGATGTGCAGGTAGGCGCGCCCACCGCTCGTCTTCACCTCGCAATATGCAGACGATGTTGAGGCAACGGCATATGTCTGCGCCGCGCCTGACTCTGTCGCCGACGCTGGAAGCTGATGCCACCCCGTGATCCCTGTAGTAGAAGCGTGACCGAACTTATACGGCACGGTGAGGCTTGTCCCGAACGTAAAGACCGCCATCTTCGCCGTGACATCGAGTGCGCCGCCGCCTGAGCCGAAGATGGGCGTCGCGTCTTCGCCATCGCTGGCGCTCGCGATCCCGAAGCCCGTGGGTGCAAACTCGCTGGTGTCGGTGCCATCAACGACGAGGTCGGGCGCTTCGTCTTCGGAGGCTGGATAGTCGATATCACCCGGCTTCTCACCGCCGAAGACAAAGCCGTCGGCGGAGTTTGGATCATTGACGGTGCTGACGTCGCCCTCAGCTGATGGGTCATCGGCGACCGCCGTGAGGGTATCGGGGAGCTCATCGTTGAGGTCTGCGAGAGTCGTGGCCGCTGGCATCATCTCTTCAAGGTCCATCTTCACGGAGACCACACTTCCACCATTCGCCACTACGACGACGTCCACAAGTCCCGTATTCGGGTCGGCCTCGACGGCAATCGTCTCGGCGGAGCTGATGGCGTTCTTTAGCGCAAGTGCTGAGGCAAATCCCATCGGGGCGAAGGTGGCTGCACCGTCGAGGCTGTACAGAGCTGCAGAGGTTGACGCTGTGGTGCCGGTTCCTGCGTCCTTCTTGATGGCAAAGACTAGGCCTGTGTCGCAGTCCATCTTCAGGTCACGGTAGTCGCCACCCTTGTAGCCGCTCGTTGATGTCGTCGGGCTAGTGACGCTGATACTGTCCGCATAGATGCCGGAGATCTTGATGATCTTGCCGTCGTCGAATCCTGACTGCCCGCTCGCGCCATTTGCTTCGTCTGACACAACGATCAGAAGAACGTCTTCAACGGCGTCGGCAATGTTCACGCCGAGTGAGTTTCCACTGACTCCATCTTTAGGGCAGTACGAGGCCGCACCAATGCGCCCGAGTGGCGCGGTGTAATTGTCGGGAGCTCCGCTTGAAAGGTTGCTGCCGGGATGTTGGACGAAGGAGGTCCCCTTGAGGTAGTAGAGGTCGTCAATGCACGGCTGATCGCCACTCACTCCCAAGTTGCCGTCGGCTCTGAACTTGACCATCACCACCGTGTACGCGTCGGAGGCATTCGCCTGGCTTGATGGGCCAGAGCCGAGCACAACGATCGCGGAGTCTGTCCCCTGGATGCCCGTAATTGAGACCGTATCGGCCGAGCCACTGAGGCCAAAGTAGGCCCCGTCAAATTGGTCACCGCGAATCCCGGTGTTCGTGGCATCACTGCATCCCGTCGTTCTGGCACCAGGATCGACTGGATTGGCGCGCTGTTCGCGAATTGCGCCCGCGACTAGAGCGGAGCCGCTCAGCGTTTCGACTGGCGCATCGAAGTCAACCGTCACGCAATTTGCATCGGTAGCAACGTTACAGCCGGAGACGCCGTCAGCTAGATCACCGTTGCCGTCTCCGAGCACGCCGTTCGCAATGTCACGAGCGGTCACCCATTCGCCGTCGGTGAAGTGGGCGACAGCGAATCCACCGCCTGTAAGCGAGCCACTGAGGATCCAGTTCGTCCCTTGCTCGTTATCGCCGCTCCCTTGGTTACCGCCCTTCCACCAGGCGATCGAATTGGAGCCGCCACCGGCGAAGGTGTAGTAACTCTGACCACCGTCGTAGCTGATCACTGAGCGCCCGCCACCCGTGAACGAGAAGGTGGCGACCACGCCATTCGGGTCAGATGGGTTGAAGGCAGTGTCGCGCACGACCGGTGCAGCGAGGCCGGTGACGGCGAATCCACCGGCACTGGATTGCGTTCCTGGGTCCGCTCGGTTAGCGATGAAGTTCCAGGCGCTGTGCGATGCCTGCGGGAAGAGCGGCACGTAGTTCGCCGTGGCGGAACCCAAGAACTTGACGTTACCATCAGCCGCTGCGCGGCTCCACACCGCCGCCTTAACGAGGCCACGGGCACCGTCACCCGAGATCACGACGGAGCTGCCGGAGACGCCCGTCTTGAAGTTGAAGGCGCTGTCGAACGCGGAGCCAGTGTTGTTGTTAGCGCCTGGAGTGTCCATCACGACGACATGCCCGTACTCAGTTTGGCCAGCCGTATCCATCAGCGCGCCGCCGATATCGCCGGACTGCTTCACGTTGATTCCGTGCACCACAATGCAGCTGCGGATCATTGCCACGGTGCCGTAGTACTCGCCACTGATCGCGCCGTAGCCGGTGGCATCTTGGAAGCCGAGCATTGGCGCGACGGACCCAACAGCTGGAGTGGTGTTCTCACCACACGTCGCCATGAGACGTCGCTCTGGATTCGGCGCGCACTCAGCGTCGCCACCGCCTGCAGCTTGGCCAATCGCGCCATCCGTCACTGGTGATTCCCCCTCTGCATCTTCGCTGCACCCATCTCCTACCAGTGCGTTGCCACCGCGCGAGTAGAGGTTGTTCTGGATCACATGGTCATCTCCCGAATCGCCATCGGCAGCAAGTGACGTTGCAGCCGTCTCCCAGTGATCTGTGTTGTCATACGAGCCGAGGGCGGTGATGGCTCGATCATTGGTCACCCAGGTAGCGATGCGTACCGTTGCCGTGCTATTTGGACCACTAGATGAACGATCCCAAATTACAACGGAGCGCGGCCCCTCGTAGTCAGTGGTGAGTGTGCCGTTGTCTTCGGTGCTGTCGTTGTTGATGTCTTCTGCCAACCAGCCAGATGGTCCACCGAACACCATAAGATCTTGTGCAGCCTGTCCTCCGCTTACGGTCGTGTCACGGCTCAGCGCGCAGCTGTTCGCGCAGCCGTCAACATCAACATCTTGGTACGGGCTGCGCACCTCAAAGAGTGTCGCCGCTGCGCGAGCCCCAGCGCCCGCACTGCTGTCGTACACGGTGAAGTTGGCACTGAGCGCCAGCGCGGACATGAGGTCACTTGAGGTGTACAACTTCTGACTGCCTGAGGGCACGGCCCGAGGGAGTTCAGCGATAACTACGCCGCCTGTGGCTCCCTGTTGCGTCGCAACGTACACGCTGCTAACCCCAGGCTTTGCGGCAAAGAGCCAGCCGGTCCAGGTTCCCCTTGTCGTGCCACCTGGCGCTCCAGCGAGATTGGATTTCATAGCCGCAGAAAGTTCAAAGAATTGGCCTGGCTTGATCTCGTTGCCGACACAATCTGCAGCGTTCCCATCGCATGGGTCGTCAACGCCAGTGATGTTGTTATCGACGATGGAGTACTCATCGCTGGTAGGCATCACCGTTGCGTAGACGCCAAGGGCTTGCAGTGGGCCTGCTGGGCCGCCGATCAGGCCACTTACCAAGAAGAGGTAGCTGGAGTGGATGTTGTTTGTTTCGTCGTAGGCGTGTGCCCAGTACGGCGTATAAAAGCCGCTCAAGGTTGTGCCAGTGGCGCTTGACCCCGTGTAGGACTTCAGGTCGAAGCTATTCCACGAAGTGCCAAAGTCTCGGCTGAACCAGAGCTTGCTCTGCATGATGACGGCCACCTCACCAGGCCAGCCCGAGGTGGTGATGCCAGTGACGATGGAGTTCTTGTCCATTCCTTCAACGCCGTCGTTGCCCGTGGTCTCGGCGCGCTCATCCGAGGAGAGCACAACCGGCGACCAGGTGCCCCCGCAGTCAAATGAACGCCAAAGTGACGGTGAGGTGGAGGTGGTGGTGTAGAAGGTGCAGGGTGCGCCGTCGGCAACAACGTTTGTTGTCTGGCCACCGAATGCGTTGACCACCTCCATCGGTCGACCATTCGATTT
>Ga0214917_10008206_pt1 | contig 10327 bp, 3 predicted proteins | sample LL_1208_BB_MetaG_FD_177983 | JGI IMG/M metagenome (GOLD analysis project Ga0214917, IMG submission 177983) | Freshwater microbial communities from Lake Lanier, Atlanta, Georgia, United States - LL_1208_BB | ecosystem: Environmental > Aquatic > Freshwater > Lake | place: USA: Georgia | collected...
GGTCGGTGTGGTTCAACTAAGAAAAGCTTTTGTCGTCAATCTCATTATAAATTTCAGTACTTTACACAGACTAAACGTTGAACCTATTCTTCACTCCATAACTTCAAAGAAATGGCCAAAGACGAGACCCCGGAGGAGCCTATCTGAGAACGATCGAATAGAATCGGGCGCGTTAGGAGATGAACTAAATGTGACATTTCTTGAGAGGAAGGTGAGTCCACAGGCTCGGACCTCGGAGGCTCCCTTGAAACAGTAGAGAAGCCTGCTGAGTTTGTCGGCTCTGTTGATAGTGGAGCCAGGGATGTGCTTTAAGCGTACTTCACAACCTAGTCGTTCCAGTTCTCCCAGTTCTTCGTGGATGCCGTCTACTAGACGGCTGACTTCCCTTTTAGTTTGCCGGCACCGCGCGGCCCCCAACCCCGCGATATCTGAGAAGGTTGACCAATCCTCGTCTTGGCGCCTCCGCCAGTGCAGGACTCCGTCCTTTGTGAATAGCTGCAGGCCCAGTAGTGTTCCCCCGTCAGCGATGTTTACCGGTGGCTTAGTTTCGAAGTAATTTCTCGTAGCAAGTAATCAAACCTTTGTCTCTCGCGTCTCGATTAGATCTTGCGTTTTGATCTCGGTAACAGTGTTGACCCCTCTAGTCTGTAGCAACAGAAATTTACGGATGCGTTCGTACTAGTCCATTTTCCAAGATTGATACGAAAACTGTTTGTTTCAAGAATTTGTCGACATTGCGCAAGGCCTTCCTCGCATGTTGCTCCAGTTGTAGCACAGACCAATATATCGTCGAGAACATTATTTGCAGGAAAAAGAAGAACTTCTTAATCGTCACACTCTTGTTTCGCAATAGCCCCCTATCGCAGAGCTGTTTGGTGTAGACCGAATGCCATCCTTCAACATAACAAATCTCCTTCGTCACCACAATGCAACCAGATTGGTTGGGAGAGCAGTCCTGGGACACTTGGGTCGAGGAACGAAACCAGATGAAGTTAGCAAATATCCGCGATCTTCGTTTTCTCAAAGTTTATCGAGAATCAACAGTTGATCAGAACGTTCTGAATATGTTCAATGGAAGACCTGACAAGTGGAGCAGAAGGAGCAATCACGAGAATATCATCTTAGAAATGTCTAACGATGGTTTTGAATTGACAGAGAGTTTGTTCACATTAGGGACAAAAATCCGACTGGTAGCCGATTTTCGGCCGTTCAACCTCAGTTTCGCTTCTTCGACCTCCATGCCGCACACCTACGATTGTCTTACTGTTGGTTTGGCTGTTCCTCCTGATTTGATTTTTCATGCAAGAAGTGAATTGTTAGCACATTACTGTGCCGTTATTAGGTGTTTGGTCGATTGGTGTCTTATTCGTACTGTAAAGCTGACTTAATGCCCGTCACTTCACTACTTTAATCTGAATGTATTTGTTGTGTATTACTGAAGGTGAAGTTTTGACAACGTATCACTGTAGATCCAAGGTTTATTCCTGGGCACGCTACCAGATACGGATTATCAAGGGCGAATCATTATTTATACCAACAGTACCGCAACTGAAGGTTGCTGGACGAACCTTGTCGACGGGCAGCTTTTCGACGAGTCCGGCCCACGGAGTCGACGCTGGCGGCGATGGTCTGGCGACCTTTCTTAAATTTGAGAATCTCAACCCATTTCCCTCCACATTCAGGGGAATGATAACGTAGTCAGTATAGTTTTTATGACTCTCACGTACTGTAGCTTATCCCCAAGACGCGATTCACCTAGTGATTGCTGGCTGCATCGCTTAAATTTTCGATACATCGGAATAAATTGATTCTTGGATTGAAATTTGTCGAAGAATTTCTCGCGCATCAGATTGACTCCGGCTCCGCTATCGAGAGGCAAACACCTGTTATATGTTATATCATAGGAATATAGTAATATCGACACAAATGTGCTGAGGTTAAACACTTCATTTCAGTCGGAAATGCATGGAATACAGCTAATTACCGGTGGGCTAAGAAGTAACAGTTTTCGCATGAAAAAATTGAGCGCATTCATAACGTGGTACTAACCGATTCTAATTTTGCAGATAAGGTTACGCTCTTGTCCGATACTTCCTTTCTCATTTTCCTTAGGGCTACTCGAGCTCGGTGGTGAATGCAGAGTCTTTATCCGAATGAACTAGAGTCGGGATGCCGTAAATGCTAAATAGTTTGAACAGCTCACTAGCAGTCGTCTGGACATCCAGGTGGGGCTTTAAGGCTCACGTTCATGTCTTGTAATATTTCTTTCATTGCTTTTATCCGATTTGCAGATCATCAGCGGAGCTATGCGAATCAAAATGAAAGAGATTCACGAACTCGGCGACACGATTACTCTGGACAATCTTCTCCCGACTTGCGTTCGGATGTCAAAAAGATCCGAGAATCTTTCCAGTAGAGTGTGGGTTGTTCGGTCCAATAGACCTACTTCTTTCGGTGACGCCATTGGATGTTTCCTTGTACACAATATTTTGGATAGTTTTGGTTGATGAATTCTTCGTCCAAACACGAAATGAATCCATTGATTTGACTCGCGATTAAGCTACATAAAGTTGACCGTGCGAAAATACTGGTGTTGCGAGTGAAATACCAACCCTTGATAAAGTCTGTCCTTGACTCTTATTGATCGTCATGGCATAAGCCAATCGTAACGGGAATTGATGTCGGGTGTATTCCACACTATCATCTGCATCGGATGAATTATAATCTATGCGATGTATTATTACAGTGTCCGAACTCATACGACCACAACTGAAACGCTTCACGATCATTAAATTAGGGTGCAAACTCTCCACAATAAGTTTCGTACCGCTCGTTAATCCCCTGCTTACTGAAAGATTGCGAAAAAGCATAACAACACAACCCCTTTTCATTGAAAATCGCGATGCGTGACGAACTGGCACTCGGTTATCGTTTGTGATAACAACGAATGGACCACACCTGACACTCATTGCTGGAGATGTCTGCGCCAAACTGCATGAGACTTGTTCGGATTGTTAATGACAGGTTGGGGTCCACTGCAGTTGATTACCGAGGACTAGATGATAGGCAGAGGTTCGCGTGACAATAACTAAGATCTCTGTCCATGGTTGGTTGATATTCGATCGATATTGTATAGTTGCCATCGGATAAAAATTTTGTTGTTAGTTTTTCTCATTGCTTTATTAAATACCTATATTACATCTTTCTTCGATACTGTGATCCTGCTTCTTGATCGCGAAGTAGTCGCTTCAACAAATACATGAACAGTTACGCACTGTCGGGCTCAACAATCGAACAAAGTGGCTATAGGTTCCGAGCCGGACCAGAGTAAGGATTTTGCAAAGATTATAGTGATGACAAGTTTGAATCGCAAATCAAGCACTCTACCATCCTCCGCATCGCCGATTATTAATATCGTACCGTTCTGTCGCGTATAGCCACGTATATGCTGCTACATCTGGAGTACAGTAGAACTTAGAATCGGAGATAATAAAATGTAATATAGAAAAGTATTATTAGATTTTTTCGCCTTGCATTTCTACCATAAATGGAAGAAATGCAACAAATGGGGGCTCTTCCGAGAAACCTCAATGAAGTATATCAAGCTATCAAAGATCTCGATCAATTGTGGTCTAAACTTGACGGTATGTCTCTTTTGCAACTCATGCAGGACTCGCTTACACATCTAAAGGATGTGGTTAAGACATCCGGCGTTCTCATCCTAGTGTTTGATGAATTTTTCATTCATGATAATGATCCTGACCTTGTAGCAGCAGTCATAGAATGGTTGGAAGCAGGTTGTCTCAATCGCACCGGTCGCCGTGAGGCACGGGGCAAGATTCTTGCCCACATGCGCGACTTTTCTTGGAAATATGCAAATGTGAATGATAATGCTCAGAAATCAAGAATGGATCAGGGACAATGCCCTCCTTCTGTTATTCCCACTTCCAAGGAAGTCGATCCATACGGTGATGGTGGTGTGAAGTCAGAATCTGACGATTATCCAGACTCCAACCTGGATGGACGAATCAATAAAGCCTCTCAGCGAGCTGCAAGTCTTATTAAATCAAGTCAAGTGGTGCCTTTTGATGGTGTCAATAATGTTAATCGTTACTGGTTGTTTAAATTTGAGGTCCAAGAACTTATTAATGCAAGTGGCTCCACCAATAATAGCATCACCACTTTGGAATGTGTGCTTGGATTGTTAAGAGGTTCAGCATTGCAATATACGAGACAATTCATTGGAATGAACAATGTTTATCAAAGGAATAACCGCACTGATATGCTCTGGGAGTTTCTCGATGGTAGATATTTAACGAATGATTCAAAAAGGTATGTCGTCGAGACGTTCAATTTATGTCGTCAACGACCAGATGAATCACTACCAGCTTACATTTCTCGATTCCAACGTTTGGCATTGATCACTCAATCTGTCCAACAGTATCTACAAATTGATGATATGAATTTGATCCTACGTCTATCTTCTGGTGTCACTAGTGATTCTGGTGAAATGGCTCTGGCGATGATTGATAGTTTAAAGATATCAAGCTTCAATGAATATTGTATCCAATTATTGAATTCTTCTAATGGGTTAAGCAAATTGCTGGATAAAATGACCGGAAAGAAGGTTATTCACAATTCAATCAAGCCAGCCAAAACTGCAAAGATGCTCTGTTTACGTTGTGGTTCGAACAACCATGATCAATCCTCTTGCAAAAAACAGATTCTGTTCCCTTGCAAATCTTGTAATAGCATGGATCACTACACCCGAATTTGTCAAAATAAGACCGTCTCCAATTCTATCTCAACTGATTTGATGAATGTCGAAAACAATGTTATCAATGTTCATCATAATTCCTCTCGAATCAGTCATGATAAGACCATCTCCAATTCTATCTCAATCGATTTAATGAATGTCGAAAACAATGTTATCAGTGTTCATCATAACTCCATGTCAGTGCTTCAACCGACACTCGTTGATAATGACGAACTCCTAATCGACATCAGTCTGGGTGAGGACAATTGCTCAATAATCCACCCAGCCTTGATTGATACCGGCGCTGGGGCGAATTTCATCGACTTCAATCTTGCCGAGAATCTGATTAAAGAGAAGGTCGTTCCTAAATCAGATATCAAAACACTATCCCAACCAATCAAGGTCACATATGGCAATGGTACTTTCGAAAACTTGGACTGCTATATCAGGATCATTGCAACCTATATGCAAAGAACAATCGATCTCCTTTTCTTTGTCAGCAGACATGCATCTTATCCTTTGGTTGTTGGTCGAACAGGTCTCAAACAGTTCAATATGATGCATCTATGTCTGAATCCTATTGATTCCATTCATCATTCAAATGCTTCAGTATCCCCAGAAGGATCAGAAATCAACAGGTATTCGAGGAGACCTGACACTAACTCCACTCATATAGATACCAGCATTGATCGGTGCAAATCCGATTTGGTTAGTATATCACAAGGTCATTTGGTTGTCCACCATCATTTGTTTGACAATGCGGTGATTGCCCCTTTTCGTTGCCCACGCCGGTCAAGAAGCGTCATCGATCATCAAATCCTACAGTGTCGATTGGAGCAACTCGAGAAAGAAGGGAAGATACACTCAGCACAAAGTCATGAATGCAGAGTGGTATTGGAAGTTGTTCTCGTGGATAAGAAGAAGTGTGGACCAAGAATCTTTCCAGATCCAGACATCCATTCAAGGTATAGGATCACCTTGGATTTGAGGCCGTTGAACCAGATGAATTCCAAAGTCGTGGATAACACTCTGATATATTTCCCAAGTGATGAGGAGTCGGACTCAGCCCATATTGAACAACAGCAATATTCCATACATGACATGCTCAAATGGATGACCCAAAATTTTCATGGTCAATATTGTTATGGTAAGATAGATATTTCTGATGCTTATCAATCTGTTCACATTAATCCATCATTGCAATCTCTATTCTGCTACTCTTGTCTCAGTCCTGTCGGTATCCGCTATTATCGCTGGAACACTTTGCCACAGGGTTGGTCGCATGCACCACTCTATTTCTCAATCGCCATGGAATATATTCTGAATAAATGTTCGTTCCCTTCGACAGTCACAGCTCGTCATTTTCAGGACGATATTCTGATTGTCGGTTCAACCGAGGACATTGTGCGCAAAGCCATACACACAATCATGGATGTATTGAACGAGTTCTCATTTAAAGTCAATCCAAATAAGACAGTTGTTACATCAACTCTTGTATTTTGCGGAGTCCACTTAGGCAGCAATGGTGCAATCGTTCCATCCCCCAAGTGTCCTCTCACCACAGAGCTGGTATCGAAACAATGGAATGAGCTTATTCATCAGAAAACCCAGAAAGGAAAAGTCAAGATTCTTCAGCAAATTCTTGGCCGATTCAACTTTCTACGAGGTCACCTTCCGGGTCAAATCCTCACTGACATGCAACATTTATACAGTGCGTGTGGCAAACTTATCAAGCATCAAGATGTTGATCTACCATCTTTGTATCCGATTTATCAACAGATCTGCAACTTCATCCTCAATGGGTGCTTTCTTCTGCATTTTGGTCTGCTGATAAATACACGTTACAATATCATCATCACTGATGCAAATGCAACTGGTCATTGTGGAATTCTCTTCAAACTTTGTCAAATGGATCAAAGTCATCAGAGTGCTGAGATGACTGCTTATTGTCAAGAGATTGTGAAACAACTTGGATTATCTGATTCATCTCACTATGGTATGTTCCCAATACGAGTCATCGGCTCAGCATTTAACGCCAGTATTCAAAGGCAGAGTTCAACTTATCGTGAACGTCTCTCGCAACTCCTTGCATTGGATGATCTATATCCCTATCTGGATGCTCCAACCATTCTGGTTACTGACAATCAAAACTGCCGAAAATTTTGGCATAACATTGATGAATATCTACAGCATGTTTGTGAAGTCGTTGGTGGATCTCTGTTCATAGCATGGGTGCGTTTTTGTTCCACAATTCAACGTGTCATCTGGATCCCACGAGGCTCAGAATGTGTATCTCTCTGTGACACCTTTGCAAGAACCATAGCTCGTGATCCCATTAATGATGCATCTACAGTGCCGATGAATTCTGTCATGGTTAGTGACGATGTGTCCAATCAAGTGGATGACGATACATCAGTCATCGACGCACCAGTTGACTGTGCTAACCCGGATGCTCAAACTACTATCAATTCCGATCCTCATAGCTCCAGTCTTCAATATCCATTACCGATTCGCAGGGCTATTATGGAAGCCTACATTAATGATACCAGCACTTATCTTGGGGTATCCATGTTCAAGATTTATAACACGGTTGTGCATGGAACCAAATATGATCAGCGTACAGACCGATTGGCTGCTCGTTTCTATATGGATCAGGGATTACTCTACCATATTCGACAACATGGTTCAGCGCAGGTGTATGTTCCCACAGGAGGTAATATGTCTCTGCATCCCGGATCATCAGGGTCTGTGCGTGCAAATATCTTATATCATTTCCATGATTCCACTCTCGGTTATCATCGTGGATATCACAAGATGGTCACTGCAATCTGTGAATACTATTGGTGGCCAAGTTTGCTCTCTGATGCTCTCAACTATAGCAAAAGTTGCCGGACTTGTCAACTCGAAAAATTAAAGTTTTCAAAGTATAAAGGGACAATCCGAAGTCTCAGTCATATTTTGCCACTCTCAGCTTGGGTCATTGATTATGCTGGTCCCATTGATGGGGAATATATTTTTGTCGCTATCTGTGTTTTCTCATGTTATGCAATTTTTTGTCGAACCAGCGATTGTACGGCCACTACCACGGCCGATGTAATCTTGGACCGTCTGATTTGCCAGTTTGGCATCCCAAGTAATATTTATAGTGATCGCGGCTCCGCGTTTACTTCAGGTGTGATTTCCGAATTGAGTGCAGTCCTTGGTATCACATGGCGGGCAAGCGCATCATACAGTCCGCGCACCCAGGGTCTTGCAGAACGCCTCATTCAAGACATTAAACAAACATGCTCTACTATGGATTGGGACTTCTCACACTTGCCTCTGATTCAACTTTATCACAATACTTCCCGTTCGGGTAGCCTACCATTGTCTCCCTTTGAAGTGGTCTACGGAATTAAACCTAATATCAGTCCATTGACTCCCCACTCTCCACTTGAAGCTAATGTGGATCTTAGCTTGTTGACAGCAGAGGCCCGACATACTTGGCTAACCTTTCGCTCTCTGATGCGCGATCGCAACTCAGATGTCTACGTGAGCCAAGCCACACCTACAAATTTTAATGTCGGTGATGAAGTTTACCGTGTCTTCATTACCGCGAATCGGACCACAATCCGCACTGGTCCACATCGAATTCTTTCAGCTGCTGGTCCCAACACCTACGTGCTCCATGATATCGTCTATCCCATTCCGGACTACCAATTACATCCCATTGTTTCTCGTGATCCTGACCTGCAACTCAATCATTCCCACTCTACTGAGGAGGTTCCTCCAACTCCACCCATTGTTGGTAAGGCCGGTGATCTCGTTCTCTTCGAAAGTTTTGATAGTTTTGATGGGTCCACTGTGGCTGTAGATGTTGCCGAATGGATCTCTGAATCCAACGGGATGGTCACTCTTAATCGTTTTTGGTATAATGCTCAAAAGCAGTGGCTCAAATGGGACGATGAGTTTGTAACTGTACCAATCTCTGACATCAAACTTGTTGGTTTCCACTTAACTCCCCAGAAAAAAATTCCGCCAAAAATTTTGCGCAAATTTTTGGGAGGGGGGTTATGTCGCGTATAGCCACGTATATGCTGCTACATCTGGAGTACAGTAGAACTTAGAATCGGAAATAATAAAATGTAAGAAAGAAAAGTATTATCAGATTTTTTCGCCTTGCATTTCTACCATAAATGGAAGAAATGCAACAGGTGCATTCCTACCAAATCATCTGTCAAATGTGGCTTCCAGCTACTGTGGTTTTCTCGTAGATTGGCGCTACTACAAAATGACTCGATTACTATTTGGACTAACATCTCTGCCAGCCCGCACGTATCGGCACGGTTAGTGAGCCAAGCTTCCGAATCGCATCATTTCGATACGATTTTCCCGGAAACGATTCGGGCGGATACTCTGATTCTGATGTCCAATACGACCCCTTCTTGTGCACCCGTGGGGCCACCCCCTAGTGCGAGTACGAATGTTGGAAAGCCTCCAACCTGGCGGGTTGTTATTTTGTAAAATGGCACGGGAAAGATTTTTTATTCCGAGTGCACCCGACACAATGAAACCGAAAAATACTCTGACAAAGACATCATTGATGATTGCAATATAGTCCTGCGATGCCGGTTTTGTTATAATGTCATATCAGGCTTTCAAAAACAAAAAAAGATAGGTCCATGTAGCTACAGTTTGTAGTGTATCGTAATAACAAATGCCCCTAACAAGGAGACGTCAAGCGTATGTAGCACATAGGCCAGAGGAAGGTTGCACACGAATTCCTGAAAGCCTTCACATGCAGCCCACTCATCCAACGGAACATTTCTAATTGACGCATGCAAGCGATCGGCTACACACATTTTAAGAGTGACGGTAAGATTTTGTACTCACTCGACCTATCCTACATCCGACGCGCCAATCCTGCACTGATAAACGCATCAAGCTGACTGCGCAGAAACGCATGTTTCTCCAGAACCGCCATCTTCTGATTGAGAAATTTCGTAAAGCGCTCTTCAATCATATCGTTGTTCGAGTCCTCCCTTTTACCAAAGCCTGCCAGCGTGAATGAATATTGGGCGATTTCTTGAATCAGATCGTTATACTGCGCATTGACATTTCGCCGGTCCAAATCTGTGAGATACTGAGTCCAAATTTCACTATAATCATTTTTATAGTGGTGCAGAAACTCCCTCAAATTCCCCACAGATCTTATGCCTTGTTCGACAAGCTCTTTGTAGCGTATCTGCTTGACATGCCGAACGTCTCCTTCATCGTTGTAAACATCATTCACTGTGATCTGTTGTTTCCGGAACTCGTTCGATTCGGGTGGAATTAAAAAAATCAAAAACACTTCCTTGACATTTCCATTTCTAAAATCGTCAAACTTACCAGCAGATGTCAACTGCTCACAAATTGCATGCGCACTCATCGGATGTTGTTTAGCGACTGTCGATTGAAATAGCAGAACGGTATCATCCAGGATAGCAACGCCGGTAATTGAATCGGAACCTGCAGCCTTCACACGCTTATATAGTCCAGGCGGTATCTCGAATGTGCGAGAATGCGAGCCAGGGACTAGTGAACGAAATT
>Ga0214917_10008208_pt1 | contig 10326 bp, 8 predicted proteins | sample LL_1208_BB_MetaG_FD_177983 | JGI IMG/M metagenome (GOLD analysis project Ga0214917, IMG submission 177983) | Freshwater microbial communities from Lake Lanier, Atlanta, Georgia, United States - LL_1208_BB | ecosystem: Environmental > Aquatic > Freshwater > Lake | place: USA: Georgia | collected...
TGTGTTGGGCGGGAGAAGTGGGATGAGGGAGATGGTGGGAGAGGTCTTGGGGGATGCCGGTGAGGTGCTTGTTTCGAAGGAGGCATCGGATTATCGGCCAGAATGGGAGTGGCTGCTGGGATCGGGTAGGGTGAAGTCAGCCGAGGGCTATGGTTTAGGAAAACAAAAGGTCTATCGATTTTTCGAGATGTTTGACTGGATGAACCTCACGGATATTTGCTCGAGTTGGAGTCCCCAAGTGAGGATGGATGCTCCTCCCAAGGCTTACCTGGAGGAGAAGTTATGGTGGGCAATCTTTTGGATGAAGCCGCTGGAGGATTGGTGGAAAAAAGAGCTGGGCGAGGGTTTCTTTAGGCAATTGAGAGCCTTGGTTCCAAGGGCATGGCCTTTGCGTCCGATGGAGCTACCTCCCGAGGGAGTCTTGCCGGAACTGGGAATCCAATCTTGGAGCGAACTGGAGGGGTTTAGTCAAAAGGCGAGGGATCTGGTCATTAAGATCAGTGGTTTTTCCCCACGTGCTTGGGGATCCCGTGGGGTTTTCATTGGAAGTGATCATCCGAAGGATCGGTGGGTTCAGGAAGTGCGGCGAGCCTTGGGGGAATGGTCGGAACACCCGCACCTTTTACAAAAATTTGCCCATCCGGCCTCAGTGACTCACCCGGCTTGGAATGAAGGGCGAGGGGTAATGGAGGAGGGCAAATGGCGGCTCAGGATTTGTCCGTATTACCTGGTCACGGGGGATCGGGTGGAGTTGAAGGGGGCTCTGGCGACATTATGCCCCACGGACAAAAAGTTAATCCATGGGATGCAAGACGCCGTCCTGGTTCCTGTCGGGGCAGAGGTAGGGCCGACCGAGGGCCCGTAAGCAGGAGTTATTTTTTCTCGCGGTGGAGGGTGTAGCGCTTGAGAAAGGGATTAAATTTTTTCAGCTCAATACGGTCTTTTTGGAGTTTTTTGTTCTTTGTGCCGAAATAGCGGGATGGGGGTTTACCCTCCGCCCGGGCTTCCGTGCACTCAAAAATGATCTGTTCGCGCATGTCGTAAGGTTGCCCAAGGTATGGGGGGAGGTCAAGGCTACCGAAAGTTAGGCCCCCGCTCAGCAAAACGGTTCACCCCTGAGCTGGCTTGCGCGGGGGGGGCGCGACGGATCTCCTCTTTGGCCGGGCCCAAACTCAAAAAGCCTTTTAGGATGAAGACGTCGACCCAGACATCAGCTTGGGGTTCGTAAGCGCGGTACGGGGCAAACGTGCCAAAGAATCGGTATTGGTAGTTTTTATCGTCCTCCGGCCTTGGAAGGAAAGTGTGGGGTAGGGGGCAGATGCCAGGGGTTCCCTCCAGGGCAACCCAGTGGGCTTGGCGCCAAGAATCTTTGTCTTTCTTGACCCACCCCCAGCCGCAGTAGTCCTCAACCATGGTTCTTTGGGCAATCCAAGACTCTCCCTCTGTTTCCCCGTGTTTGGCGGGGGTGTGAGCCGCTGCGAGGGTGGCACGAGCCACCTTTTCCTCGACGGGTTTGCGAACTTCCTCGTCGCTCTGAGGTTCACTTTCCGTCGGAGGTGGGGTGGAGTCGGTTGCCGTCGTGGGAGCATCTGAAGTGCGTAGAGGTAACGGAGCCGCCCAGCAAAGGGCGGGGATCAGCAGACCCACGAAAAGTGAAATTAGTAGACCCATGACCCCTCCTTGCCGTTGGAGAGTTTGGGCATGCCCCCATCGCTGTAGTCCGTCTTGCCGACCGCCCCAACCATCGGGCGTCCCACGATCATTCTCCAGCGCTGGGAAAATTCCTCGCCGGAATGGCACCCGTAACTGACGCATTCGGCATTGGGGGTGAAGCTGGAGCCGGAGATTTTCTCGAGGTCATCGACATGAACGACCAGAGGTTCCAAGGCTCCGCCGTCCACCCGGTTGCTATAGTCGAACATCCAACACTTCTTGTTGGAGTGGCCGAAGTACTCGAGACGGGAAATCTTCGGCTTTTCCTTGGATCCGTCCCGGCGGAGGAGGGTGAAAAGCTGGGTCTTGTTGTCGAAATAGGTGGGGGAGAGACCGATCTTGGCGCCACGTTCTTCGATGATCTTCAGATAGTCCTGCTGGTCCTCGGCCGTCCGGCTGGTGTAGCTGGGGCGAAACACGAACCACACGATTTCGTCCCCAGGCTTGAGATCTTTTTTCAATTCCTCGGCGCGGGTCAAAGCGGAGTCGATAAAGTTACCCCAGTACTTGTCGTGGGAGGCCTTCTTGAATTTTTCGAAAGAGCGGAGGGCGGGTCCGCCAGAGATCAGAACCACATCGTGGGCCTGAGCGGGGAGGCTTAACAGGCTCAGACCGCATAAGATCGGCAGAACACGCATGCGGTAAGGCTACTTTTCATTTGGGGGTGGCTCAAGCGGGGGGTTTGGCGTTGACCGAACCATGCTGACCCGCAATTCTTTACAGCTTATGTCGAAAAACACACCTATCACAGTCGCCCGCGGAGATGGCATCGGACCGGAAATCATGGAAGCCACTTTGGCCATTTTAAAGGGGGGCGGAGCCCGACTGGACATCGAGGAGATTGAGATAGGAGAGAAGGTGTATTTGCGAGGCAACCCCGCGGGCATTGAGCCTACGGCCTGGGATTCCCTCCGAAGGACAAAAGTCTTCCTCAAGGCCCCGATCACCACTCCGCAAGGCGGGGGATTCAAGTCCCTGAATGTCACCACCCGCAAGGCCTTTGGTCTTTATGCCAACATTCGTCCTTGTCTGAGCTATGATCCCTTTATCCGGACCAAGCATCCGAAGATGGATGTGGTCATCGTGCGTGAGAATGAAGAGGACACCTACTCCGGCATCGAACATCGCCGGACCTATGATGTGACCCAATGCCTGAAACTGATTTCCAGGCCCGGTTGCGAGAAGATCGTCCGCTACGCTTTTGAGTATGCGCGGGCCTACGGGCGCAAGAAGGTGACCTGCTTTACCAAGGACAACATTATGAAGATGACCGACGGGCTCTTTCATAAGGTCTTTGACGAGATCGGGGCCAAATATGCGGATCTTGAGAAAGAGCATTGGATCGTGGATATTGGCGCGGCCAAACTAGCCGACACGCCTGAAGTTTTTGATGTCATCGTCATGCCCAATCTGTACGGCGACATCCTTTCCGACGTGGCGGCACAGATCGCCGGGTCGGTGGGCCTGGCGGGTTCGGCCAATATCGGCGACGGGTGTGCCATGTTTGAAGCCATTCACGGTTCGGCGCCACGGCGGGCGGGGCAGAATTTGGCCAATCCCTCCGGGCTATTTCTCGGAGCGGTGCAGATGCTGGTACACATCGGTCAGGCCGATGTGGCGGAGAAAGTCCACAATGCTTGGCTGAAAACGATTGAGGATGGGGTCCACACCTACGACATCTTCCGCGAGGGGGTTTCTAAACAGAGGGTGGGAACCAAGGAGTTTGGCCAAGCCGTGGTCGCCCGGATTGGACAAAAGCCTTCGAAGCTGAAGCCGGTAGATTATTCCAAAGCTCCGACTCGTCCATTGACCACGCGCCCCCCTTATAAGCGCGACACGGCCAAGCGGGAATTGGTGGGAGCCGATATCTTTGTATTTTGGCCGACTGAAACGATGGATCAGCTGGCCGCCAAGCTACAGCCGTTGGCCGCCGATGGGATGAAGCTGGAGATGCTCTCCAATCGTGGAATGAAGGTTTGGCCCGGAGGAATGGCGGAGACGTTTACGGTGGATGAGACTCGTTGCCGGTTTCAGTTGCCTGAGGGAAAGCCAGGGGCCATTTCTCATGATGCGCTGCAGAATCTCCTTGGCCGGATTCAAAAGGCCGGCGTCGAGTGGGTCAAGGTGGAGAATCTTTACAATTTTGATGGCAAGCCGGGCTTCAGCCGCGGCCAGGGGCAGTAAATCGTTTTAGCCCGGTCGCGAAGTCAAAACACCCAACTGGTCGCGGGCGCCGAGGGTTTTAGCAAGGCCGCAGGGATCGGTTCGGCCGATGAGGGCGTCCCGGTAGGCCTGCAGTAGACGGACAGCGTCTTTGGGGGATTCATCCAGTAGTTCAATTCGAAACTTTCGCTGTCCGGCCTCAAGAAGATCAGGGAGGTGGGAGACGCCGGACTGGGGGCGGGCGTTGAAGACGGTGTTGCGGCAGCCGACATCGGCGCGAATCGGATGAGATTCTCCTACGCGGTCGCGGACGGCGATGCGATGGCGGTCGCAGGGGCGCCCACAGGTGAGATGGTCCTTGCCTGTAGAAAGAAAAGCGGCAAAGACGCAGTGCTCCATGTGAAACATCGGGATGTGCTGGTGGAGGGTGAGTTCAAACCACTCTGGGGGGGCGGTGCGAAGGAGTTCAAGAATCTGGCCGATATCGAGGTCGTAGCTGGGTGTGAGCCGTTCCAGCCCTTCCGAGATGAAAAGATCGGCGGAAAGGGCATTCGCCACGTTGAGTGAGAAGTCGCCGATCATGGGGAGTTTGACGGAGCGGAAATAATCAAGGGCGCCGAGATTTCTGATCAGAACCCCGTCCGGCTTGGCACTTTCGATCAGCCGGAAAAAACCGGTTTCGCCCGCCTTCTGGATGCGGGGAGTTGCGAGGAAGGTCGGGACCTTGGACTTTTTGCGGATGGCCTCGACGGTGGGGGCGAAGCGACGGAGATCCTCAAAATCGAGATACAGCAAATCGGGTGAATCATTAAGGAGGGCTTCCGCTTGCGCGGGGTCGCGGCAAAGTACAGACAGCCTGATTTCCCCTGCCTTGTCCCTTTTGGCCGCGATGGGTGTGAGAAGGTTGGGCAGGATCGGCTCCCTAGATCGTCCCACATTGGCCCCCTCAGACCCACCCCCGCCCAAGCGGGTGTCCTGCTCCGCAGTTTGTGAGGAGTTCGCTTGCGCGACGGCTTTCCTAGGAATGTGGGATGATTGTCCTGATGTGATGAGCTGGGAGACAAGTTCACGACGGAGGCGGTTGAGTTCCGAGACAGGGAGAATCACCGGTTGGGGAAGATCAACGGAGAGATTCGCCAGATGAAAGGGGGTTCCTCCCAGACGACCCAACTGTTCCCGGATCTTTTCCTCGGTGAGAGGCTGGTTCCGGGCCGGAGCCAGCGAAAGTGTCGAGGTCAGGAGGACTTCCTGATTTGAGGTAGTTCCATGGATATAAAGCGGTTTTCCCGGCTGACCAGATACCTGAAGATGAAGTGGGGTGGTTTGTGTCGGGGCCTCCTTGGAACGCTCGGCTTTCAGTTGTCTCTCTAACTGTGGGTCTTTGGTTTTCCAGACGCGGGCTCCTGGATGGGCGGTATGGGCAGGCAGGGAGCCGTGACGAAAAAGAAGTCGGTTGCCTTTCACACCAAAAAGGAAGCCCCCCGGCTCTTTCTCAGTGTCTGTTCCGCGGTCAATGACCACTCCATCCCCGGGATGGAGTGGAGTCAGCATCTCCTCCAGTTCGATCCAGTCGGGTCCAGTGCGGGCGATTCGTCCGGCGAGAGGGCCACGTTTCTTGCCAAAACGAGCATGAACGAGTTGCTGATGGTCGACGCCATGAAACCAACCAGAGAAAAGGCCTCGGCTAAAGGTCATTTCCAGGCGGTAACGATCCCCGGCGGAGGCCGGGGCCGGCTGGTTAGCCAAAGCACGGTCGATGGCTTGGCGATAGACCGAGGTGACGGCCGTGATGTAATCGGGGGATTTGAGCCGACCCTCGATCTTGAAGGAGTGAAGGCCCAAGCGAATCAACTCTGGGATCTCATCCACGGCTGCCAGGTCTTGCGGGGACAAAAGATAGGCCCGGTCACCCAAATCCTTTGCTTGGCCATCCACCTCCAACCCATAAGGAAGGCGGCAGGCTTGAGCGCACTCCCCGCGGTTGGCGCTGCGTCGGCCCAGGACTTCACTGGTCAGACACTGGCCGGAATAGGCCACACAAAGGGCACCATGGACAAACACCTCCAAGGGCAACCCGCCCACATCCTTCGCTTTGGGAAACTTGGCTAATTCGCGAAGGGAGAGTTCCCGGGCAAGAACGGCAAGGGAAATGCCTTGTCGCTTGGCAAAGGCAACCCCCTCAGGGGAAGTGAGGGTCATCTGGGTGGAGGCATGGATCTCCACCTCAGGACAGATCTCACGGGCCAAACGCACCAAGCCGAGATCCTGGACAATGATGGCGTCGACCTTGGATGCCCTCACCCAGCGAAGTAGCCGCTCTGCTTCGGCTAATTCGGATGGGAAGATCAGCACATTGAGGGTGAGGTAGCCTCGGCGCCCCCGGGCATGGAGGTACTCCATAACGAGGGGCAGGTCGGCTTCGGTAAAATTCTCCGCTCGGAGACGGGCATTAAAGGCAGGCAGGCCGAAATAAACGGCATCGGCCCCTGCAGTCACGGCGGCTTTGAGGCACTCCCAATCGCCCGCGGGGGCCAGGAGTTCAGGTCTACGTGGGGAGGCCATCCCAAAGGGTAGCCTCATTCGGGAGGGGAAACGAGTGGAGAGCTTTTTATTCGAGGAAACGAACCCGGCCTGTTTCCACGTCGTAGACGGCCCCCATGACCCGAAGTGTGCCGTCTGCCTTAGATTTCTGCAGGAGTTCACTGTTCTTGATGAGTTCAATCATCTGGTAGCGAACAAGAGCTTCCACGGCATGATTCAGCTGATCCTCCTTGGAAAGGTCAGTGTGTTCCTGATGAATCTTTTCGATTCCGGGTCGGAGGGCCTTAGTTAAAATGGAAATGTTTCCGGGAACGGGTTTGCCTTCGAGAGTGGCGGTGACGGCGCCACATTTTGTGTGCCCAAGGACGAGAATGGTATGAACCCCAAGGGCAGCCACACCGTATTCAAAGGTAGCATTCACCTCTGGGGTATCGAAACCACCGGCATTTCGACAGACAAACAGGTCGCCGACGCCCATGTCAAAAATCACTTCAGGCGGGGTTCGGGAGTCGGCACAGGTCAGGACGGCAACGGATGGGGTTTGGCCGATCGAGCCTGTTTTGGCCACCATGCCCTTTTGCCAGGAATGAGCCAGGGCTTTGCCCTCCACAAAACGCAGGTTCCCTGCCTCTAATATCGTGAGAGCCTTTTCTGCAGGAACCCCGGCCCAAGCCGTGGGAAGGGTGAATAAAAATAAAAGAGTCCAAAATACGAGGGGGGTGTGTTTCATGGCCTTAACTCAAGCGAAATGTCTGGTTGAAGCAAGGCATGGCTTAATAAAACAACTGCAGACGGGTGATAAACCCAAGCTCGTTGTTTTCGACCACCGTATTGGGTGCGCCCCCTCCGGTGAAGGCGTTGTACTCCAACGTGACCCCAAGTCGAATAATTCGGTTGGGATACCAGTTGAGCGCAACGGAGGCCCCATTGACGCCGGTAGCGTTGGTTGTCCGGGAAATGCCCATGCCGCCCTCACTTACCGGACGGAACATGTTCGCTCCTGCAGCCAGTCCATCATAGCGGAAGGCTAGCTCCCAGGCGCCAATATCCCCACTCGAGAAATCCAACGGACGCTGGGGGACAATTCCCCCAAGTGAACAAGGTTCCCCCGTGATGACCCAATCCACTTCCACATCCCAAGCGGTTGTTTGGTAATTGGTGTTCCCTCCGCCCGAGGATCCGTAGATGCCAGCCGTATTGACCCCTTGTTGTTCCGCCGTGAACTCTCCCCAAACGGAGACGGGGCCGTAATTATAGTAGAGTTGCGGGCTGATTCGCCAAACCTCCCCCTGAACTCCCAGGCCGTTTGGATAGGCGAGAAACGTATTTCCACCATCCGTGCTGTAATTCTGGAAAAGGTTGGAAGAACTTATGGATTGGTTCTCTGTTTGCCATCCGATACTACCCCCCACGCCCAGATGAAAACCCCGCAGCTCTTCAGGAATTTCCATCTCGTTGCGAAAAGGTTGGCAAAAAAGACGAAAATAGCCCACTGGACCGGTGCCATAATCCAGTCCGCTCTGGACGGTGTCATTCCGTGCCCCGGATCCCACCATGGCCGCCCAGGACAACTTCTCGGAAAAAAGGATGCCGTGAGCCATGACACCCAAATCCCGGTTAGGGATCAGGTTGGAGGTAAGGGATCGTTCGGCAAAGGGAATGAAGGCCACGGGAGTCAGCATTTCCAGTCCCAGCGGAACGGTGAATTTGCCGGCCTGTACCTGAATTTCCTCGACCGTATCAAAATTAATAAAGGCATCGGCGATTGTGGTGTTGTACGAAGTTGCATTCGGTGCCGATAGGGCGAACTCTGGGGCAAAGCGGTATTCCCAATCATCATAAAAGTACCCGGACGCATAGGGTCGCGCCCGTCGGACTAGGAATTTGGACATGTCCGTTGTGCCGGGATTAACAAACTCACGATCGTCGAGTTGCAACAAGCCACCGAGACGAATCAGATGATGATTGTCCTTCGAGCGAAAGATCATCCCTTTCTCCGAAATATCGACCATGGGGAGGTCCATGCGGGGCTGCTGTTCTGATCTAGGTGCGAATTCCGACGTTCCCTCGACGGGTTGCTCCATGGTCGGTTGCTCCTTGGCATCCGGGGAAAGAAAAGGCGCAGCCTTTTGAGGGGAGGGTTCTCTCGGCGGCAGAAAAGGCGTATACCCAATCGGATGCGGAGGTATGACGGTGGGTTTCGCTGGCTCTTCGGAGGGGGTTCGCAGTCGCGCTGGAGTAGGTCCACCACTGTTCTGATTTTTTATTTTTTTTACCTCTTCGATCAGCGTTTGGACCTGTGTCTTGAGATCTGCGATGGTTTTGGCGGTTTCATCATCCATAGCCCAAAGTCGATATGAGCTGCATTGGAGGAGTATCGCTCCAAACAAAACCCAACGCATCGATTTTGATAAATCGGCAAACATTAAGAAAAGAATCAACGAAAGCGCTGAGGCACCAACCCTCCACCCAGTCAGAAAACAACTGTTGGTGAACAAGGGTTAATAAAAGATGTGGGCAGGGATGATCTTGGTGCGCGGGTTGAGTTTTTTTGCTAGCTTGGTTTCATGGAAAGAAAGCCCCCATGGCTTCGGGCCAAGATTCCCGGTGGGCCCGGTTATCTGAAGGTGCGCAATCTGGTGCTAGAGAATCGTTTGCACACGGTGTGTGAGAGTGCCCACTGCCCGAACCTTGGGGAGTGTTGGAGCCGTGGAACGGCCACCATCATGATTCTCGGAGAGACCTGCACCCGCAGCTGTCGTTTTTGTGCCATTGCCACCGGTAAGCCGGGTGAGGTGGATTGGGCCGAACCGGCACGGGTAGCCGATGCGGTTCGGATCATGGGCTTGCAACATGCAGTCATTACCTCGGTAGCCCGAGACGATCTGCCGGATGGCGGGGCGGAAATTTGGGCACAAACCATCCGGGCGGTCCGAAACGTGAACCCGGAAACCCATATCGAGGTTTTGATCCCTGATTTCAAAGGCCGGGAGGAAAGTCTGAACACAGTCCTGGAGGCCGAACCGGATATTTTAAACCACAACATGGAAACGGTTCGGCGACTGCAGAAGCCCGTTCGGGTGCAAGCGCAGTACGAACGGAGCCTCGAGCTATTAACCCGTGCCAAAGCCAAGGGGTTTGTCACCAAGACCGGCCTGATGCTCGGCATCGGAGAGCGGGAGGAGGAGATTGAAGAGACACTCGTGGATCTGGCTGCAGAGAAAGTGGATATTTTGACCTTGGGACAGTACCTGCGTCCGACACCCAAACATTTACCGATCGACCGGTGGGTGACGCCGGAGGAATTCGCCCGATGGAAACAGAGGGCGTTGACCTTGGGGTTTGGAGTTTGTGAAAGCGGGCCGTTGGTCAGGAGTTCGTATCACGCCGAGGAGCAGTCGGCGAAATACACGGGAATCGAAGTGGCCTCAGCGAAAAGCTAATGGCTTCCCATGGATGGCGTGGGTTTGGAGGAAAACGAAGAAGTAAGAAAAACCAGGTTAACTAGCCAAATCAGAGACCGAAGGGCAGGAGCAGATCAGGTTGCGATCTCCATGGACGGAATCGATGCGGGAGACTGGCGGCCAATATTTCCAAGTCCGCGTCCAAGGGGCCGGGTAGGCGGCCTGCTGTCGAGAGTAGGAACGTTCCCAGGAATCCGAGAGGACATCGATGGCAGGATGGGGAGCGAGTTTTAAGGGATTCCTCGTTCGATCCATCCGGCCGGCTTCGATTTCCGCGATCTCCTGGCGGATGGAGATAAGGGCATCGGCGAAGCGATCCATTTCCTCCCGAGATTCTGATTCGGTGGGTTCAATCATCAGGGTCCCGGCCACCGGCCAGGACATGGTGGGAGCGTGGAACCCGTAATCCATCAGTCGTTTGGCGACGTCCTCCACCTCGATTCCG
>Ga0214917_10008209_pt1 | contig 10323 bp, 2 predicted proteins | sample LL_1208_BB_MetaG_FD_177983 | JGI IMG/M metagenome (GOLD analysis project Ga0214917, IMG submission 177983) | Freshwater microbial communities from Lake Lanier, Atlanta, Georgia, United States - LL_1208_BB | ecosystem: Environmental > Aquatic > Freshwater > Lake | place: USA: Georgia | collected...
AGGCGGAGGCACTCATCGGCACGCCGCGCTCGCGCCGCCGGTAGGCCCGCTGCTTGAGGTCGCTGGCGACGTTGTTGGCGATCGTGTGCACCCAGGTCGTGAACTTCGCGGTCGGTCGGTAGCCGGCACGGGCGCGGAAGACCCGCAGGAACACCTCCTGCGCGAGGTCTTCGGCCGTGGCATGATCCCCCACGTGATGGACGAAGAGCGTGACGAGCCGCGGCTGCCAGAGCGCGACGAGCTCCGCGAACGCCGCCGCATCCCCGTCCCGCACCCGCAGCATGAGCGCCGTGGACGGATCAGCGGCCGCTCGCGACGAACCCGAGACCGACATGACAGCGGAATCCGTCACCATGGGATGCGCCGAACGTGTCAGGACTCGATCGGGGAAAACGCGCGCGAATTTCGCGTCGGATTCAAAGCATACGACGGCGCCTTGATTGAACGCAGCAACGCCGTCCGCGGCGCATTCCTGAAAAGGACGCCACCCCGCCCGGAATGCGCTGCAGCGGCCGCAGGCCGCGCCGCAGCCCGACCTCCGCGGAGCGTCACACGGCCGCCCGGACGACGGCCGACGAGGGCTCGGCGCACCCACCACTGCCCGCCCGGATGGCGGGCCTACGCACCCCAGCCTGCCGAGGCCACGAGGGCTCGGCAAACCCACCACTGCCCGCCTGGATGGCGGGCCTACACACCCCAGCCTGCCGAGGCCACGAGGGCTCGGCAAACCCACCACTGCCCGCCTGGATGGCGGGCCTACACACCCCAGCCTGCCGAGGCCACGAGGGCTCGGCAGGCGTGAAATGGAGCGGAGGAGGATCGAACTCCCAACCTCGGCATTGCGAACGCCGCGCTCTCCCAGTTGAGCTACCGCCCCGATCCGAAACCCTGCGCACGGTCACAGACCATGGCGGATTCCCGGGAAAATGGATGGTACGGCAGGGTGCGCGGGGTGTCCAGCGCGGGCGGGACAGACGTGGGTGGGTGCCGTCGATCTCCTACACTGTCCACGGTGTCGGGTCCGACCGACCGGCCTCCCGGACCCGCCGCGATCACGTCTTCACGCGACTGGCCAGCCCCGTCGTGCGCGCATGCCCGTCCCCCCGATCGTCGTCCGCGGTGCACGGGAGCACAACCTCCGCGACGTCACCGTGGCCTTGCCGCGAGGGCGGCTCGTCTGCCTGTCGGGCGTGAGCGGCTCGGGCAAATCGAGCCTCGCCTTCGACACGCTCTATGCCGAGGGGCAGCGCCGCTACGTCGAGAGCCTCTCGACGTTTGCCCGGCAGTTCCTCGGGCAGCTGCCGCGGCCCGACGTGGACTCCGTCACCGGTCTCTCGCCGTCCATCTCGATCGCGCAGAAATCAGCCGGCACCAACCCGCGGTCGACCGTCGCGACGATGACGGAGATCCACGACTTCCTGCGGGTGCTCTATGCCCGCGTGGGCACGGCCCACTGCCCGACGTGCGACGCGGTGCTCGAGGCGCAGCCCCGCGACCAGATCGTGGAGCGGATCATCTCGGCGTGCGGCGACCGGAGGGTGATGATCCTCGCGCCGCTCGTGCGCGAGGCGAAGGGGGAGCACCGGGATCTCTTCACCGACCTCGTGCGGCAGGGGTTCACGCGGGCCCGCGTGGACGGCACCGTGTGCCGGGTCGAGGAGCCGCCGGCCCTCGCGAAGCTTCTCAAGCACACGATCGAGGTGGTGGTGGACCGGCTCGTGCCGTCGGAGGCCACGCGAAGCCGGCTCGCGGAGGCGGTCGATCTCGCCCTGCGCACCGGCGGCGGCCAGGTGATCGTGGCGGGCGACCAGGAAAAAGGTGACAGTCACCTTTTTTCCGACCTCGTGCTCTCGAGCCGCTACGCCTGCGTGGCGTGCGGCGTGAGCTACGACACGCCGGAGCCGCAGCTTTTCAGCTTCAACAGCCCGCAGGGCGCCTGCCCCGCGTGCGACGGCCTCGGCGACATCTACGGCGTCGATCCGGAGAAACTCGTCACGAATCCGGAGAAGACGCTCCGCAAGGGGGCGATCGGCATTCTCGGCACGTTCCGCGACATGCCGCGCTGGATGCGGCGGCTCTTCAACGGCGTGGCCGCGCACGCCGAGGCGAAGAAGAAACTTCCGGCCGGCACGCTGCTCGACACGCCGTGGAAGGAACTCACGCCGCTGCAGAAGCGGATCTGGCTCGACGGCACCGGGATGGAGGAGATCAAACTCTCCTGGCAGCGCGGGCGTGCGGAACGCGGCGCGAAAACGAAGTTCGAGGGCATCCGGGCGCTCCTCGCCAACCGCTGGCGCAACGCCAAGAGCGGCATCATCCGGCGGATGCTCGAGAAGCTCATGCGTGTCACGCCCTGCCACGTCTGCTCGGGCGCGCGGCTCTCGCCGCAGGCGCGCGCGGTGCGGATCACGACGGCGGCGCGCGTCGGCGGTGACCGCAGCACCGAGAGCCGGGAGCCGGCGGCGAAGCGCGGACGGGCGAAGGGCGGGGCCGGCGGGGCCGCGACGACCGCGGAGGACGCGCGGTCGCGGGAACTCTCGCTCGATGCGCTTTGCGCGCTGCCGATCGCCGGCGCCCGCATGTTTCTCTCCGACCTCGCCCTCGACGAGACGCAGTCGGTCATCGCCGTCGAGCTCTTGAAGGAGATCCGTGCGCGGCTCTCGTTCCTCGACGAGGTCGGCCTCGGCTATCTCTCGCTCGACCGCAAGGCCCCCACGCTCTCCGGCGGCGAGAGCCAGCGGATCCGCCTGGCCGCGCAGATCGGATCGGGGCTGTCGGGCGTGCTCTACGTACTCGACGAGCCGTCGATCGGCCTGCATCCTCGCGACAACACGCGGCTCCTGGGCGCGCTCGAGGCCCTCCGCGACAAGGGGAACACGGTCGTCGTCGTCGAGCACGACGAGGAGACGATCCGCGCGGCCGACTGGGTGGTGGACTTCGGCCCGGGGCCCGGCAAGCGCGGGGGCGAGGTCGTCGCCGCCGGCACGCCCGACGACGTGGCCCGCGAGCCGCGGAGCGTGACGGGGGCGTTTCTCGCGGGCCGCGACGCGATCGCCGTGCCGGAACGCCGACGCCGGCCCGACGGCCGCACGGTGGCGCTCCGCGGCGTGACGCACAACAACCTCCGGGGCGTCGACGTCGAGATCCCGCTGGGGCTCTTTGTATGCGTGACGGGCGTGTCGGGCAGCGGGAAGAGCTCACTCGTGGGGGACGTCCTCGAGCCGGCGCTGCGGCAAACGCTCGGCAGCGAAGCCGCGAGCCCCGGGGCGTTCGCGGCGCTCGAGGGAGCCGACGCGCTCGACAAGGTGATCGTGATCGACCAGTCCCCCATCGGCCGCACGCCCCGGAGCAACCCCGCCACCTACGTAAAGGTCTGGGACGACATCCGCGCCCTCTTCACGATGCTGCCCGATGCGAAGAAGCGCGGCTGGAAGGCGGGCCGCTTCAGTTTCAACGTGGCCGGCGGCCGCTGCGAGGCCTGCGAGGGACACGGCTCGACCCGCCTCGACATGGATTTTCTCGCCGACGTGTGGGTGACCTGCGAGGTGTGCGGCGGCACGCGGTTCGCGAAGGACACGCTCGAGGTGCGCTGGAAGGGGAAGAACGTCGCCGAGCTGCTCGCGATGGAGATCGGCGAAGCCCGCGAGTTCTTCGCCGATGCCCCCGACATCGCGAGGAAGCTCCAGACGCTCTGCGACGTCGGCCTCGACTACCTCCACCTCGGGCAGGCGTCCCCCACGCTCTCCGGCGGCGAGGCGCAGCGCGTGAAGCTCTCGCGCGAGCTGGCGAAGCGGTCCACCGGCAAGACACTCTACGTGCTCGACGAGCCGACGACGGGCCTCCACATGGCCGACGTGCGGCAGCTGCTCACCGTGCTCGAGCGGCTCGTGGACGCGGGCAACACCGTGCTCGTGGTGGAGCACAACCTCGACGTGGTGAAGCGGGCCGACTGGGTGATCGACCTCGGGCCCGAGGGGGGCGCCGGCGGCGGCCGGATCGTGGCGGCCGGCACGCCCGAGCAGGTGGCGAAGGTGAAGGACTCGCACACGGGCCGGGCGCTCGGGCCGGTGCTCGCGGCGGGCCGTGATGCCACCAAAAAAACCGCCGTACGGCGGCGGGCCACAGCCGATCCCGCAAAACAGCTCGCGACCCTGCTCGCGACCGCGGAGAAGACGTCTCGCGATCCCGGCCCGCCCTGCATCACGATCCGCGGGGCGGCGCTCCACAACCTCAAGCAGGTCGATGCCGACATCCCGCGCGGCGCGATGACCGTGTGCTGCGGCCCGAGCGGCTCGGGGAAGACGTCGCTCGCCTTCGACACGCTCTATGCCGAGGGCCAGCGCCGCTACGTCGAGAGCCTCTCCCCCTACGCGCGGCAGTTCGTGGGGCAGGTGCCGAAGCCGCTCTTCGAGCGGATCGAGGGGCTCGCGCCGGCCGTCGCGATCGAGCAGCGGAGCACGGGGAGCACGCCGCGGAGCACGGTCGGCACGCTCACCGAGATGTACGACTACTTCCGCGTGCTCGCCGCGCGGCTCGGCGTGATGCACTGCCCTGACTGCAGCACGCCAGTGGGGGCGCAGAGCGTCGATCAGACGGTCGAGCGGCTGCTCGCGCACCCGCCCGGCACCCGCATGCTCCTGCTCGCGCCGGTCGAGCTGCGCGTGGGCCAGTCACCCGAGGCCTTCTTCGCGCAGCTCCAGGCGGCGGGGCACGTGCGCGTCAGGATCGACGGCACGACCGTACGGCTCGACGAGAAACCCGCGCTCGACCGCAAGCGGAAGAGCCGGATCGAGATCGTGATCGACCGGGTCACGGCCAATCCCGCCGAGCGCAGCCGACTCGCGCAGAGCGTGGAGGCGGCCTTCAATTCGGGTGGCGGCACGATGCTCGTGGCCCGCGCGGTCGACGGGTACGACGGCGCGCCGCTCCCCGAGCCCGACTGGCCGGTCGAGGTGCATTCCCGCAGGCTCGCCTGCCCCGGGTGCGGCCGCGGGTTCAAGCCGCTCGAGCCGCGGCAGTTTTCGTTCAACAGCCCGCTCGGCTGGTGCCCCACGTGCGACGGCCTCGGCACCCGCGCGGGCGTCGACCGCAAGGCGCTCGTGCGCGATCCGTCGCTGTCGCTCGCCGCGGGCGCGCTCGACCTGTGGCCGGCGCTCACCGGCCCCGATGCGAAGGGGGACGCGCGGGTGCTCGGCCGTGCGATGCTCGAAGCGCTCTGCAGGGCCACGGGCCTGCCGCTCGACGTGCCGTTCGCGGAGATCCCGGGCCTCCAGCAACGCGTGCTCTTCGAGGGGACGGGCGAGAAGTGGATCGAGGTGCCGCGACCGGCGGGCGTAGCGGGCCGCGGGCCGTGGTTCGCCTTCCAGTTCAAGGGCCTCGAAAACGCGTGCGAGGAGGCGGCGCGGCTGGTCGTCGCCCTGCGGTCGAAGGTGGATGCCGTGCTCGACGAGGTCCCGTGCAGCGAGTGCGGCGGGAGCCGGCTGGCGGACGTGGCGAGCGCCGTCACGCTCTGGGGCCGGCCGCTCGACGTGTGGTGTCGGATGCCGCTGGGCCGGCTCAAGGACGCCCTCGCCGCGGTGTCGCTTTCATCCGAGGAATCGAAGATCGCCGGCGACCTGCTGCGCGAACTCACGGCCCGCGTGGAGTTTCTCGTGGATGTCGGCCTCGACTACCTCGACATGGCCCGACCCGCGGGAAGCCTCTCGGGGGGCGAGATGCAGCGGATCCGACTCGCGGCGCAGGTGGGCAGCGGCCTCACCGGCGTGCTCTACGTGCTCGACGAACCGACGATCGGCCTGCATCCGCGCGACACGCACCGACTCATCACGGCGCTCGGGAAGCTCCGCGACCTCGGCAACACGATCGTCGTCGTGGAGCACGACCGGGACGTCGTGGCGAGCGCCGACCACGCGCTCGACTTCGGCCCCGGCAGCGGCCGCGAGGGGGGCACGATCGTGGCCCACGCGCCGCCAGCGAAGCTGCCGCGGGAGCGCGGGAGCGTGACGGGGCCATACCTCGCCGACCGACGCGCCTGCGACGCGGTGCTCTCCGTCAAGCGCGAGCGGGGCCGGCGCGAGCCCGCCGGCTGGATCGACGTGCGCGGCGTCCGGCATCGCACGCTCAAGGGGGTGGACGTGCGGATCCCGCTGGGCGTGCTGGCGGCGGTGACCGGCCCGAGCGGCTCGGGCAAGACGTCGCTCGTGCTCGAGGTGCTCTGGCGGGCGGTCGCCCGGCGTCTCCACGCGGCCCGCGAGCAGCCCGGGCAGCACGACGCGATCAAGGGGCTCGACAAGATCGACCGCGTGATCCTCGTGGACCAGGAGCCGATCGGATCGACGCCCGGCTCCACGCCCGCCACGTACACCGGCGTCTTCGACCACGTCCGCCAGCTCTTCGCGAAGGTGCCCGAGTCGCGCACCCGCGGGTTCACGCAGCGGACGTTCTCCTTCAACGTGCCGGGGGGCCGCTGCGAGGCCTGCGAGGGGCTCGGCCAGCGGCGCGTGGAGATGCACTTCCTGCCCGACGTGTGGGTGCAGTGCGAGAACTGCAAGGGGAGGCGTTATGCCGCCGAGACGCTCCACGCGAAGTGGCACGGCCGGAGCATCGCGGACATCCTCGAGATGAGCGTGGCGGAGGCGGCGGCGTTCTTCGCCCCCGCGCCGCACATCGCCCGGATCCTCGACACGCTCGTCGACGTCGGCCTCGGCTACGTCACGCTCGGCCAGCCGGCCCCGCAGCTCTCCGGCGGCGAGGCGCAGCGCGTGAAGCTTTCGCGCGAACTCGCCAAGCCCGGCACCGGTCAGACGCTCTACATATTGGACGAGCCGACGACGGGGCTGCACTTCGCCGACATCGAGAAGCTGCTCCACGTGCTCGAGCGGCTCGTGACGGCGGGCAACACCGTGCTCGTGGTGGAGCACAACCTCGAGGTGATCGCCGCGGCCGACTGGGTGATCGACATGGGGCCGGAGGCGGGCGACGGGGGCGGCAGGGTCGTGGCGGAAGGCCCGCCGGAGGACATCGCGATCCACGCGGAGCGCTGGCGGAAGCGGGCGCAGCCGTCCGGCGTACCCCGCGGAGCCGCAGGCTCGAAGGCCGCCACCACCTCCGAGGCCGCCTCACCCCTGCTCCGCAGCCACACCGGGGAAGCCCTCGACGCGTTTGGCCTGCTCGGGCGTTCGCGCTGATCGCGTGGCGGACGCATTCGCACGCCTGGAGGCGTGCGCCACGGAAGGCGCAGCATGTCACACAGGGTCGTCCCGGCCAGTTGCGTTCGGGACGCGATGCGTCGATCCACGAAGCGTCTGCTCGCGCCGTGTCGCCACCTCCCCCGTGGCGCGCGCCTCCCTCCTTCGCGCCACCTCCCCCGTGGTGCGCGCCTCCCTCCTTCGCGTGACCTCCCCCGTGGCGCGCGCCTCCCTCCTTCGCGTCACCTCCCCCGTGGCGCACGCCTCCAGGCGTGCGAATGCGGCTTCCAGCACGCCCGACCCCGCACTACCACCGTGCCTCGAGGCCGGTGTTGACGCCGTGGAGAAACACGCCGCCGTAGGGGCTGATGCTCGCCCGCGGCACCTGGGCCGGGTCAACCACCGTGTTGGCCAACTGGTTGGCCGGAGTGGCGACGCCGTTGATCCAGAAGAGCGTGTACCCCGCCCGCCACGAGAGCCAGTTGGTGATCGCAACCGACGCCGTGACCCCCGCTTCGCCGAAGAACGAGACGGTGTCCTTGTCCGCCGCGACGACGGTCGGCGGATCGATGAAGTTGTCGTAACTGGTGCGCTGCAGGGCCTGGTGGTTGTAGTAGACTCCCGCCTTGCCGATGCCGTTGACCCGCACGCGGCCGCCGTTGTTCCAGAGCATCGCGTCGGCACCCCATTGCCAGCCGTAGAGGTTGTTCAGCGTGTTGACCTGAAGCAGGTCGCCCCCGATGACCTCCTGCCCCTCGACGACGGCGTCGAGCAGCTGGAGATCCTGGCCCCACTCCACCCAGCGGAAGCCGGTGATCCAGCGGATCCACTCCCACTCGACCTTCCGGAGGTTCACCTCGAAGCTCTGGATGTGGGCCGACGACTCCGCCCGCACGGCGGCGATGTTGTTGAAATTGAGCCCGGCCAGTTCGTTCATCTCGAGGGCGCCGTTGCCGACGTCGTCCAGGAACGGGCCGATCTGCCGCTGCGCGTCGAATCCCCAGATGCTGAAGTAATTGACCTCGATCGACCGGCACTGGTCGCGGTTGTAGATGACGGCGTACCGCGGCGCGGCGGAGAGCGGCGGCGCGAGTTGGTTCGCGTCGAGGGCCGTGGCTCCGGTCAGCGAATCGAGGTAGAGCGGCCGGCTCGGGATGTTGCCCATCCAGAGCATGAGCGCGTCGATCTGTCCGATCCACGTCGGGCAGTCACACGGGTCGGGGCAGATCGCGGGCATGTCCGCAACGACCTTGGTCGCGCCGTGGTGGCCGAAGAGCCAGCCCGTCAGGCTGAACTCGTCGTCGACGAACCAGGTGAGCCCGTCGCGATCCTGGTCACCCGCCGCTGACGAACCCTCCGCATCGGACGGCGTGCGTTCGCGGTCCTCGCGCCGGGCCGGCGAGCCGCCGGGCGTGGCATCGACGATCTCATAGCCCTCGCCCTCGAGGACTGGTTCGAACCGTCCGGGCGCGGCGGGAGGAACGCTCGTGCCTGACGGGTCTGCGGCCACCCCGGATCGGGCGACCAACGCGATGGAGGTGGCTGCAAGTGCCGCCGCAGCGAGGCAACCCACTCTCAGCCGCCGTCGGCCGAAGAGGCCGTGATTCGTGCCGGTGCCTGCAAGGCGGGCGATAACGGTCGTATCCATGTCGTGCTCTTCCCCCCGGAAAAACGGATCGCCTCAGGCATCGACTTCCGGTGGTGCGGGTCGTGACCAACGCTCCTCGGGTGCGGGTCACGGAAGATGGGCGGGGTGGGGAAAGGCCGGCAGCGTGGCCTGGGGGCACGTTGCCGAGGCTCGAGGGTCGGAAACGGCGCCCGGCCGTGGAACGGTTTCCAGCCTGAATCCGCGTGGGCTCCGGGCCCTGAGCAAGCGGTGCGCCAATTCTTTGACTTCCGAGTAATCTCTCACTAGGGTCGGCAACATCCACGCGCGGTCGGGTTGTCTCCTCAGGGGGGGTGTCCCTGGGAAGGCCCGTCGGAGTTGGTCGCTGCGCGGCGGGCGGTGGATTTGAGCCATGGGCGGGCAGGGTCGCGAACCCCGTGGCGGACGGTGCTTGCGGAATGCCTTTCCGCGCGGTGGTCTGATGTTCGACGCCTCCCTGCGAACGATTGCGAAGTCATGAGAGTCAACAACGTCTGGTTTCGGCTTCCCCGGTTCTCCCTCGTCCGTGACGTGTTCGGACCGCGTTCCGCTCGGCATCGCCACACCGGCCGACGCCAGCGGGGAGGTCCTACCCGCACGCCGGAGCGGCTCGAGGAACGCCGACTGCTCGCGTTCGACCTCGTGGCGGCGTACGCGCAGAGTCCCGCGCCGTTCTATGTCGCCGGCACGACGGCGGGCACGGTCACGCTCGACCAAGCCCCCCAGCAGCTCACGCTGAAGTTCAGCCCCGGCGTGACGATCGATTCAAACTCGCTCGGCAGCATCTCGGTGGTGCGCAGCGGCCGGGGTGGCGACGCCTTCGGCGGCACGGGCAGTTTCGCCGACGTGACCGTGACGCCCGGCAGCGTCGCCGTGGACGATCTGCCCAACAAGAATCAGGTGATCATCCGGTTCGCCGAGGTGCTCCCCGACGATTCGTACCAGATCAGGATCACGAACGGTCTGACGGCGGGCGGGGGTACGAACGTCTTCTCCCAGGCCTCGCAGTCGGTCGCCCTGCGGCTCGACCTCGGCGCGCAGGTGGTCTCGGTCGTGCCGCAGCCGGTACTTCGGCAGAAGATCGTCGATTTCACTGCCCTGCCGATCGACGGCGATCGCCTGAGCATCGCCGTCCGCGGCGGCACGAAGGTGTTCGAGTTCGACAACAACTCCGCCTCGTCCACAGGCAACATTCCGATCCCGCTGCTCAAGGCGGGCGGCGTGCCCAAGACCGCCACGGAGGTACGGGACGACGTCATCGCCGCCATCAACGTCGAACGGAACGGCAGCGGGGCGTTCGTGGGGGAACTGGCCGCCCCCGGCACGCCCAGCACGACCCGTCTCACGCTCTCCGGCACGAACTTCACTCCGGTGGTGGGCTTCACCAGGGGAGGCTCCGTGCCCTCGCCGTCACCGGTCGCGATCACCGACGGGGCGTTGAGCCAGAGCCGGGACAAGGTCGTCGTCTCCTTCAATGCCAACGACCCGCTC
>Ga0214917_10008210_pt1 | contig 10323 bp, 10 predicted proteins | sample LL_1208_BB_MetaG_FD_177983 | JGI IMG/M metagenome (GOLD analysis project Ga0214917, IMG submission 177983) | Freshwater microbial communities from Lake Lanier, Atlanta, Georgia, United States - LL_1208_BB | ecosystem: Environmental > Aquatic > Freshwater > Lake | place: USA: Georgia | collected...
GTGGCGGTGACCGCCACCGCCACCACCGTAGCCGCCGCCACCATCACGACCACCGCCACCGCCATAGCCACCACCACCGCCATAGCCACCACCACCGCCTTCGCGACCGCCGCCACCATAACCACCACCACCACCACCGCCGCCGTAACCGCCGCCGCCGCTACGAGGAGGACGAGGTTCCATGGGGCGAGCTTCGTTCACGACCAAGCTACGACCGCCAAGGGGTTGGCCATTCATGCCATTGATGGCTGCTTGGGCTTCGGCATCGCTGCCCATTTCAACAAAGCCAAAGCCTTTGGAGCGACCTGTATCGCGCTCCATCATGACTTTGGCGCTGGTGACAGTGCCAAATTGACCAAAGGATTGTTCCAAGTCGCCATCGCGCACGGAATATGGCAGATTGCCGACGTAAAGTTTGTTGCCCATTCAGGGACTCCATAAAAACATATAAAAAAGCGATGGAGTCCCGATTGCACCTGTCCACGAAAGTCAAGAAGCGAAACTAACCTATCACCCGCAAGCTGTGTACGCACCCAAGTGCTTTACACAGTCAGAACCATTATGAGACAAAAATCATGAAGAAAACCAAGTGTTTATCCTCAATTTGCGAGTTTAAAGGTCAAAAAACCACAAAAACTACCAACTGACCTCTCGGTCTGGGCTGGAGTTGATTTTGTGGATGCTCAAATCAGCGCCCTCAAACTCTTCTTCTTGGCTTAAGCGCAAGCCCATGGTTACTTTCAAGAGACCATACAAAAGACAAGAAGTTAGAACGGCCCAAGCAACGCCTGATAGCGTTCCGATCAACTGCGCCAAAACATTCACCCCGCCCAAGCCGCCCAAAACGGGAAGGCCAAAAAAACCTGCTGCGATGCCGCCCCATGTGCCGCAAATGCCGTGCAAAGGCCAAACGCCCAAAACATCGTCAATCTTCCACCGGTTTTGGGTCAGTGTGAACATGGCCACAAACAAAGCACCGGCAACGCCACCGACCACCAAAGCACCAAGCGGGTGCATGACGTCCGAACCCGCACATACCGCCACCAATCCAGCCAAAGGCCCGTTGTGAACAAACCCGGGGTCATTTTTGCCAAGCCACAAGGCAGCCAAGGTGCCGCCCACCATGGCCATGAGGCTGTTAACCGCCACCAAGCCCGAAATTTTGTCTACCGTTTGCGCGCTCATGACATTGAAACCAAACCAGCCGACGCAAAGCACCCAAGCACCCAGTGCCAAAAACGGAATACTTGAAGGAGGATGTGCAGAAATTACCCCATCTTTTTTGTAACGGTTGCTGCGAGCGCCCAACAAGAACACCGCAGGCAAGGCAATCCACCCGCCCAAAGCATGTACCACCACGGAGCCAGCGAAATCATGGAACTCGTCGCCGGTCAATGCTTTGAGCCAAGCTTGGAAGCCAAAATGCTGGTTCCAGACCATGCCTTCATAAAAAGGGTAAATAAACCCCACGATAACAGCAGTTGCAATCAATTGAGGGTAAAAGCGAGCACGTTCGGCAATTCCACCTGAAACAATCGCGGGAATCGCTGCTGCAAAGGTGAGCAGGAAGAAAAACTTCACCAATTCATAGCCATTGCGTTGAGCCAATACATCGGCACCGACGAAAAAAGTGGTGCCGTAAGCAACGCTGTAACCTACAGCAAAGTAAACCACGGTGGAAATACTGAAATCCACCAAAATTTTCACCAAGGCATTGACCTGGTTTTTTTTGCGTACGGTGCCAAGTTCTAAAAAAGCAAAACCAGCATGCATGGCCAAAACCATGATGGCGCCGAGCAGGATGAACAAGGCATCAATGCCCTGTTTGGGTGCGTCCATGATATGTCCAGAGGAATTGTGGGCTAAATTGGTGCAAAAAGAATTGATAAAACAGATTTGCACCAAAACCAAGCAAAATTCACACCACGATGTCTGTCTTTTGGTGCTTTGACGTCTGGCTGGAAAGCAATTAGAAAATCAAGCTTGTCAATTGTTCGCTCTTAAAAGGCTTCAAAAGCAAACCAGACAAACCAGCTATGTAAAAAGCTTCCAAATCTTGGGGATTCACGTTCGCCGTGAGGCCGATCAGGGGCGGCTTGGATGGGAGGTCAGAGAGGGACAAACGCTGGGCCGTTTGAATGCCATCCAAGTTGGGCATCACCATGTCTAAAAAAACCAAGTCGAAGGTGAGTTTCTCAATCAAGCAAAGTGCAGCAAAGCCATCCTCCCCTTCTACGATAACTGCATCAGGCCATTGGTTGAGCAAAATTTGGCGCAAAACCAACCGGTTCACGGCATGGTCATCCACGATCAAAAAGCGCAGGTTTGAATAACCCGCCAACGGCATCAAAGGAACCTTTGTCTCAGCTTAACCGTGGCGATGAGCAAAGAACAGATAAATTCCACATAATCGTTAACAACGTCATTTGCATTGACAATGACAAATTTAACAAATACAAATTGGACAAGAGTGAGAATTTACCTAGGGTTGCCAAGGTGCGTCGTATTTTCCTGGTCTTTTTGACCCTATTCACCCTTCATTTACTTATCGCCTGTGGTGGCTCTTCAGGAGGCAGTCTACCTACATTGACCCCGACTTTTGGAACGCCAACATCAACGCACGATGGCTTCACTGTCCAAATCACCAACTATGACGCTTCCTATACCTACGCTGGCAGTGCTTCAGCCTCTGGAACTGTAACAGTCAGTGGTACGGGTTTTGTCACAGTCTCTGGGGTTGCAGCCAATACGAGTTCAACAGCCACAATTACCACCACAAAAACAGGCGCAACCAATGGTTCGGCATCAGTTACTGCAACTTCATTACAGTCCAGGGTTACTTATGTAGTTAACCGTAACGACAACTCTGTTTCAGTGATTGCCACTACGACAAACACAGTGACAGCAACAATTCCAGTGGGCAATAATCCTCATGCAGTCGCAGTTACTCCGGATGGCAATACGGTTTATGTTGCCAATACTAATGACAATACTGTTTCAGTGATTGCCACTGCGACAAACACAGTGACATCAACCATTTCAGTTGGAAACTCTCCAGCCGGATTTGCAGTATCACCGGATGGCAGCAAGGTCTATGTCGTCAATCTTCTTGACAACTCTATTTCTGTGATTGCCACTGCTACAAACACAGTGGTAGCAACAATTCTGGTTGGCCAATACCCTTCTTTAGTATTAGCAGTGACCCCGGATAGCAGCAAGGTTTATGTTGCCAACTCCAACGACAATACTGTTTCAGTGATTACCACTGCGACAAATACAGTGACAACAATCCCTGTTGGCCAATACCCTTATGCTGTTGCAGTCACACCCGATGGCAGCAAGGTTTATGTTGCCAACCAAGATGACAATAGTGTTTCAGTGATTACCACTGCCACAAACACAGTGACATCAACCATTTCAGTTGGACATACCCCTTATGCATTAGCAGTCACACCCGATAGCAATCAAGTTTATGTTGTTAACCAAGATGACAATACTGTTTCAGTGATTCCCACTGCTACAAACACAGTGACATCAACCATTTCAGTTGGACATACCCCTTATGCATTAGCAGTCACACCCGATAGCAATCAAGTTTATGTTGTAAACAATCAAGACGGTACTGCTTCAGTGATTAATACTGCAACAAACACAGTTACGTCCACAATCACAGTTGGATCAAACCCAAGCCTAGTCGCAGCTTCAACCGATGGCAGTAATGTTTATGTTGTCAACATCCTCAGTAACTCTGTTTCAGTGATTGGCACTGGGACAAACCTAGTGACTTCAACAATTCCAGTAGGCAATTTCCCATTAGACGTAGTAATCAGCCCCTAATCAAATCAAAACAAACCAACGTTAATGTCAGACGAGGGGGGCGGTTCAACTGCAGGCAGATGCAGAGAGAACCAAAACTCAGAGCCCAGACCCAACTCACTCTTAAACTCTAATTTTCCACCCAGCAAGTGGACCAAACGCTGAGAAATCATCAGGCCCAGTCCGCTGCCGCCAAAGCGGGCTTGAATACTGGGATTGGCTTGAGAGAAACTCGAAAACAAACGTTGTTGCTATTCCTCGGCTATGCCAATGCCGGTAACCATGCAATATTGGGGGAGTTCACGCCGCCCGTGTTAAAGACCACCAAGCTAAGAAAAAAAGCTGAAAACAACACCATGACATGGGACGAGAAGTTGACAGCATTCAAAAAGAAAACAATCAAAAAAAGACCCGAAAAATGAAAAAAGCATAAAAATTTAAAACCAGCGTGTCGTCAACATGGGGAACCAGAAACACCAAAGCAGAATGGAGGGCGCCACACGCACAGGCGAACAACAATAAACCACGGCGGCTAAAATCGGGCCATTCTTGCAATCGAATGGCTTGTAAATCAAGCCAATGGCGAACGACGGCAAAGCTTTTTGAGAACATCATGTCGAAATAAATACTCTGAAGCTGTAGATGTCAGAAGGTGAGGTAGGAACGCTTGTAAAGCTTGGTTATACTTTAAAAGCGCCGATTTGCCACAGCTTGCGGGCGCTTTAACAAGTTCAGCTAAAGACGTACGCCCAGAGGTGCCGTTTTTGGCCATGTCGGGCCTCTTAGATGTCATTTTTTGCTACACCCCAATCATTGTCGTTTGAACAGCCCCTGCCGTTGAAGGGGGGTGGCGTGCTGCACCCATACCAGTTAACCTACGAGACCTATGGTCAACTCAACGACCAGCGCAACAACGCGGTTTTGGTTTGTCATGCATTGAACGCCTCGCACCATGTGGCGGGAAGCTATAAAGGGCAAGCTAAAAGCGAAGGCTGGTGGGACAACATGATTGGCCCGGGAAAGCCGGTAGACACGAACCGTTTTTTTGTGATTGGTGTAAACAATGTGGGTTCGTGTTTTGGCTCCACGGGGCCCATGCACCACAACCCAATCACAGGACGGATTTACGGCGCAGATTTTCCGGTGGTGACGGTGGAAGACTGGGTCAATTCACAAGCCAGGTTGCTTGACCATTTGGGCATAGATCAACTGGCGGCTGTGATGGGTGGCAGCTTAGGCGGGATGCAGGCTTTGAGTTGGAGTTTGCAATACCCTGAACGTGTTAGGCATGCGGTGGTGATTGCCAGCGCCCCCAATTTGAATGCAGAAAACATTGCATTCAATGAAGTTGCGCGTCGCGCCATCACCACGGACCCCGACTTTCACGGCGGTCATTTTTATGCCCATGGGGTGGTACCCAAACGGGGTTTGCGCATTGCCCGAATGCTGGGACACATCACCTACCTCAGTGATGATGTGATGAACACCAAATTCGGCAGGATGTTGCAAGACGGTGAATCTTTCAAATACAGCACCCAAGAGATCGAGTTTCAAATCGAAAGCTATTTGCGCTACCAAGGCGACAAGTTCAGCGAGTACTTTGACGCCAACACCTATTTGCTGATAACCCGAGCTTTGGATTATTTTGATCCGGCAAGCGCCTTTAAGGGCCAACTCACACAGGCTCTGGCGCAAGCCAGCGCTCAGTTTTTATTGGTCAGCTTCACCACCGACTGGCGTTTTGCCCCCGCCCGTAGCCGTGAAATGGTACAAGCCTTGGTGGCCAATAAGCGCCAAGTCAGTTACGCTGAAATTGATGCGCCTCATGGCCACGACGCTTTTTTATTGGACGACCCACGCTACTTATCGCTGGTGCGCGCATATTTCGACCGCATCCACTTGGGGGCAGACGCATGAACCTCGTATTGCGCGACGCCATACAACGCATGGTGCCCTATGGCAGCAGAGTATTAGACCTGGGCTGTGGCGATGGTGCTTTGTTGGCATTCCTACAGCAGCACCATGGCTGTTCGGGCTATGGTGTGGAAATCAATGACGCCAATGTGCTGGCCTGTGTCAAGCAAGGGGTGAACGTGATTCAGCTCAACCTGGACCAAGGCTTGGCCATGTTTGGTGACCAAAGTTTTGATGTGGTTCTGCAAATAGACACACTGCAACACCTGCGTAATGCGCAAACCATGTTGCAAGAAACCGTGCGTGTGGGTCGTTTGGGCATTGTCACCTTCCCCAACTTTGCCCATTGGCCCAACCGGATAAGTGTTTTGCAGGGCTATATGCCGGTCACGCGCAAATTGCCCTACCAGTGGTATGACACACCCAATATACGGGTCGCCACCTTTGCGGATTTTTTGGCGTTGGCGAAAAACACGCAGTTGCACATCAAGGATGCCTTTGGCTTGCAAGACGATGGCGTGGTGCGGTGGTGGCCCAATGCCAGAGCAGCAACCGCTGTGTTCAAATTAGCCGCTCCCACTCTTTAAGTCTCCATGTCCTCAATTGCCGACCAAGCGGCCCAAAAACCCCAGGTCACTATGCTCGATCATGGCGAGCAAACGCTGGCCTTTTATGCTTGGCCTAACGCACCCGAAAACGCACGTGCAGCTATTTTGTTGCTGCATGGCTTGGGTGAACACATGGGTCGTTACGGACACGTTGCCAGCGCTTTGCAGGCGGCAGGCTATGTGGTTTTTGGCTATGACCACCACGGCCACGGTTTATCCAGTGGCTTGCGTGGCAATTTACTTTCGTCTTTTCAGTTGCTAGACGATGCCCACTTTGTCATCGAGCATGTACGCACCATGACGCCCGCACCCATGGTGCTCTTAGGCCACAGCATGGGTGGCTTGATTGCTGCGCGCGCAGTGGCCAACGAATTGCCGCACATCGACGCCTTGGTGATGAGCTCACCCGCCTTGGGCGCACAAACCAACATCATTCAAAAACTGCTACTGGCAACCTTGCCCAAGCTGTTTCCGCATATCCGCGTTGACAATGGCGTGAAATCCGCTTGGGTCGCCCGTGACGCAAAGGTGGTACGCGCTTATGTGGAAGACCCTTTGGTGCATCGTCAAATTTCAGCAGGATTGGCAGCGTGGATATTGAAAGAAGGCACCCAAACTGTGGCTCAGGCCAGCGCGTGGTCCATGCCTACTTTGCTACTTTATGCCGGTCAAGACCAGTTGGTGTTGCCGCAAGCGAGTGCCGAATTTGCGCGCTTAGCACCGGCACAGGTGGTTCAGTCGCATTGCTTTAATGTGATGTACCACGAAATTTTCAATGACCCTGAAAAAGCATTGGTGCTAGCCAAGCTGTTGGTGTGGTTAGATAACCGTTACGCCCTTTAAATCCAGCGTGACAGCACAGCCAGTGGGGCGGTTTCAGCACGCAACACCCGTGCACCCAGACTGACCGCGACGAAACCGCGCTCTAGCGCTTGTGCTTCTTCGTCATGGCTCAAGCCCCCTTCCGGACCACTCAGCAAAACCACCCGTTTAACTTCAAGACCCGTATTCAACGGCGTTGACGCAGCCGACAAGGACAACATCCAGCGAGCTTGTGTTTCATCGTGGGGAACGGTGTTGAACCATGCAGTCCAGCTTTGCGGTACATCAATCTGAGGCAGGGTGTTACGGCCCGACTGCGCGCAAGCTGCTTGTGCAATCCCTTGCCAGTGCAACTGGCGCTTAAGCGCTCTTTCGGCATTCAGCCGCAACACCCCATGGGCCGTCAAAAGCGGGGTGATGCGCGCAACACCCAGTTCGGTGGCTTTTTCCACCAACCAATCCATGCGCTCATTGGCCGGCATACCTATCACCACGTGGCTGTAGACAGCGCTTTCGCGCTCTAAGGCCTGGTGGCGGTCTATGCGTGCAGCAACGGTGTGGCGTCCCATTTGTAGGATGCAGGCCGTGTACTCACCACCGCGGCCGTCAAACAAAGCGATGGCCGCGCCAGGTTGCAAGCGCAAAACTTGGATGTGGCGGCTGGTGTCGGCAGGTAAATCCAAAGACAAGCCGACTTGCAGAGGGTGTGAGCAGAAAAAGCGTGGCACCTCGCCTATACCCGTCCATAAGCAAAACCGCTGACCGCTTGGTGGCCTTCGATGTCGTCAATCAACCGTAAAAGAGGGGTCAGTTCTCGGTAGCGACTGCAAGTGGCGCGGATATAAGCAATGAAGCGTGGCGTATCCGCCAAATACTTGGGTTTGCCATCGCGCAGGGTCAGCCGAGCAAAAATGCCAGCCACCTTCAAATGCCTTTGCAAGCCCATCCATTCCACCGAGCGGTAAAACGCGCCGAAATCGCTGTGCCAACCGTCGTGGTTGAGCATCCCAAGGGCGCGAGCCCTCTCCCAATAGCGAACTGTTACATCCAAACAAAAATCTTCTTCCCAGCTGATGAAGGCGTCTCGCATCAGGCTGGCAATGTCGTAGGTAATTGGGCCAAAGACCGCGTCTTGAAAGTCTAGAACGCCCAGGCGTGGCTCTTGGGGGTCCCAGGCCATCATCAGGTTGCGCGGCATAAAGTCGCGGTGCACAAACACCATGGGAGCCGCCAAGTTATGGGTCACCAGCAGGGAGAAACTGTTTTGAAGCGCTAGCGCTTGGGCCGTGTCCAAGGTTTTGCCACGGTGTTGAGCGACGTACCAGTCGGGGAACAATTGCAACTCACGCTGCAGCAACGCGGCGTCATACGTAGGCAACACATCCGGGCGAGAAGCTTGCTGCCAAGTTAACAGGGCATCCAGCGCCCTGCCAAACAAAACCCCATTGCGCTCAGTGTGACCTTGGTCAAGTGCTTGCATCATGGTGTTTGGACCCAGATCGTCGAGCAGCATAAAACCTTGGTCAGCGTCCCAAGCCAGCACTTTAGGCACCAACAAGCCGGCTGCATGCATCAAAGCAGCAATTTCCACAAAGGGCTGGCTGTTTTCCTTGTCAGGGGGTGCGTCCATGATGATCAAGCTGCTCTCAGGGGTATCGACCCTGAAGTAACGCCGAAAGCTGGCGTCTGCACTGGCCGCACGCACAGTTGCTGGCCGGAGTTGGTGTGTCGTTGACACAGATTCAAGCCAATGGGCAAAAGCTTGGGCGCGAGAAGCTTGGGGCCAACCCAGCAGTTGAATCGCCGATGTCAGGGCATGGTCGGCAGTAAAGTCTTGGGTAGATGGGCTCATGGATAATCTAAATTCTACAAACAGCGCTCTCGGGCAGCCCAGTCTTCTTACATGCGCAAGAATTTTCTATTGTCGGTGTTCACCAGCCTAGGGTGCTGCGCGGCCTTGGTGTGCGCGTCCGCTTTTGCGCAAGAAGGAGAGCCCTCGCTCAAACTCAAGCCCAGCACGGGGCTGATGGAGCGTTGGACGCCGCAAATGCGCAACCAGCTCCCTACCTTTGTGCAAAGCGACTTTATTACCGGCCGAACCGATCTGGATACATCCTTACAAGGCAACAGCGTGCTGCGCAAAGCGGACACCTTGATTCAGGCTGACAGCATTGACTATTACCAGCCCGACGACCGCGCCCGTGCCAGCGGCAATGTGTACATGAACCGCGGTGGCAACCGCTACCAAGGAAGTTTGCTTGACTTGCAAGTCGATGCGTTCAGCGGTTTTTTCCTTAACCCTTCTTACACCTTTTTGCGCTCAGAAGGCCATGGCAAAGCTGAGCGTATTGACTTTATTGACGACAAGCATGCGGTGGCCAAGAAAGCTACCTACACCACCTGTACCCGCAAACCCGGCCCCTCATGGTTGCCTGACTGGATGGTCCAAGCAGAAAAAATCAACTTTGACAATGACTTGAATGAGGGCGTGGCTGAAAATGGTGTTCTGCGCTTTATGAATGTGCCTTTGTTGCCCATACCCTCCTTTAGCTTTCCTTTGAGTGCCCAGCGTAAGTCGGGTTTTTTGCCCCCCGCTTTTGCGATCGACAACAAAGGCGGCGTTGAAGCCAGTTTGCCCTACTACGTGAATTTGGCGCCTAACCGCGACCTGACAGTGACCACCACCTCGATGGCCAAGCGCGGCACGCGGTTTGACAGTGAGTTTCGTTACCTTGAGCGCAAAATTCCCAGCCCGCCATTTGACGGCGTGGCCAAACTCAATGTCATGCCTTATGACTCTTTGCGTGGTAAATCTCGCTGGGGCTATTCGCACCAACACAATGGGTGGTCAGATACCCGACAGCCCATAGTGTTTGGCTTTAATATCAATAGAGTCAGTGACGCTGATTACTGGAAAGATTTCTCTACCGTCGCGGGCGGACCCTTAACGCAACGCTTATTGCCGTCTTCTGCCACTTTGGGTTGGGCCAACGGTACATTCTCTACCTCTACCAGTGTCACCCAGTACCAAACGTTGCAAGACGTCAACTCTCCAATAGCGCCTCCCTTTAACCGCTTGCCACAGATCAATGCCAATTACTTGCGTGCGGATGTGGGAGGCTTGGATTTGTCGGTGGGCGGCGAAGCCACCCGCTTCAGCGCG
>Ga0214917_10008211_pt1 | contig 10320 bp, 16 predicted proteins | sample LL_1208_BB_MetaG_FD_177983 | JGI IMG/M metagenome (GOLD analysis project Ga0214917, IMG submission 177983) | Freshwater microbial communities from Lake Lanier, Atlanta, Georgia, United States - LL_1208_BB | ecosystem: Environmental > Aquatic > Freshwater > Lake | place: USA: Georgia | collected...
GTGCGCAAGGCATTGCATCGGATTTCGTAGCCATCCTCTGTGTCTCCTCGCCCTGTGTGTATCCATTGCCGGACATCGTAGGTCGGATCCATGTAGTGATATTTTCCCACCGCTTGCTGAGCCATCCAGCCCTCAAGAATTTTCTCCGGATCTCTGGGCTTGACCCTTGCTTCCGGATAAGTCAAGAAGGCACAGCTCAGAGCTGCGTGAGATGCCTTGATCATGTCGCTGGCATTGAGCGTGATTTTGTATCCCATCAGGCACACAGCCAGAGTTGATAGTCGTAGTGATAGAGCTTGCGGAAGCTGATGGTCTGCATCACTCGCGGATTCCACTTCGCTTTGAGCAGCATCTCTTCAATGTCATCGACTCCCCAGCCCCAATAGTGCTCTGGATTGGAGTCATCCGATTCATCAATGGGAGTGCTCAAGACCAGTAGATTGGACTTCTGCCGAATCTTGCGCAAGACGAAATCTGGATCATCCAAGTGCTCCAGAGTCTCCGAGCAGATAAAGAGATTCACCATTGGTATCTCGTCAATCGTCTGCTCGATGGCTCCTGTATAGTCATAACCTGGAGCGAAGTCTCCAATGAATTTATCTGGCACATCCAGGGCATTGATGATGCTGGCATCTCCGGCACTCAAGTCTGCTGCGCTTGTCGCGCCCTCTGATGCCCATCGTGCCAGCGCAATTGTGCTCGCCACTCTCAGCTTGTGATCTGCCCACTTGCGATGTTGATGCGGCTCTGAGTAAATCTTCGCCAGCTCTTGATCTGTGTGCTTTTCTCTCAATCGCTTGCGCATCAGTACCACCCACCCACGCCACGATGATCCGCTCGACTCATCCAAGCGGCGAGCGCGCGACATGGTGTGTTATATCTGTGCTCGATATAGCCCAAGCCCCAATCGACTTGTGCCAGTGGATCGCTCAAGAATTTTTCCTGCTGCGCTTTTGTATTGTGTTTCATGTGTCTTTGTGGAATGCCCATGTCATGTGTTGCCGACTTGGCATTGCTGCGCCAGTTGGATTCTTTTGTCCAGAGTGTATGTAGGCATTGGTATTGCTTTTCAGAGAGTTGTCCCTGAGCATATTGTTGAGGATTTGGTAGTGATAAACAGATCATGCTAACGATAAATAATAAAGAGATTTTCATGGTATCTCCTAGAGGAGAGAATGAGATAAGAGGTAATAGATTGATCAGAATCCAGAGATTATGAAATGCCCCCCCTTCCCCCCCAGAAGAATTTTCTGAGCGGGAGGAGGACATCATCTGGAATGATCGTTGATCGTCATCCTTCGATTGATGTTTCTGCCCCAGGCTTTCGCCCGACCCGTGCACCCTCGCGCACAGTGGTGAGGATAGAGCATGAGGCAGAAAACAGTCACATGACACGCTAGAGATAGGAGTAGTAGTCACAATTCCAGCACTCCTGCATCATCTTGGTGAAACTGATCACCATGCGTTTGCCACATTGAGGACATCGTTGGCCATTGACTACTTCAACAGCCCTAGCAATACCATCAGAAGCCCTGTGAGGCTCACTGACGAGATTTATTTCTTCGCTGGCCATATTTTGCCCGTCTTTGCATCAAGAGGCTGACAGCCCTCTGCTTTCTCTGGACAGAAGTAGGCAGCCCACTTGCCATCTTTGGCTGCCTTGTATTGGCGCTCTCCATGTTCACAGGATCCCGCCAGGATGTCTTGATTGATTTCTATGCGCGAAGTGCTTTCCAGCGCCCAAGGATCTTGATCCATCGGTGGTGAAGGAATGCTGCGTACAACAGCCAAAGAAGTCTCTGGTACTTCTGTCATCCAAAGATCCAGCGCCACGCCAAAGCGCATCGCTGCGTTCTTGATGGCATCAGAGATTGCTGTCTTAATGGCATCTGCGCCTTTTTGATGTGGCTCGGATGCGCCATATCCAATGCGAGTGACTCCCAAGATGCTCAGGCGAATCCATAAGCCTCCATGAGAATCTAATTTTGGCATTCCACACTCATCCGTTGCCATAGGCAGCCAAGTCCATGCAGGATCAACTTGTATCAATCGGTCAGTGACCAATGCGTGATTGATATATCCAAAGTCTCTGCCATTGATTGTTTTATATTCGATAAGAGCTTGCGCAAAGGGACTTCTCAGTGCGACAGCATCATCAGGAGTCATCAAGCCGCTCTCCTTCTCTTCACAGTCGGACTGACCACTCGATAGACATGTCCACTCGGATGAATGGATGGTGGTGCGACCACATAGCCATTGTGTTTAATGTCAATCCCTTGACGATATTTGCCAGGGAAATGCGCATCATCTGCTGTGTCGTAATAGAAGTGATAGCCATTACCTGTGCGCACAGTCAAAGTCGGAGCAAGCCCCTGAGTCGTACCGCCAGAGCGTTCATCGACATCAAAGACCACCAAGCCACTGGGAGCGCAAGCAATGCCGATATTCAGATTCGGTCGCGCTGACCACCACTTGATTGCCAAATTCGGATCATTGGTAGCGGATTTATAGCCATTCGGAGCAAACTTGAAAAATGGCTCTTTTCCTTTTTCTTGCAGTGGGAGCACAAACCAGCCTTGAGCAATATAACTCAATGCATGTTCTAATATTTTGTTCATCGCTGTGAACTCACATGGCGAGAGATTGCACGGCCTCGTTGCAATCCATCTTTATATCCTGATCGATAGCCCACGAGCATTCCCACGAAAATCGTGGTCAAGATAGTGATTGTCAATGTGACAATCTCGAAATTACTCATTTTCGACTCCTTCCAGTCGTGCCTTTATTCTACTACCAGGCGTAGGCATTTAAGGCAAGTGCCACGCCTTCTGCCAGAGATATTTCTGGAGTGTAGAAATCCATCATCCGGCGTGGTGAGCCCACGCGATATTCGACTCCTTTGGGCTTATCTCCCAAGATTCGATACTCGGGTCGGTAGCCGACCTGGATGCTGACGATATTGGCCAACTGGCGAAAACTGTGACCAATACCTGTGGCCAGATTGACCGGCTCATTGACCTTACGACGTGCCATGACCATACTTGCTCGCACGATGTCGGTGATATGTATCCAATCCCGCACAGTCGAGCCTGAGCCCCATATATCAAAGGGATCAGCTCGCATCATCCCTCGTTCAATGAAGGATGGGAATGGATAATCCAGATCTTGTGTCGCTCCATAACCGGAAAAAGGTCGAAGAGTCGTAATAGTCAAATTCTCCTTGCGTAGATGATTCATCAACATCTCACCAGTAAGTTTTGCCCAGCCATAGGTCATGTCCGGATTGCGGATGGCCTCAAGATCAATATCGCCTTCCTCCAGGGTATGTCGAAGAGCGAGGCGTTGCAAAGAGATTGGATAGGCCGCAGAGGAGCTGAAGTAGAGAATGTGACCTGGGCGAGTACGGAGCGCCCATTGCGCCATCTCCGCATCAATGGCCAAATCTACGGCCAAGGCCAATGGTGAGCCTTCAATCAAGGCTCGGCCTCCGACCACAGCAGCCAGATGAATGACTAGGTCGTATCGTGTGGTATTACTGCGAAAGAAATCTCGCACATCATTGCCATCTTTAATGTCAATCACATCAATGTGATCGGCTCCCAGATCGTGTTGAAGGAAATGTTTGCCGACAAAGCCATGCGCGCCTGTGAGCAGAATTTTCATGTGAGCCTCAAGACCAGTTTTTGATAGTCCTTTGATGAGATGTATCGCTCAAATCGCGCCCTGTCTTGTTCATAGATCTCTTGACTATTGACTCGCACATATCCCTCATCCACATCTGCCTTACCAATAATCGGATGACAGTGCTCAATGATGCAATCTGGCAAATAGGTCAGACGGCCAATATCCTCTCCCAATCTTTTCCAGAAATTATCCAAATAAAGATGGACAAAGCCTTCCGGCACCATTCCATCTAACTCTGCTGCAATGATGCCTTCCATCCCCACAGCAGTCGGAAGATTCTCGCGCTGGAATAAATCATCCCCATAGACCAGTCCACCACGATCTTCCAAGATGTCAATCCAAGCTTGATCCCAGCGATGCGATCGTGGTCGATGGTCATCACCTAGGAAGGCATAATGTGTGAAAGAATGCTCGCGCAACAGTTTTTTTACAGCTCTATTAAGCGGAGCGGCCATTCCTTTGGATTCCCTGCGAAAGACCATAAGATTTTCTGCGATTTTTTCATATTCTTTGAGCGATGGATCATCATGATCACAAACCACAAACATTGGTGATTCTGTCATCGTCTCGATAAGTGCTTGTTGCAATTCAATGATGTTTTGCGGCCTGCCGCGTGATGGCACAATTACTGCCATCGTGGCAAAGTCATTGCGTTGAATGGTTTGCATGTTTTCCTTCCGTGTAATTATTCTGGAGAGTAGATCTTTCCCGACCAAATGAAACTACCATCCGATCGCATTGGTATGACAGAGGGACTGACAAATTTCCCTGAAATTTCCAACATACCAAATCCTAGTTGCCAATTAGCAGCGCCCCTGGGCTTCAAATAGCCTGCTTGGCTCATTCGCATGAGATGCCCTACCTCCATCCCAAATCGGCTCTCCACGCGCCCGTTAAAGCCCTTAGATGACCACACTAGCCCCTGCCTGTGCGTGTGACCACAGACAATAGACTTTCCGGTCATCTCCATCAATTTTAATGCGGTCATGCCAGAGACTTTGGAGATATTGCCTTCATCCCCATGCGCAAGCAAGACATTGGGAGCAATCTCTGCCATCTTAGGATGCCAAGTGATGTTCAATTCTTTAATGCGAATCAGCTCTGGATAAGTCAATCCACGCAACGAAGCAATCGCTGGTGCTTTGCGTTCGATATAACGCTCCAAGCGATCTGTGTGATTACTTCTGACGAGATGGAAAGGCTTATCCTCCCCCAGAGCCGCGCGGAATGCTTTGAGAATCTCATGTGTAGCATCCAAGTCATTTTGGATGCGCGTGGAATATTCTCCGCGTGAGCCATCTGTCCAACGGCTGACCATAGGCAAATCCGCCTCATCGCCAACGCATGCCAATGCATCGGGCTTAATCTTCCTAATGAAAGTCAAGAGAGCTTGTGTGGCTCCTGGGTGGTGATAGGGAATCTGCCAGTCACTGATGATGACGATGCGTCTAGTCGAAGTCATCCTCGTTCATCTCGTCAGGGACATCTTCATAGAGATCATCGTCATCATCTTCTATTTCTTGATCATCGATAATCGTATGAGCTGGCCAATTCCATTCCGGAATCTGATTGAGAATCAAGTCAAATGCTTCCGCGCGTGTAAATCCGGCCACGATGTATGCCTGCAAGAGCTTATGCGCTTCACGCGCATAAGACATCATTGGATTGAGAGGCTCACTGATGAGAATAAAGTCATCATCTCTCTGGATGGCCATCTCAAGTCCTCTCGCCATGACCTATGATAGCGACTTGTTTAATAGAAGCCGATAAATCTCATCCACGCGCGATTCCACGCCTCTAATCTTCTCGTCTAATCCGTCAATCTTATCGCGCATGCTATTTCCCGAATTAGGCCGCAGCTCGCTCAAATAGTGCTTAACAAGAAATCGGACAAGACCGGCAATACTGGTCAAAATGGTGATAATGATGGTGACTAGAGCAATCCAGTCACTTGTGGTCATTTCTTCTTTTTCTTCTCAATTTCATCCAAGCCAGCCTCTAAGGCATCAGCGAGAATGTCATCAAGATCCTTGTTCGCCTTGTGCGCTTGCAAAGCCGCGCGAAGTGCAGGAATAGCCGCAATAGTAAGAATGCCCACGATAGTCATCCAGACGATGTCCCAAGTCATGCAATCTCCTCAAATGATGGAATGCCGAATCCTACTATGCTACCGCCTTTAGCGTATTTTCTACGCTTTCGCATCACTTCTCCGCCATTGCGTTGCGATCCATTGGAAGAAGTGTTGCCTTCTATTGTCTCACACCATCCTTTGCCAAGGTCTTTCACCACGATTCCGACATGAGAAATCCGATTGACATTGTCATCAGGAAAATCAAAGTACGCAATCCATCCTGGCTCTGGCTTGGCCGGAGCATCTGCCCATTTCTTTGCCTTCTTGAAGGCTTGTGATCCTGCGACTGTCGAGACAGTATTGGGAATCTTGACCTTTGCCTTGCGAGCGCACCAATTGACAAATGATCCGCACCAGGGCAAACCATTGGCCTTCATCGCTTCGCCATACTTGGTCAGATTGTCGAATTGCTCTGTGTAGCCAATCTCATTCTCAGCGATAGCAATCAGAGCTGCTGCTGTGGTCATAGCGTGGCGAGAATTGCTTTGGCTTTCGTCATCTCCAGAGTCTCAGTGCGTATGAATTTTTTGCACTGATCGGCATACCACAATTTAGACAAGAGCTCGACATCATCAAGATCTTGCACTTTGGCAATCTCCTCATGCTGATTAGCCGCGTCTCGATGTGCCAGGAGTCGCTCTGGCCATTCTGTTGGAAGTGTGGCAAGTATCGCTTGGTAGCGAGCAATATTAGACTCGTACGCCGCTACTTCTGCTTCTCTTGTTTGTTTTGGTGTCATTTCTGCCATCGATTTCTCCTTTTAGTTGAAACTCAAAACATTTCCTTCACCAGTAGGAAGCGTAGCAGGATTGGAATATTTTGTGCTGAAGCCTGCTGACCAGGCATAAGCCGCGATGAATGGAGTTGTTGAATGACCAAAAGCGACAGCTGCATCGGAAGATGACCACGACACTCCGCGCGCATTGTCAGGCATTAGACTGGCTGGATCAGCGTATTTCGTACCAAAGCCTGCCGACCAGGGATATGCTGTGGTATATGGTGTCCCACCATAAGCAGTAATAATATTTGATCCAGATCGACTGAATTTGACATCCGGATTTCCTAATCCACCAGCCGGTAAGGTCGCTGGATTGGCGTATTTCGTACCGAAGCCTGAACTATACGCATACGCCACGACATAAGGAGAGCCCGCACCCATGACCGCTACATCAGCAGATAATCTATTGTCCACTCCCGTATTGACATTTGGTGGCAAAGTCGCTGGGTCGGCTCTTTTCGTACCAAAGCCTGAACTATACGCATACGCGCCTATAAAGGGACTAGAATCTTGTGTGAATATTACATCCGCATCATTGGCCATGAAAGTAACATCCCTGGCTTGGGTTCCAGGCAAAGTCGCTGGGTCGGCTCTTTTCGTACCAAAGCCTGCCGACCAGGCATAAGCGGATATGAATGGGCTTGTGGCGTGACCGATGCATAGATTTGTGCCAGTAGAATCCCAACGCAATCCAAATCCTGTTCCTGGAACTGCACTGGCCGGATCAGCGTACTTCGTACCGAAGCCTGCCGACCAGGGATATGCTGTGGTATATGGTGATGTACTGTGTGCTATGGCTACCGCTGTGCCATTTGGAATAAATTGAGCAGCGCGACCAGTACCAGTAGGAAGTGTTGCCGGATCAGCGTACTTCGTACCAAAGCCTGCCGACCAGGGATATGCTGTGGTATATGGTGATGTGCTGTGTGCTAACACGACAGCATTTGTACCTGTTGCCGTGATTCCACTTGAGGCAAAGATTCCAAGAATTGTCGAGCTCAAGAGATGCCGCCCACCACATACCATGTGTCGCTGGCCACTTTCAAGAGACTTGCGGCCTTGAATTGTCCAGTAATCACTGGATTCGTTGATGTCGCTCCAGCACTTGCCAAAGTCACTCCAGATCCTTGAATGATTGAGAGTGTGCCAGTTGCGCCAGTCTTGATGATATTGACCACGCTTCCTGTGGTCATGGCCACGCTGGAATTGGGCGGCACTGTGATGGTCACTGTGCCAGTGGTCGAATAGACGATGAGCTTATTGTCTGCATCAGTGAGCACCAAAGTGTCGCTTGTCGCTGTCACTGTGCGCAGCGTGAGATTTGCAATCGAATTCATCTGTGCTGCTGTGAGCACCTGACCAGTGGTAAATGTTGCCATTTTCTCTCCTTCTAGGCGTAAGCCAGCGAATCCTCATCGAGTACGCCATCGACAGTCGAATCCAAGACGAATCCTACCGCGAAGGGCTGTGCTGTGGTGAAGATTGTGACAAATGAGTTGGGCGTTATGTCGTAGCCCACACCAGTGATGACAGTCTGACTGACCACATTGCCGGATGGATAGGCTTGAGTCACTTGTATCGGATCAAAGACATCAAGTGAAAGAGCTGCCGTCACTCTTGTCGGATCGGCGGCATCAAAGGCATCTACTGACATGGATTCCATGCGCAAGTCTGCTCCGACTTCTTTGCGGCTGGCGATGATCATCTGCGCTTGATTGAGCGCATCGGCATCTGTCTGTGCGATGGAGCTGCGAATCCTCGAATGGTCAAAGTAGGTCAATTGACTTGTGGCATCAGTGGCCGTCTGTGGTGTGCCGCCAGAGATGGTGACTGTGCAATTGTTGATCAAGCCAAAGTCTGACAGATCAAAGGAAACGGCTTGATACTTTATTTGACCCACTGCGCCACTATCACTGAAATTAGTGTAAGCCTGTGCCTGAAGCGTGATGATGTCATTGCGACTCTTGAATGTGGCATATCCATTTTGATCCATGTAGAAGGCTCCAAGTTCTGTCGATTCAACTGTCTGACATGCAGCGAGCGCGCTTCGGCTTGTGCCTGCATCGGCCTGGACAGTAGTGGTGGCAGTGGTCGAGATGGATCGCATTCCGCCAGGAAAATCGGCAGCATCAAGGATTGATGTGATTCTTTGAGCTGTGGTCTGACCGGCTGTGCCGCCGGAGACTGTGGTGATTGTGGCTAGATTGAGAAGTTGAAATCCATCAACGCATTGGAGATCGACATACGCAGGATCAAAGCCAGTCGGCGATTGATACTTCCATGACTGCACATACATGGAGCCGAGCGCATATTGAGTGCCGCTTACATTTGTAGCAAGGAAGCGAATCTTGCGCATCGGCAGGATTTTGCCGTAAAGAGCTCCACTTGTGTTCGCCGGATTGAAGAGCCCAGTCTGATCAACAATCCTCACAGTTGCAGATCCGGCCAAGAAGGAATCAGCCGCGCGATTGTAGGCTCTGCGGATGTTTGCTCTCAGCACATATTGAGTGACATCTAGTGTCTCGGATGCTGCTGTGCCGAGCACTGCGGTATCGAGCGGAGTAGTCGGATCATCTAAGACCAAAGCCGGATCAAAGGTCGCTCCATTGGAGAAGTCAATGATGCACTTGAAGGTCGCGCCTGCCACTTAGCGCCCCAGATTGGTCAAGCCAGAGCTTGTGCCTGCTCTGTTGCGCTCATAGAGTCCATTCGCCACTGCATCAATCAATTCATTCTCTGTAAAGACATTCCCTTGGACTGTCACATAGACCTGCACAGCTTGACCACCTTGACCAATATCAATCAATCGCAGCTCTGGAGTCACTGTGCCCAGTCCAGCCTGCTGTGCTCGCGCTGCGGCTTCTCCTGCTCCTAGTCTTTCCAGTTGAGCGCGGAATTGCTCCTGTGACTGCAATCCAGTGCCAAAGGGAGACATTCCTTGAGTTGCCGTACCAGGAGCCATAGGTAGCTCGACTCCACTCTTGGTCGTATAGAAGACAGGAATCTCGACCTTGAGCTTGTTCAATTCTGCAATCTGAGCCGCCACGCTGGATGCTCTTGCCGCATCAGCATTGGCCAACTTTGCAATCTCTCCTGCCTGAGTCATCAGCCCCTTGTTGCGCTCATCATCCAACGCATTGAGCTTGGACAGAGCCATCTCGTCATCTTTGTAGCCATCAGTTTTGATGGCCATAAGAGCCTGGACTCTGTTCTTTTCTTCTGTCGTGGTCGCATTGCGCAATGCAGCAGCAAGCTGGATATTGTCCATGTCAAACTTCGCGGCCAGTTTTTTCTTTATTTCGTCTTGTCGATCTTCTTCTTTTTTCTTTGCCAATGCTGCGGCTGCGGCCTTTGCTTTGGCTAGAGCAGCAGCTTTGGCCTTTGCTTCTGCTGCGGCAATAGCTTTGGCTAGTGGATCAGAGGCTTTGAGAGCCGCCAGATATTTTGCCTCTGCCTCAGCTTTGCCCTTGGACATGGCAAGACTTTTGGTCTCATCTCTGGCCGCAAGAAGAGCATTGGCCATTTCCAGATTGGCCACTTCACGCTGACCACGCTCTTCCAATTCGCGGCCGATGATGTTGAGAATGTTGTATTGCTTGGTAATTTCCACCAGTTTGCTAAAAAATCCGCCAGTATTTTCATCAATGACTCCGAAGCTCGTCTTGATGTCTCGAAAAATTCCAGCCAAGCCAGCCATGACATTACTTGTCCGAGTTGCCAGCGTTTC
>Ga0214917_10008212_pt1 | contig 10320 bp, 8 predicted proteins | sample LL_1208_BB_MetaG_FD_177983 | JGI IMG/M metagenome (GOLD analysis project Ga0214917, IMG submission 177983) | Freshwater microbial communities from Lake Lanier, Atlanta, Georgia, United States - LL_1208_BB | ecosystem: Environmental > Aquatic > Freshwater > Lake | place: USA: Georgia | collected...
TTGTCAGACCAGGTGATGATCTTGCCTCCATCCCCCGACACCGTCGCATCGGCCCGGATCTCCGCGTCCGGCCCCACGTAGGTTCGCGAGGCATTCCGCACCAAGGGATTCAGGCCCTGATAATCCCCACCCAAAAGCACCTCGCCCCCGCCCGTGCCGCCGGACGCATCAACCTTCCCCCCAAACAGCCCCACCCGTTCGCCCGTCACCACCAGCCGTCCCCCCTTCGCCCCGTCCCCGGCCGAAACATCCAATCGCCCATCCAGAATCGCATCCTTCTCCGCCGATATCTCAATCTGCCCGCCCATGGCCAGCGCCGTCACCCCGCTGCCCGCTGCCGTCATGATCGACGAGGCCTCGGCCGCGATGTCCCGACCGGAAATGGAAAGCCGTCCACCGGACCCGTCCCGATTGAACGCCAGCATCGTCCCCGTCTGCCGAATCGTCCCGTTCGGCGCGGAAAGCACCACCACCCCGCTCGCATCCCGACTCACCCCGGTCGCCCGGATGATCCCCGCCTGGTTGATCGCCAAGGCATAAACATTCCCCTGGGCTTCCAGTTGGGCCTGCATCGCCTCGATCGTCCCGCTGTTGGCCACGCCGATGCCCGCGGAAGATCCCTCCGCCCCCGCACTTATCTGCACCTTGATCGCGCCCGGTACATCCTTTTTTAGGTAAAAATCCTTCCCCGCCAGCAAGGCCGCCGTGCCGTCCCCAGCCTGGATTGTCCCTTTGTTCTCCACCGTCTTCGCCATCAGCAGAATGTCGCCGCTGTTGGCATGGATCGACCCCTCGTTGACGATGCCCTTGTCCGTGGCCCCCACAAAGGAGAGGTTGCCCCCTTGCAAGAAAGACTCGTCGGAAACATTGGCCGTGGTGGCCATGAACGAGCCCACATTCACCACCGCCCCCTGCCCGATGAACACGCCGTTGGGATTCAGCAACATCACCTGCCCGTTGGCGTTGAGGGCGCCGAGGATCTGGGAGGCGTTGCCGCCCGTCACCCGGTTCAACACCGCTGCGCCGGAGCCGTTCTGCAGGAAGTTGGTGATCTCCCCCGCCCCGATCGAGAAGTCCTGCCAGTGGATGATCGCCCGGTCGGTCGATTGGTGGATGTTCAGGACATTGCCGGCGTTCTCAATCTGCACCCCGCCCGCCACCACCTGCGCCCCCATCGGATTCGCCAGGGCCGGATGAGCGTGCAGGGCAAACTGCACGGCGCACGCCAGCATCAACCAGCGGACAAAACCGTGAAACCGCGACGAACCCCGCCAATACGGGAGGTCAGGCAATCTCGTTCGGGAGAGGGATTTGTTTGCCCCGTTATTCTTCCTGAAACGGCTTAGATACAGCCCTACCGGCTGGCATAATTCTACAAATATGGCCACAGACCAGTTCTATAACTACATGTTGTGTGGTCAAACCAATTTGAAAATTAAACACAATATATAGGATATCTTGTGAAAAACTTGGCAACAGCTCAGCTAAAGAAATTCTTATCTCTAACCCCAAGCTTCGTCCTTCTAAAAGCCTGTGGCCTGCAGCCTAAGTCCCTTTCCGAATCTTCCCCAAAAACTGCCCGATTTTCTCCCGGAACTCTTTTCCGAATCCCCGGTTCTCATGCCCCTCGCCAGGGATGACCCAAAACTCCTTGGGACCGGGCGCCCGTTCGTAGATCGTTCGCACCATCGCGGGCGGCATCCGCTGGTCCTCTTCCCCCGCCAAAACCAGCATGGGGGCGTGAATCTGGCCGGCCGCCTGCAGGCAGTCGACGTCCGCAACCCGAAACCGGGCACGATTCTCAATCATGGGAAAGGCCAGGGCGACAAACGGAAATTCGGAAAGCCCATACATCAGCTTGGCGTGATGAAGCACGGTATTTCGGTAAGTGTCGAACGGGGCATCGGCGATCACCCCGGCGGCCGACCCGTCCCGCGCCGCCGCCAACAGGGCTGAGACCGCCCCCATGGAGGTCCCCCAGAGCACCGGATCCCCCGCCCCCCTCGTCCGGACAAACTCCATTGCCGCCTCCGCATCCCGGCTCTCGTAAAATCCGATGCTCGTCAGGCTGGGATCACTTCCTCCATGGCCACGGAAGTCGATCGCGAGGGTCGGGTTTCCCTGCTCCTGGGCCAGGAGAATGTAGTCGATCATGTGGGCTTTGCTGGCGCCGAGCCCATGCAGGATCACCACCGGCGCCCGCTCCGGCTTCCCGTTCGGCATCCACCAGGCGGTCAGCCGTAAACCATCTTCCGTTCGTATCTCCACCTCCTCGCAGACCAAACCCATCCGCGAGGGATTCAGGGACGGTCGGGCCGTGGGCGGGATCTTGGTCGCCAAATCCGCCAGAAAACTGGCCGCTAACAACACCAATCCCACCACCACCAGACCCAACATCCCCACTCCGGCCAGGACCGCTTTGCCATGTTTTTTCCAAAAACCCATCGGATGAGAGTACTACCTTATTGATTCAAATCTAGGTAGGGCGGCGTGTCCCACGCCGCCTCGTTGAATCCTCTTTTCTGCTAAGTTCAATGAGGCGACCAAAGGACTGGTCGCCCTACCTAAACTTAGTCCTAATCTAAATGTCCCCCCATCTCCTAACTCCTATCTGCTATCTCCTACCAAGCTTCCCCTCTGTGATTTCTTGTTTTATGGTTGTCTAAACATGAAAAAGCCCCGCTCACGGCAGGGAAAGCTCCACGACACCCAGTCCTCCCCGGACTTCCGTAACCTCCGGATCGACAAGGTAGGCGTAAAGGGCCTCCGCTATCCCATCGTCGTCCGCGACCGTTCCCGCGCCACCCAGAACACCGTGGCGACCGTCGCCCTTGCCGTGGATCTTCCCCACCAGTTCAAGGGTACCCACATGAGCCGCTTCCTCGAGGTCCTGCAGGACCATGGCGGTCTCATCCACGTCCAAAGCATCCCCAAAATCCTCCGCGCCCTGCAGGACAAGCTCCATGCCGAATCCGCCCACCTCGAACTGGAGTTCCCCTACTTCATCGAAAAAAAGGCCCCCGTCACTTCGGCTCCCGGCCTGGTGGACTACCAAACCCGCTTTGACGCGGTTCTCCATGGCGACGACCTTACCTTTAAGGTCGCCGTCACCGTGCCCGTCACCACCCTATGCCCCTGCAGCAAGGCGATCAGCACCCGCGGGGCCCATAACCAACGCGGTTACGTCCGCCTCGAGGTCACCTTCCGCAAGCCGGTCTGGATCGAGGATCTGGTTTCGCTCGTGGAATCCTGCGGCAGCTCGGAGATCTACTCCCTCCTTAAGCGGCCCGATGAAAAGCACGTCACGGAAAAGGCCTACGACCGACCTGTCTTCGTCGAGGATCTCGTCCGCGCCGTCGCGTTGAAGTGTGATGCCCACCCCGACATATCCTGGTATCGGGTCGAAGCGGAGAATCTCGAAAGCATCCACAACCACAGCGCCTACGCCATGCTCGAGCGGGGCTGAAGCCCCCGGCTTACTTCGAGTCGCCGTCGTCCGCTGCCGGACCAAAGCCCCAAAGCGAAAAATCCAGGTCGTTCTCCCGCCGCATCTGGAATTCCGGCGGCTGGCCTTCCAGCCAAAGATTGCGGATTTTGGTCATTTTTGGGGACTGGATCAGCAAGGCCGGCCCGTACTTACCCTTTCCCATCACCATCTCCTCCCCATCGGCCCCGTCAAAAATCACCAAGTTTTCCTCCTCCGTCTTGCGGCTGGGCAGGTCACCGAACTCCTCTTTCCAGACTTCCCGGGCCCGCTCCTCGGTCCAAGGTTTCGTCCCGCTAAAGTAGCGGATCTGCAGGCACTCACCGGCGAGAAAAAGGTACTGCGCCTGCCGCCCGGTCGTGGCCTTGTCCTCCGCCACCGCCAGCACGAAGGTCCGGTTGTAGAGCAGGGTTTCCCGCACCACCGCGAGGTTCTTGAGGATTTTCAGGTCGGTCAGTGACTTGCCCAACTCCGCCAAGCCAAGGGCGCTTCCCAGGATCCACATCCCCAGAAAAACCAAGCATCTCCTCATCACCTTTTATGTTCCGTTCCGGTCCCCTCGTCGATTCGGATTCCCTCGATCTCAACTAAAACTTAAAATTTAATCCCATGTGCGCCCCTCTCTGCCAGGAAGCCGTCGCCCGATATTTTAGCCGCCGGAAATTTCTTTCCTCCGCGGTTGCGGTCGCCGCCGGGACCTGCCTGCCTCTGCCCGCCCGCTCGGAGGAACCCAAAACCGTCACTTTTTCCAGGATCGTGGACCTGACCCATCGCCTCTCCCCCGAATTCCCCACCTTTACCGGTCAGCCCCAGTTTAGCCTCGCGGACAAAAACATGGGCCCGCGCCCCAAGGGCTACCACGCCTACACTTGGACCTTGGCCGAGCACACCGGGACCCATATGGACGCCCCCCTTCATTTCGGCGGAAAGTTCTCGGCCGACCAGTTGGACATCGCCGATCTCTATGGTCCGCTCGCCATCATCGATATCCGGGCCAAGGCCAAATCGGATGCGGACGCGCGTCTCACGCCCCGGGACATCCGCGCCTGGGAAAAGACCCACGGCCCCCTGCCTGCCGGCGGGATTGTGGCCATGTTCACCGGGTGGGAAGAGCACGTCACCACGGACAAGTTCCGCAACGCCGACGCCAAAGGCGTGATGCATTTCCCCGGGTTTCATGAGGAGACACCCGATTTCCTGCTGAAGGAAAGACGGATCAAGGGCATCTGCGTCGACACCCTTAGCCTGGATTACGGTCCGACCACCGATTTCCCCGTGCACTGCCGCTGGTTGGGAGCTGGTCGCTGGGGCATGGAGTGTGTTGCCCGCCTCGGATCCCTCCCGCCCACCGGCGCCACCCTCATTGCGGCCGGGCCCATGATTGCAGGAAGCTCCGGCGGACCTTCCCGGGTCCTGGCCTTGATTTAAAATCGGCAGCGGACGGCGGAAGCCTCACATCTTCGCCAAAACGGCAAAGTGCCGGCCAGTCTGCCCCTTCTCCCGACGATAGGAATAAAACCGCTCCGGATCACTCGCCGTGCAAAGGCCGCTGTCCACGATTTCTCCCACTCCCTCGGTCCGAAGCTGGCGAAGGATTTCCGCCGAAAAATCCACATCGTAATGCGGCGGCCGGATACATGGCCCCAACAACCCCAGCATCTGGGCGGGATCGGCCCCAAACTCCTTTTTCATTGCCCGGATGGTCGCCGGCACGATCCCCAGCTGTGTCCCCTTTCTCCCACTGTGCACGAGACCGATGGCGCCGGTTTTCGCACAATGCAGCCAGACTGGACCGCAGTCCGCCACCCGCACGACGAGCGAGATCCCGTTTTCCCCGCTGATCAGTGCGTCCATCCCTGGCATCACCCGACCGGCATCCCCACCACCCACTTGGGCGACTCCGGCCCCGTGCACCTGTTCGGCAGAAACCATCTCGGCCGGCAGCTCCGCGGCTTTCAGTTTTCCCGGCAAATCACGGATCTCCGGATTCACCGGCTCCCGCAGGGTGAAAAAGTGAGCCAGGCCCCGGCGGGCCAACTCAGGAAAACGAAGCAGATTCACTGACCCGGTTGAGGACGGACATCGGCGGACGCCTGGAGATTCACTTTGGGTTTTGGCGGCTGAGCCGAGGCGGACGGCTTGGGAACGGGCGGGGCGTTCTTCGGCCCAAAGGGCGAGGCCGTGGCACGCTCCAGCAGCGCCAAGGCCACATTGTAGTCATATCTTCCCTGCAGCTCATTGAACTGGGCCTGGGTCAGGTTCGATTGGGCGTTGATGATATCAAGCTGGATGCCGGCACCCACATTGAAGCGCGCCTCCGCCAACCGGAGACTTTCCCGCGCCTGCTCGACGTTCTTTTGCTGGGAAATCACCAGCTCCTGGGCCTCCTCCATCTTGACCACCGCGTCCCGCACCTCGCTTTCCACCAATCGCTTTTTTTCTTCCAGCGCCACCTCGGCCGCGGCGTACTGTGCCTTCAGCTGCTCCAGCCGTCCGGTGGTCTGCATACCGTCAAATAGCGTCCAGGTGCCATTGATGTTCGCCACCGGGCCGCGGAGACTCTGGGTGAAGCTCGAGCTGCTCTGGTCCTGGATGACGTCATAGCCGCCCGAGCCCACGATCTTGGGAATAAAGGCATCCGCCTTGGCCGCCTTGATCAGCTCCTGCTGCACCCGCAGTTCGTCCTTGGTGGCCCGCAAGTCCGGGCGGTTGTTGACCGCGTTGATCAGGGAACTCTCCAGATTCACCGCCACGGGTTGATAGGGAAGTTCGCCTGAAACCTCCACCGGGGGCGACCAATCGTCGGGTTGCTCCAGCGGATAATCCAGGGCGAGAACACGCGCCAGCTGGACCTCCGCAATCCTCTTGTTGTTCCGGGCCCGGATCAGCTGGGGCATCGTGTTGGCCAGCTCCACGTCAGCGGTCAGGACGTTGAATTTGGTCACGGTGCCGGCCTTGAATTTTCGCTCCTGCAGGTTCAGTTGCCGCTCCCGAAGCTCAACCGCCTCGGTCTGCACATCGATCAGGGAGCGGTTCAGCCAGATCGCATACACGGTCCGGCGAACCTCCAACATCACCTGGTCGATGGTGTTCTGCAGCAAAAGAACCGACTGGCTCTGGGAAATCCTGGCCGCCTTGGTGCGGGAGAGGCCGGCACCGCCGTCAAAGAGCAGCTGGGTCACCCGGATTCCCGCCGTCCAATTCATCTCGTCCGCCGAGACAAAGCCGCTTTCCACCAGAAAGCCGGAGAGACCTTTGTTTTGGTAGTCGAAATTTCCCTGGGCGGTGACTTTGGGCAGGAGCTCGCTGCGCACCTCAATCGCCACCCCTTCCTTTCGTTTCACCTCCTCTTTCGCACGACGAATTTCCGTGTTCTGCTCCAACGCCAAAGCCACGCACTGGGCCAGGTCCAGCTTCCGGCTACTGAACTCCGGGGTGGAATTCCCGGCCGGAGGCAGGGATACCCGGGGACTTTCGACCTTCTCCTGCGCCACGGCGGCCAGGGACAAGCCCGCCAGGCAGGCCGCTACTTTAAGAACGTGGAATTTCACGGCAGTAGTCTTCCATGGTGCTATAAATCCGGACCCAGGCGTCCTGATCCGGGGGCTCAAGCTTAGCCAAAATTCCCCCAAGGTGAAACCGGAGCTCTGCCTGCATTTTGCCCACCAAATCCCGCCCCTTCGGGGTGATTTCCACCAGCTTCTGCCGCCGGTCTCCTTTGACCGATTGCCGGCGAACCAACCCCGCCGCCTCGAGCCGATCCACCAACCCGGTAGTGGCCGAGGTCGCATGTCCCATCCTCTTGGCCAGGTTTCCCATGGGCACCCCTGACTCCGCCGCCAAAAATCCCAGCAAGGTGTATTGGGGAATCGAAAGCCGCTTGGCCGACGTCTTTTTAAAAAGATCCAGGAGGAACCGTCGCTGCAAAATCGTGGCGATCCGGGCCAATTCCGGCACCCGGGGATCTTCCAGCGTCTTTTCGCGGATTCCTGAGAATTTAAGCATGTGAAATATATAATCGGTGAAATATCAATGGCATGCAAGTACTCAAAACCACGGAAAAGACATCTAAAAACAGTTGCTCCTCCCTGCCGGATTCCTATTGTGCAACGAATTCAATGATGAATTTTCTTGTTCAATATGCGTTGGAATCGAGCTTGGCAGCCGCCGGTCTCGGCCTGCTCGCGGCCTTTGGCCTGATTGCCTGGATCCGTAAACAGTCGGACGGGAACGACCGGATGCGCGAGGTCGCCGCCGCCATCCAGGAGGGCGCCGCCGCCTACCTGAACCGCCAGCTTCAGGCTATTTCACTGATCGCCATCATTCTCTTCGCGGCGATTGTCTGGTTGAAAAATCTCCCCACCGGGTTGGGCTTCCTGACCGGAGCCGCCTGCAGCCTTGCCGCCGGTTTCTTCGGGATGCGAATCGCCGTCATGGCCAACGTCCGCACGGCGGAGGCCGCTTCCAAGGGGCGTACCGCCGCCCTGCGTGCCGCCTTCAACGGCGGGGCCGTCACCGGGCTCCTCGTGGTGGCCCTTGCCCTCCTTTCCATCGGCGTCTTTTACATGATCGCCCTCAAATGGGTGGGCCTCCGGGCCGCCATCGACAGCCTCACCGGACTCGCCCTGGGTTCTTCCTTGGTCAGCGTCTTTGCCCGGCTCGGCGGAGGCATCTACACGAAGGCTGCCGACGTCGGGGCGGACCTGGTGGGAAAGATTGAGTCAAAGCTCGAGGAAGATGATCCCCGCAACCCCGCCACCATCGCCGACAACGTGGGCGATAACGTCGGGGACTGCGCCGGCATGGCCGCGGACGTCTTTGAAACCTATGCCGTCAGCCTGATTGGTTGCGTGCTCGTCGCCTTTCTCACCGTGATCGGCGCCAACGGCCAACCCAACCCCAACGCCCTCGTCTACCCCTTCATGCTCGGCGGCGTTTCCATTCTCTCGGCCATTCTCGGCATCCTCACCGTCAACTACGGCAAGGGCAACCCCACCCGCCTGATCAGCTGCGGGGTTCTGGTCAGCGCCCTGGTTTCCGCCGCCGCCCTCTGGCCCCTCACCCACGCTTTTTTCCCGAACGGTCTGCCCATTGACGGAAGAATCTGCTCCGCGAACGGAATCTACTTCGCCTCCCTCGTCGGGCTCCTCATGACGTTTGTGGTGCTCCTCATCACCAACTACTACACCTCCACCCACTACCGACCCGTCCAGCACATCGCCAAGGCTTCGGAAACAGGCCACGCCACCAACATCATCGCCGGCCTGGCCATTGGCTCCCACGCCACCGCCCTCCCCGTCGGCTTCATCGGGATCGCCATCCTGCTCAGCTATCATTTTGCCGGGCTGTTCGGCATCGCCATCGCCGTCATGGCCATGCTTTCCATGGCCGGCATCGTCATCTCCCTCGACGCCTTCGGCCCGATCACCGACAACGCCGGCGGCATTGCCGTCATGTCCGGCCTGCCCAAACAGGTCCGCGAACGCACCGACGAGCTGGATGCCGTCGGCAACACGATGAAAGCCGTCACCAAGGGATATGCCATCGCCTCGGCCGGCCTCGCCTCCCTGGTGCTCTTCGGCACCTACGTGCAGGAGCTCAAGGCCCACTTCCTCGCCATTGGCACCGCCATGCCCAGTCTCGAATTCTCCTTGGTCGAGCCCAAGGTCATCATCGGTCTGTTTATCGGCGGCCTCCTCCCCTTTGTCTTCACCGCTCGCTCCATGGATGCGGTCGGCGTTGCCGCCGGGGCCGTCGTGCGTGAAGTCCGCCGCCAGATCGCCGCGAAGCCGGGAATTCTCAAGCACAAGGACAAGCCCGACTACGGCAAGTGCGTCGATATCGTCACCCAAGCCGCCCTCCGCCAGATGATCGTTCCCGCCCTGCTGCCGGTTCTTTTCGTGGTGGGCGTGGCGGCCATTCCGGGCCTTGGCCCGGTCGTTCTCGGTGGCGTCTTGGTGGGCACCATCGTCACCGGCCTTTTTGTGGCCATCGCCATGACCTCATCCGGCGGGGCTTGGGACAATGCCAAGAAGTTCATTGAGGAAGGTAACTTCGGCGGCAAGGGCTCCCCTGCGCATGCCGCCGCCGTGACCGGCGACACCGTCGGCGATCCCTACAAGGACACCGCCGGGCCGGCCATCAATCCGATGATCAAGGTCGTCAACATCGTCGCCATCCTCGTCATCCCGATTTTCTTTTAATCCCTCCCCCCTTCCCGCTCTTTTCCGTTTTTCGAATTAGTGCTCTGACACCTTCTCCGCTCCGAGCCCTGTCTGTGCCCTGACGGTCAGCTCGACAAATTTTTCCTCGGAGGCCTTCTCCCTTGAAAGCACCGTTCCAAGCCAGGTCGCAATCATCCCCAAAGGAATGCTGACCAAGGCCGGATTCTTCAGCGGAAAAATCGGTTCCTTCATGAAATCCGGGCTCACCAGAATCAGGCCGATGCTCGAGACCAGACCCGTGCCCAGGCCCCAGACCGCCCCGGCGGTGTTGAACCTTTTCCAGAACAACGAGGCCAGCATCACCGGCAGATTCGCGCTCGCCGCCACGGCAAAAGCCAGGCCCACCAGAAAAGCCACGTTCACGGCCGGCCCCAACAGGATCGCAATCCCGATGGAGGCGGCTCCGACCACAAACGCGGTGATCCGGGCCACCCGGACCTCCTCCCCGGCGCGGTGCTCCTTGCCGTGATGGATCACATTCACAAAAAAGTCGTGGGCGAAGCTGGTGCTTGCACTGATAGTCAGGCCGGCCACCACCGCCAGGATCGTGGCGAAGGCCACCGCACTGATGAAGGCAAAGAAGACCTCGCCGCCCAGCAACCGGGCCAGCTC
>Ga0214917_10008213_pt1 | contig 10319 bp, 9 predicted proteins | sample LL_1208_BB_MetaG_FD_177983 | JGI IMG/M metagenome (GOLD analysis project Ga0214917, IMG submission 177983) | Freshwater microbial communities from Lake Lanier, Atlanta, Georgia, United States - LL_1208_BB | ecosystem: Environmental > Aquatic > Freshwater > Lake | place: USA: Georgia | collected...
AAGCCTATGCGGCTTTGCGCTCTGCCCCAGACAAAGCCACCTTGACGCTGTCAGGTGTGAAAGGGATGGTTCGCAAGCGAACACCGGTGGCATCAAAGAATGCATTGGCAATCGCAGCGGGCACGGTGGTGGGTGTTTGCTCTCCAGCGCCCCAGCTGGGCTGCCCAGGGCGGTCTATGAGCACTGTTTGCACTCTTGGCGTTTCTGGAAAACGCAAGATGGGGTAAGTTGCCCAATCCACACTGCTCACGGTGCTGCCATTCCATTGCACCTCCTCCATGAGGGTGCGGCTAACGGTCTGGATCACACCACCCTCCACCTGATTGATCACGCCATCGGGATTGACAATCTGACCGCAGTCGTGGGCTACAAACACCTTGGTCACCAAAATCTGACCTGTGGTTCGGTTCACTTCCACCTCTGCCACAGTGGCCACATAGGTAATGGCGTTGTTGTAGCGCACATACGAAATACCACGTCCGCGAGTGACGTTGCCAGCGTTTACCTGTGTAGCCGATGGACGCGTTTGCCAATTAGAGGCCTTAACCGCGGCTTGAATCACGGCAATGGCTCTGGCGTCATTCAAATGAGCGAGTCGAAACGCTGCCGCATCTGCTCCAGCTGCAGCAGCAACTTCGTCCATAAAAGCTTCGTTGGCAAAGCTGTTTTCAATACGGCCGGGGCTGCGCAAATGAGAAGACCTTAAAAAGGTTTGCTCAATATGCTTGGTGGTGACCAGTATGTTGGGCACCGCGTAGGGCGCCCCCGCGTTTTGAAACAAAAAGCCCACCCAGTTACCTGGTCGGGGAATGCCGGTGTCGCTGGCGGCGAGTAATGGGAAGTCCAGTGGTTTGAATGCAGCGATGTGGTTGAGCGCAATATAGAAGTCGCCCTTCCAACCCGTGATCTTGCCGCTGGCGTCTAGGCTGGCCTCAAGGTCCATAGTGCGTGGAGGGCTCTTGGGCGCCAAGGCGGTTTCGTCCTGACGCATCCATTGCACGCGAACCGGCTTGCCAAGCTTCATGGCAATCAAAGCCGCGTCTGCCGTGGCGTCCTCATGGCCATTGCGGCCATAGCAGCCAGAGCCATCCAAATACACCACACGAATCGACTCTTTAGGCAAGCCCGTGATGACGGCCAACTCATGCTGCATGGAGTGTGTGGCCTGCGAGGCCGACCAGCACACCAGCTGACCTTTTTGAAAGTCCGCAACCGCGCAAGATGGGCCAATGGAGGCATGGGTTTGCACCGCAAAGTTGTAGGTGGCTTTAACGCTGCGAGCACCACTACCCAAAGCCTGAGCAATATCGCCCACCTTTTGCGTAGCCTCTTCTTTGGCAACGGGCATTTTTCGCCAAGCCTCAAAAATGGTGGCTTTGGCAGGCAAGTCTGGGCCAGCAGCCCAAGTGGCCTGAATGGCCCGAGAAGCCTTGACGGCTGCCCATTCGGTTTTTGCAACCACCGCCAAAAAATTACCCTGCCGAACAGTTTGCACAAAGCCACTCACGCGCTTGGCAGAAGCATCATCCACACTTTGTAAGGTGGCACCGATCAAGGTGGGGCGGATGACTCGGGCATGCAGCATGCCGGGCAACCGAAAATCATGCATGTAAGGGTGCTCGCCCGAAACTTTGGCCGGAATGTCCACACGCGGCACAGACTGACCCACAAGTTTGTAGTCGGTGTGCTTTTTGAGCGCAATTTTGGGGTCAACTTTGATTTCAAACCCTTGGCCGATGAGGCTGCCGTAAGGGGCTGTTCTGCGGCTGGCCTCATGGGCAATCACGCCGTCTACTACCGTCAACTCTGCAGCTGGAACGGCCCACTGCTTGGCTGCACGTTGCAACAAAGCTTGGCGCGCGTTGGCCGCAGCAATTCGCAGCTCATTACCCCCTTGCGAAATGGTGATGGCCGCACCTGTAAGCCACTGGTCTGGTGTGGTAGCGGTGTCGCCCATCACCATCTCAATCCGGCCAAAGCTCACGTCAAGCTCATCTGCAGCCATTTGAGTCAATGCGGTTTTGGTACCCGTACCCAAATCCACCTTGCCCACATACAGCGTGATGCGGTTTTTGGCATCAATGGTCAGCCAAGAGTCCAGCGCATCTTTGGCAACACTTTTGGCAGATGGCAGGTTGTAGGCCGCTTGAGCCTCACCCGTCAATGAAAAACCTACTGCCAGAACGCCAGCACCCGTTACGCCCAAGAAGTCACGTCGATTGAAGTTGCTCATAGCGGTCTCCTTAGGCTGATATGGCGCTTTTAACGGCGGCCACAATGCGTTGGTGGGTGCCGCAGCGGCAGAGGTTGCCAGCCAAGGCTTCTTGAATTTGTTGTTCGCTGGGTTTTTTGTTGGTGGCAAGCAAGGCTGTGGCCGACATGATCATGCCGTTGATGCAATAGCCGCATTGCACAGCCTGCGTGTCCACAAATGCCTTTTGAAGCTTATTGAGCCGGGTTGAGCTGCCCAAACCTTCCAGCGTAACCACGGGTTTACCTTGGACGCTGTTAGCTGGCGTGATGCAAGAACGGGCGGCTTGCCCGTTCACCAATACAGTACAAGCCCCGCACTGACCCACGCCACAACCAAACTTGGGACCATTCAGCCCCAGGTTGTCACGCAGCGCATAAAGAAGGGGAATGTCTGAGTCGGCATCAACCTTACGGTCCTTGCCATTGACTTTTAAATTGATCTGAGCCATCGATGTCTCCTATGGGTGATACACAGTTGGGGCGTGAGCCAAACAGTTGCCAAAGGGCCCGCCCCTACTTTTTTAATTTATTGAATTAAGCCATTTAATAGGCTGAGAAACCCTAATGAAAAACCCGCATAGGTATCGAAGATAGGGGTTGATAGCGGAAAAACGCTTAACACCGCATCTTGTCAACCCGCTGGGAAGCCACCGCCGCCAATTGCGCGGCCGACACCCGATCAGGGGCCAGCTCTTGCAAGGGCCTTAATACAAAGGCGCGTTGCACCATGCGGGGGTGCGGAATGGTGAGTGATGGGTCTGACATGTGCAAGTCGTCGTACAACAGCACATCCAAATCCAAGGTCCTCGGGGCATTGAGGTAAGGCCGTTGCCGGCCTGCGCTGTGCTCCATCAGTTGCAATGCAGCCAACAACCCGTAAGGCGATAAGGTGGTGTCCAGCTCCACCACGGCGTTTACAAAATCGGGGCCATCAGCCTCCACCGGCGCAGAGGCGTAAAAGCTGGAGGCACGCAGGCCCAGAACCTTGGAGTGGGCTTGCAAGTCTTGAATGGCTTGTCTCAAAGTAGCCAACGCATCGCCCAAATTAGCCCCCAAGCCCACGTAGGCCCGGTGCACCGAAGTATCAGCCGCTTTATTGAGCGCGGTCTTGGGGTGGGCGTCTGCGGCGTCTGCGCTTTTTGGGGGCGGTTTCGGCATTGTCTTGCTGCTCAGTCGCGTCCTGAGCGTCGTTTGCCTGTGGAGACAGAGTTGAATCATCAGCGTTGGTACTTGGCTGTCTTGGCGCACGAGATGTTCTGGGCGAGCGGGCGCGTTGCGCGCCTTGCTCTTGTCTCACCTGCTCCATCAGGTCTTGCCGCATGGAGTCGTCAGCCATACTGAATTCTTGCCACCAGTCGGCCAGCAACACATCCACCTCGCCCACTTCGGCCCTGAGCCGCATAAAGTCAAAACCTGCCCTAAAGCGCGCTTGCTCCACCAAACTGAAGGGTGAGGAACCAATCCGTTTATCAAAGCGGGGTTGCATCATCCAAATTTCGCGCATGTCGGCGCCTAATTTGCCTCGACCCGATACATCACCAATTTGGGCGTCAAACACTTCATCAATAGACGCTTGCAAGGCGGGGTAAGACGGCATGCGCTGGGTTAGGCGCTGGGCCCAGCCATTGCGCACATCAGCCCACAAGACGCTGGCCAACAAAAAACTCGGCGCCACGGGCTTGCCCTCAGACACGCGGCGGTCGGTGTCTTGCAATGCGGCATTCACAAACGGTTGGTCTGCACGCTCCACCACCAAATCCAACAAGGGGTAAATGCCTTGCGCCAAACCCAGCAAACGCAGCTGCGCCACTGTGGCCAACGCATGGCCTGTTTGCAGCAATTTGAGCATTTCATCAAACAAGCGGCTTTGCGGCACATCGGCCAACAAGGACTTCATGGCCACCAAGGGTTTGGCGGTTTTGTTTTCAATTTTGAACCCCAAGGCACTGAGCTTGGCGGCAAAACGAACCGCCCGAAGAATGCGCACCGGGTCTTCGCGGTAGCGGGTAGCAGGGTCGCCAATCATGCGCAGGGTGCGCTTTTGCGCGTCTTTAAAGCCACCATGGTAGTCCACCACCACTTCACGCTGCGGGTCGTAATACATGGCGTTGATGGTGAAGTCCCGCCGCACGGCGTCTTGGTCTTGCGGGCCCCACACGTTGTCACGCAGCACACGGCCGCTCGAGTCCACCGCATGCTTCATACCGGCGAGCTCAGACTTGCTGGTGCGCTCGTTACCGGCCACTTGTTCGGCGGCAGCGTTGTCCAAATAAGCACGGAATGTGGACACCTCAATCACCTCGTGCTCACGCCCGCGGCCGTACACCACGTGCACGATGCGAAAACGTCTGCCAATAATGAAGGCGCGCCGAAACAAACTTTTGACTTGCTCTGGAGTGGCGTTGGTGGCCACGTCAAAGTCTTTTGGGCGCAGGCCCAGCAACAGGTCGCGCACCGCGCCGCCCACAATAAAAGCCTCAAACCCGCCTTGTTTAAGGGTGCGCACCACGTCCATGGCACGCTCATCTACCAGATGCACATCAATACGGTGGTCGCTGAAGGTCAGTTCGCGGCGTTTACCAAAATCGGCAGGACCGGATTTTTTTGAGCGGGGCGAAGGATCAGATTTACCCAGCAGTTTGTCGATGAATTTTTTGATCATGTAGGAAAGAGCTCTAGGATATGCCATCCCCGCTCCAGCGCCAAAGCGCGCAGACGGTCATCAGGGTTGGTGGCCACAGGGTGGTCGGCCTGCTCCAAAAGCGGCAAATCGTTGATGGAGTCGCTGTAAAAGGTGATATGCACCGCGTGGCGTTCCATGCCTTGTTGGGCCAGCCATTGCTGCATGCGCAGCACTTTGCCTTCCCGAAATGAAGGCACGCCTTCAATTTCTCCTGTCATCCATCCCAAGGCGTCTTGCTGCAACTGCACCGCAATCAGGTGATGTACCCCCAAAGCGTCGGCGATAGGGCGGGTCACAAACTCATTGGTGGCGGTGATGATGGCTAAAGCGTGACCCTGTTCCCGGTGCTGCGCAATGAGGTTCAAGGCCACCGGCTGAATGGCCGGTGTGATGATGTCGCGCATAAACCTATCCCGGGCCTCCCGAGCACGCTGCGGCCCTTGCAGCCGCGTGGCTTCGGTGGCAAAGCGCACGTAGTCATGTACATTGAGGGTGCCTTGCTTGTAATGGTCGTAAAACGTATCGTTGCGCTTTGAAAAAGTGACCGGGTCGGTCCACCCCAAGCTGGTAGTGAAGTTGCCCCAGGCGTGGTCGGAGTCCATTGGCAAAAGGGTGTGGTCCAGGTCAAAAAGAGCCAAGCGTTGCGGTTCATCACTCATGAGTCTTGCAGCATGTCCTTGATAAGGGGAATTGTGATGGTGCGCTGCACCTGGAGCGCATAGGCATCTAAGTGATGAAGCAGCTGCATCAAGTGCCCCAAGTCGCGGCTGAAGCGCGTGAGAATAAAGTCCACCACTTCAGGGCTGAGGCTCAAGCCCCGGTCCTGAGCAGCAGAGACAAGTACGGAACGCCGCTCGTCGTCGCCCATGACTTGAAGCGCCCAAATATGCCCCCAACCCAGACGGGTGCGCAGGTCTTCTCGGAGTTTTAAATCGGCGGGGGGAAGTTCGCCAGCGGCCACCACGCCCGCCTGCTGAGACTGAGCCTGCACAAACCAAGCAAAAGCAGCATGCTGCTGTACAGCGGTGTAAAGGTGTACGTCATCCATAAGCACTGCAGACCAGCGCTCATCAAAGGGGGGTGGTTCCTGGTCTTGGCTGCTCAGGTAACCCACGGTGTAACCCTGCTCTTTTAAAGCTTGAGCAACACCTAACAATAAATGGCTTTTGCCAGAACCCTCAGGGCCCCATAAATAAGTGGGCACGGGAGAACGAGCGGCAACTCCTGAAGCAGCAGACGCCCACACTTGAAGATGACGCAAAGCCTCTAGGTTGGGGCCGGGAATAAAGTTACGCAAGCTCGGCTCAATAGCCAAACCAATATCCAAAGCCATTTGCCTCATAGGTCGTCATTTTGCTGCAACCATGCTTTTAGGCGCCGAATGCCCACCAGCACCACAGCGCTGGCAGGCAAGGCCACCAGAACCCCTATAAAACCCAACAACTGAGCAAACACCAGCAACGCCAAGATGACAGCCAAGGGGTGCAGCCCTATACGCTCGCCCACCCAGCGTGGGGTTAAAACAAAGCTTTCCAGCAATTGGCCCAAACCAAATACGGTGACCAGCATGAACAGAACATGCATCATTTGCCCCGATGGGGCAAATTCAAGCAAGCCAGCCAAAGCTGCCAGCAACAACCCCATTCCAAAACCCAAGTAAGGCACTAAACTGACCAGCCCCGTAAATACACCCAGTGGTAAGGCCAAGTCCAAACCAAAAAGCGCCAAACCTGAGCTGTAAAACACTGCAAGCGCCAGCATCACCATCAACTGTCCGCGCAGATACTGGCCCAGCACCTCGTCCGACTCTTGCACAAAACTGCTCACCTGCGCAGACCAGCGACGGGGTACCCACTCCAACACACGTTGGCACCACTGCGCGCCGTCCAAAAGCACATAAAATAGCACCACCGGAATCAGCACCACGTTGCCTACCCAAGCCAGCAACACGCTGCCACCTATTTTTAAAGAGGACCAAGCAGAATCTGCCAACTCCTCTCGGTTTGCAGTCAAATAAGCCATGAGCTGCTGCTTAAGATCTTGTAAGTTGAGCGACACCTCCAGACCCCATTGCTGGAGCAGGGGTTGCAGCGCGTTGTCCAGCCGCTCCATTAATACAGGAAGTTGCGCCTTGAGCTGCGGCCACTCATGAGACAAGATGGGCACCAAGAGCAACAACACACCCAGCACCACCAACACAAAGCCCAACTCCACCAACAACACGGCAAGCCAACGCGGCAAGTAACCGTTGCCAGAGCGGCTCAGCTTGTTGACCAAGGGGTGGAGCACGTATGCAGCCACACCGGCCACCACAAACGGTGTCAGCACAGGGGCAAGAAACCAAAGTCCCCAAAGCAGACCCATAGCCACCACAGTCCCCACCACCCAATTGAGAGGCAAAGGACTTCTGGGCGGGGAGGTTAAGGACATGGGGGAAGACTTAAAATCAGGCAAATTCTAAAGCGCGCCCATTATGAGCACCTCTCCTGCATCTCCTGCATCTCCTGCATCTCCAGCATCACCCGCCACCCCCCTGTCCTACAAAGATGCTGGTGTCGACATTGACGCAGGTGACGCCTTGGTAGAGCGAATCAAGCCTTTGGCCAAAAAAACCCTGCGCGAAGGCGTGATGGCAGGTATTGGTGGCTTTGGTGCTTTATTTGAGGTGCCCAAACGCTACAAAGAGCCCGTTTTGGTCAGCGGTACTGATGGCGTAGGTACCAAGCTCAAGCTGGCCTTTGAGTGGAACATGCACGACACCGTGGGCATAGATTTGGTGGCCATGAGCGTGAACGACGTGCTCGTGCAAGGCGCGGAGCCTTTGTTTTTTCTGGACTACTTCGCCTGCGGCAAGCTGAATGTGGACACAGCCGCTGCCGTGGTGGGTGGTATTGCCCATGGTTGCGAAGCCTCGGGCTGCGCCCTGATTGGCGGCGAAACCGCTGAAATGCCCGGCATGTACCCCGACGGCGAATACGACTTGGCGGGCTTTTGTGTGGGTGTCGTGGAAAAGTCCCGCATCCTGACTGGCCAGACCGCCCAAGCTGGCGACGTGGTGCTGGGCTTGGCTTCCAGCGGCGTGCATTCCAACGGTTTTTCGCTGGTGCGCAAATGCTTAGAGCGCGCCACCGGTCATCTGCCCACCATGCTGGATGGTAAGCCGCTGCGTCAAGCGCTCATGGAGCCTACCCGTTTGTATGTCAAGCCGGTGCTTGAAGCGCTGGCTAATCACCCGATCAAAGCCTTGGCGCACATTACAGGGGGTGGTTTGCTCGAAAACATTCCGCGCGTGTTGCCCGACCACCTTGCCGCGCACCTCACGCGCAGCGCTTGGCCTCAAACCGAGTTGTTTGTTTGGCTCCAAAAAACCGCAGGTATCAGCGATCTGGAAATGAACCGCACCTTCAACAACGGCATTGGCATGGTGCTGGTAGTGGATGCTGACAACGCTCCAGCCACAGCAAGCACCTTGCAAGCATTAGGCCAAGAGGTGCACACCATTGGCATGATTGCTCCGCGCAGCGACGGTGCGGCAGTGCTGGTCAACTGAATCGGTACAACCCCTGCGGGTTATCCACCAACAAGACCTGAAGCAGTTCCGGCGTGGGTGCAATGCGGGCCAACGCATTGACCAGTTCACCGTCATCTGGCACATGCGTGTGGTTGGGATGAGGCCAGTCCAAGCCCCATACGCATTGCTGAGGAAAGCGCTCCACCAGCCTTTTTGCCAATTGCACGCCCAGTGGATAGCCAGAACTCGCCCGAGAGGTGGCTTCGATTCGGTCGATGCCGCTGACCTTGACGTGCACATGGGGATGGTCTAGCAAGCGCATGAGGGCTTGAAAATCGGTGTGCTGTTCTCCCAGTTGGGCGTCAACCCGCCCCATGTGGTCAATCACCACGGGCACCGAACTTGAAAGCAACTGTTGCCCCACGGTGTGCACCAACTCACTCTGAAAATGCACCTGCAAGTGCATGCCCAAGTCAGCCAAACGAGGGGTGAGCTTAAGCACATCTTCTACTGACGCGCCGCCTGAAAGGTGCTTCATAAAGTTAAAGCGCACCGCCCTAAACCCGCAGCTGGCCAAGCGCTTGAGCTCCGGCTGAGCCACGTCCACCTTCACCAGAGCCACGCCCAAATAGTGTCCGCCCCCAGCCTCTATAGCGTCTTCCACCACGGCGTTATCAAAGCCATGCACCACCGATTGCACGATGACGCATCGGCTGATACCCATTTTGCGGTGCAGCGCAAACAATTTTTCTTTGGGCGCCTCGGCTGGCGTGCTGGAGCGGGGCTCTGCATAAGCAAAGCGAGCCCTAGGGCCAAACACGTGCACATGGCTGTCGCAAGCCAGAGGCGGCAGCACCAGCTGCGCAGCACTGGGATGGTCCGTGTAGGTTTGAACAACAACTTCAGAAACTGCGGTTGAGGACATGTTCAGGACTGCTTATTCGTCGCCGGTGATATTGCGGGCCTTGATGAGCAACGCCCATTTGTCGGTATCCGCCCTGAGCAAGGCAGCCAATTCCTCCGGGGTGGAGGCTTTGGGCTCAGCGCCCGATTGGGTCATTTTGGTGTTGGCTGCAGGGTCGGCCACGGCTTGAGCCACGGCTTTGTTGAGCGAGCGCACCACTTCTGCGGGGGTTTTGGACGATACAAACAGGGCGTACCAGTTGTTGGTGTCCACCGACTTAAAGCCCAGCTCCTCAAAGGTTTTCACATCGGGTAACAAGGGATGGCGGGTTTTAGATGCCATGCCCAGCGCCTTCATGCGACCGCCTTTGATTTGGCCTATCACCGCGGGCACATCTGCAAAAAAGCCCTGAATTTGCCCGCCCAACAAGTCGTTGATGGCTGGGGCCATGCCGTTGTAAGGAATGTGCAGCATGTCAACGCCCGTAGATTGCTCCAGTTGCAACAAAGCCAGGTGGGGAATGCTGCCTTTGCCGGAAGAACCAATCGGGGTGGGCTCTTTTTTGGCGCGGGCCGTAGCCACAAATTCGGCCACGTCTTTGGAAGGGTTGTTGACGTTGGCCACAAACACTTCCACGTTGTTGGCCACCAGCGACACGGGCGCAAAGTCTTTTTGCATGTTGTAAGACAACTTAGGGAAAAGCGCCGGGTTGATGGCGGCCGCCCCCACACTGGTGAGCCATAGGGTGCTGCCATCAGCGTCTGACTTGAGCACCTCGTTGGCACCAATGGCACCACTGGCGCCGGGCTTGTTTTCCACAATCACCAAACGCCCGAGGCTACGTCCGAAGGGTTCGGCAATGGTTCTGGCCATGGCATCCACGGGGCCACCCGGGGCAAAAGCTACGATGATGCGCACAGGCTTGCCCGCAGGCTGAGACCAAGTAGCGCCAGCCATACAAAGTGCCG
>Ga0214917_10008214_pt1 | contig 10317 bp, 10 predicted proteins | sample LL_1208_BB_MetaG_FD_177983 | JGI IMG/M metagenome (GOLD analysis project Ga0214917, IMG submission 177983) | Freshwater microbial communities from Lake Lanier, Atlanta, Georgia, United States - LL_1208_BB | ecosystem: Environmental > Aquatic > Freshwater > Lake | place: USA: Georgia | collected...
GAGGCGGAAATCTTAATATTCTTAGCTCTCTTGGTGTTGGAAATATTAATCCAACGCAAGCTCTAGACGTTAATGGAGCTATTCAGACTAATCTTGACATTCTTCTCTCAAGAGGTAGTAGACCTTCGATCTACACTACTCAAACAAATGTTGGTTTACAAGTCAGAAGCAATGGGAGTGGAGTTCTCCAGCTCAACAACGATAATGTTGGAAATGTTAACATTGCTGTTGGTGGAGGAAATGTGTGCGTTGGAACTGAAACTCCAGGAGCAAAATTAACGGTAAATGGATCTTTAACTGTAGTAAAAAATACAAATCTTCCATCATCAACAGCATATTCTTTATTTATGGGAGGAAATTATGGAAGTCCAGTTTTGGGAAAGATTTATGTAGGAGATGGAAGCGGATGGAGATTAAATTTAGCAAAGAGAACTGGAGGAACAGATACAGATCTTTTTACATTTACAGATTATGGAAATCTTGGTGTTGGAACAACAGATCCTTACGCAGCCAGAGTTCACATCGTCTATGCTGGTTCCTATGGACAGCTAGCTATCGATACTGGTGGTGGTGCTAATGGTCGACGTGCTAATGTCGGCTTTTACTCTACTTTTGAAAACAGTGGTGACACAGCTTCTAGAAGAACTTCTGACATCGTTGCTGGATTCAATGGTGGCGTTTGGGGAACAGAATATATGTCATTCAATGTTGGAGGTTCAAATGACGCTAGAGCAGTCACTTCTGAAAAAATGAGGATCACATCAGCAGGTAATGTTGGTATAGGAACATCTTCTCCAAAGTTTAGTCTTGATTTACAAGGAGATTCTTATACAACAGGTAATGTCCAGATTCCAAATTTTCAGAACTTATTTAAATCAACACAGTTCAATGAGAGTTTGTACGATATTTTAAGAAATAATTTTGACTATTCCACCGCAACAGGAAGTGTATCTTTGAACTACACTTTGGCCGCGTTGAGTTTGAATATTGGTTATTTAGAGAATGCCTTGAGTGGTTTGGGATCAATGTTGACATACGCGTTTGGAACGTATGATCAGTATGGAGAAGTAGTTGACGTGCCAGAGTGGTTGAAGAACTGGATAGCGAATTATTTGCCAGTGACATCAGCATCATTATCAAATTATTTCTCCGCACAGTTCTCAAGTTTATATCCACCAAGAAGTTACTACATACAGAAAGGAATTTTACAGACGTTTGGAAATTGGGCATATAATTGGTTTCGTGATTCAAATAATGGTTATTACCATCAATTTGCTAACGATGGATATATAGCACAAGATCAAGGCTTTATATTATGGCAACAAGATGGAAGTGGAAATTGGGGACTTAAATATAGACACGAACCAGGATATTATTATTTAAATTATAATAGTTCTTGGGCTGGAACTTTCTATAATTATGGAAATGGTAATACTTTTGCTAATTACTTTCAGTATATAGAAAGATCTATGAATTACTATATAAAATATTGTGTTGAAACAACAAATAATCCATATATTATTTATGAATTAAATAATCCAAATGGTAGTTATAAATATAATATTTTTTATTGGCTTTATGATAGTTTAGTCTCACAAAATTTTGTACTCGACACATCAAAGATTTGGACTTATTTTAAATCAAGTTTTTATCCACTTGTTCAATATTATGATTCTTCTCAGCCAAAAAGTTCTACAAATCCAATAATCTATCAACCTCCATTTTATCAAGATCCTTTTCCAAATTATGTTAGAACTTCTCAAAATACAAATCCAAATATTTATCCAGGAATTACAAATCTTATCTACAATTTTCCAGAAAATTATCTATATATTAATATAGAAGATTATGATAATCCTTATCCAGGAGTTGGTCCTTCTAGAACAGACTATTTTATTAGAGATCAACTAACAACATCAAATTTTTATTTATACGATCTTCCTCCTTTTTGGTTGTTCAGCTATAATAATAACTCTAATCCTCAATCTAGTTCTCCTAAACCTGAAATTAATAGTCTTGATGACTTTAACAAATTTGTTATGAAAAGACCAGCTAATCTTCTTCAAGACGAACAAAAGAATCCTTATGCTGCCGCTCCAATTGGTAATCTTAAGTTGACCTCCACAACAAAAACATCTGGTACTGTCTCTTCTACAAATCCAACCAGCGGTTCTTTCACAACTACAATCAACAAACTAGGAACTACAGTAAGTGGTCAAGCTACTGTAACAGTAAGTACCTCTACTCAGTTCACAACTGTTGGAGCAAATAAAACAGTCGCCGATATAAATCTCGTTAAAAAACCATAATTTTTTCTTATTTATAAAGTAAGTTATGGAACTCGAAACTAATTCAACACAAATTCGTGAAATCGAAGAAGAAATCTTATTGCTTAACAAAATTAGCAAAGACATTGACGCTCTTATCTACAATCAGCGTGAATTTATCGATGATCTTCAATCTAATATTTTAACTACTCGTGAAGCCATTCATTCTTCAGAACAAGAGCTTCAAAGTGCTAACGCTCATTTAAATCACACCACCTTTATGTACGCTGGCCTTGGAAGTCTAGCTGGTGGACTTGTTAGTATAGTTTTGGCACCAATTGTCACACCACTCATCCCAATCGTTGGAGGAGCAGTGTGGGGTATTGTAAAAGCAAGAAACTAAAAGGAGACTTCGTCTCCACGGGATTCTTTGAATCCCTTAAAATGAATTTAAAAGGAGATTCAAAGAATCCCTTAAATATCAAAATTCATTTTATTTAACCAAAAATCATTTCCTTTATTAATTTATCTAAACCAATCATTGGATTCCATCCCAACTTTTCACGCGCCTTTGTAAAGTCTCCTAGCAAATCATTCAACTCATACGGTCTATAATACTTCTCATCCACTTGGACAACAGTCACAGAATTGTCACTCTTTAACACTCCTCTCTCTTCTAACCCCTCTCCTATCCATTGAATCTCTATACCCAAGTTTGAAAGCGCTAGTTCGACAAACTTTCTGATCGACACATTTTGTCCTGTAGCTAACACATAATCATCAGGAGTTTCAGACTGTAACATCATCCACATTCCTCTTACATAATCACGTGCGTGTCCAAAGTCTCTTGTTGAATTTAAATTCCCTAAACGTAATGGAGCCAAATTGTGAAACCTTGTTAGTTCAGCCTTTTTGCTAAGACTTTTTACAAAGTCAGTGATCTTTTTACAAACAAAGTTATCTCCTCTTCTTGGAGATGTATGGTTGAAGAGAATGCCATTCACAGCAAAAATGTTATACGCGTTTCTGTAATACTTCAACAAGTGAAAAGAGTACAACTTAGCAATCGCATATGGACTCACTGGCTCCATCTTACTTTGCTCATCAAGCATACTTAAATTGTTTTGATTTATTGAGTTTCCATAAAGCTCAGATGTTGATGCTTGATAAACCTTAACATGATTTTCAAGATTGAGTATCTTGATAGCTTGGAACAAGTTTAACACACCGATGGCATCGACGTCAGCAGTGTATTTCTCAACGTCAAAAGAGACTTTGACATGAGATTGGGCAGCGAGATTATAGATTTCGATTTTGGAAGTATGAAAACGGAGTTCGTCTGCGCGTTTAAGGATATTAATGATGCTACCAATGTCAGTAATATCTCCATACATGAGTTCTATTTTATGTCTAAAGTGATCTATACGAGAGGTATTGAAAGAGGAAGATCTTCTGAGCATGCCAATGACATGATAGTCTTTTTCGAGGAGAAGTTCAGAGAGATAAGAGCCGTCTTGGCCAGTGATACCAAAAATAATAGCAACGTGTTCCATTTTTATAGAGATATTTTTATTTTAAATCTAAATTAACCAATTGATGTTAAGGCATAGTAATGTTTATTTTATTTATATAAGTCTTTTACATAATGATTAGTTAAAAACGTATACTCCAAAACAGGTTTAAAGAGATAAATCCAAAACAGGTTTAAAGGGATAACCCAAAACAGGTTTAAAGGGATAACCCAAAACAGGTTTAAAGAGATAAATCCAAAACAGGTTTAAAAGGATAAATCCAAAACAGGTTTAAAAGGATAAATCCAAAACAGGTTTAAAAGGATAAATCCAGATTAGAATAAACTGATTTACATTTTTTTATCTTTCTATTTTTAAAAATGATCACTCTCATTCTCGGTCCCATGTTTAGCTCAAAATCTACTACTCTCCTCTCATTTGAACGCAGATTCAGAATTCTTAAAAGAAACTTTGTCTGTATCAATCACTCCTTCGATAAACGTTACAATGAAAACGGTGTCATCGCCACTCACGACAAAATTACCTCTCAAAATTCTCACAACGTTCAATGCTCTTCTCTCAACGAACTTAACGATGACTACTTAAATCAATTCGACTGCTTCCTCATCGACGAATCTCAATTCTTTGATAACATTAACATATTCGCTGAAAAATGGGCTAACCTAGGCAAAACCATCGTTTGTGCTGGCCTAAACTCTGACTTCCAAAAACAACCCTTCGATAACATCTCCAAACTCATACCAGTCGCTGATAAAATCATACACCTCAAAAGCATCTGTGAAAAATGCGGTGAAGATGCTCCCTTCTCAAAACGTATCGTCAACTCTGATGAAAAAACTCTCATCGGTGGAATCGAAAGTTACGCGCCTAGATGTAGAAAATGCTTTTAAGGAGAGCAAAGCTCTCCGACGGAGACTTGGTCTCCTTTTAAAAGATTCTACGAATCCCGTGAAGATTTGGTCTCCTTTAAATAAGAGAGCAAAGCTTCCCTTTTAAAGATTAATTTTTTTTCTATCTATATCTTAAAATGTTCAAAACTATTGAAAACTACTTTCTATTCAGACAAATATTTGGAGCACTCATCTTCCTCTCCAAAATTGACCCTAAACTAAAAATTGCCATCATCCTCTTCATCTCTGTATTTGGAAAACAACTCTTTTACAGTGGAAATGAAACAGATAAAAACCATATCAGTCTCCTCCTCAAAGTAAACTCCATCGTAGCCTACCTACAAATTCTCATCATCATCATCGACAATAATATGCTTGACAAACTCAAAATACAAATACTTATCTTTGCTCTTGGAATGTTCACTCAACACAAACTTCAAAAACTACTTTAAAAAGGAAAGTATTACTTTCCGACGCGAACATAAGTTCGCTTAAAAATAAAAAAAAACGATTATTAAAAGAGACTACTCTTTTAATAATTAATCAACCACCTACTTACGTGTTTTAAACACCATCGTCCACCTATCCTTTCGGATTATCTTCTTCTCATTGTAAATATCATAATCTCTCTTCGCTATCCCCCTTGAATATTCAAACTTTACATCCTTCAATAAAAACATACTCTTTCGCGGCAACATTATCTCATACTTCTTTGGACCCTTTGAAAACACCATCAAAGCGTCACTTCCCAAATTTATCGTTATCACATATCCTGAACTGTACTTTCTATCCTCTCTCTCCCAATTCATTCCCTCTCCTGCCTTATGCTTGTAATACTTTAAATCTGTCAACTTCAAAGGAGCTATAGACCCCTCCAACTCTCGAGCCATACAATTCATTATCTTCTTCATTTCTTCCGCTTTTCCTTCATTCATCAAACTTATCAGCTTTTGCTCTGTCTCGTCATCTATCGCCTCTCCAACCAACGTTAACTCATCTGGAAACTGCTTGTGGTCATAATCATATCCGCCAATCGATATGTACTTGCTTGACAATCTTCCCACATAATCTTTCACAACAATTTCTTCACTCATATTTACTATTTAAAAGAATAATATTTTAAAAATCAATTAATGTTTTGTCTTTTTAAATGGAGACTTTTTTCCTCTTGATCGTTGACTATATTTATGATCCGAATCCGATGACGACTCCGACGATTCACTCTCCTCCTCCTCACTCATCTCCTCTGATGACGAATGTGACGATCTTGCCTTCTCTGCCAACTCCTCTTCATACTGCTCCCTAAACTCATTCAACTCCTCATTTTGCTTCTGTAATTTACCATTCTTCTCCCTCAATATCTCTATCTCCTCCTCTAATTCACTCACTCTCTCCTCTGTCGACTCTAATATACCCTTAAACTTATCATACATACTCTTCTTGTCATCTCGCAACTTCTTCGCCTCATTCTTCAACATCTTTATCTCCTCATCCTTCTCTATAAACACATTCAGCTTCTTACTCAACGACTCATTAAACCTCTTTTGTATATCTATTATTATCGTTTTTAACTTCATCTCATTCTTTGTTAACACCTTCACACTCTCTTTTAATCTCTGTATCTTCTGCTCAAACTCCAACTCCGTTAACCTCTTCATCTTTTGTGGTATCTCACTCTCCTCCTCACTCGAATACGCTCCACTTCTCAACGGACTCTGAGATCCCAACAGGTCAAACTGAACTGTCTCTAAAGCAGGATCTATTTCGACCTGCTTTTCTTCTTCAGGTGAAGGTAAAATTGTTTCTTCTTGAAGTTCCAAAGTCATTCTTGGCACTTCTTGAACTGGAACAGTGACAACCGTTTCCTTTCCCACATCCAACAAATCAATCTCCTTTTTTACCTCAGGCTTATATCCTGGAGTGTCTTGTACGTGCTTCTGAATAAAGTCTGGGATTTGTGAAGACACAGTTGACTTTTTAGGCTGTGCGGTAGAGTTTGTGTAAGTACACAATTTATTGTCATTGTAGTACTTTTCACACATCACATTCTTCTTTATATGCGTTGTCAACGTTTTTTGACTCTTGAAAGACTTTTGACATCGCTGACAAGTTTCAACCTCAATGATCTCACTCATGAAATAATAATATAATAATATATATTATATTATTATTCTTTAAACTCTTTTCTATTCTTTTATTACGGATTCTCTTTCTCTTTGTAACTCTTCTGCGGATTTTTTTACAAACTCTTCTGTTGAAACTACACAATCATAATCATCATTATCATCGTAAAACTCAACCTTTTCTAACTGAACAAAATCCTTAGTCTTGTCTTTTAAAATGGATTGGTCTTTTTTATTGATGGTTGTTTGAGACATTTCGCGCTGTTTAGCAAGCATCTTTGCTTGATCTTGAGGAGAAATCTTTGTTGTCATCTTTTTGTATTAATGATTGTCAAAAATTTAAATTTGTATTTAAATTTTTAAGATGATTTACTCTATAATGTACTCTCCTGACAAAATCATCAAATCTGTCATAGACAAATTCCTTGAACGTGGCGAACTTGGCCTCAAAAAATACGGAACAACACTAGACCGAGATGACCTTCAAACACTCGACTGGATCAACCACGCTCAAGAAGAACTCATGGACGGAATCTTATATCTTGAAAAACTAAAACAAAGCATCATTCACGACAAAGAAAAAAAAGAACAAGATGTCTTAAACAATCATTTTTGTTAACTCATTATCCTGTTTACACATTGGACAACTCACACTCATATACTCACTTGAACTCTTCATAAACCACTCCTTTATACACTCCTGATGATACTCATGTCCACAATCCAATCTCACAACTCTCGTCTCAACCTGATCTAAACATATCGAACACAAACAATCACAATTCTCTCTACAAACATGATTCGTCAAATTCCACGCCACCTCAGACGGCATGATCTGCTCCTTTGACGGCCTCAAAAAGAACACCATCACAACAAAAAAATCATAGACCAAATTCGCTATGTTTATAGGATCCTCGCTCTTTTCCACAAGAGGAGAAGATCCAAGAAGCTGATAACTAAACATCACAGAAAAACGAACTGTGTCGGAAAATACAAACAAAATCATTGAACATAATCCGTTGAAATACTTAAAATCATTATTGAACGCACTATGAAACGCAACGATTTGAACAATCGTTATTGTCACCATCAACGAATACGTCACAAAAAGTGGAAACACAGTTCCAATATCAACATTATTTACAATATCATACATAAACATATAAATGAACTGGTAATGCGTATTACCCAAGTCCATCAACAATTTGGTTATACCTAATAACCTGTATAACCAAATTCTCTTCATTTGCTACTTAACCAAATCACCTTTTTAAACTTGTTTTAACGGATCCAAAGTTTCCTTAATGATACACACTATCTATTTCATACTGTGGTATCTCTTCCATTTTACAGCTACTTTCGCATTTCGTGTACCACAAGAGCGGATAATTTATACTCTTTGCCTTATTATTCAGTATACTTGAAAGTGTGACATTTTGAATCGTCTGGTCATTATAGTGAAACCAACCATCTTGATCCAACAAATACATCGTATAGTGTCCAAAATCGTGATCTCCCTTGTGTTTCAAAATTCCCACCAACTTGTAGTGACTCATCTTTATCTTTATTGACTCATGTATCTTAACTTTACGTCCCATAAAGTTCTGGAGATTTATAAACAAGTTTGTTGGCTCATTCAACAATCTGTGCTTTTTATAATGATCTGTAGAATGACACTTTTCACATCTTGATTCCACTTGTTCTTCGCACTGTCTTACCAATAACTCGCACAGTTCTACCTTTTCATTTTTTTTCGGAGGATAACAAATCCATATATTTTCTTTAGAATAAAGTTTCTTTTTGTGTTGACAGTTAAGACAAATGATCTGATCTATCCACTCTTGTTTCCAATCTATCCTTGGAGAGATCTTAGCGAACCTTGTTATAATTTTATCCAAGATCCAGCTCAGAAAAAACACCGCGTCACACTGTTCTTTCATCGAGAGCCCAAACTCTTCACAATACTCTCGACGCAGTTTGTATAACTGTTCAAGTATCGGTTCATTATGATCTATAGAGAAGGTGCTTTGAAGTTTTTCAAGGAAAGGTTTATTATGAAGAAAAATTTGAGCGATGCTGTTAACGTAACAGCTGTAATCAACATTTTTGAGAGGAATTTTAGACATTTTATAATTAGATAAAATGTCTAGTTTAAATCAATTAAAAGGGAAGCTTTGCTTCCCGTCGGAGAACTATGTTCTCCTTTTAAAAGGAGACGAAGTCTCCTTAAAATTCGTAGATTCGCTTCCCGTCGGAGAACTATGTTCTCCGTACTCAAGACTATTTACGGGGGTTACAGGGTCCCCCTACAAAGTGGACAACTACTTTCCTCTCGTTTTTCATTCACCCACTTGATCAGACACCCTGAATGAAATATGTGTCCGCAACTCAACACTCCCACCAAACTTTGATGCTTTGTTTCGAAACAAATACTACAGTCGCACTTGTCATCACACTTGTCTACATCACACAACCCATAATTCATCAAAGTCACATTGTAATACGCGGGAGTGACTTCTTCTTGATTTAACGGTGGAACATTGAAAAGTCTCAAATAGTATTTTTGTGAAATAAAGATAATCATGAATCCAACCAGATTGATAATGATTAAGATAAAGTTTTTTATCATCTTGTTTTGGAATTCGACATTTTTGAAAAACTCTTCTTTTGGCACGCTTAACTGGGAACTTTGTTCCTGTCTGAAATCGAAGATTTGCTCTTTTAAGTAAAACATCAAGTAGATTGCCAACCCAGCGTTGTACATAACCTGTGCTATAATCGTTAAGAAGAAATGCTTTGTCTTCATCAAGTAGGATATGAAACTTATGCTTGAAAGACACATCCCAAAGTGTTGGACCATAAGAAGATTCCAGACGTTGTAATATTGATGTTTGTCATTAATATTGATGTAGAAGTGGTAGTTGAATAAGAAGAACTGGTTGATGTTTTCAAAGAGGAAGAGAAGAGTGAGAAGATTGATGAAAGACTTAAGACACCTATCATCTTCTATGTTTCTTATTTGGAGGAGTCTGAGCATTTCTTTTTTTTATTTTGGGAATTGTTATATTAAGAATGTCATTTTTTTAAATAAAATATGTGCGGAATTTTTGGCGTTGTCAATGTGGATGTTCAAAAACATCTTGGCGATATCGTGTACAGTGGAAACTGGGTCAAGAACCGTGGTCCTGACAGAACCAAAATTATATATCAAGACCACTTTTTATTGATGTTTCATAGACTAAGCATCATGGATACCTCTCCAATGATGGATCAGCCTTTTGTATACGAAGATCAAAATTCTAATAATCGCGAGTTTTACTATGTTTTGTGTAATGGTGAAATCTACAATTATAAGGAATTACAATCCTTATACTTGAACGATTTTCCACATTCTCACAATGATGTGAATATCATATTCAATTTGTTCAAGCGTTTCGACTTTGACTTTACAAGATTGAACAATGAGTTGAATGGCGAGTATGCGCTCACCATCTTTAAAATGGAA
>Ga0214917_10008216_pt1 | contig 10312 bp, 7 predicted proteins | sample LL_1208_BB_MetaG_FD_177983 | JGI IMG/M metagenome (GOLD analysis project Ga0214917, IMG submission 177983) | Freshwater microbial communities from Lake Lanier, Atlanta, Georgia, United States - LL_1208_BB | ecosystem: Environmental > Aquatic > Freshwater > Lake | place: USA: Georgia | collected...
GCTTGTCTGCGACTGAACGAATTAGTGGTTCAGAACGGAGAGCAAACTCTAGAAGACGGTCATACGCCTTCTGTACTAAACCAGCAGCACCAGCGGTACCTCCTAAAGAGGAAGAACCTGTTGATACGTAGGCATTAGCCATTTGTCACCTCCAAGTGACTATGAACGGAATTATTGTGAGCGAAGTACATCCAATAATGCATCCATTGAATCTGCATTATCGATGCGAAGATTTAAGTCTTCTGCTCGGTCTGGGGTCATAGCGCTTTGAGTTAGTACATCTTGCTGCCTTAAGGCTGCTTTATCTACTTCACTTACTTTTGGCTCCTCTTTAGCAACTGTAATTCCGAATAAATCAGCGTTATCATCAAGCCAGTTATTCACTGTCTCTTCGTTAACATCTTCTAAATCCTTAAGAACTAATCTTGCTGCTTTAAGGTTGACACCCTTCTTTTCTAGGACTTCTTTGACAACTCGTTCACGCTGCACCTTGGATAATCCCTCAAGTTGCTCAGTGAGTTCCTTGATACGTTTCTCATCTGCACGCTTGGCTTTGCGTAATTTTTTAAGTAAATCACTGCCGTCCATTTGTGTATCTGTTTCTGTATCTAGGTCGTCGTCTTCGTCTTCCCAGTAATTGTTGCTCATAGCAACCACCCTTTCTATTCGTTGTTAGTCGCAAGCCTCAAGTCAATTCGGGGAAATTGATTGGCTCTTGCTATCGGTCTTTTACGCTATGTGAGGCCGATGGATTCACATAGGATTCTATTTATATTAAGCCAAGACCTCTATTTTGTGAGGCGAATGACCTGCTTCCTGCTGTTCCTGCTGAACCAGAAAGTCTTGCTCTTTCACGTTCTGCTAAATCTGCTAATCTTTGAAGTTCTGCTGCACTCTGGTCAAATGTTGCAGCAACTGCTTGTTCTGTTGTGTATGCCTTTTCTGGTGCTATGCCAGTTTCAAAAGATGTTAACTTCTGTGCTGTTGGAAGTATTTGCGCTACTCTTGCAAATTGGGCACCAGAAGTTCCAAATGTTTCTCCTTTAGAAACTAATCCAGAAGCAAGTTCATCACTTATATTAAGTCCTTGTGCCGTACCAGCAGCAATAACTCCAGCCTTTTTGACTGTACGCTCTAATTGCTTTACGCCCTCTGTACCAGTTAATAGTGCTTTGGCTAAGTCTGCCCTACCTACGGTTGGAAATGTCTTTGATAATTGTGCCTTAAATACTGGTGGAGCGTTATCAATTAAGTCAAATACATCTGTAATTATTTGTGTGCTTTCATCTACTGACTTACCAGTACCCATAACTGTATTTAAAAATGTTTCATTTGCTAATTCACCTAATGCTGATTGACGAAGGATGTCACCTAGTCTTTGTTGTGACTTTACATATTCTGCAATAGTGGGTACATCAATTGCTTCACCTTTTGCACGACGTTCTTGCAGTTTAAATATACCACTAAATCGGTTTGTAAACTCTGGTATAGATTTTTCTTGTTGTGCTTGATATAGCGCAAGATTAATAGCATCTTCTATAGATGAACCACTTTTATAAAATCCAGAAACTAATTTATATAATTCTGCTACATACGGCTTAGAAGCCTCTTCTTTACTACCCATAAGAAGCGCTAAAGTATTTATAAAAGTATCTCGTGCAAGAGTCGGTCCACCAGTTTCAGTAACTCCAGTTACGCCAGTAACACCAGAGACTGCTCCAGTAACAGTGCCAGGAACTGATGAACCTGCACCACCAACTGTTCCAAGTCCACTTAAACCCGCTATAATTCCTTCTGTGCCACCTGCTGCTGACCAAGTAGCATCAACTTTTGCTTGTTCAGTAAGGATTTGACGCACTAATTCTTGTGACTCTTTGCTTCCGCCAATTGCTTTAACTTGTTTATCAATACTGGCTTTTTGTGCTGCTGCTGCAAAGGTTGCTGCTTGGGACTTAACTTGTTCTGGTGTTAAGGTAGAGCCACCATCTTCATCAACAATCATTCTTGCCACAGTTATACTCCAAATCCAAGTGCAGCGCCAAGACTAAGTGCAGCCTGACGTGCATTATTATTTTCTGCTCTTGTCTTATCTCTATTAGGGTGTAGCAGTGCTGCTTTTATTGCATCACCAACAGATGCTGGTGGTAGTTTTCCAATAACACCATCTGGTCTAATCAATTTATCAATAAATGGGTCATTCAAACTAAGGGAATCTACATCCACTTCCCAAGCATCAGCAACTGCTTTTAATACTGGGTTAACTAAATCTCTAATGCTTGCATTAGGTGTTGTCTTAAGACGTTCAGCATATTGTGGGTATTCAACTGCAGCCTTTGCTGCTAATTGAGTTTTATAATCACTTGCAGTAATCTTGCCACTAGCAATTTGTTTAGCAGCATTTTGAATTTCTACTTCAGAAACTGTACTTAAGTTAAATGCTTTAGCAATACTACGAGCCTCAGTAAGGGCATCTAGTGCTTTGGCTCCTAGTGCCTTCTCATCAGCAAAGTTTACCTTTGACCAGATATAGTCTTTAGTAAATGTTTTTGGGTCAAAAAAAGATGGATATTTAGTAGTGATAATATTCTTAACAGTTGAAGAAACATCAGCAGTTTTACCTGACTGAATAGTTTCTTTTGCTTCACGAACTACTGTATCTAGTTGCTCATTAGCCTTTTTGTTATAAGCAGCAACAAATGCTGCAACATCAGCAGAACTAAATTTACCAGTAAATTGAATATCTTCAGCAATACTTTGAAGTAATTGCTTCGCAGCGGTTGGGGTAAGTTTAATGGCTTCAGAAGAGATTGTTTTACCAGAGTCGCCACCGCCTAAACCAACCGCAGCAAGTGCTGCAGCAATGGCTGCTGCTAAGGCTTTCTCATCCATTATTTACCTTCTCTCAAAGTAGCATCTTTCATATTGTCTTCTTCAAAATTACGGTTAATTAATTCTTGTAATTTTGGGTGCCAAGTCTTCATACGCTCATCAATAAATGCTATATAATTTTTCTTTACACTAGACTTTTGAGCACTTCTATCTGGCATACCTTTATATACTTCAACTACAGTATTTCTAATAGCCATAAACTCTTTAACATCGTTCCATAATTTTGTATTGCCATACTTACTCATCCACTCATCATTGTTTAAAACAGTGTTAAGTGCATAAGCATAACGATAGGATTTATCTCCACGTTTTGGGTCATTATACTCTGTCCACCAAGACTCGCTTTGCTTTCTAATTAAATCTCCAGCAACAATGCGTCTGGCCTCAAGAAGTTCTGGGTGTGAACGTAGTGATTTATTATCACGTCTCTTGGCTTCAGCCTCTAATGTATCGGTTAACTGATTATATAAAGCCCAACCACGATTGATTTGTCTGCGTTCTTCCTCCTGCTTAGGAGTTAACTTAATATTGTTCAATATACTTCCATCTGGAAGTCTTGTATTTGGGTCATTAAGTATTTTATAAATAGAAAGATTAAACTCTTCTTTACTAGCATCGACATCAAGAGTTAACAATCCAACTAACTCTGGATTCTGTCTTGCTAGCGTTTCGGCAAGTCCTGTTGAGTCTTCAAATACACGCCTATAAGATTCATAGTTGGGTTGAATATAAGCATTTGCTGAAGAACCTTTAAAACTTACTCTATCAAGCGGGAAGTTTGGACCCAACTTAGCGGTTAATTCTGCTCCCGCAAGTTCTCTTGCAAGTTTCTCGTTGTTAGCAATAACTCTATACTTATTAACAAGTAAGTTGTATGCTTCTTCATACAAAGCCATTGGGTTAGTATCAACTTTTGCTGGTGCACCGAAGATAGATGCAAAAGACCAATTAGCCTTAACAGCAAAGTTCTTTCTGGTATCACGATATACAACTTCTTGACCAGGATATTTCATAATACCCATTTCGTCTAAAGTCATATAGTAATTATGAACATCTTTCCAAGAGTTTAAAAAATCTGCATTTCCCTCTGGACCATTTAAATAAAACCAAGCATCTTTTGCCCATCTAGGAACCAAAGAAGATGTCCAGTCAGTTTGTGGACCATATGGGAATAAGACATCATAGTTAGAACCTAGCCAACCTTTCATCAAATCTTCCATACTTGGTTTACGTTTATAAATATCTGAAACCAATAAATTAGAAAATATAGATGGAGAAGGATAATTAAGTATAAACCCAACAGAGCGGGAATTTATTCTAATTCCCTTGTCGCCAAAAAATCCCATTTCTTTTGTTCCAGGTACAATTAAGTGAGTAACCTTCATTGGGTCATCTGTAGGATTGCCATATTGGTCTACACCGAATGACCTAAATGCTGATTGATAATTATATAAAAACTGATTAACACGTTCTGGATTTTTTAAAGCAAAACGTCCATAACGATAAAAAGCATTTAAAGATGCTGTGGGAAAAGCACTTGCTAATCTAGCAGCATATAACGCTCTATTTTGTCTGCGAACTGTGTAAAAAGTTTTTTCATTCATTTCAAGCGCATCACGAGTAGCGGCAAGACGCAATGAGTTTAATCTATCAAAATTAAATGTTCCATCTTTATTTTTAAAAGAAATTCCTTGTTCGGCTAATTGATTAGCCCGTTTAGAAATAGCATCTGCAAAAAATCTATCAGCGGAAGAAAAGCGAATTGGATTTTCTGGACGAGTCAATAATCCAAAAATTTTAGACGCACCTTTACTAAGTGCGTTTTCAATTTGATTAAGAGTTCTATATCCAAATTCAGAAGCAATATGAACATTAAAATCTAATGGATGAATTGGACTTAATCTATTAAGTTTATCTCCAAGTAATTCTGCAAGTTCAGCAGAATTAACTTCTTTTGAAAGAACAAGTTTTTGTACTTCAGTACTTGGCAAATATCTATTTGCTATACCCATTCTATCTCTGACAGTATCTAATATTATAGATGGAGTAATTTCTCCAAATTGGGAAAAATAGGACTTGCCCTCAGAGGTTAAACCCCATTCAACAAGTTGTTTTTCGCTCATTCCCTCAAAAATTTTATTATACAATTTATCGCCACGAAGTGAGCGATTTGCAAAGAATGCTAATTCATCAAAATATAGCGGGTCATTAACAGATGTAACAGTTGATGGTCCACGCTTCATAATTAAATCTGAACGACTATTAAGGCCAACTTCGCCTAAATATCCAGCAGATATGGTTCTTGAGTTTGAAAACTCTTGTGTAAGTGAAGTACCAAATTGATTCTTGCTAAATAGATATTCTACTGGAACCCATTCGCCAGCAATTACTCTATATTGTGCTGGTTTACCGTAGTAACGTTCTTTGTATTTAGCATCTTTTTTATAAACATTAGCCTGTGTTTTTCTAGCACCACCTAAGTCAGTAAGAATGTCATCAATAACTTTGTATTGATTTGCTATTTCTTTATTGGCAACAAGGATTTCTTTAGCATCTGGGGCTAGGGTATGGATAGAACCTTTAGCCTTTGTAATTGCTGCCTTAGCATTGGCAATATCAGCACCATATCTAGCATTATTTGGCACTTCGGTTTCTAAAAATTGAATTCTGCGTTCTAGTGATGCAATAGTTGGAACTTGAGCCATAGTTCCAAATGGACGAACGGCATCACGTAATTCAAACTCAATATCATCTACAAGTTTAGATGCGGCTTTTAAATCTTTCATAATTAAAGGTTTATTATCTCTTATTGTTTTAGGAGATAATTTAATTACATACTTTTCTGGTTCTAAATATAAAGCAGCATTGGCGGTCAAATTATCTAATATACCAATAGCCTCATCTAGGGATTTAGTTAAATCAGATACCGCTTTGTCAACTGCCTTAAATTCTTTTTTATTTAAAGTTTTATTTGCCACACCTAAAAATCTATTTTTATTATTTAAAAGAAAATTTTTACTCATACTTGGTACGGTATCTATAACCTCTTTTGTGCCGTGGGCCATAGTGCTGCTAAGAATTGGTTCAAATAATGAATTTTTAGGAATATATTTTAATGTTCCAAGAACGTTAATTGTCCAATATTTATTAAATGTTTCATAAAATAGTTTTCCTAAATCGGATGTTGTATTAGCAACTCTTTGAGTTTTACTTTTTGTAATAGCAGCATCAAGTTCACGTTCAATTATTCCCCAAGGTATTAAACGACGTGAATCAATTAATTGACGTTGAGTTACTGGGTCGGTAATAATTCTATGTCCTTGAGTGTCCATAGCATAACCCTTTTTTGCTATAGAATTAGTTACGCCAAATATTTGATTTTTCGCCTCAGTAGTAAAATCTTTGATTAATTTATCGTTAACAAAACCTTTTGTGTAACTAATAATTAATCCCATTTGGTCATCTAGTTTATCTAAAATATTATCTCGCTCTATGTCGGTTTTAGCATTTATAAATTGAGATTTTATTTGAGTGCGATATTCTCCAGCGGTAATTTTTATTTTAGGTGTAATGTTAATTAAATTAGCACCATTGGTAAATAATTTAATGTCATCAAAGTAAGCATCAAGTTCTCTTAAACCATCGAGTGGGCGGGCGCCAGAATAAGTTACAAATCCAAGTGGCTTTTCTGTGCCAACAAATCTTACAATTTTTGTAATAGGACCATTTAAAGAACCACTAAGAATTGTTTGTTCTATTCCACCCAGTTTTGTAAAGTCTCTAGTTATAGCAGCGGTTTTTAAATTTTGTAATTTTTCACGAGATTTAATAAATGTACTTCTGCCAATAATTGGCTCCATAGGAACATAATCTCTTCCAAACATATATGGTATTCCAGTTTTTGGGTCAAGTAAAGCATCTTTTATAAATTGATATTCAGGAATTCTGGCAATTTCATCATCAAATGCAGCATTTAATCTAGACCAGGCTTCGTCAGAAAACTCTAAAGGTTTTCCAGTTTCAATTGCTTTTGCACGAAAAAATGAATTCATATCTGCACTTGCATAAATATCTGAAGGAGCAGACTTAGACAATCTATCAAATGCTGGTACATAACCTTTGTCTGCAAGAATTAAATCTTTAATAGTATTTGGATTAGTTGCTCTTTGTATTGGACCATATAGATTAATATTATTTGTATACTTGCTAAGTATTGTTGATATTAGTTCAATATCAGAGGTTGATGCCAATTTATTAATATCATTGCCAATGGTAGTTTGTTTACCACTTGCACCATTGCTTTGATTAAATAAAATCCCATCATCAATATTTTTTTCTATTGTGGCAAGATTGTTCGCCCTAGTAGTTAGTCCAGCCTTACGGGCACCTAAGTTTCCTGTTTTAGCAGCAATACCAAATGCTTTTGCAATTGCAAAATTACTTCCCGCAAAATCAGTAAACCCAGTAAAATATCTTCCTGCAATATTGTCAACAAATGAAGCCTGAATATCTTCATCGTTCCATAAGTCTACACTATCTAAATCAATACCGCCTGCATTAAAAACTATATTTGCTAAATCTTTAATTGGAGTTAAATCTGATTTTGTTAATGCTTGTCCAAGACTTACCTCTGCGGAACGATTATATGCTTCAGTAATATCTGATAGTTGAAAACCTTTTTCAAATTCATCTTTTTGATATAAAGGAGAATTAAAATCTGTAAGAAGGGCACCTGTTGCAATTGGACGAGTGATATATGGAGATATAACCTCATCGTGAACCTTTACCCCAGCCTTTAATACTAAATCATTACTAACTGCTTGATTCTTTACTGAATACTTTAAGTTTTCTTTAACAATATTTTGTGCTTCTTGTTCTAAACCAAGAGCAGTCAATTGTTTACTGGTTCCAATGTCAACGCCAGCAGAAGTTATAACGTTTGAAATAGTTTGAGATGGGGAACCAAAGTTACCAGTAACTACACCCGTTAAATATTCGCCAAGGTTACCAACTGCGCTACCTACTGGTTTGGCGATATTGTCTAGGAAACTACTCCATAATGACATTATATCTCCTTAAATTCTTTTACGACTAGGTGCACTACCTTGTGGTTGTTCTTGTGTAATTGCTTCAATAAAAGCATCTCTATCATCTGTTGAGTCCCAAGGGATTAATGATAGTTTAACAATTATTCCCAAGTTTTGATAGCCTAGGGAATTTGCAAATTTATCTACATTATCAAATATACTGCCCGCAGTAAATGCGCTCATTGCATCTCTTTAATAATAAAATTTAAAAATTGTTTATATGAGTCTGGTGCATCTGGTTCTTGACCTGCAGCAAGAAGTGATGAGCCATATTTTTTTATAATTGCTTTGTTTTCAATTAATCTTTCATCGCTACGAAGTGAGGCTGGTAATACACTCTCGCCTGCTCCACGACCAAAGTTTACGCCAGTAGATTGTGGTTCCATTGGGCGTTGAGTATCATCTAATAAAGTTCTGATACTACTCATATCAAATGCTGGTGTTCCTTCTGCTTTAGCCAATTTTGCTCCACCTTGTTGTGCCATAGTTTCTACTCCAGTAGAACCTAAACTTTTCATATCTGGAATGTACATATTTGGTTGACCATCTTTGCTACCAGCCCCGCCCGTTGCTGATACGCCAAAGTTGTTTTGTGGAGAATCAGGTTGGTTACCACCACTGTTTTCGTTACCAGCCATCGTTCCTCCTACTTAATTTTTTTAGGTTGTTCTTTTGATATGTATGGTCCTGCTGTAAATGCAGTAAGTTTAGATGCAATCTCCATTGCTTGGTATGCGTCTGCTCCAGCATATAAAGCGCCTAGCGCATATGGTGCGCCTGAGCCTGCAGCATATATTCCATCTACAGATTTGCTTATTGATAACTCTTGGTCAACATCAAAGATTTCTCCACCAATAGCCATAATAAACTGAAAGCGGGTTTCTTTTGTATCTTCATCAAAGTTGTAGCCATTCTCTGTCATACACTTACGCAGAGATGGCATAGCCTTTACAATCATAAAGCGATATAAATTTTCTTTATCTTGCTTAGTAGGAGTTGGTGGCTCCCAAATATGTTGTGCTATATCGCAAGGTAATGTTTCGCCAGAACCAGCAATTAAGAACATTCCATTTTCAGAAACCTTTTTAACCTCTGGATGTGAATAAATTTTTCCATCAGCATCAGTTGTTTGACTGTCAGCAACTATGAAGCAGCGGTCTATGTACTCTAAACCAATTATTGTTGTCATTGTCCCCCACCTAGTTAACTTCTAGTTACTACTCTTGCGTTTCCTCTGCCAGATGCTGTAAGGCTAGAAAGAATAGTTTGAATATCTGGTGCTGCTTCCGCTTGCGGAAGAGCGCCTCCTGCTGGCGAGGCTGCGGGAGCAGGGGACGGTTGCTCAACCATTTGTGCCTGACCAACAGGAGGAACCTGTGGTTGTGCAGGAGCAGGCTCTGGGGCAAATACCTCAGCGATTGCTTCCTCTATTGTCGTCCCTTTTTGTCGTAGTTTAATTACATTTGCAATTTTCTTTACAATGTCACTTGGGTCTTGACCTTGTGCTGCCATACCAGGAATTGCTTGGCTATATGCTTGAATTGAAGATAATAGCGATTGACGCATATTTTCAATTTCAATTTTCTCTTGTTCTTGTCCGACGTTAACCGAGAATGGCATCTCACGCATAGCCATATCTTTAGAGATAAGTCCGCCACCTAATGCTTGTAGCATAAAGATTAATCCCTGGGCAGGATTCAAACCTGCAAGCATTCCATATCGAACATCGGCTGAGTAGTCGCCCTTGATGTCTTTTGATGGTTCGTAGGTAATCTCATATGGAGAGCCAGAATCTACGCCACGTATAGTCTTGGAGCCAGGGAATATTTTTTCGTCCACCTCAAAACATATACTGATTACTTCACGAAGCGCTGAAGCAAAGATTGCTTGAGCAGATTTAATTTGAGTATCAAATGCACCCATCAAAGCCTGTACGCCTTGACCAGTTACAATTGAAGCATCAATGTTTCCTGTGCGAGACTCAGGGTAACGTGAGCCTACACGAAGTTCTTGATTTAATAATGTTTGTTCCGTGAACGCACCTTGAGGTAGAGAAAGTTCTACACGGCGTACACCTGCAGGATTGGCTGTGCGGATAATCGCATCGCCGCCTAGTTGCAATTCATTTACATCGTTAGGAAGTACAATTGGAGACTGTACAGATTTTTCTGCTGCTTCCATTGCAAGCATAGCAAAACGATTGCGTAGCAATTGGATACCAAGTACATCATCAAATTGTCCACGAATATCATCGTCAACATTTGGTCGCTTGGCAACTACAATCATTAGTTTGTTAATTGGATTTTTAGCCTTAGATAAAACTAAGTTATCACGGC
>Ga0214917_10008217_pt1 | contig 10312 bp, 8 predicted proteins | sample LL_1208_BB_MetaG_FD_177983 | JGI IMG/M metagenome (GOLD analysis project Ga0214917, IMG submission 177983) | Freshwater microbial communities from Lake Lanier, Atlanta, Georgia, United States - LL_1208_BB | ecosystem: Environmental > Aquatic > Freshwater > Lake | place: USA: Georgia | collected...
CTTTCCTACCTCTATCCCAAAAGAGCCAAACAGGGGGCGGGAAGGGGGGAAATAAGGATAATCGCCCATCGTAACAGCTTCCCCCCTAGGGGGGGGAAAGCGTGTTACCGAACAGAATTGGGTAAGGTAAGGTAACAGAAAAAAGAGGCTTGTTACCTTGTTACCGCATACTCCTATATTCCTAATTTATAGCTAGTTATATCTAGTCTAGGCTTGTTACCCTTTTGCATCCGGAGCCTAGTTTTGGGCGTAGTTTTGATGGTAACAAGGGCTAAAAAAAGAGAAAAGGCTTGTTACCTCGCAGGCATAAGTATCTGATATATAGAATCTAATTGGGGGTATAGGGCTTGTTACCCTTGCCGGCCTCTTGAGTAGCCAGCGGAGTTTGCATCGTTTCTGCTAAAAAAGGGGAGGGTCGAACTCCTAAAAAAGGGGAAGGGGACTTACGGAAACACACGCCACACCTAGCGAGAATCGCTCTAGGATTGACTAGGCAGGGGGGAAGGCGTGGAGGTGCTGAAGGTTACCGAGCCACCAAAGGGACTCCACATATTGAGAGAAAGGTTCTCGGTCTTAATTAGAGTCGAGGTCGTGGAGGTTACGACAAGAAAGGGGATGTCCGGTGTGCCATAGACTGCGAGCGAGTCCTCCGGCTCAATCTCAAACAGGTTGAGTTGTTCGGCCTTATACATTGTCGGAGTCCTCGGGGACACTACCTCGGCCTAGCTCGGTTAGCCGATAGCGAGGAGTTCTCCCTTTAGTTTTGAGAAGTTCGATGAGGTTGTCCTTAATCAATCTCGGGACGATTGCCTTTAGGTTATTTATTTTAATAGCGGGGAAGTGAGTTTCAACCGAGGCTCTCCATTCGCCTCTATCGGCCTCTCGGTTCTCATCCATAACCTTAGTGAAGGCGAGGAGGATGTCTCCCTGTTGAGTGTTGCCCTTGGACTTTCTCTCCGCACCGCATTGGAACACGGCAACATTCCGAGGGTCTCCGTCCTCGGTCACTCCAACATTCACACTCACTAACCGGAAGGGGATTACCGGAGCCTCATCCGAGGGAGCATCGTTATTGAAGCCGAGGGCGAGACTTCTATTCCCTCCGTCCTTGTCGGCCTTAACCTCGAGCTTGAATCGGGCGGAGGCTTCGATTCCACCGGAGCCTCGAGCGTTAGTCGTTTCCGTTCCACCGGAGGGCTTCGCTGGATGATGGACGAACATTCCGGAGCATCCGTGTTCCTGTGCGACACACACTCGAGTTATGTTATCGAACATCATACTCATCGCCCCTGAATCGTTCTCGGGGTTGGAGTGTCCGTTGCGGATAAGGCCGGCGAGGTTGGAGGCGAGCGTGTCTATCACGATGAAAACTATCTTCTTCTCGGTGCAGTATTCAGTAAGGGCGAGGAGGTCTCCCTCGTTAAAGACATCGAAGGGTTTTGGATGGACTAGAACATCGTAAGCATCCGCCGGCTTCTGCTGATTGTAGTATTGGCAGTATGCTTTGATTCTATCTTTCAATCCGCCGGCTCCTTCTGCGGGGATGTAGAGGACATTCCCTTTCAACCTAACTTCGCCTACCGGTTTCGCATTATCGCCGGCCTCGGTCTTGGGTTGCATAAGAGGCAATCCCCAAGCGATACGAAAGGAGATATGGATAGCGGAGAATGTTTTGCCGGCTTTCCATAAACCAACCATCACTCCTACTTGCCCTGCATAGAAGTAGTCTTTGATATGCCAACGCCCTGAGGCGGAGTCCATAAAGGCTGAGGAGGGGAGCGTGTAGGTTCGGAGGTCTTGGAGAACTTGCTCCTTACGGCTTTTCATCTGCTCGGCCTTAACATCGGGCGAGAGAATCCCATTCCTTCCGTTCGAGTATTGATAGGTGGAAGCGGATTCTTTTCTCGGTGCGTTCTCGAATATCTTTAACGCTACTTCGTCGGGAGTGAGTTCGCCTGTGGAGGTTGTGTTCATAGTATGCCTTTCGCTTCTCTGTTGCCCTCGGCTAGGAAAAGAATCTTCTGATTCCCCTCCGAGTTTTCTCTGCGGTTTATGTCCCTCCATCCGTCCGGAAGCCGAGACATCCGAGAGGGGTTAGTGTTTGCGATGTCGAATCCGAATCTTTCGTGAAGGTCATAGGTTAACGCCTCGGCCTTCTCTTTGAATGAAGGCTTATCGGGAGCGTCTATCCGGACAAGGGCGTGAAGGGATTTGCCGGCGGAGTCCACGATAGAGACGATGGGCAAGGGGAGGTAGGCGAGGAGGCCAGCCTGTAAGTCTAAAGAAATCTTATCGTTCTCTAGGAGCATATAACGAAAAGCGAGAATGTCGCAGTCCTTTAGTGTTCCGAACTTTCCTGAGCCTCCGGAGGGGTTAACAGGATTTACTCGCCACCATCCGCCGGCCTTACATCGGATAGTTTTTCCTGAGTTGAAATACTTACGCCACTCCTCCGGAGTCCTTACTTCATCACATCCTAAAGGCGTTCCTTCCTCGTTATGTTTTGTAACTACTGCCACTCCTTCATCGGGTTTGAATAATGTTTCGCAGGCCGAGAGGAATCCTTTACCTAAGGGAGGTTGAATCGGGGAGGCTTCGAGGAGGTCTATCTGCTCAACCTTTCCTCCGTGACTCTCAATAAACTCGAAGGCGTTTTTCCTCCATAGCTCTTTCTGCTCGGGGGTCTCGGTGAGCTTCTTACGCTTAGGGGCAGGGGAGGCCGAGAGGGAATAAGCGGGGCGAGGAGAGCTAACGGCACCGGCAAAGAGTCCGTCTATCGCCCTTTGAATCTCTCCATCATCGCCGGCGAGGTGAGCATATCCGCCTCTTGCTCGAGCTATGTCCCAAAAGTCATCGGGAGTAAGGACTAAACCTTTCTCATCGGCGGAAGCCTTAATTGAATAGAACACCTCGAGCATCTCTTGGTGAAGGCCGGCACCTCTAGGCGAGGGATTGCGGAGCCTCTCGAGAGTTCGTCGAGGGAGGGGATAGTGTTGGGCTATGAGGCTAATGCTTCCGAATCCAAGGCGTGAAGGAATCGGCGAGCATCTTCGGGGCGGAGTTTTTCTCGCCCACACTCCCATCGGGAGACTTTTAGCTCGGTGACTTTAAGTTTTCTAGCTACCTCGAGTTGGGTTTTCCCTGCTCGGAGGCGAGCCTTTCTAACTTCTAATCTGTTTTCCATCTTCTAGCCTTTCGGTTGTGAGAGGTGACGAACCCCTCGGATTTGTTAATAACTACTACAACGAAAGCCGATGTCAACTACCTGTATTGGTTATTCAGCGGTTATACACTACTGGTAGAGTTGACGGATATACATTATATATGAGATATCCTAATACTTGCTTCCCCTGCCTCTTTGCCGATTGAGGGTAGGACAGGTATAGTGCTAGGTATCTCGAAGTAACTTCTAGCTAACAACGACAGGGCAGGCGGAGAGGGCGAAAGTCTTTTCCGCCTGTTTTGTGTCTAGCCGAATATGGCTTTTTCCAAGTCAGAGAGTGCATCCGGAGGCGGAGACTTTAAGCCTTCCGGATACTTCGCTCGGATTCTCTGAATCTCCACCATCGCTCCTCGTGTAAGTATGCGGGTTATCGTCTTACTCTCTCCATCTGTATAGGCACACCGGACAAGTTCATCGTATAGCTCAGGAGTCATCCGGAACAGAATCCCCTTAGTCTTTCGCCTCTTATCACTCGAGGCCTTTCTTGCCGGCGTGGAGGCCGGTTTTTCCTCGAGGATTACCTTCTGAATCTCGGGGGCGGGATTAAGGCGAGCATCGGCAACCGGCGAGGGAGGAGCAGAAAAGGCTCCGCCCATAGAGGAGACTTTGCCGAGAGCCTTCTTTAATAAGTCGGAGGCTTTAGGTGCTTTCTTCTTTTTGCTCATTTCATTATCTCTAAAGCGAGAGAGAGGACTTCGCTTTTTGCCTTCTCATCTAACGCCGGCCAACCTCCGGCCATCGCATAGGAGTAACAGGCTCGGCGTGAGAGTGTCGCTTTTGTCCTCGGTGTCTTTATGCCTTTTAGCAGGGACTCAATACTCCCCGCCTTACTGATAGATGAATTGTCTAGAGCGTTCATAACGAGGCGAACCTTTCCGTTATACCCATCTAACCCCTCGAGGAAAGAACGGATACTCCATATATCCGCTAGGGCAGGCCGGCAGGGGATGAGGAGCAGGTCGTGGGGTTTTTCACCCTTTCCTAGCATCTGCAGAAGAACTTGTGGGGATGCGGGGGGAAAGTCGTTTATCCAAATAGCATCCGAGTCCGAGCCATCCTTTCCCCATTCGCCAACACAAGTCCAAGTCCTCTCCAGTTCTTTCAACTCCTTTTCCCCTTTCCCCCAAGGAGCAGTTTTTCCTCCTACCGAGCGAAGCCAAGTCGTGAGAGTCGCTTGTGGGTCTTGGTCTATCGCACACACCTTTCTCCCCGCATCGGCAAGGCATAGGGCGAGAAGGCCGGCGAGGGTGGACTTGCCTGAGCCACCTTTAGTTCCGCAAACAGCTATTCTCATACACCGACTAGGAAGGTGCTAGACGCTTCATCCTTCGAGGCGTGTAGGTAGAGGCCGGTTGTAGCGAGGTCGGCGTGTCCGAGTTCTTCTTTTAGTAGATTAAGGCTCGCTCCTCGGTTGAGTGCGTGTGTTGCCCCACAATGCCGGAACCAATGAGGCGAGATTCTCCCTGATAGTCCGGCAATCTTCCCCGCCTTCTTAACTACATTCCACACCGAGGCAGTAGTAAGGGGCTTTCCTTTATATCCGAGGAAAACATATCCGGAGTCGAGGGCAGTAGCGGAGCGAAGTCCCTGCACCCTTTCCCAAGTTTTCAGAGGGAGTCCGATAGTTCGCTCCTTCCCTCCTTTGCCTACTACATACACCGAGCCGGCCACTCCATTCGCCCTACCTTTATCACTCGCCGGCGTTAAGTCCTTCCAGCGGATTCCTACCAACTCGGAAACACGAACCTTAGAGGCGTAGAGCAGGGAGAGAATCGCTTTGTCCCTATCGCTCTCTGCCTTGCTAATTAAGTCCCATACTGATTCCTCAGGAAGAATCCTCTCGTGAATAGCCGGATTAACCTTGGGAGACTTTAGGAGGGAGGCGGGGTTGAGCGTGAGGTATCCGGTTCCGAAAGCGAACTTGAAAAGGGACTTCACGGCATTTACGGCGAGGGCTTTCTTACTATTGCCCCAACCTCTACCGAGGGCGTTCTCTCTGCTTTTCGGTTCGAGGCTTGCCCTCCAAGACTGCAAGTCGGAGAGAGTGACTTGGTGGAGAGGCTTGGAGACGAAGGAAAAGAAGTCGGCAACGGAGCGAGGATAGGCCGTCCTCGTATATCCGGAGGACTTCGAGGCTATCCACATAGCGATGACTTGGGACTCGGTAGAGTTGCCGGCGATAGTCGTGGGCTGAATCGTCACCAAGGCCGGCATCGTTCCGGTAAAGATTTCATTCGAGATGGGTTGGAGTGCTTTGTTCATAGACTTGAGATAACACTTCTTATCGAAAGCCGTCAATACATTATTTCCAGCGTATATCGGATATACAATATATCCCCTCTTTGCCCTGTCCCCTGCCCTGCCCATCCAATACGGCAAGGGCAAGCGAGAGGCCGGCATCCTTTATGAATTGAGCCGGCACCTTCCCCGCCCTCCTACTCGCTTCCTCTATCACCTCGGCCTCCTCCAAATCTAGCCAAGGGTGGAAGCGAGAGGGCTTGTTCATTCGCCCTTACTACTCCCCTTCCCCGCTTGGTGTCCAGCGTATATTGTATATCCGGTATCTCCTGTGCATCCTTTCGCCTAGAGGCCGGCCTACCACGACACCCTCCCCCGCCTCCCCCATCCCATCCCGCACACACATAATACCCCCCTTCTGAATCTGCCTCTAAAATAAAAAGCCAAGGCCTCAAAAGGACGCACATAGAACACAAGGCTTCCAGCATATATTGTATATCCGGCATATCCTCCATAAGGAACAACCTATGGGGGCGGGGGCGTTAGGAGGCTTCCGTGTGCTTCCCCCACAGGTAACAGGTTCCGAGGCGGGGGCTTTCTGTGCGAGTTGACTTAACTAGAGTTAGGTTAATAACGGCAATACTGGATATACAATATATTGCTATCTTGCTAACCGGAGGAGCGAGGAAGCGAGGACAAGTCCGATAGTGCTTCCTGTATAACTTGTGCTTCCTGTATATCCATTCTCTCCGAGTCCACCTCTAGGGAAGCGAGCGACTCAAAGAAACCAACCGGCTCTAGATTGATTATGTCTCGCCCTCGTTCCTTCCGCAGTTTTACCAACTCCTCGAGGGCGGTGAACCACTTAAGGTTCTCGCTATCACGCCAGTCCCGAGCCGTCTTAATTGTGACTTGGCGAAGTTTTGCGACTCGGCGGAGGTTAATGTCGAGAGGGTAACTCATAGACAGGGAAGCGATGTCAAAGCGGGTGTCTCCCGAGACGCAATACTTTTAGAGGCCATACTCGAGTAAATGACGCCGGTCGCTTCCACCGCATAGTTAGGGAGAGGGAAAGAGATTCCTTACCCCCCACCCCCCCCCTAAGTCCTTGCCGGCAAAGGGCTTTCCTACCTCTATCCCAAAAGAGCCAAACAGGGGGCGGGAAGGGGGGAAATAAGGATAATCGCCCATCGTAACAGCTTCCCCCCTAGGGGGGGGAAAGCGTGTTACCGAACAGAATTGGGTAAGGTAAGGTAACAGAAAAAAGAGGCTTGTTACCTTGTTACCGCATACTCCTATATTCCTAATTTATAGCTAGTTATATCTAGTCTAGGCTTGTTACCCTTTTGCATCCGGAGCCTAGTTTTGGGCGTAGTTTTGATGGTAACAAGGGCTAAAAAAAGAGAAAAGGCTTGTTACCTCGCAGGCATAAGTATCTGATATATAGAATCTAATTGGGGGTATAGGGCTTGTTACCCTTGCCGGCCTCTTGAGTAGCCAGCGGAGTTTGCATCGTTTCTGCTAAAAAAGGGGAGGGTCGAACTCCTAAAAAAGGGGAAGGGGACTTACGGAAACACACGCCACACCTAGCGAGAATCGCTCTAGGATTGACTAGGCAGGGGGGAAGGCGTGGAGGTGCTGAAGGTTACCGAGCCACCAAAGGGACTCCACATATTGAGAGAAAGGTTCTCGGTCTTAATTAGAGTCGAGGTCGTGGAGGTTACGACAAGAAAGGGGATGTCCGGTGTGCCATAGACTGCGAGCGAGTCCTCCGGCTCAATCTCAAACAGGTTGAGTTGTTCGGCCTTATACATTGTCGGAGTCCTCGGGGACACTACCTCGGCCTAGCTCGGTTAGCCGATAGCGAGGAGTTCTCCCTTTAGTTTTGAGAAGTTCGATGAGGTTGTCCTTAATCAATCTCGGGACGATTGCCTTTAGGTTATTTATTTTAATAGCGGGGAAGTGAGTTTCAACCGAGGCTCTCCATTCGCCTCTATCGGCCTCTCGGTTCTCATCCATAACCTTAGTGAAGGCGAGGAGGATGTCTCCCTGTTGAGTGTTGCCCTTGGACTTTCTCTCCGCACCGCATTGGAACACGGCAACATTCCGAGGGTCTCCGTCCTCGGTCACTCCAACATTCACACTCACTAACCGGAAGGGGATTACCGGAGCCTCATCCGAGGGAGCATCGTTATTGAAGCCGAGGGCGAGACTTCTATTCCCTCCGTCCTTGTCGGCCTTAACCTCGAGCTTGAATCGGGCGGAGGCTTCGATTCCACCGGAGCCTCGAGCGTTAGTCGTTTCCGTTCCACCGGAGGGCTTCGCTGGATGATGGACGAACATTCCGGAGCATCCGTGTTCCTGTGCGACACACACTCGAGTTATGTTATCGAACATCATACTCATCGCCCCTGAATCGTTCTCGGGGTTGGAGTGTCCGTTGCGGATAAGGCCGGCGAGGTTGGAGGCGAGCGTGTCTATCACGATGAAAACTATCTTCTTCTCGGTGCAGTATTCAGTAAGGGCGAGGAGGTCTCCCTCGTTAAAGACATCGAAGGGTTTTGGATGGACTAGAACATCGTAAGCATCCGCCGGCTTCTGCTGATTGTAGTATTGGCAGTATGCTTTGATTCTATCTTTCAATCCGCCGGCTCCTTCTGCGGGGATGTAGAGGACATTCCCTTTCAACCTAACTTCGCCTACCGGTTTCGCATTATCGCCGGCCTCGGTCTTGGGTTGCATAAGAGGCAATCCCCAAGCGATACGAAAGGAGATATGGATAGCGGAGAATGTTTTGCCGGCTTTCCATAAACCAACCATCACTCCTACTTGCCCTGCATAGAAGTAGTCTTTGATATGCCAACGCCCTGAGGCGGAGTCCATAAAGGCTGAGGAGGGGAGCGTGTAGGTTCGGAGGTCTTGGAGAACTTGCTCCTTACGGCTTTTCATCTGCTCGGCCTTAACATCGGGCGAGAGAATCCCATTCCTTCCGTTCGAGTATTGATAGGTGGAAGCGGATTCTTTTCTCGGTGCGTTCTCGAATATCTTTAACGCTACTTCGTCGGGAGTGAGTTCGCCTGTGGAGGTTGTGTTCATAGTATGCCTTTCGCTTCTCTGTTGCCCTCGGCTAGGAAAAGAATCTTCTGATTCCCCTCCGAGTTTTCTCTGCGGTTTATGTCCCTCCATCCGTCCGGAAGCCGAGACATCCGAGAGGGGTTAGTGTTTGCGATGTCGAATCCGAATCTTTCGTGAAGGTCATAGGTTAACGCCTCGGCCTTCTCTTTGAATGAAGGCTTATCGGGAGCGTCTATCCGGACAAGGGCGTGAAGGGATTTGCCGGCGGAGTCCACGATAGAGACGATGGGCAAGGGGAGGTAGGCGAGGAGGCCAGCCTGTAAGTCTAAAGAAATCTTATCGTTCTCTAGGAGCATATAACGAAAAGCGAGAATGTCGCAGTCCTTTAGTGTTCCGAACTTTCCTGAGCCTCCGGAGGGGTTAACAGGATTTACTCGCCACCATCCGCCGGCCTTACATCGGATAGTTTTTCCTGAGTTGAAATACTTACGCCACTCCTCCGGAGTCCTTACTTCATCACATCCTAAAGGCGTTCCTTCCTCGTTATGTTTTGTAACTACTGCCACTCCTTCATCGGGTTTGAATAATGTTTCGCAGGCCGAGAGGAATCCTTTACCTAAGGGAGGTTGAATCGGGGAGGCTTCGAGGAGGTCTATCTGCTCAACCTTTCCTCCGTGACTCTCAATAAACTCGAAGGCGTTTTTCCTCCATAGCTCTTTCTGCTCGGGGGTCTCGGTGAGCTTCTTACGCTTAGGGGCAGGGGAGGCCGAGAGGGAATAAGCGGGGCGAGGAGAGCTAACGGCACCGGCAAAGAGTCCGTCTATCGCCCTTTGAATCTCTCCATCATCGCCGGCGAGGTGAGCATATCCGCCTCTTGCTCGAGCTATGTCCCAAAAGTCATCGGGAGTAAGGACTAAACCTTTCTCATCGGCGGAAGCCTTAATTGAATAGAACACCTCGAGCATCTCTTGGTGAAGGCCGGCACCTCTAGGCGAGGGATTGCGGAGCCTCTCGAGAGTTCGTCGAGGGAGGGGATAGTGTTGGGCTATGAGGCTAATGCTTCCGAATCCAAGGCGTGAAGGAATCGGCGAGCATCTTCGGGGCGGAGTTTTTCTCGCCCACACTCCCATCGGGAGACTTTTAGCTCGGTGACTTTAAGTTTTCTAGCTACCTCGAGTTGGGTTTTCCCTGCTCGGAGGCGAGCCTTTCTAACTTCTAATCTGTTTTCCATCTTCTAGCCTTTCGGTTGTGAGAGGTGACGAACCCCTCGGATTTGTTAATAACTACTACAACGAAAGCCGATGTCAACTACCTGTATTGGTTATTCAGCGGTTATACACTACTGGTAGAGTTGACGGATATACATTATATATGAGATATCCTAATACTTGCTTCCCCTGCCTCTTTGCCGATTGAGGGTAGGACAGGTATAGTGCTAGGTATCTCGAAGTAACTTCTAGCTAACAACGACAGGGCAGGCGGAGAGGGCGAAAGTCTTTTCCGCCTGTTTTGTGTCTAGCCGAATATGGCTTTTTCCAAGTCAGAGAGTGCATCCGGAGGCGGAGACTTTAAGCCTTCCGGATACTTCGCTCGGATTCTCTGAATCTCCACCATCGCTCCTCGTGTAAGTATGCGGGTTATCGTCTTACTCTCTCCATCTGTATAGGCACACCGGACAAGTTCATCGTATAGCTCAGGAGTCATCCGGAACAGAATCCCCTTAGTCTTTCGCCTCTTATCACTCGAGGCCTTTCTTGCCGGCGTGGAGGCCGGTTT
>Ga0214917_10008218_pt1 | contig 10312 bp, 13 predicted proteins | sample LL_1208_BB_MetaG_FD_177983 | JGI IMG/M metagenome (GOLD analysis project Ga0214917, IMG submission 177983) | Freshwater microbial communities from Lake Lanier, Atlanta, Georgia, United States - LL_1208_BB | ecosystem: Environmental > Aquatic > Freshwater > Lake | place: USA: Georgia | collected...
AGATACAGGAGCAACTGGTTCACCTGGACCTACGGGAGATACAGGAGCAACTGGTCCACCTGGACCTACGGGAGATACAGGAGCAACTGGTCCACCTGGACCTACGGGAGATACAGGAGCAACTGGTTCACCTGGACCTACGGGAGATACAGGAGCAACTGGTCCACCTGGACCTACGGGAGATACAGGAGCAACTGGTCCACCTGGACCTACGGGAGATACAGGAGCAACTGGTCCACCTGGAGCAACTGGAGCACCTGGAGCAACTGGTCCACCTGGACCTACGGGAGATACAGGAGCAACTGGTCCACCTGGAGCAACTGGAGCACCTGGAGCAACTGGAGCACCTGGAGCAACTGGAGACACTGGAGCACCTGGACCTACTGGAGCACCTGGACCTACTGGAGCACCTGGACCTACTGGAGCACCTGGAGCAACTGGAGCAACTGGTGACACTGGACCTTCATATTTTACTTATACATCAAATCCTGATACAATTAGTTATGCTGGGAATATTGTAGCAAGTGGAACTATTACTGCTGGTTCAGATTATCGTATTAAAGAAAATATTAAACCATTAAATCTAAGAGAATATAATGTTGATACTTTAAATCCTGTTAGTTTTAAATTCAAAAAAACAGGAAAAGAAAGTATTGGTTTAATAGCACATGAACTACAAAAAGAAATTCCTTGTCTTGTAGAAGGTGCAAAAGATGGTGAAGAAACTCAAACATTAAATTATATGGGCTTGGTAGGAATTTTAATAAAAGAAATACAAGAATTAAAGAAACGAGTATCAGAATTAGAATCAAAATTATAAAAGTGTTAATATTTTGCTCCACTTTTATTAAAAGTGTTAATATTTTGCTCCACTTTTCTTAAAAGTGGAAAAAAGTGGAAAAAAATTGAAATATATTATTATAAAAGTAATTTAAAGAAAGTAAAATAATATTAGATAACAAAATGTTTAATCCAGTATTAGCAAAGCGTAACGCACATCCAAGAGATAAGTTAATAAAATTTTATGCAAAAGGTCATAAATATGAAATAACAATAGATCCAAATTCAAAATATATGTCTGTAACAACATGGAATCATAGACATTTTCCAAAATTTGACGCGGATGCTGTAATAGAAAATATATTTAAAAGCAAATCTTGGGCACCTGGACACAAATATTGGGGTCTAACAGCGGAAGAAATCAAAGCAAGTTGGAAAGCCAATGGAGATGCTGTCTCAGGAGCAGGAACAAATATGCATGAAAATATTGAGCATTTTATGAATGATAAAAGATTTCAATTTGAATATACACAAAAAGAATTATATGAAATATATCATTCTGATGAATTATCTTTTAGCAATAGACTAACAAGTTTGGAATGGGATTATTTCATTCAATTCGTAAAGGATCATCCACATTTAAAACCTTATAGAACGGAATGGATGATATTTCATGAAGATTTAAAATTGGCAGGTTCTATAGATATGGTATATGAAAATCCAGATGGTACATTGGCAATATATGACTGGAAACGAAGTAAAGAAATTACAAAAGTAAATAATTGGAATCAATTTGCAACAAATAAGTTGATATGTCATATGCCAGATTCAAATTTTTGGCATTATGCTCTACAATTGAATACGTATAAGGCAATTTTGGAACAAAAATATGATAAAAAGGTAACAGAATTATATTTAGTTAGGCTTCATCCAGACACAGAGGAAAAAACATATGAATTATTGGAAGTTCCAATTTTGAATAAGGAAATGGAAGATTTATTTGCAGAAAGATTTAAAGAACTAACTAAATAAAAAGTAACTAAATAAAAAGTAAAATGACTTAAAAATTTTAATTTATATTATATATTAAGGTTATGCATAGTATAAATAATTTTATAAATGGTGTAAATGCATTTACGAGTGCAATTATTTTTTTATATTTTTTAATAGTTTATTTGAATAATCATCCAGATTATAAAGAAAAAATTCAAATTTATTATAAACAATTGGAGGATATATATAAACACATATATGAAACAAATAATCCTTTATTGTTGCATTATTATGATACAGAAAAGGAAGAAGAAGAGGGAAAAAGTAATACTGAACAAAAGAAAGAATTGGAAGAACAAGAATTGAAAGAACAACAAAAAGAAGAAATATATGAAAATAAATATTTGGAAAAGTATAAAAATTTTCCAAATGAATATAATTTTTCAGAGGAAGAGCTTAATTTAAAAGATGAAACCTATAAAAAGTTAAAAACAGAATATGAAACAAATAAAAGTAAATAAACGAATGAATTATTAGAAAAATTAACACAAATTAATAATCTTATAATGAGAAAAGAAAACACAAACACAAAGGAATATAAAATAATGTTGTATCAATATTTGGATTATGAATATGATGAAGGAGAAGATGAAGACGAAGATGATAAAGAAAATGAAAATATAATAGACGAATTATATAATTCGTTGTTAGTATTGAAAACGCAAACAGAAAAGGAATTAAAAGAATTAGAAGAAAAACTTCAAACAGACGAAGAACTAAATAATCAAGCATTAGAGATAATGATTAATAAAAAATTGGATACATATATTGATAATTATATTTTGGAATGTACGCCATTAGGAAATATTTATATGCGTTACAATAATGATAAAAAGTCATTTGAGTATTTCAGTGATCATTCTATTCCATATAGATATTTAGAAGTAGTTGGAAGGAGATATGTTATGACATATTGGTGTAAACCCCTATTTGTAGATCTAGAAGAAGAGCTTAAGAGAGCAGAAGAAAAATATGAAGAAGAAAAAAGGAAATTAGAAGAAGAAAAAAAAAGAGCAGAAATGTTTCCAAAACAGAATAATACTAAGGATGTTATTGCTAGATTGAAAAATTACAATAAAGATATTGTAAATACAAGTCAATCAAAATTATTGACAAAAAATAGACCACAACAAAATTTTGTTTTGCCTCCACAAATTAAAGCAAATTTGCCGAATGTAAATACAAAATCAGAAAAATTATTATTAAAAGAAAGAGCAAATAGATATACATGGGAAGGTAGAATGCCAAATTTTAATCCATTGAAGAGAATAGATAAAAAGATATTTGATAAAAAGTTAAACATGTCATTTGCGGATTTTAAGAAGATGCAAAGTAAAAAATAAAAAAATAGGTATATTATAAATGCCAAACAAAACAAAAAAAAATATGAAAAAAATAAGAGGAGGAGATCCAACATTGTCAAGTAATATTAATAAAGCAGCATCAATAGGAATGCAATTAGGTAATGATTTGGTTTCAATAGGTTTAAATAAAGTAGCAGAATTAACAGGTCAAAATCCAAATTTGCCTTTGGATAAATCAATAAAAGAAATAGGTAATAAATTGGAAGGAGTACAGAAAGCATTAGAGACAAAGGAAGGAGAAAAGATATTAAATAATTTGGGTAAATTAGCAGGTGAAGTAGGTGAAGATATTGTAGGTCCAGCAATAGAAAAGGCATCAAATGTAGTGTTAGAAAAATCGGGTGAAATAGGAAATAAAGCAGTAAGTGCGGGTATAGATGTTTTAGCTGCAACCCCGATAGCTCCATTGATAGAAATACCAAAATTTGTATCAGATGTGTCAACAGGTGTAATGAAATCAGCAGAAGCAGCATCAGATGTGTTAAGCATAGGTTCGGATTCAATAAAAGAATTAAAAGAAAAACAAGAAAAGGCATCTGGTATAATAGCTGATTTGCAAAATTTGGTAGAAAATAGTGGAGAAACATTGAATAAAGGTTTGAATAGTGGTTTAAATATGGTAGAATCAAAAACAAAAGAATTGAATGATTATGTAGATAAAAATGCAAAGAATATAGGAAATAAAATAAAAAATGCAAATCCGTTAAAAACCATAAATGATGAATCGTTGGACAATTTAAAAACAATCCAAAAAGGTGGTAAAATTGTAGAAAATCGTGTAAATAAATCACAATTAGAATTTTTGTCGCCTCATGTAACAAGAGATAAAATACTAAGACAATTAAAAAGATGGAGTACAAAGAAAAATAAAAAAAGGGTTCATCATAGAAGAAGTGCAAGGCGGGTATAAATTGGTTTTTGCTTTTAAAAGCAAAGAGCAAAGAGCAACCAACCAGCAACTTACTTTGATTTCAGCCAATCATTGTATCCATTGCTTTTTATAATATTAAATGATGAACCCAAATGTGATTTTGCTATTTTATAGGCTTGTTTTTCTATTGCATCAAGTTGTTTTAAATATGCAAAAATATTTTGTTGTAATTTTTCATCATATTTTTCAAATTTATCAGGTAATTGAATACCTAATTCATTTTCAATTTGAGAACGATTCATTATGTTATTTATGTCTATTTATTTTTAAAATAATTAACTCAATTTTTTAGTTAATTATTTATTCATGTAATTATCGCATATAAACAATGCTTGGTTGTGCATTTCCATAATAAGTTGCTGTCAAAATGTTTCTTTGGTTTGTTAGTTTGACTTCACTTTGATTCAACATATTTGAAATTTGTGTATCTATTTGATATCCATTTGATAATAAAAATGATATTAAATTTGGTATATCATTTGGCGTCATTAAATTACATCCTGAATTTTGTTTACAACATCCAGTATAACTTATATTTTGATGATTAGGAAAATTTGTAATTGCTAATCCACATTGTTGTATTGAATTGCATGGACCTTCTCTATGAAATTCGGATAAACGCGGTAATTTGATGCGTCTTACAAAATTTCTTAAAGGACCTTGTGGTTCAATATTACACATAACTATATTTTTATAACATTGGTTATATTGGTCGTAAAATGGTTGTGTAGTAATAGTAAATGTATTTGGAATACGTATTATATTGTTCATAAATAATAAAAATATTTATTATTTATTCTAATATTTATTCTAATATTTATTATTTATTCTAATATAATCAAATTTTGTAAACTGTTAAGTTCTTCTTTAGTAATTCTTATATATTTGATGGTTCCAAAAATATTATTATAGCTATCTTTATCTGCTTTATATTTTGTTATATATTCATTTTCATACATTTCAATAATAGATAAAATAGTTTCATATATACTTGCATTAGTCTTGTCAAATAACAATATTCTATTAATTTTTGGCTTAATTGTTGAGAATTGTTTTAATCGCTTTTTGTGCTCCATAGAAATTGTTTCAATAGCTTTTTGTTCTTCTATTTCTTGAACAAAATTGTATTCATTTATGCTAAGTTGTAATACTTTCTTTAAATCATCGTCATTCATGTTTTCATCAAAAATATTATCAATTAGCTTTTCTTTTTTTATATTGTCTGGTGGTCTAATTGATTCATTTTCATCATTTTCCATTTTGTTTCTATTATATATAAAATATTCTTTATTTCATTTTTATATTTTTAAAAAAATTGAAATAATTAAAAGTTTTAAATATTAAATCAATATTATACCACACATAATAATGCTTAAAAATCACAATGTGCTTGAATCTAATGGATGCAGTAATTTATTTGATTGCATACATAATTTTGGAGATAATAATAGAGAACACTCTAATATTCTTGATAGAGAATTGGCACAATATAATAATCAAGATAAGAAGGATGATGAACAGAAATATACTAAATTTAATGACAATTTACCATGTCTAATTTATAGATATAAATTCACTGAGGAATTCATGAAAGAATTATATCAATTTTCAAAAATTCATCAATATGATAGCAGAAAGGATTTTAAAGATGAATGGCAAATATGGACTGATGAAAACAAAGAATTAGTTGATGAAGAAACTAACAGGTTATTAAAATTAGGTTACGAAGGTGATATAATGACAAAAATGTTTAAAAGTGCAAGATATTATTTTAGAAAGAAAAGCATTGAAAAAAAGGAGCCCAAAATAAGAAGACAATATATAAGTGTAAATAGAGAACTATTAAATGCAATGGATTTGCATATTGAAGAAAATATTTATAACGATGAATATAAACCAAAATTAGGTTTTATTCAGTTTTGCAATAGTAATGAAGAATTATTAAGAGAAACAGTTCATAAAATTTATGAACAAGGTGTAAAAGATATACAAATAATTCAAGACAAGATTAAGAAAACCTATAAAAATAGGTACTTTATGTTAGTTAGTAAGAATAAATAAATATTTTTATTATTAAAATAATATTATGAAAAATAGTATAAATAATAATAGAATAAATAACAATAAAATAAATGAATACAGAAGTGTTTTTTATTTTTTACCTAATATAAAAGAAAACACAATTAACAAAAAGAATAAACATATTCTAGTTCCAAATGATTTTTTTAATGTAAATCAAATAAAAAATGTTAGTATTTTGAAAACTATAGAAGAATATAAACTATATTACTATGTTTTTGAAGATACAACTAACATTAATATTGTTAAATTAGAAGACAATATGCAATATTTATTAGCAAATAAGGTAATAAAAGAGGATGATACTATTTTGCTTAAATATCCAACCGATTCAATATTATATTTGAAAACCTACTTAAAGGCTTTAAGTAGCCCAAGAAAATATATATTTCAGATTATTGAATTTTACAAACATTTACTGAAATCCATTGATTTGTTAGTTACTAACAAAATTGTAAATAATTTTATATCAGCAAATTCAATTATTGTTTCTAATAATGAAATACCTTTAATCAAAAATTTTTTATTTTCTATTGATGTTTCTAATTCCGACATATGCAATTATATTAAACAATTCTTTATTGAATATAAACCAAGTTACATAGAATGGCCACCAGAATTTCATCTCTTGGCATATCTATTAACTAACAAATTAACAAGTCTTTCTCTAACAAATATTGAATTTATTATACATGATATCATTGAGAATCATTATATTTTAAAGACATTTGGACCAATGTTTGTTAGTTCATATCAAAAAGAAGCTACTGAATATTTTCAAAAATATATTAACCAATCTTATCAATATATTATTTCAGATATTTTACAATTTTATACTACATGGGATAATTATGCATTAAGTATCATGTATTTACGTATATTAATTGATATTCATAGAAATTTTAAAGCAAACAAAAAAAATAAATTTATTATTTTATTTATGAAAATGTTAGTTTGCAATATTCATCTAAATCCCTTAAAAAGACTTTCTATTAAAGAAACAACTAACAAATTTGATTATTTATTAGATAATTTACAACCGAATGATTATATTAATCTTTTAGCTTCAATGTAACTAAACCATCTATATTTGAACCTAATTCTATATTTTCTAATTCTTTCTTTGTATTACTATCTATTTCTGTATAGAAACATTCAAATTTATCCTCCCAATCTAACCAACAATAATTTCCCATAATACAAGGTTTGGATCTAAATTTACCAATGTTTACACATTTTTCCAAACCTTTTTTAATCCATAATTCTTTATCATGTGAATTCAATAACATTGTATTCATATACCATTCTCCTATAGTACTATATAAAATCGCCTTTTCATATGGTTCTATATGAACTGTCTTTAATATTGATGTTCCGTTAATCCATACCCATGCTTCAATAATAAGTGGCAATTCTGTATTATTATGGAAATAAATATATTCTTTAATAGAATCCATTTTCTTTTATAATTTAATTATAAAAAAGTAATTAGAACATTTTCAATTTTTTTATTTAATGTCTACGAGCACTTCTTCCTCTTGCACGACCACGACGCATTGTGCGTCCACGTCTTGCAGATCTTGCTCTACGAGCAGTTCTAGATCTGCGACGACCACCCTCTAAACTCATTGTCTCTTCCATATCCATTGTTTCACCCATAGGTGTTTCAACAACAGTTTCATCCATTTCTTCTTCCATAGGAGATGAACTAACAGAAGAAGAGGAAGAAGAAGATACTGTACCTTCTCCACCTTTCATCCATTTTTCACCTTTGTCTTTGCGTTGTTTTGCACGATGAATAGCATCTTTATAACTAAGTTTTTCTTCTTTTTGAACTTTCTTAACAAAAGCAACCCAAGCTTTCAAACTAGCATTTACTCTACGTTTACCACCAGTTAAAGTCATTATATATATTGTATATAATTTTATTTTATAAATTAATTCCTTAAATAATAAAATTGAACTAACAAATAAATATTATAAAAATACTAGTAACTATTTCATTTAATTAACAATCATGAATTACTTTAAAAAAGATAATATATTAACAATTAATTTGCCAGATTCTGATCTAGTTTTTACTAGATATCTTTATATTAAAGATGAAGTTTATATTGCTTTGTTAGTATCAATCCTAAATAAAAGTGATGATGCAATATTTTGGGCATATGAGCTTTATCACAGTGGTTATAAACATAAATTCTTTGAGCTTATTTGGTTAATTTATTATGATTTCTTTGCAACCCTAAATCCAAGTTTTGAATCTTATTTATTTAAAAAACATAGAGAATGGATTTTAACTAACGGAGAATCAGATCCAACACAAGACAAAATTGTTAGTATATTGGTTCAAAATTTGCTTATAAGACCTTTCAATACAGATATATTTATATTAAGGAATATTTGTAATAGCTTTATAATTGATATTGAATATCATGATACAGTAAACATAAATGATTTGCAAGATTTAAAAACTAATTTTGAAAAATGGTTAGAAGAAGATGATTTTCGGAGTATTGCACAATGGATATTAAATGTGAATCAGAATAAGATAAATATTTTTGAAATATACCAATTAATTTTAAATATATTTGATAACAAACTAACAAAAAAAATAGAAAAGGATTTCTTAAATATGATTACAAAAATTCCTATAGATGTAAATATTATACTTTTGTCAAAAATAATTTCATTTATTTCAAAACAGAAGAAATTAGTAAAAGGAAAAAGTTTCTATATAAACGTAGAGCCGGAAGATGTTGTACAATATGAAACAATTAATAATATAAAACATTATAGAATTTTAGAAAATGCTTGTATTTATGGAATAGATGATTTTAAATATCTAAGTTTATTTAAATTAAAAAGACATAAATACAAAAAAACTTTAAAAACAAAATATTGGCACAATTGGGAATATCATGCATCATTTTCACCAATTTGGTTTGAAAGAATAAGATCTTGTAATGGATACGTAGATTTTTCAAATAAAAAAGTAATATTTGAAGATCCTGATTTATTTTATAGTTTATATGGTTACGAACCAGATGAACAAAAATTACATATACAAGAAAAATCAATAGGAGAAATAGAATCTAAAAATACATGGCAAACATTTTATAAGAAATATAAAAAAAATGGTATAATAGAATTATATGATGAAGAAATAGAAGAATTTGATGTTGATAAAATACTATATTTATAGTAATTAGTAATAATTAGTGTTTAGTATTTTATATTTTATAAAAAAATTGAACCATTTTTTTATAAATATACAAATCAATATATAACATAGTAAAATGGTAAAGAATACTCACGGTGGAAGCGGTCATAAGAAATTTGCGAGGAAGTTTACAACTCCAAAATCAAATAATAGATTGCGTATTTCTGAAGATGAAGGTGAAATATATGCAATTGTTACAAAAATGTTAGGAAACAATATGTTTCATTGTTTCTGTATGGATAATGTATTACGTCTGGGTCATATTAGAGGTAAATTTACTGGAAGAGGTAAAAGAGATAATATGATTTCTCCAGGATCATGGATTTTAATTGGTGTAAGAGAATGGGATTTAGAAAAGACAATAACAGATTCAAAAGCAAAATTACCACAATGTGATTTATTAGAAGTTTATACTGAATCAGATAAGGAAAGATTAACTGATTCAGTATCAGAAGATTGGAATATATTAATGGAAAATGATGTTTCAAAGACGGCTCTAACAGGTATGGAAAAGGATAATGATATATTTAAGTTTTCAACAGATAAAGATATAGAACGCGAAAAATTTATTGAAGAAATGAATTCATCAACAGCAAAAAGAGTTACGTTAAAAATACAGGAGATAGAGCAAGAAGAACAAGAACAAGAAGAAATTAATATAGACGATATTTAGAAATTGATTAATCATCAGAAAAAAATATTTTACTTTCTAATATTTTATCATAAACATAAAAACATTTAGGTATAACACGAATACCATAATTACCATTGATAATTTTTATATTTATTATTTTTAATGATTCTGTAATATATTCTTTGCATAATTCTTTTATTTTAGAATTTGGAACATAGCCTATTTTTTTATATTTTATTTCGAATATA
>Ga0214917_10008220_pt1 | contig 10306 bp, 2 predicted proteins | sample LL_1208_BB_MetaG_FD_177983 | JGI IMG/M metagenome (GOLD analysis project Ga0214917, IMG submission 177983) | Freshwater microbial communities from Lake Lanier, Atlanta, Georgia, United States - LL_1208_BB | ecosystem: Environmental > Aquatic > Freshwater > Lake | place: USA: Georgia | collected...
CCAACGGGTACGTGGGGACCTACGGGGGAACGAATCCGGCGGTGGTGACCAACGCGACGCTGACGGTGGTGGTGACCAACGCGGGCGGAGCCACGACCAACACCAATGTGAGCCTGGCGGTGTTGCCTGGGGTGCCCGCGCTTTCCGTGGTGACGAACGGCACGATCCAGTTCGGCGTCAGCAACACCAATGCCATCGTTGTGACGGTGACCAACGGGGACGGGCAAAACACCAGCATCTATCCGCTGACCTTTTCGTCCTCCAATCTTCCCACCAACTTTGGCTGGGGCTTGACCAAGGTGGGCGAGACCAACGGGGTGTTGGGCAGCGCCAACCCCACCTTGGCCACCAATGTGACGAACCTTCTTATCACCGTCACGAATGCGGGTGGTTCCGCTTCGACCAACTTGGTTCTCCGGGTTCTGCCCCTGAAGCCGACCAATTTCACCTTCGCCACCAACTCGATCCGGGCGGGCCAGGCGGTGGATTACCGCGTGGGAATCGCCACCAATGGTCAAAACACCAACGACTTCCCCATCACCTTTGGCGGCACGGTGTTGCCCACCGGATTAACCCTTGGCACCAACGGAAGCATGTCCGGAACCGCCACGGTGGCCGCCACTTTCCAGAGCGTTTTCACGGCGGAAAACGCCGCCGGCTTGGGCACCAACACCAACGCGATCACCGTCTTGGGCGGGGCTCCGGAAATCGTGGGAACCAACAAGATTTCCTTCACGGGGAGCAACTCCCTGACTACCAATACTTATTTCCGCTACCAGATCAGCGCCCGTGGGGTGGGCCAGAATTGGGCGGGCCGGAGTGATTTCCTTGGGAACACGAATCTCAGCAGCACATGGCTAACCAATGACATGACCAATGCCGACGCTGCTTTGAGCGCTGACACGGAGCCCGGCTACCTCGACTATACTTGGACCAACACCATCCAGACGTTTGCCTATCTGGAGTGGAACCAACCTTTGCCGTCCGATTCGGGCTGGTTGGCATCCGTCGCTGTGAACTTCCGGTCCAACGCTGCCGTGACCAATCTGGCCGGACTGAACCTGATGACCAATGATTACCTTGGTGGAATGCTCGCGGCCTATCCCGATGCGGCCGTGGATTCGGATTGGATCGGCAGCTTCTTTGGCGGAGACAGCAGCAACCTTGACGGTGCCACTACCGCATTTGCCGTGACCGATACCAACGACGTCACCAACGGAATTCTTACCAACACATCCACGGTGAGCATGGGCTGGATCGGTCTTCGGCTGACCAACCTCGGGGGCACCAACAAGATCCAGGCCCTCGGCAATCCCGGAGTCACCAACGCCAACTCCGTGTGGAGCACCAACTACACAATGGCCGTCAACACGGCCGTTTGGACCAACGCTGCCCGGAGCAACAGCCTGGTGTTGCGGTTGTCCGGGGAATCGCAGGCTCCGCTTAGCACCGACTTTGCCTTCCAGTTCTCCGAGTTCGTGGTCGTGCCGTTGGGTGATCTGACGTACTCCTCCACCAATCTGCCCGCCGGCCTGACGGTCGACCCTGCCAGCGGATTGATCACCGGGGTGTTGCCGGCCACACCTTTGACTAAGACATCCACCATCAGTATTTTCAATTCCGCGGGCACCAACACGCTGACCATCGAGTTCGATATCCAATAAGGTTGCGGTGGTGGCGCCGTGATGCGGACTCACGTTTCGCATCGGAACAACCGACGATTTTGAAGTGACAAAATCCGGATCTTTTCGGTTTACCGCCACCTTCCTTTTTCTCTGGATGCCGGGGGTTCTCCTTCAGGGGGGGGAAGCTGGACTAAAGGGTTTTTTCCAATCCCTTGAATATGGCCGACCGGTCCTGGGCGTAAGAATTCCCTTCTCCTGGATCGATCCATCATGGCAGGAGGGAACCATCGAGATCGCTGAGGCCTCGCTCTCGCCGGGCGGATCGGGTCTTTGGAAACTGGCGGTGCAACCGGATCTGGTTTTAAAAGGGGTGATCCTATGTGGCCGGGAGGAACTGGCCGGAAAGGCGCTGCAAGCCCTTAGATCAAAAGGGATATATTCCATGAAAATAGTAAGTTTTTCCTACCGCCCGAATCAGTATTCAGAAACAGTTCACTGGCAGGAGGTTTGGTTTAACAAGGACAAAGTCATCGTCTCTCCGCCGGGAGTTTCACAGGAACAGAAAAGATTAATTGCAAAAATTTTTGGGAAAGAAGTTGCTTATAAAAATTTTTAAGTGAGACTTTTAATTTCCGTGCGAAGCCAAATTGCCTTTTGCGCCCTTTTGTTGGGGGCCGGTTTTTCAGCTTGGGCCGTTCAGCCTTGGGAAGGATCGGATAATTTTAATTCCGCCACTCTAAACACCAATCTGTGGAAGTTTTATGATGGGGCGCTCCGTCTGCCTCTTTCCGGCCGGTTTCGGCAAACCAACGGATTCGTAACCTTTAGCAGCACCAACTCTTCTGGGGAGGCCTGGGGCCTTATCTTTTGGAGGCAACCTTTGCCCGTAAACCGCAGCTGGCGGGTTCGGGTTCGTTCGGCCTTTTCCTCGACGGCCTCCTTGACGGGTAGCGGTCGAGTCGAGGGGATGGTCGGGGTGTTGCCCAATCTGAACGATCCGCGCTCAAAATTCGTGATGAACCTGCAAGCCGAGACCGGCGGTCTTTTTTCCGTGCCGAACTGGGGCGTCAACAGTCGTTCCGCCGGCGCCACGGATGGCGAGCTCCGCGTCTCTCACGGCTTGGGGGATGTCTTTTTGTTTCTTGATTACGATTCCGGGCAAAAAACCATCACCGGCTCGTATGCCGATGCGGCCAATCCGGCGGTGATCTTTCCGGCCAAGACGCTCAGTACCGCCAACTGGAACGGCCTGCAAAATTTCTATCTTTTGATGGGCGGCTATTCCTATGACGCCTCGATTGCCTCCGAGGCCCTGCAAATGGATGACTTTTCCCTCACGATCACTTCGCCCGTGTTGTACGAGGACATGGTTCCCGTCCTGAATCCCTACAACCCCGGCAACCCGGACAATTCCGGGGCCGGAAGGGTTGATTATAATTTTGCCATCAGCCGGACGGAGGTGACCGTCCGCCAATACTGCCGGTTTCTCAACTCGGTGGCCAAACGCAGCAACTCCATCACCCAGACCCTGTACAGCAATACCTTCGGCCAATTCTCCGAGGAACAGTTTATCGAAAGAACCGGCCTGGGAACAGCCCCCAGCAACTACGCCTATGCCCCGGTGGCCGGGAAGGATTATCTTCCCGTACAGGTTCCCTGGTTTGACGTTGCCCGGTACTGCAACTGGCTCCACTACGGTGCGGTGGCGAGCGCAAGCCTTGAGGACGGCGCCTATCCGTTGCTGGGCATAACCGAAGGCTGGGCCGATGTTGCCCGGCGCAGCCGGAGCCGTTTTTACGTTCCCTCGGCCGACGAGTGGTACAAGGCCGGTTTCTACGATCCGACCAAGAACGACGGCGCAGGGGGTTACTGGCGACAGCCGTATCGGACAGACGATGACACGGTCGACACGAACCGCGCCAATTTTTACACGGGAATCGGTTTTCGGCCGGTGGGGAGCTATGCAGACTCCCCCAGCTATTACGGGACTTTTGACCAACTGGGCAATGCCTGGGAATGGATTTCCGACCGATACCTCTACGGCATGCAGGGCTTGATGGGGGGGAATTACAGCACGGAAAGCAGCGGGGATAGTTATCGTCCGGGCGATGGCCTGTTCGGCTCCTTTTTTTCGGAGGTTCCGACTCACCGTGCCGCCTTTCGGGTGGCTACCCGGTTGCCAACGCAGGGGACAAACCGTTGCCCCGGGGCCCGCGGCCGTGCCTTTTCCTTCCGCGTCAACCCCGGGCCGGAGTTTGCCGATGCCACCTTCCTGACCTACAGCGCCACGAACCTGCCGGCGGGACTCTCCATCAACCCCTCCTCGGGGGTGATCAGCGGCACGCCCACTGCCAGCGGGGTCTTTAGCAACTCCTGGGTCAAGATCGCCATGAGCGGTGGAGACGCGGGTTACTCCGTGACCGTACCCTTGGTCTTCGACCTCCAGGCCTCGGCGCCGCCCGGACTGCCCCTCCAGGCAGGCCAGTTGGCCTTGGCCAACCGCAATCTCCCGGAGGCGGTGAAGGAATTCAACCTGGCGGTGACCAGCCAACCTTCCAATCCCACAAACCGTGTGTATCGCAGCCTGAGCTGTTTGGCGCTTCTCCAGCAAAATGCGGCCGGCAACGCCATCCTGGATAAATTTTATATCCTCCCCAGCCCCACGCCTTGGGATGCCTTGGGTGAGGTGGATTCCCGTCAGTATCGGATCGCCCCTCAGGCCTACCGAACCAACACCTTCGTGGTCACCAACTGGGACGGCAGCCGCACCACGAACCGGTACGTTTATTACGAGCCCAAAAACCGTGGTGTTTCTTCCACAGAGATCATCAACCTGCTCCGCAACACCCATCTCCCGGTGGAGCTGGCGGCCGAGGCGGATTTGGCCCTGATCACCGACACCAATTTCATGGTGACGATTCCCCGCGACCTGCTGGGCAGCACCGCCGTGACGCTGGATTACGGGGACATCCAGATGCTACGGGCCTTGCTGGCCGCCAAGCGGGCATTGGCCTACTTCGTCAGCATCCACAACTGGGCCATGACCATCAACGACTGGCAGACCATCGTGAACAAGAATGGAAGGGATGAGCGGGTCACGGTCGAGAACGTGCTCTCCACCCTGCCGAATCTTTTGCGCTTGAGCCGGGCCACGGACGGTCCCAGCTGCCGGCTGGAGCTCAAACGGGCGGCCGATCGTTACTTTGCCGCCTCGGACTTTATTCGTACCCAGCGTCCGCCCGGGGCGATCCGTCTTTTTAACCTGGACCCCGTCGATGCTGCCGCCGAGTCCCTGTTCCGGGACCGGATCGCCTCGGAGTGGAGGCCGGCACTGGATGCGGCAACGATGATCCATGTCGGGGATACCAACAACCCCGTCAACGCCCTGCTGGTCAACGGCGATGCCTTCTTCCGGGCCTCCGGCCTGGATCTGCGCTCCAAACTTCCCGTGGTGGTCACCAACCGCGTCCGGCAGGGGACTCTTCCGGATGCGACTTTGGGCGGGATGTTTCCGACTCTGACGCGTGGACAGATGGAAAACGCCTTGTGGGATTGGACCCCGAAATCGACCGGTTGGTATTACGATCCCGATTTCGGCTGGCAGAGCTATCTCACCGGGCAGTCGGTCGGCCCTTATGTGTTTGGCCTGCTCCGTTCCGTTCCCTCGATCCTCACCAACGCCTTGGTGGCGCAGTGTGGTGTTGAGTCATCCAATCTCCGGATCGGTGTGTCCAATGCCGTGCCGCAAATGGCCTTTGTGGCCAGCAATCTGCCTGCTTGGGCCACCCTGGATCCGTTGACGGGTTTCATCTCCGGTACCCCAGCCTTGGAGGATGTCACCACCAACCGGTCCGTTTTCATCCAACTACAGGCCCCTCCGGTGGGAAATGGGACGAATCTTTATGTCACGAATCGGACTCTTTCCCTCCGGGTCTTGCCACCTGCGCCAGTTTTTACCTCCACCAACACTTTGGTTTGGACGCAGGGAATCGCTGGCCGGCGATTCACCAACACGACACAACCCGGAAATCTGCCCGGCTACCCGGTCGCTTTCGCCGGTTCCAATCCGCCTCTTGGTATCACCGTCTCGAACAACGGGGTGTTGTTTGGGACGCCTTCGCAGGCTGGCGATTACCGTTGTTTGTTGGTGGCTTCCAATGCAGGGGGAGTTGCCCAGCAAACCCTCAATTGGACCATCCTTCCCTCCTCAGGCTTTTGGACCAACTTCGGTGGTGAGGACATTTACTATCATGGACGGTTGGGAGACACCCTTCGATATCAGGTTTCCTTCGGTCCGGGATTCGGCAACTACGTCTGCTCCAATCTGCCGGCGGGCCTTTCCATGTCGGCCACCGGTTTGATCACGGGTCAACCGCTGGACGAAAGCATCGTAAGCCTCCTGACTGGGAGCACGATTACCGTGGTGGCCCGGCGTGGGAACCAAGTGGTCACCAATGAGCTTCCTTTCCAGATTGCCAACTCTCTGCCGGTGTTGACCAGCCCGACGAATGTGACGGCCACGTTAAACCAACCTTTCCGGCACCAGATCGTCGCCGGCGGCTTTGGACGGGAATGGGCCGGGTATGACTCCTTTGACGGGAACGCCGCCACCAACTGGCGGGCCGGGACATCGTTGGGTGCCTCGCTGGTGCGCACCAACGGAAACCTGATCCTGACCTTTGCGGGCACCGGCACCAACGCCACCAACCGCTTTGCCTACTTGGAATGGACCCGGAATCTTCCGGACTCCTTCCGGCAATGGATCGCCTACGGGACGCCCATCCTGCCGACCAATCTGGTCACCGACACCAATCGTTACGCCGAGCCCCAGATCCAGGCCGTCCGAAATGACGGCACCTTGAATTTCTTGGCCGGCTCCTTTACGGGGCTGGAAAACGCGACCGGCTATTCCGGCGGATCCTACTCCAGCTTTGACAATTTCCGCACCCTGCCCGCGGTGGCCTACGGTTTTGAATCCTGGGATGGCAACAAGTCCCGCATGTCCCTCGCCAACGGGGCCATGGAGTTCCGGAGTACCAACGGATCCTCCCGGGGGGTCGCGGTGGCGGATGCCCGTTTTGCCACCCTGCCGGTGGATCAACCCTGGTCCGTCTCGGCCGAGCTGGAGCTCACCAACATCACTTGGACCAATTCCAGTGCGATCGGGTTGGCCTTGGTCAAGGATCGGTTGGGGCAGGGGTGGTTTGAGATGACCGATACCAACGGGTTCCCTTTTGCCACCTTTTCTCTCCGTAATTCCACCACGAATGTCAACGGACCGCGTTCTCTCGTGCTAGCCGGAACCACCAACACCACCACCAACCGTTCCGTGCTCCGCCTGGATCTGGCCTACGATCCCGTTGCCGGGACCCTCACCAGCTCCTTTTCCTCCGGGACCAACCGGGTTCCGCTGGCAACTTCCACCAACGCCTTGACTGATCTCCTTGCGAATGATGTGACCCCGTTGAATGGCGACCGCTTACGCCTAGCCCTCTACGGAAGTACCACCCGGACCAACGGCAATCCCTCGGGCACCATGCGGGTTCGCAGCCTTTGGGTTCAGCAGGAATCCGCTTTGATCCAGGATCCGACCCCGGGCCCCGTCTTTCTCCGTTCCCTGGGCAGCGAACTGATCACGGTTGCGGCACCCACCGAGCTCCAGTCCGGCCGGCAGGAGGAGGGTGGCACGAATGCCTCCTCCTATTTCAGCGATCAGGGCCAGTCCTATTCATGGAATCTGCCCCGGACGAACGCTCTGCGGATCCGGCTGGGCGGGGACACTCTCCTGAGTGGCACCAACGGCCGCGGGGCCACCGCGATTGGCTGGCAGGATTTTGGGGTGGTGCCACTGAACGAAGTCTCCTTCTCCGCCATGAACCTCCCCGACGGTTTGTTTTTGGACACGGAGGTGGTCCCCGGCCTGATTTACGGCACGCCCACCACCCCCGGGACCAACAATGTCACCGTGATCATGACGACCAGCGGCGGTTCCCGCACCAATACGATCCGCATCGTGGTCCGATAGTTTTCTCTGCTGCCTCCCGAATCCACCTAGAAAAAAGTAACGACGTCGGCTAAAATTGGGAATTAAGGTCTGGCCCATGATTCCATGAAACAACCTCTCCCGGTGATCGTGGGTGCGGTGTTTTTGGGCCTCGGTGTCTGGGTGTTCCAGACCCGCGAGCCCGGCGGCAGGGCGGTCACGGGAGCACCAGGTTCGGGTACTCCGTTCGCACCCCGGCTAGACCCGGCCCCCTTGGACCGGTTTGACGATTGGTTGAAAACGTTCCGGCAAAGTTCTCCCGAAGATCCCGGGTATCCGGCTCTGGTCCGGCGGGGGGCCGATCTGGCCGCCGTCAGGAAAAAGGAAATGTTGGTTTGGATGCGGAATGATCCGGAGGGGGCCCTGCGCCGGATGATTCCCCGGACGATTTATCCTTCGTTACCCGCCGAGGTTCGTGCCCAAGTGGAGCAGCCACTCGACCGGGTGGCGCCTTACTCCGTTGCGGTGGCCTGCCGGGGCATGCCGCGGACGGAGCGGGTGCTCACGATCGGGGATCAGGATGTACCCGTGCACACCTATGGCCATCGCCTGGGGATTGGCTCCAAAAATCATCTGTCCGTCCATGGCTTTGTGCTCGAGGGGGAGGTGGCCATGGACGCTTCTCCGGTTCGCGTGGCGGATCCGGGCGAAACCGGCGTGCCCTTTCCGCCTTCCGGCCAAACCGTCTGGATTGATCTGGGCGGCCGTTTCCAGTCGGTTGCCCATCCGGCGGAAGCGCGCGGGATGGCAAAACAACTGCAGGCCCTGGAAAGCCTGCCCAACCCGGAAATCCCCGGTCCGTTCGCCGCCTTGGGAGGAGGTTCGGCCGGCCCCATCCCGGAACCGGATCCCGCCATGGCCACGAACTGGACCCACGGCACCAAAAAGGTGCTGATGGCCCGGGTGATTTTTTCCGATGATGATCCCGGGGACAACGTGGAGGAGGTGGCCAGCCTGCGAAAAAAACAGGCGGTCACCGAGGAGTTCCTGGCCCGCACCTCCTACGGCCGGCTGAATCTCCAAACCACCATCCTCACCAATGTTCTCCGCCTCACCAACCCCTCGTCCACCTACACGAACAATTTCTGGCGACTGATCCGGGACAGTTCCCGGGCGGTGCAGGCCCACACCAACACCAATGACTTCACCTTTTTCACCGTGGTCACCCCCGATCATTTCTCCTACGGCGGGATGGCGGGATTAACGCGGGGCTATTCCCACCTGGTCGAGGGAAGCACCGATTCCAGCACCGCTTCCCACGAATACGGCCACAACCTTGGCCTGACCCATGCCAACTACTGGCGTTCGGACTCGACGAACCCGGCCGGCCAGGATTCCCTTCGGGGAACCAACAGTCTCGCGCGGGATGTGCGCGACGGGGAAATCGTGGAGTACGGGCACTTCTTCTCGGTCATGTCCGCCCAGGATTCCTCCTTCATGAGCCTTCCCTACCAGCCCTCCTTCGCCGCGGCGGAGAAGCGACACCTCGCTTGGCTCAAGGAAGGGGAGTGGACCAACATCACCCGGACCCCGGACGGAACCCTGCGTCTTTATCAGGTGGAAACGGGCGCCACCAACCGGCTCCGTGGCATCCGGATTGAGACGCCGTCCACCGAGCCCAGCAACATCATCACGGCCACCACCCGCTCCAACTGGAGCCAAATCGGGCGGCGGTATTGGCTGAACTATCGTCCCACCTACACGGCGGGCAGTGCGGTCGGATATCTGCCCTACGGGGTGCAGATCGATATGCTCGGACCCGAGTACGGCGCCAGCCTGCCCCATCTCAAATACCGGCTTTACGGGTATAACTACACGCTTTCCGAGGGCGTGACGCTGCTGGACATGACCCCGCAAAGCCGGCCGGATGCCGCGACGTATTTTGACTATGAAAACCGGGATGCCACCCCCGGCTATGCGAGTTTGGATAATCGGGACAAGGTCGACTCCTCCCTCACGATTGGAAGGACTTACAGCGATCCGGCCGGCATCCATATCACCCCGTTACGGGGCGTCTGGGATGCCGATTTGGGCGAAAACTATCTGGAAATCCGGATTCAACTCGGGAAATTTTCCACCAACCGGGCTCCCACCAATGTTTCCTTTTGGGGCTTCTTGGCGGGAACCCAGCCTACCGCCGAGGCCGGCCAGACCAGATCGCTGGCCGTGGTCGCCGAGGATCCGGATGACGACGAGTTGGCCTACTTTTGGGAAACCGGCACGGCGGAGAGCCCGGTGGCGTCCCTGAATTCACCCGTGTTCGACCACGTCTGGCAGGAACCGGGTACCTACACCGTCCGTTGCACGGTCTCGGACATGCGTGGCCGGACCACCACCATCTCCACGAATGTGGTGGTGGCCCCGGCGGACACCCCGCCCACCCACGGGGAAATCAGCAGCCGCTTGGGCAGCCCGGAGGATGAGAGCGTCAAGTCCATGATCCGGCTTTCCGACGGATCCTTTGTGATGGCTGGTTCCTCCGGCGGCTCCATCGATCTCACCGGGGGGGCCAAAGGAGCCAAGGGAATCCTGCTGGCCGGGTATTCGCCCGGGGGCACTTTGCTGTGGAGCCGGACGATCGGGGAGGGGGGCAATCAAAGGCTGGAGGCGGCCACCGCTTTGCCCGATGGCGGTCTGG
>Ga0214917_10008221_pt1 | contig 10305 bp, 6 predicted proteins | sample LL_1208_BB_MetaG_FD_177983 | JGI IMG/M metagenome (GOLD analysis project Ga0214917, IMG submission 177983) | Freshwater microbial communities from Lake Lanier, Atlanta, Georgia, United States - LL_1208_BB | ecosystem: Environmental > Aquatic > Freshwater > Lake | place: USA: Georgia | collected...
CCCACCGCCGAAGCCGCCGAGCCACCGAGACCGGACCCCAAAGGGATGCCCTTCTCGATTTGCAACTCGAAACCGAAGTCGGGTTTGGCGGCGACGTTGAGTGCGAGCAACGCTCGACCGGCCGTATTGCGCTCGGGATCGGTGGGTAGATCGGTCGCGACACCAGTCGTCGATGCGATACGAACACCGGACTGCACGGTGCGCGTCACGGTGATTCGATCCCCGAGTGCGTCGACGGCAAAACCCAGTATGTCGAAGCCGATGGCGACGTTGGCGACCGACGCCGGCGCAAAGGCGACCGCCCGCTCTAGCGTCATATCTTTGCTCCGAGATAGGCCGACAAACGCAGTAGATCGGCGAAGATCCCGCCGGCGGTCACGCCCGGCCCGGCGCCCGGCCCTTGCACGATCAACGGGTTGTTATCGTACCGACTGGTGGCAAATCGCACGACGTTATCGGTGAGTGCGATGTTGGCGAACGCGTGCTTCGCGTCGAGTTCTGCAACCCCAACGGTCGCCTGGCCGTCGGCGGAGATGCGACCGACGTACCGCAAAACTTTGCCGCGCGCCCGCGCGGCTTCGAATCGCGCTCGCATCGCGGCATCGTGCTGCGGCAAACCGGCCAAAAACTCGTCGCTGCTGCCACCCTCGAGACCGCTAGGCACCAAACTCTCGACCGCGACGTCGCTCATCTCGAGCGTCAAACCCATCTCGCGACCAAGGATGATGAGTTTGCGTGCGACGTCCAAACCGGATAAGTCGTCGCGCGGATCGGGCTCGGTGTAACCGCGTTGTTTCGCATCACGCACGATGTCGCTGAACTCGCGACTGCCGTCGTATACGTTGAACAAATAAGCGAGCGTGCCGGAAAAGATTCCCTCGATGCTGGTGATCTCGTCGCCGGTGTCACGCAAATCACGCAAAGTTTGCACCACCGGCAAACCCGCACCGACGGTCGCTTCGTACAGATAGTGAGCCCCGCCCTCGCGGCGTGCGAGTTGCATGCTGCGATAAAACGCCATCGCGGCGCTGTTGGCTTTTTTGTTAGGTGTTACGACGTGGATCCCCGCTCCGAGCCAAGCGGGGTAGTTTTTGGCGACGTCGCCGCTCGCGGTGCAATCGATGATGACGTGATGCGGTAGATAGTCGGCACCGACGTGCTCGACGAAGCGCGCAAGATCGGCCGACTCGCCTTCGCTCGCGAGTGCCGCTTGCCAGCCGTCGAGCGCGACACCCTTTTCGGCGAGCAGCATCCGCTTCGAGGTCATGATGCCGCGGACACGCAAATCGAGTTTGAAATCGCGTTGCAAACGCGCGCTTTGCGAGGCGATTTGTTCGAGCAACACGCGGCCGACCGTGCCAGGTCCGATGATGCCGACCGACAACGTCGTCGCCGACAGATAAAAGCTCGCATGCACGGCGCGCAGCGCGCGGGTTGCGGCCTTCGCCGGCACGACGACCGAGATGTTGCGCTCGGACGCGCCTTGCGCGATCGCGCGCACGTTAACCGCCGCGGCACCCAAGGCCTCGAATACTTTGGCTGCGACGCCCGGGATACCGGCCATGCCGTCACCAACCACCGCGAGGATCGCCAGTTCGGGATCGCTCTCGACCGATTGGATCTGTCCTTGACCGAGCTCGCGCGCGAACGCCTCGCGCACCACCGCGACGGCGCGCGTCGCCTGCGCGCGCGGCACCGCACAGCAAATCGAATGCTCGGAACTGCCTTGCGAAATCAGCACCACAGAGATGCCCGCCTCGCGCAGCGCACCGAACAAGCGATGCGCGGTACCGGGAACGCCGATCATGCCCGCGCCTTCGACGTTCACCAGCGCGATATCTTCGATCGTCGTGATGCCCTTAACGGTCAAAGCCGATGTCGGCCGCGCGCAGATCAACGTCGCCGGATTTTGCGGCGCGAAGGTGTTGCGGATCCAAATCGGAATTTCGCGGCCGATCGCGGGCGCCATCGTTTGCGGATGGATCACCTTAGCGCCGAAATACGCAAGTTCCATGGCCTCGTTGTAGGACAACGAGTCGATCACCTGCGCATCGGGCACGCGGCGCGGATCGGCCGACAGCACGCCGTCGACGTCGGTCCAAATGTGGATTTCTTTGGCGTCGAGCAATGCACCGAAGATAGATGCCGAGAAATCGCTGCCGTTTCGTCCCAGGTTAGTTTGACGCCCCTTCGGGTCACGCGCCACGAAACCCGTGACGATCAAGGTTTCGGCAGGCTCTGCCGCAACGGCTGCTCGCAGCAGGCGTCGCGATTCTTCCCATTGCACCAGCGGGCCGAGCGGACCACGCTCGACCACCAATACTTCGCGTGCATCGACCCAACGCACATGACCGGGCCGCGTCTGCTCGGCGGCAAAATATGCGCGAAACAATCTCGTCGACCAAAGCTCACCGAAACCGGCCGCGACGTCGACGACGGCTGGGTCAGCGTTGCCGTCCGCGCGCACTTGGACGAGTGATTGCTCGAGTGTTTGCAGATCGACTTCCAACGAAGCGACGAATTCTTTGGCAGCCGACGGCTGCAACAGTTCGCCAGCCAAGCCCGTGTGACGCGCGCGTAGTGCGGCGATCGCAGTGCGCGAGTCGGCTCCGGTCGCCGCCGCGTGCACGGCATCGATGAGTTCGTCGGTGACGCCTTTACAGGCCGACAGCACGACGGCCAACCGCCCCGGCGAACGAGCTTTCAAGATCGCCGCGACGCGACGGAAGCAGTCGGCATCGGCGACGCTGGAGCCGCCGAATTTGTGCACGACCCAGTCGGCGGCGTGTGAGACGGTCATGGGGGAAAATCCAACCAAACGCGAATCGCGAATGCTATCGGTCGGAGGCCTATCGTTGCAAGGGAAACGCTGATTTTTCAGCAATTTTCACTATACTCGGACATCGATTGCCGCACGCCGTGAGACTTCATGCGCAGCCTTCGCCGACATTTACTTCCGCTAATCTGCAGCCTAATCGCAGCCAGCCATTGCAACGCTGCCGCCACTCAATCCGCACCGACCACGTTCCGCGACTGTCCAAATTGCCCGGAAATGGTGGTGATCCCAGCGGGAAGTTTCACGATGGGCACACTAGCCGCACATCGCGTGCCGACCGAAGTGCCCGCAGAACTCGCACCGCAGCGCATCCGCATCGAGCGCGCATTCGCGCTCGGTCGCTACGAAGTCACGCGCGCCGAGTACGCCGAATTCGCAGCCGCCACCGGCCGCGCAGGCGTCGCGGTGAAATGCCGCACTTGGGTCGAGTCGGTACAAGGATTTCGTGATTTGATGATCGCGTGGGATGCGCCCAACGTGCCGCGCCAACCGACACCGCGTCACCCGGCCACGTGCATCGATTGGCACGACGCACGCGCGTATGCCGAATGGCTCAGCGCCAAAACCGGGCGCGCCTATCGCCTGCCGAGTGAAGCCGAATGGGAATACGCCGCCAAGGCGGGCACCGATACGCTACGCCATTGGGGCGACGATCCGAATTCGGGCTGTCGTTTCGCAAATCTCAACGACCGTCGCACGCAGTCGCGCTATCCGCTTGCGTGGGCGGGCGTCGACTGCGACGACGGCTTCGAGGACGTCGCGCCGGTCGGCAGCCTCGCGCCGAATTCCTTTGGGCTCTACGACATGATCGGCAACGTCTGGGAGTGGGCTGAAGATTGTTCGACCCTCACCTATCACGGCCGTCCGACCGATCAACGCGCGTGGGTGTGGGATGGCGGCTGCAAACGCCGCATTCAACGCGCGGGCGGTTGGTCGACCGGACCCGAACGCACGCGCGCAGCGTTTCACGGCGATGGCGATGCGGAAGACCGCGCCGACTTCGCGGGCTTTCGCGTCGCACTCGATTTAGAACGCACGCCCGCCGCGCCCGCCGCGGCCGCAAGCGCAACGCGAACCGATGATGCGGCACCGCCGAGCGCCGGCACCGTGCTGCGCGATTGCGATCTTTGCCCGGAACTCGTCGCGATTCCGGCCGGAAAATTTCAGCTCGGAAGTTCTGCCGACGATTACGAGCACGACGTCGAGTCGGGTGAAACGCCGGCGCTGCCGATCACCATCCGTAAAGCGTACGCGCTCGGACGCTTCGAAGTGACGCGTGCCGAATTCGCGCACTTCGTCGCGGCGACCCATTTTCGTCCTGCGCTCGCTTGCGCGCTCACCGACGATGCGCCACCGGCATCCCCCGTACGCTGCATCACGCGACCGGATGCCGAGGCGTACGTCGCCTGGCTCGCCCACGAGACGGGTCTACGCTTCCGGCTACCGAGCGAGTCCGAGTGGGAATACGCGGTACGCGCAGGCACCACCGGCGCTCGTTTTTGGAGTGCGCGCGATTCGCACGAGGGCGTGTCGATCTCGCGCGCTTGTGATTACGCGAACGTGTACGACGTCAGTGCACGCGAGGCCCGATTGCCGCAACCCTTCGCGCGTTGCACCGACCATTACCGCGAACGCGCACCGGTCGGCAGTTTTGCACCGAACGCCTTCGGGCTTTACGACATGATCGGCAACGTGCGCGAGCTGCTCGCCGATTGCCACACCAAAAGTTATAAGGGTCGTCCGCCGGACGAACGCGCGTGGCACTGGTCCGGTTGTCATACGAGCGTGGTGCGCGGCGGCTCTTGGCGCTCACGACCGATCGCGAGCCGCAGCGCCACTCGCGATGGTCTCGCCTGGGACGCGCCGCTTGATGCATGGCGCGACGTCGGTTTGCGCGTCGCGCGCGATTTTTGATCAGACGTCGAAGAGTTCGCGCAACGGCAAACTGCGCGGCGCACGACCAGTGGCCGCACGGATGGCGTTGACGAGCGCGGGTGCGATCACCGGCGTAGCCGGCTCACCGCAACCACCTGGCGTCGCCTCACTCGGCACGATGTGCACTTCGATCGACGGTGTGTCCGCAAGGCGCAAAATGGGTTGATCGTCGTAATTCGCGTCGCGCACCGCATTCGCCTCGAACGTCACACCGCCGTAGAGCGCGGCCGACAAACCGAACACGATCGCACCCTGCATCTGTTGCGTGACGATGCCCGGGTGCACCACCGTGCCGCAGTCGACCACACAAACCACGCGATGCAGGCGTAATTTTTTGCCGCGCACTTCGACCTCGGCGACCTGCGCGACGCGCGTGCCGTAACTTTCCATGCAAGCGATTCCGAGCCCGCGCCCGCGCGGCAAACGGCGACCCCAGCCCGCGATGCTCGCCGCTTTCTCGAGCACGACCCGCATGCGCGGATCGTCGCCGAGCATCGCTAAACGAAATTCGAGCGGATCGCGGCGCGCCGCACGCGCGACCTCATCCAAAAAACACTCGACTGCAAAACCGGTGTGCGAGTGACCGACCGAACGCCAAAAGCCGACCGGTACCCCGAGATCGACTTCGTGATAATCGACGTGCACGTTCGGCATCGCATAGCGCATGTCGTCGGCGCCCTGGGTCAATAAAAAATCGTGACCGCGAGCGAGTAACTCCGGGCTGCGCCGACGGGCGACCGACGGACCGGCGATCCGGTGCGCCCACGCAACCAATCGGCCATCCGCATCGACGCAGGCGGCCAGACGGTTCGCGACCGCCGGTCGATAGAAGTCGTGTTTGAGATCGTCGGCACGACTCCACATCACCTTCACCGGGCCTTCGACCCGACGCGCGAGCTCGACAGCTTCGACGACATAGTCCCATTCACCACGTCGACCGAATGCACCGCCGATGAGTTGCGTATGGACGTGTACCGACTCGAGTGGCAAGCCGGTGATTTTGGCCGCTTGGTCCTGCGCACGACTCGGTGCCTGCGTGCCCACCCAAAGATCACAGCGATCAGCGCGCACCCAAGCCGTGGTCGCTAGTGGCTCGAGCGCGGCATGGGCGAGGAACGGCGTGTCGTAATCGGCTTCGATCCAGCGACCGGCCGCGCGACCGCGCGCACGCACCGCCGCCACGTCACCGATCACGCGTGCCGGCGCACCGGGCGCATCGAGTGCCGCCTGCAATCTTCGATGCTGCGTCGCACTCGTCGCCGTACCGTTCGGACCGGTCTCCCATTCGCAAACCAGCGCTGCGCGGCCGCGCATCGCAGTCCAAAAATCGTGCGCCACGACGGCGACGCCGTAGGGCGTTTCGTGGATCGAAGTCACGCCCCGCACTCGACGCGCTGCCGCGGCGTCGCAGTGAGACAACCGTCCACCGAAATGCGGACAACGCTCGAACACCGCAACCTGCATGCCAGGCAAGCGCACGTCGATCGCGAACGTCGCCGAACCGTCGACCTTCGCTGGCGTATCGCGCCGCTGCGGCGCCCGACCGAGCAAGCGACGCTCGTGCGCCGCCTTCAAAGGTGGATCTGCATCGATCGGCAACTGCCGCGCAAGTTGCGCAAACTCGCCGTAATGGGCGCGCTCGTTCGGACGATCGAGATTGCCCAGCACGCCCTGCACCGCCGTCACGCGCTCGAGTGGTACCTGCCAAGTTTGCGCCGCCGCGCGGCGCAGCGACTCGCGGGCGGCCGCACCGAGCTTCGAGAACGGCAAGAACGTCGAACTCACGCTACTCGAATAACCGGTCGATTGATTACCGCGCGCATCGCGGAACCGCACCGCGCCGGGCGCGAGCTCGACCACGACTCGCTCGAACGGCAGTTCGAGTTCCTCGGCAATGATCATCGGCAAGGCAGTGAGCACGCCTTGGCCCATTTCCGATTTGTGCACGGCGACGTGCGCCGAGCCATCGGCGGCGATCGACAGCCACGCTGCCACCTGCCAAGCGCCCGCGGCGTCGGTCGCCACACCGGTCGCCACACCGGTCGCGTCAACGGGTGGCAGCGCGACGCCGATCAAAGGGGCCCCGGCCATCACACCGCCGGCCATCACACCACCAGCGATCGCGCCACCCGTCAGCAGAAATTCTCGCCGCCGCATGCACGCGAGCTTACCCGGCAAGTGTCCGCCTCGCGACTTCCCGTAAACTTCCGCTGTCATGTCGGACCCGTCGGAATTACTCCCCATCCTGCTCGCGTTGATCGCCGCAGGGCTCAGCGCAGGCGTTATCGCAGGCCTGCTCGGTGTCGGCGGCGGCATCGTGCTCGTGCCCGTGCTCGATCTCGCACTGCCCCATGCAGGGGTCCCGGTCGCATGGTCGATGCACGTCGCGGTCGCCACCTCGCTGGCCTCGATCGTGCCCACGGCGATTTCCTCCTCGCGTGCCCACCACGCCCGTGGCGCCGTCGACTGGTCTTTGGCCCGCGCCTGGGCGCCGGGCATGGCACTCGGTGCGCTCGTCGGCAGCCAATTGGCGGCCCGTGCGCCGGCTGCGACGTTGAGCGCGGTGTTCGGCTGCGTCGCGCTGCTCGCGGCACTCAAAATGTTGCTGCCGCTCGACGAATGGCGACTGACCGACACCACGCCCCGCGGCCTCGGCGGCAACGCCCTCGCCGCGCTGATCGCGGGCGTCTCGAGCGTGATGGGGATCGGCGGTGGCACGTTGTCGGTGCCCGCGATGACACTGACAGGCAGCACCGTGCACGCCGCCGTCGGCACGGCGGCATTCTTCGGACTTTTGATCGCCGCACCCGGCACCGTCGGCTATTTGCTCGCACCGGCACCCACCGAGTTCCCGTACGGCACGATCGGACTCGTGAGCTTACCTGCGTTGCTCTTCGTCACACCCTGCACGATGCTCACGGCACCGTTCGGCGCGAAACTCGCACACCGCCTGCCGAAGCGTCGGCTCTCGCAGGCTTTCGGAATTTTTCTCGCGCTCGTCGCCACAAGAATGCTGTGGCGCAGCATCATCCCTCACTGAGTGATCGCCCATGACTGCCACCGATATCGCCGGTCCGTACTTCGAAGATTTTCACCTCGGTCTCGAATTCGACGCACCGGCCGTCACGCTCAACGCAGGCCACGCGGCACTTCATCAAGCGACTTTCGGCGATCGCATGCGCCTGCCGCTCGATCATCACGCCAGCCGACGCACGACCGGCAATGACCGACCGCTCGCGCATCCGTTACTACCGATCAACATCGCGATCGGTCAATCGACCTGGGCCTCGCAACGCGTGAAGGCGAATTTGTTTTATCGCGGACTGACGCTGTTGCGACCGGTGCACCTCGAGGACACGCTCTACACGCGCACCAAAGTCGTCGGACTTCGCCAAAACAAACCTCAATCGGGTCGCGCAGCGACCGGCATCGTCGCGCTGGAAATGACCACGGTGAATCAAGCGGGTGACACCGTGCTGCATTTTTGGCGCTGCCCGATGATTCCCTGCCGCGACGCCGAGGCTCGAACGGGTCATGCGGACGATCTCGAACGCATCGGCGCTGCGGTCGGTGTCGAGGCGGCGCGGGCTGCGATACCCGAAACTTGGGATCTCGTCGATTGCAAGCACTGGAGCGGTCGCAAAGCGCGCGATCTGCAGGCAGGCGAGCGGTTCAGAATCGAAGCGCGCGACACCATCACGCTCGCCCCCGAGCTCGTGCGCAGTTCGCTCAATATGGCGATGGCACACACGGACGCCAAACTGTCCTATCTCGGCGAGCGACTGGTTTATGGCGGTCACACGATCTTCATGGGCTATGCGCAACTCACCCGCGCACTGCCGAATTTGTTGTCGCTGCTCGCTTGGGAGCGTTGCGATCACACGGCTCCCGTAGTCGAGAACGATCGCCTGCGAACCGAATGCACCGTCACCGACATCGTGCCGCTCCCGGCGGATCGCGGCGCGCTGCTGCGCATCGCTGCCGAGGTGCACGCGGCTCGTGGCGAGCCCGAAACCGAAAGCAAAGTTCTGGATTGGACTTTTTGGGCGTGGAGCGCTTGAGCGCCGACCTGCAAAGCAGCGAGAGCATCACGACGCGTCTCGTGCGACGCATCGTATTAGACGGCGCGCGGGAGTTGCCGCTTGCGGCAGCCGAGGCAACGCGCACCTTCGTACTCGACTCGCTAGGCGTTGCGCTCTCCGGCACTCGAGTACCCATGGTGCGCGAACTCGCGACGATCGCGGTCGAATGGGGTCGCGGCGATGCAGCACGCGTTTGGGGCACGGGCGAGCGCGTGCCCGCCGCGACCGCCGCATTTTTGAACGGCTATCAAATCCACAACCAAGAATGGGACTGCGTACACGAACCGGCCGTGGTGCATCCGATGGCCGTCGTGCTAGCGACGCTGCTCGCCTACGCCGATGCACGCGGCGGCATCGACGGCCGGCGTTTCATGCGGGCCTGTTCGACCGCGGTCGACGTCGCGGCCTCGATCGGCTGCGCGGCGCGGAACAAACTGCGATTTTTTAGACCCGCGATGTGCGGCGCGCTCGGTGCCACGGCGGGCCTCGCGCAATTGAATGGCTGCGACGAAGCGACCACCCGTAGCGCACTTGGCCTCGCTTACAGCCAACTCTCGGGCACGATGCAAGCACACCTCGAAGGCTCGCCGGTGTTGCCGATGCAGATCGCCTTCAATACACGCGCCGCACTGATCGCCATCGAACTTGCCTTGCGCGGCATCCGCGGCCCGGGTGACTTTCTCGAAGGGCCGTTCGGCTTCTTTTCTTTGATTGATCCCGACTTCGATCGCGACGCGTTCGCCGACTTCGAGTCACGACACTACATCACCGAGTTGTCGCACAAACCGTTTCCGAGTGGGCGCGCCACGCACGGCGGCGTCGACGGTGTGCTCACGCTGCGAGCCCGTCATGGTTTCACGGTCGAGGCGATCGAGGCCGTGCACGTCTACGCGCCGCCCCTCGTGCGCCAACTCGTCGATCGACCGCCGTCGCCCGATATGGCGCCGTCCTACGCGCGACTATGTTTGCCATACGTCGCGGCGACCGCACTGCTCGAGGGTGACGTCGACGTCGAAGATTTCGAGCCGACCGCAATCGCCGACGCCGCACGTCAAACGCTGGCGCGTCGCATCGTCGTGTTCCCCGATACCAATCCCGCTTTGAACGCACTCGCGCCACAACGCGTACGCGTGCAGTTGCACGACGGCACGAGTCACGAACTCGATCTACCGAGCGTGCTCGGCGCACCCGGCCGTCCACTCGGCCGCGAGCGGCATCTGCAAAAGTTCCACCGCGCCGCCACCTCGGGCCTGCGGCCGCTGTCCACCGCGCGGGTCGAACAGTTGATCGCGCTGGTGGACGAATTGCACGACTTACTCGATTTACGTCAACTCGTCGCTGCCACACTGTTCGAGGATCCATGAGCTTCCCGACCTATTTCGATTCGTTCGATTACGCGCAGATGCGGCGCGACTTTCCGCTGGGCGACGATTTTGCGAACTTCGCGCGCGG
>Ga0214917_10008222_pt1 | contig 10304 bp, 5 predicted proteins | sample LL_1208_BB_MetaG_FD_177983 | JGI IMG/M metagenome (GOLD analysis project Ga0214917, IMG submission 177983) | Freshwater microbial communities from Lake Lanier, Atlanta, Georgia, United States - LL_1208_BB | ecosystem: Environmental > Aquatic > Freshwater > Lake | place: USA: Georgia | collected...
GGTTTCGATTCAAGAGTTCCGGCTTGGTTCATACATGGAGCGACGTTGGAACCGGTAGCGGTTTGATTCTCGGACAATTCGAACGTTCTAGTAGACTCGCATTCACTGTAGGATCCGCGTTTCAGCCCGCAGATGGACCACCCTGTCCAAGTACAGTTGCTTGTATCAATAATGTCGGTATCTCTTTGAAGACTTCCTAGGCGTAGCGCAGCTCCATATTGGATTAGAATGCATAAGGGAACGAGTGATTTCATGTTATAAGTAGCTTCGGAATATCGTGAGGTAACTAACAACTTGAATTTTAAATTGCCGAATTTTCTGCTTCATGCACGTCATGAATATCTCAGAATATATTCAAACATGATTAAGACATTATTCATCGGGGTGGCATCTTTCACTGGGGTAATTGCGGAGTCACTCATGGCCATCCCGCAAATATCGCATTCACTCCTGGAAATTGAAGGAACGTCAAGCCTCGATCTTGAATCACCGCAAGTCCCGAAAACTCACTCTCATGTCATTCCGCGAAATGAGAAGAAAAAGCGCCGCAAGCCATCTGCTCATAAAATGACGTTAGTCGCGTCACAGAAAGATGAATACGGCTCCGTGGAGGAATCCGAATCTCAAATTCAATCTGATGTCCCGGTCGGAAATACATGGACTTCAACAGAATGGGGTAAATGCCAGACTAACTGCGGCCCAGGCTATCAGTACCGCATTCTGTCATGTGTAGATCCTAACGGAGGTATGATTGATGACTCGCAATGTGATGCGGATTCCAAGCCAGCAGATCGTCAACCATGTGAAGGTGATTGTTTGTCATGCGAAATCACAGGTAAGTTTTTCTCGCGAATAGGTGTTGCGGGAGTTCCCCTCTCTCCTGTGGAGATCAATACCCCGGACAATTCCATGTGTGCAGTTGTACAAACTGACAATGTTGACTCCACGTGTTGTACTGCCAATGTTGAGAGTAACATTCAAGTCATGTATGCTCAGCTCCAGTTTGGTATGAAGGCGCAAGCCTTGCATCGTGACCGATCTATTGAGAGAATTCAAGACTTGTATGCAAACATCACGAACCATCTCAACGATCGTATGTCGGAAACAGATGACGCGGTTTCCACACTTCAAGATTTGATGGACCAATCGTCAATTGACATCAAGTCCCCTGAAAATGCGCAAAAGTTACAGGGATTACGTCAGTTGTTATTGGAAGCCATGAATATGCGATCCGTTGCTCTTGACCAAGCTCTTTCGGACTTTGGTTCCGCTCAAGACTCGTTCATTCAACAATTGGATCTCATGAACTCATCTGAGGAAGACCTGAATCCCTCAGATTCGACTTACTCTGTTGCTTCATCATTATTTGCCGAATTCGATCCGTCTTCGTCTTTCTTGTCTCGGTCTCAGATTCATTTTGATACAAAGAATCCTTCACCGGCTGCCGCCGCGCATGCAAAAGCTGAGTCATCTTTCTCTCAAACCAAAGACGATTCTTCTGACACAGCGACATCTTTCAATGCCACCAGTATTCTCACAGCTCTGAAAGATCCAAACGTTCGTGTTGTATCGAAATCATGTGAGATTGCGATCTCAAATTATTTCCAGGATTTGGCATGTGGTGCATGCAATCCATCATTCCCAATCAATAACCAGCAACCACCACGAACTCCAGTTGTTTCGATTCCAGTCTCGAATTGTGATAATTTGTATTCACAATGTGCTGATTCTCTTGGAGCTGCTCATCAAAATATGTTTGCAGGTGCTCAAGCATTGGGTAACAGTCAAGCCGAATTGATGACAGTTGCGACTCAATTGGATACTGTTCTTAATGCAGTTTGGTCGGAAATGAGATTCGATTGGATACCTGGATTCGCTCCTTCATTGATGGCATCTCCAAGTCTTGCATCTATGGGATGCATGCAGAATCTCGACGTCTTCCAGCCAATGGCATTAAACACATCGGCAGATTTCTGTCATAATTATTTCTCATTTGCAAGCCCCCGTGCGTTTATCAAGCGATTATCTGTTCAATTAGATCGCGGGGTTCTAGCTGCTCACAAGTTTGCTAAATGTGATAAATGTGTTCATGAAACAGCCATGTTTTTATCGGAAATTCTTGGTTCAACAAATCGTGCTTCATTACGAATAACTCTCCCTACAAAGACAAAAGCCATGTTGCTAGCATGTGGTCGTTCATCCAATCCCATCAAGACGGCTATTACAAAGAGTCCAATTGAGCTACCAGTAGAATTTGCAAAAATGAACACCTTTGAACGAATGTCTCCTCGGGTTCTTTTCTCAAACGACATCACACCCCTCAAATCGTTGAATCAATACGCTGTTGCGAATCGTGGAGTGTTTTCAGCTCTTGGAGCGACACCAGCATATGAGTGGAAAATGCGTTCGCTGATCAATTCCACGTCCAACAAACCAACGACAACAAACGGATCCGAAAACTCTTTCCATCGACAAACTCCAGATGATATGATCCGTTTCAATGTTATGAATATGAATTGCACCAAACACAGTGATTGCTTCAACCAAGGGTCTCGCTCTGGTTTACGACCATGGTGGTTTTGCGCACACCCAAATGCATGCATTGAACAGCCCGGTGCTTGTGACGCGGATGGTGCTTTGCTGCTATCCACTGGTCCTAAATGTGTCAGTGGACCATGTACTGATGATCTCAGTGCTATTGACAAGGTATGCCCAGACAATGCAGTTTGTCCGACGGACGGTGGGGCGACCACTGATGCAAATCCAAGTCCGTACTTCGGGCTGGAGTATTTCGCTCGATTCGATTTAAAGACAAGAGGAATCGATCCTGTCGATGTGTCAGCCACCAAGGGGGTATGTGACTGCGCACTAGGGGATAATGGCGAGATCGTGGACCCATGCGAATACGCACGATGTCTCGCATACGCATCTTTGATGGAAACGCACACAACATGCAGCACCAATCTGGTCAAACAGTGCCTTGCGATAAAGGAAACCGACCAGTGCAAGAATGATGTGACCTTGGATTGCACAAATAAAGATCTTATTTTAGTATATCCACCCGAGAATCCCGGAGAATGCCCAGTGAACCAAATGGCTCTCCAAAGCGAGTCGAACGGTATCGAGACAATCAGCTTGTCCGTTTGGATGCGATTGTTTGTCGTCTCAACGACGATTGCGATGATCCTGTAGGTATTGAGGAGACACACATTGAACGTTCGAATGATTGGGATTATATACAGTATAAGTCGGATGTACAGGAAGAGACATATCGAATTCTCTGGTTTTCAGATTTGTGGACAATCGATCGCGCATCAGCATTTTGCGCGATATTTCTCCGCATGGAATACTCATTCGTTATGGAATTCATTCGATCTTCAAAATGCGCGAAAATATTTCAGGATGACTCTCGCCTGGACCGCATATATATCATATTTCATCGGAAGGGTCTACGATGACGCTATTAATCTTGTAGCTCCCTTCGCAATAATTCCAAGCCACCCGATATGCTTTCTCGGACTTGGTTATGATACGAATGGTACGGACAATGCGACGAATCGGTTTTTAGACGATTTTCAATCACGCATTTTCCTTCCATATCGGAAAGATTTCCAACCCATCGTGATACCTGACGTTCACAACGCAACCGACTTGACAACGGACGAGGGATGGGGCTGCGCTATACGGAGCACTCAAATGCTTGTCGCGCAGAGCATTTCTAGTATTCGTTTGGGAAGGGGATTTCGGCTATCATCTGCAACGCATGCACAGGCAGGTATTGTTAGTGATATTGTCTGGCGCTTTGCCGATATCCCGGACGGCGAACTTTCGATTCATCGCATAGTTCGTTTCGGGGCAGAAAGACTGGATAAGGTTCCTGGCACTTGGTTTGGCCCCTCAAGTTCTGCTGTTGCTATTGCAAACCTTTGGTCCCCATCCGATCGTATCGGTTGCATTTACATAGGAGACGATTTTACTGTGACGCGTGACATCGTGGATGCCCTAGACACTCATCCAGATGGTATAATCATGCTGATAGCGCTGAGGCTTGGCTTGGATGCAATAAATTTGTCCGAGTACAAGAATCACTTGGTACGCCTGTTTCAAAACCCTCTCTTTCAAGGTATGGTTGGTGGTGATGGTATGAGAGCATTCTACATACCAGCCGTTAGTGAGAGTTATTTGTACTATTTGGACCCTCATGTGGTGTATCCAGCCATAACACATACGGATAATATCCAGGAACGAACGGTCTGGATGCGAGCACCATTCAGAATGCGATGGGAAAGACTTGATCCGCAAATTTCACTTTCGTTCGCGATATCATCGCGATCTGAAGTCGATGATCTCTTTGCCTTCATGCGCACATCTATACTTTTTAATGTGGTGGACACAAGACCGATTGAACCGGTCTGGGTCGATGACTTATCCGACGATGACGACGGACAAAACGCCGGGAATACTAGCCGTACCACCTATGTTTAGTGTAATGCTTAAATCCTTCTCCCGATCTCGTACAGTATAATGTCGTTACGCACAGGCCATCAACCAACAGAATGGGAAATGGTGAGTAAGGAAACTATCGATTTCGGTAGAAGTTGTAAACATTGATTCTTGCGAACCATCGCCTGCACACCGACCTCCGATCCTCCCACCGATGCGTTCGAAACACTAAAGTCGATCAGAAAGCGCAGAGTTTGGCTGTTCGCGCGCAGTCAATGGTGACGGATGTTACGACTGGGGCGACAATGGACTTCAAATACGACCGGCATTCCAAGCGACTCAAGACATGGATAAACAATACGCGGCCTTTCGAACGGGAAATTGTTTGCTGAATTTGCCCGGGAATATTATCTTTTAGGGATTAGCATTTGGGTGGCGGATATGATACCGTTAATAGCTGCTTCGAGTGATTTGGATGGGTATCGGGATGTTTTCATGGGTTCTGCGACGTTTGCGAAATCGGTAGGGGAATAACATCGAGCTTGGAATGAGACAAAGAAAGTTATGAGGGGCGGATTCGCCAACGATTTCCTACATCACATGGGAGCGTGCCTAGGCAAACTTCCGATTGATCACATCAGACCAGGCGGAACGTTATGAGTCGCTAACCTGATTCCTCGCGCCTAAAACTACTATGGGATCGTTTATACTTCCAAGCCTCTTTCGTGGTAGCTACGCCGATCACGGGAACATTAGCCATTAATTGCGGACAGTGATAAACAGATCTCAGTGACCGTACGGGAGCCTAATTCTCCGAGGCAAGGTCACTCGACAACCTCTGATGCACTCACTGCTAGAAAGTATTCTATACGACAAATAAATTAATAAAAAATGTATCCCGGTTTGGCCGCATTTATAGCTAATTTAATCGGAAGGGTCTACCAAGACGCTTCAAATCTGATTGTACCTTTTGCAGTCCATGAAAGTGATCCAATATACTTTCTCGGACTGTGCTACGATACTCATGGCACTGACGATGCGACGAGTCGGTTTTTAGACGATTTTCAATCCCGCGTCTTCCTTCCATATCGGAGAGATTTTCAACCCATAGTCGTACCGGGTGTTTACGACTCTGCCTCTCTAACGACAGATAACGGTTGGGGTTGTGCAATACGCAGTGCTCAAATGCTTGTCGCCCAAAGTATTTCGAGTATCCGTTTGGGAAGGGGATTTCGGTTGTCATCTGCTACGCATTCAGAGGCAGATGTTCTCAGAGATATTGTCTGGCGCTTCGCGGACACTCCTGACGGGGAACTGTCGATTCATCGAGTTGTTCGTTACGGGGCTGAGAAACTAGGCAAAGTTCCCGGTACTTGGTTCGGTCCCTCAAGTGCTGCTGCCGCTGTTGCCACACTTTGGCCGCCCTCCGATCGGATCGGTTGCATCCACATAGCAGACGGTTTCACAGTGACACAGGAAATCTTTAATACCCTTGATGCGCATCCCGACGGGTTGATTATGTTGATATCCCTTAAGCTGGGCATGCACACAATACAATTGTCGGAATATAAGGAGGACTTACTACGTCTTTTTATGAACCCCCTCTTTCAAGGTATAGTAGGCGGGGATGATACGAGAGCATTTTACATACCAGCCGTGAGTGAGGGGTTTTTGTACTACCACGACCCTCATGTGGTCTATCCGGGAATAACCAGTGCGGATAACGTTAAGGAGCGAATGGCTTTGATGCCAGCGCCATTCAAGATGGGATGGGAGAGACTTAACCCGCAAATGTCTCTATCTTTTGTAATTTCGTCCCGAGCTGAAGCCCAATACCTGTTTGCTTTCATGCGTTCCTCGAAACTTTTCGAAGTGGTGGATACGAGACCGACTCAACCGATATGGGCCGGTGATTCATCGGACGATGACGACTGTCAAACTATCTGAACCACCCATGTTTAGCGTAAAGCTTAAATTCTCTCAATTTCCTACAGTAAAATGTTGTTACGCACAGGCCATCAACCAACGGAATGGGAAATGGTGAGTAAGGAAACTTTCGATCTCGGTAGAAGTTCGTCACGCCGATCCAAAATTAGGATCGACGCGCGGCGTCAATGTGTAAGAATTGATTCTTGCGAACCATCGCCTGCACACCGACCTCCGATCCTCCCACCCATGCATTCGAAACACTAAAGTCCATCAGAAAGCGCAGAGTTTGGCTGTTCGCGCGGAGTCAATCGTCACGGATGTTACGACTGGGGCGACAAATAATCATCATTATGACAGTAGTGATTTCGATCTACAGCGTAATCCTCAAGAATTTTTTTCGCGGAGCTCTTTCACGAAACTTCAATTTATTGAATCGTATATCAGAAAGCTCTCTTCTATAGTTTATTAATAATGTACCGTTACGATTACTCCGCTGAGGTTGCATCCCGCCGCTCAAGCGTATCCGATGACTCGACTTCTGGGACAAAAAGTAATCCGGATCTTCTCATAGCTTCAGTTCGTTCGGAGGTTATCGGGTCACAATATGATACGCACGGTCGAGCGCTAGTTGAGTCACCAGTTGATCAACTGAAGCGTGGAATCGTCTATGCGGATTTCACCGCGAGTGGTCGAGCATTGAAGAGCATCGAGAAATTCATGCTAGATAATGTGCTACCTTGGTATGGAAATACTCACTCGGTGGCATCGGGAACTGCTCGACAAACAACTCATTTCAGGGAAGAAGCCCGCTATATCATTCGCAACTATTTTAATTGCAATGAACACAATGCAGTTGTGTTTGCTGGCGCGGGAGTGACTGGAGGTATTATGAAATTTGTAGGTATAATTGAATCTGGAATTCGTGAAGGTTTCTTGTTTAAGAGGACACTGGGATTGGACGATATGCGATCATTCCTTGTTGAGGATCGTTGGGGATCTCTTATGTGCAAATTGTGTGATGTTCGTTTGAAAAACGAAACTGCATTCCGTAGTCACTGCCACACTCCAATCCATCAGGAAAAAGTTTCTGCATCTCTTCTCACTCCAACAAGTCATCATAGAACAAAGGTCCTTTTCCTCATTGATTCGATGAACCATCATTCATCGATGCTCCCGTTTCGTGAACTGGCAAAACTTTTCCCAGAAACTGTCCAAATCCAATCAATAGACGTCCAGACCGTCCCGAATTTCCTCAATACAATTGTTGATCCCATGAAGACTCTTGTTATTGGTATCTTTTGTGCCATGTCAAACATTACCGGTTATGGACCCTCTTTGGACGATATACACACGATCAATGAATCAGTTCATGCTGTTGGTGGCCTTGTTTGTTGGGATCTTGCCACATTTGTATGCCACTTCAAGTTCGACATGAACCCACCAAATCGCCAAAAGGCGTATTCGGACTTTATTTTTTTGAGTCCACATAAATTGCTGGGAGGTCCAGGTTCGTCGGGAGTCATGATTGGTCGCAAAGAATGGATGAAGAACACTGTTCCTACAGTACCAGGAGGAGGTGCGGTTTTCTTTGCCACTGAAAATTCCCATGCCTATATCCAAAACACTCAGGAACGTGAAGAGGCTGGGACACCAGATATTCTGGGGTGTATACGGGCAGGACTTGTTTTCGGATTCCATGAACGAATCGATATGACAAAATGTCATGAACGAGAAATGAAATTAGCTTCTCTCCTCTTTTCAATTGTGCGCAACAATCCACGAATTATTCTTCTTGGTAATCAAACTGTTTCTTCATTGATGTCGTTCAATATCGAGTTTGACAGCGGCAAATTTTTGCATTATAATTTCATTGTTTCAGTACTCAATGATTTGTTTGGCATTCAAGCTCGAGGAGGATGTGCATGTGCCGGTCCATATGCACAGCAACTACTCGGACTCTCAACCGCAGTTACAGATCGATTCAATGAATGTCTTCAACGATCAGGTCAGGAAGTTTTCCGTCCAGGATTTGTTCGAATCGGTGTCCATTGGTCAATGACAGAGGAAGAAGTAACGATTATTGGTAATGCGATTTTATGGATCGCGGAAAACGGATGGAAATTACTCTCAGTGTATACGGTGGATATAGAAACTGGAGAATGGAAACATCGGATTTCGAATCATGACTCTGAACGAAAATGGCTCAGTGATGCCTTGGATAGTTTTGTTGGAGATAATAGCACGAGACCTTCCTCGTCAGTATCATTTGAGGGAGAGGACAGAGTGGATGGTGCTGTAGTAGCTATGGACGATTTAATATCAGCCGCTGATCGGGCACTTGTCACTATTCACTCCAAGATTCCACTAGGAGCAGTTAGAAACGCTTCAACGGATTCACAATACGATGATCTTGTTTGGTTTGCGATGCCAATGGATTCAAAACGAGCAATTGAATTGGGGAGAGTGGACAATCCTGGATCGATTCGAGTGATTCATCCGAGAACACATGGGGATTGCGATATCGTTTCCGCTGTCCCTATGGTTGAGGATCCAGTCGTTGATGTTCCATCATCACCCCGGGCAAAACGTCAAAAGAAATTCCAGGTTCCTCGTAAATTGCGAGTCCTTGCAACATCCGCCATTCTCGACTACAATATGATTAAGGAAGGGGACAAGGTCTTGATAGGGATTTCTGGAGGTAAAGACTCTTTGTCTTTACTGCATATTCTGCTGGAATGCCAGAAGAAATGTCCGTTCAAGTTTGAGATTGCTGCTGCCACAGTAGATCCTCAAGTGCCCGAGTATCAGCCACATGCACTCGTAGACTATATGGCTAGTTTGGGTGTAAAGTACCATTATCTGTCACAACCGATAGTGGAGATTGCAAAGACGGCAATGACTGGAAAACAAAGTATTTGTGCGTTTTGTTCGCGAATGAAGCGAGGAATGTTGTACAGATGCATGCGCGAGAATGGATACAATGTTTTGGCTCTCGGACAGCATTTGGACGATTTAGTTGAATCGTTCCTCATGTCATGTTTCCGGAACGGTGCCATGCGAACCATGAAGGCCAACTATTTTGTGAAAGAGAGAGATCTACGAGTCATCAGACCACTCATATATGTTCGTGAGAAGATGACGGCGGATTTCGCATCGGAAGCTCAGTTGCCAATAATCCGTGACAATTGTCCGGCTTGCTTTGCGGCACCAAAAGAACGACACCGAATCAAGGTTCTCCTGTCTCATGAAGAGTTCCAAAATCCGCATCTATTTGCTTCCATGTTGCAAAGCATGAAACCAATTATAGGTATTTCGAACGCTTTGTCAACCAGGGAGCTTATTGAGAGCAAAATGTTCCCTTTCGGTGATATGGATGACGAGGATGACGATCGGGGTGCTGAAGAGACTCTCCTTCCTTGTTCCGACGGGGTGTGTCCGATCCCTACAATTATAGATAAATAGTAGATGTTAGTGATTTGAATTACGTGTGAATGCACAGTAGATTGGGCATGAATTTTTCGTGAGGCAGAATGTCTATGTGGATTCGACGATTCATGGATTCGATAAGCAACATGTTTCCCTTCTACGTGCCAGTCAACACACCTATCGATTTCCTCGGGATTATGTACTCCAGTCCCTCACTTCAAGACGACGAGGATGGTAATCGGCTCGTGAATGAAGCATTCCATGATGATTTTTGTACTCGTGTTTGGTTAACGTACAGACGGAATTTTCCTCCTCTTATTGACAGATCGGACTGTGAGACAGGGATCACTTCCGATTCCGGCTGGGGTTGTTCAGTGCGAGTAACTCAAATGCTTCTCGTACAGTCACTTCTTTCATTACATTTCTCGAGGAGCTGGCGCCTAACATCAGCGACAGATGGCGAATATGAGTTATACATGAGGTTGGTATCGTTTTTCACTGATACA
>Ga0214917_10008223_pt1 | contig 10302 bp, 5 predicted proteins | sample LL_1208_BB_MetaG_FD_177983 | JGI IMG/M metagenome (GOLD analysis project Ga0214917, IMG submission 177983) | Freshwater microbial communities from Lake Lanier, Atlanta, Georgia, United States - LL_1208_BB | ecosystem: Environmental > Aquatic > Freshwater > Lake | place: USA: Georgia | collected...
ATCCGACATCGTCGCCGTCGCGAATCGCAGTTCGTCGGGACCACGTCCCGCAGCCAGCCGTACGAGCACCCCGCTCGGTGCGGTGATGGCCCCGCGAGTCAGTGACGCACCGGCGGCATCCACGCAACCGGCGTCAGCCAGCCTGTCCGCCGTGTCGCCCGCCATGAACAGAGACCGCTCGAACGGCCCCGAGCCGGTGAGTCCGAGCCGGGCGTGTACCACGAGCTCGACCCCCTGCATCGTGAACCGTTCGCCGAGCCGCTCCGGCCTCCGTCCGCCGACGATCACGTCACCGCCCTTGAAAGGCCTGTCGAGCGACTCCACGATCCACGGCCGCACAGTGAAGTCGGTCGCCGCGTCAAAAATGACTACGTCGACGGGGAGATGCCGACTCGCGTCGGCGAGTTGCAGCGTCCGCTGGCCAGCAGCTCGCTCCACCACCGGCAGGCCGGCGATCCGGTCGATGGTGTCGGTCTCCAGCGTCGCCTGCGACGGCTCGACAGTCAGCAGGACCGGCGTGAGGTTGGCGACGACTCCCGCCGGTAGGACGAGGGCATCAGCGCCGAGCCGCAACAGGCTCTGATCGAGTGAGCGGCGAATGGACGTCTGGAACACGAGCGACGCGAACGTCGCCGCCCCCGCGACTGCGATCCCGGCGGCGAGGAGCCCGAGCCGCGAGGGCCGACGGACGGTGTCGGCGACCGCCATCCGTGCCAGCGTGAACCGGTAACCACGGGTGATCGTCGCCATCACACGGTGCAGCTGCGACTGAACTTCAGTTGCTCGACCGTGGAGGGGACGATCACGCAGTCGTGATGGCCGCCGAAGTTCGGCATGTAGCCCACCTGCTCGAGCGTATCCTGCCGGAACACGAAGGCCCCGGCCTCCATCCGCTGGAACCCGGAGAAGATCACGATCGCATACTTCCCGTCATAGGTGGTGCAGGATGTCTGGGCGTCGACGCCGATGTTGCGGAACTTCTTGATGATCTTCCAGGTCTTCGTGTCGACGACCACCAGATCAGACTTCATCGGCTTCGGCCGTAGGATGGTGACGAAGCATTTTGTGCCGTCGATGGAATAGTTGATGTGGAACGGAGACGGATATTCCCCCTTCCATTCGGCATCCTTGATGAACGTGAACCGCTTCCACTGCCGCGGATCGGCGGCCGACGTGTCGAACACCGCGATGTTGTTCGCCCGCAGATTGTTCATCATGCAGAGGTGGTTGCCGACCGGATTGAAGCCCGTTTCGTGGATTGGGTTGCCGACGGTGGGCAGATCGACCACCCAGGTATCGGGGCTGCTCGACACCTTCTCGAGCTTCCAGTTGTCTTGCATCCCCTCGTTGGCCTGCAGAAAGCAGAGGGGCTCGAAAGTCGTGCGGTCGACGACAAACCCGCCGCCGCACATCCGCAGCCCCATCAGTGAATAGCGGCCGCGCGGGTCGTGGAGGCAGAAGTCGAGGCCGGTGAGCCCGCGCAGATCGTTGCCCGGCACCTGGCCCCGCTCGACGCGGAGCTCGGCCATCGGTGCCATCTCGAAGTTGATCTTATTGCCGGTCGTGCCCTGCAGGTCGTAGCGGCCGAGGTCGAGGCTCGGCGCAAGTCGTGTGAGGACGATCCGGCCCCCCTTCGTCCAGGTTTCACCGAGGCTGTCGGCTTTCGGCACCCAATCGGCGCGGAAGGCGTTCAACACCTTCGTCTTCTCGTCACCGCGGGCCCGCGAAAAGAATGCGGCCACGTCTTTCTGGCCATCGGCGCACGCGAAGCCGGTGCCGTCCGGGAAGGGCACGGTGTGCACACCGAGGCCGATGCCAGTCGTCTCGGCGACGTCCTCGAGCAGTTCCATCTGGCCCGTCTTGCCGTCGTAGCCCACGCGGTAGATGTGGTTGCCCTGACCCGCTGGGCCCAGCATCCCATTCTCGCGAATCCGCGTATTGAGGCCGTACATCAGGACGTTGTCGCCCCCCTGCGTCGAGTTGATGAACTCGAATCCCTTGTAGGGATCGCCGGAGTCGGCGGGGAAGGCGGCCACGTGATGGGAGATCGGGCAACTGTCTCCGTAGTTCCAGTAGGAGATCCAGGCGAGCGTTTTCTGCGCGGCGAGATCGACGGCGTGTGTGCCGCCGCCGAGCTTCTGCGGCGTCAGGAGGATGAAGCGGCCCAACTGCTCGCGAATGCCGGCGGCGCGGGCGTCCTCCGCAGGAATCCCGTCGGCCGGTGTGCTCTGAGCAGCGGCCTCCGCAGCCCGTTCGGCGGTGAGCGTACGGTAGAGGCCCAGCGTGGTGGCACCGGCCACCCCTGCCGTGCCGTACTGAAAAAGCCTGCGCCGCCCCAACTTGGCGGTGAATGCGTCGTTCATCGAATCGTCTCCTGGGAGGACTGCGGCGCAGGGTCCGCTGCCGGCTCCGGGCCACCATCAACGAATGGACAACCGGCCGTCGCAGCGCCTGGAACGTCGAGAAGCAATTCGTCGGGCAGTGGCCCGATGCCGATGCGCTCCGCCAGCTCGCGAAAGCCCTGCCGGGAGACGCCGGACCACACGGCCTCGACCACGCCATCGGGCTCGACGAGTGCGAAGCAGCCGGCCTTGCGCACCCCCCATTCCTGTGCGAGGCGGCTGTCCGGCTGGGCGATGAACGGAACCGTAAGCCCGGTTTCCGCCGCAAACACGTCGGCCTCCGCGACGATGCCTGTGATCACCGCCGTGCAAGCGGCACGCTGCAGCAGGTGCGGCGCCAGGGTCGAGATCATCCTGGCGAACCCCTTGCTGCAGTCACAGTCGGCCTTGAGAAAGATCAGCATCCCAGGCCGACCGTCCGCGAGGAGATCGCCCGCGAGCGCACGCGGCAGCCGGCGCACGACGTCGGCATTGAGGGCCGCCGCATCAGCGGCCGGTGCGGCATGGAGGCTCGGCCGCTTGGGGGCCGCATGCTCCGCGGCGGCCGGCCCCGGGACGCCGGAGGATGCGGTGCGCACTGCGAGACCGATCGACACGACCACGACCGCTGCAGCGCCTCCAGCCGCCATGAGCAGGGGGGCTTTCGTGGCTCGTCGATCCGCCATCACGAACGACCCCGGTGGCTGGGAGGCGATTGATTCGGCCCGCTGCACTGTACGCGAGGTAGACTAAGTGTCGGTCGGCCCGTCTGCAATCAAAGGCTTCGAAGGTGACTCCACCGGGGTCGAGCGCGGCGATGACGATGCGACCTATCACGATCTTCACGGCCTGCATCACGGCCGTGGCCGTCGTCGCCGCACCAGCCTGGGCGGCCGACCCGGCGTTGGCAACTTCCCCGCGGATCGTCGCGGTCGATTCGCTCGTCGTCGACGTGGTCTCCGACGACGTCAGCGACACCTACGTCTCCAAAACCCCGTTCGCGACTTCAGAACTCTCGAATCTCGTCGCCGCCGGTGCCACGGTCGTTTCGGGTGAGACGATGTGCATCGCCAATCTGGGCTACGGCCTGCGTCTGCGCACCAGAAGCGCGGGCACCGAGCACGTGCTGCTGTTCGACGTCGGCACCGAAGGGCACGCCTTCCTGCATAACTGCCGGGCGCTGGGAGTCGATCTCGCCGAGGTCGAGGCGATCGCGATCACGCACGGTCACTGGGACCACATGGGAGCCTTGCCGCAGGCGCTCCCGGTGATCGTCGCCAAGCGGGGCCCGGGCCAGGTCGCCGTGCACGTCAACCCCGACATGTTCGTCGAGCGCGGCCTCAGGCTGCCCGACGGCCAGATCCTCCCCGCCGAGAAGGTGATCTCCGCGGAGCGGATGGAGGCGGCGGGGGCGACGGTCGTGAGTTCGAGGGACGCCCGCACGGTGCTCGACGGTCATTTTTATTACAGCGGTGAGATTCCGCGCGTGACAGCGTTCGAGAAGGGACGAACGGATCATCTCGTGAGACCGGCGGGGGGCGACTGGCAGCCCGATCCACTGCTTATGGACGAGCGGATGCTGGTCGTGCACGTCAAGAATCTCGGCCTGGTCGTGTTCAGCGCCTGCTCGCACGCGGGGATCGTCAATGTCTGCACCGAGGTGCGGCGGCTCTTTCCGGGGATTCCGATTCACGCCGTCCTCGGGGGACTGCATCTCGGCGGCGTCATGGAGCGCATCATCCCCGAGACGGTCGCCGGACTGCGGCCCTTCGACGTGAGGTTCCTGATTGCCGGCCACTGCACCGGTTGGCGGGCGGTCCATGCGCTGGCCACCGCCTACGGCGACCGCGTCAGCCAGTCGGCGATCGGAACGTCGTACCGCTTCGAAGCCCAAGCCGCCACGACCTCGACCGCCAGCCCCCGCTGACGCAGGCGGCCCCACGGTCTTCAGCCGCCGGCCATGAAGACGTCGCGCTTGGGGAAGGCGTCGAAGGTCGCGGCGGGCCGGCCGAAGTTCACGGCCAGCACGTCGGCCGGCTGGCCCGCGATCCACTGCGAAAGATCGACCGTTTCATATGCCCCCGCGTTGAACACGATCAGGATCCGGGCGGGCGACGTGCCGATGTTCTCGAGCGAGTGGCCGTAGCCCTGCGGGATGTAGCCCACGTCGCCGGTGTCGAGCGTCGCCTCTCGATAACGGCCGCGCGAGCCAAAGAGCGTCGCCCGGATGGTACCTACGAGCATGTACTGCCATTCATCGGCGTTCGGATGCCAGTGGAGCTCGCGCAGGGCACCTGGTGCGAGTTCCAGAATCGCGCCGGTCATCGTGGATGAGATCGGAAAATCCTTGGCTTCGACCCGCCACTCGCGGCCGCCCGCAAACGTCTCGAACGGTTTCTGGGAGAGCAGTGAATGCCTGTGGGAGAGCGGCGGCGGCTTCACGCCGGCGAGCGGCGCGGCTGGTTGCTCGGGCGGCACCGGGCCCTTCGCGAAATAGACCTCCTTCTTCGGGAAGTCGCGGAACGTCGCCTCGGGAACGCCGAGGTTCTTGGCCAGCACGGCCGGCGGCACCTGGCTGAGCCAGTCAGAGATGCTGAATGTGCCGAATTCGGAGAAGTAGCCGTTGTCGAACACGAGGATGAAGTGGCACGGCTCCGTGCCGAGGCACTGGAGCATGTGGCCATGGCCGCGCGGGAAATACCAGATATCGCCCGGCCCGAAGTCGTCGATCCCGGTGCGGCCCTGCGGATCGACGACGGTGGTCCGCACTCGGCCGCTCACGACAAAGGCCCACTCGGCGGCCGTCGCGTGCCAGTGCATCTCCCGCATCACGCCCGGTTCGAGTCGCATCGACACGCCGGCGATCCCTTTTGAGATTGGCAGTTGTTCGACCGTCGCCTCCTTGCCGAAGCTTCCGTCGAGCGTACGGCCCTCCGAGTTTTCGAGGGCGAATGTGAACTCGGGGAGCGACTTCTCGGAGAGCAAGCCGTCGGGCACGTTGTTCATGAACGACGTATCGCCGGCGCCGGCCCGCTCCGATGCGGCGCAGAGCCCGGCGGCGCCCGCCAGGGCCGTCAGGCCCGCGAGAAAATCGCGCCGGTCGCTCCCGGATGATGGATTCGTCTGCTCGGGTGTGCCCATGGGCATCGGCCTTTCTGGGCTGGAGTGTACGTTCCCATCCTGTTGTCCGGTGCCAGTTGCAGCCACCGTCGACGAATCGCCTACGATCCGAATGTCGTTTCCCGGCGACGGTTGGGGAGAGAGCTGCCTGGCTGCGATCTCGCAGTGATCGCGACGGCTGAGGATAGCCCGGTCAATGGCACTTCGGCAGCGAGTTCCCGGTTGACGGACGGCTCGTGAGCTGAGGGCGCGGTTTTCTGGCGTCAAACGTCGTTCCAGGCCCGCATGGCTTTCTCCTCCGGAGCGGCCATTTTGTGGCGTTTGCGCAGAGCCTCTCCGAGTCCGGCCGCCTGGGGGCTTCGTCGTGTTGGGCACTGGAGGGGAAACTCCTCGCCCACCCGGGCCATTCTCCGCAGCCGATGATTCGGCGCAAACACCCCATGGTAGCGGTGCCGGTGCTTGCGCGGCGGTGGTACGAGGTCAGCCAAACGATCGAGGAACTCAAGCGGCGAGAGTTCGACGCCGCCGCCCGTGCCGGGCCGGGTGGACTTCCGCGTGCGCGTCGAGCAGACCCCCGTGTCTGAACCAGCGGATCACGCGGCGGGCTCGACGACATCAACGCCGTGCACGCCCGTGCGAATCAGGTGCCGGCCGGCTGATGCGTGCTCGCCGGGAAGTAGCCGATGTAGTCGTCGTAGAGTATCCCGTAAGGGCTCGCCTTCAGCGCATCGGCGACCTGATCGGGGATGAAGCTGAAATACGCCGGCATGTCGGCCCCATACGACTGGCCGTTGGGCTTCGTGAGCAGATAAATCAGGTCAAAGTTCACGCCCCAGAGCGCCGGCGTGAGCGCCACACCGACCGGATTCCTGACGCCGTTGAGGGTGTAGTCGGTGAAGCAGGCTCCTTCATGGGCTGCCTGGCACTCGAGAGACGCGGCAGCCAATTTCTTGAACGAGTCCGACGAGACCATCATCCTCCACGACCGGTAGGCACCGATCTCCAGCATCCGCTTCTGGATGTATCCCGTGAGGTAAGAGTTGAACACCAGGCATTCGGCCTGTTGTGTCCCAGAAGACGCGCAGTCCGACTGGATCATCAGACGGCCCGTGCTGTCATAGTAGGTGGTCAGCCCGTAGCTGCCGAGGATGACATTCGTCCGCGTGCCGTGGACGTCCCTGACGATCGGATTCACGGTCGTGTTCGTGAGATTGTTCAGGCAGTCCCAGATCAGCTGCTGCTGGGCGGTGCGGCGTCCCGGGACGCCCAGGAATTCCTGGGTCTGCTGCGGCGTCAGCACAAGGCTCCTGTCGAGGCCGAGCGCGGCGGCGGTGACGTCCGCCCTCGCCTGGCCGATCGGCTGGTTGAGTTGGCTGGGGTTCTGGGCCAGCGTGGGAGCCACTTGCGCATAGCCGGTGCGCCTGGCGCTGCAGGCCGGGTCCCACCCTTCGATGGGCCGCGGTGCCGCCACGCCCACGAAGATCACGAGCGAGTTTCCGCCGCCTCCCTTGGCCTTGTCTCCGACCAGGACCTCGCCGGTGGCGTCCCAGGTGAAGTCCGGCTTCCAGTTGTTGATGGCCCAGAGGTTTCCCCCTTGGTCGATGCGGACCTGCGTCAACCTCTGCAGCGGGAGATAACTCGCCGGCATTCCCTTCCCGTAGAGCGGATCTCCATTGGCGATCAGCACCTCGTCACCGCCCGTCGGCACCGTGTATCCGACTGCGGACGAGATCGGCTGTCCCTCGACGTAGCCCTGGGGCCGCTTGGCGGCATTCGCGCCTGCCAGCACGGAGATCGCCGGCTTGGTGTAGACCTCACCGAGCCCCTCGGGGCCGAAGTTGGCGACCCAGATGCTGTCGTTGCCGTCCACCTCCACGCCCCACGGGCCGGAGATGCCGCCGCCCGAGTACCGCTTGATGTCGACGAGCGGATCCTTCGTGTCGCTCCAATCGAACGGCACCTTGTAGATGCTGTCCGTCGGCCCGCTCGTGATCCAGCAGTTGCCCTGAGAATCGATCACCATGCCCTTGGGAGCGTGCAGGTAGTTGTCGTTGAGGGCGTTATTCGTGACGCCCGCGGTGGGAACCGTGGCCACCGGCGTGAACAGCGGATCGACGGTGTAGCTGCCCGGGACGCCATTCAGCTTGACCCTCACGAAACCTCCGGGCGCGTCGATGTCCGAGAGGTCGCCACTGAAGCTGATCCACGCCGAGTCGTCGGCGGCCAGTCGCACGTCGAACGGACTCTGGAAATGGTTCAGGGTCGGGTCGATGGACTGCCAGACGGTGTCCGGCACCTTGTACGACACCGCCTGCATCGAATCGCCCTTCGGAAACACCACGATCGAGTTGTTTTCGATGCTCGCGATATAGACGTTGCCCTGTGAGTCGACCTGGATCCCCTGGGCCCGCTTCACGGCGGGAAACTCGCCGGTCGTCGGATTGAACCCGAACAGCCCTTGCGGGCCGGACAGCGGCACGCCGGTCGGGCTGAACACCGACACCGAACCGGTGCCGCTGTCGTACGGACCCAGGCCTGGCTTGTTGCCGGGCGCCCTTCCCCAGCCGTAGTTCGTGGACCAGATGTTTCCGTTCGTGGGGTCGATCGTGATGCCAAAGCCTCCCCCGAGGGTGCCGCCGCCGAAGAGCGGCGATTTGGGCCCGCTGGCCGCAGGAGCGCCGCTGGGCTGGAGTACCGTGATGAACTTCGAGGAATTGGGCGTGTTCGCGATGGTGTTGTTGGTCACCCAGGCAGTGCCGCTGTCGTCGAACACGAGCTGGCCGGGCCCGCCGATCATGTCTTGCCGGCTGCCCGAATTGTTGACGACGACCGTCAGCGTGAAGGCGTCGGGCGACTGGAAGAGCCCGTTGGAGTACGTCGCCGAATAGCGGGTCATGCCGTAGATGTCGGCCACGTTCTGGCCGGGGTTCTTGGCGATGTTCGCAAAGGCCTCGAAGACACTGCCCGGAGCCGTACCGTTCACGGTCGCAGCGGCGAAGAACTGCGACCGGAGGGCGGCCCGTTGCAGCCCCTGGCTCCGCACCATCGCCGCCGTGAGGTTGCCCAGCGACCGCAGCGTCCGCAGAGAATTCGTCTCGTACTTGTTCGGCGACGACAGCAGCACCGACGACGCCGCGCCGGTACGGCTCGACACGAGGTTGTTGTACATGCCGGCCCCGATGCCGAGACCAAAGCCATCGCCGCCGATCTGCCCGTCGGTCCGGGAGAACTGGGCCAGCGCGAACCCCGTCGCGACCGTGGTGAGTTCGTTCACCGTGATGCCGGTCTTCGGGAGTTTCGTGCCGAGAACGCTCGTCAGGGACACGCCGCCTCCAAGGTCGGCCGTCACGTAGAACAGGCTCGTCGTCGCGGCCTTCGGCACGCTGATCCGGAACGTGCCGTTGGCACGGGTCATGGCGGTGCCCAGCAACGCCGGCGCGACCGAACCACACCCACAATCTGCGGCCTCGTAGAGTGAAACCTGCGCATGCGCCAGCCGCCTTCCCGCGACGCCACTTCCCGAGAGGACGGTGCCGCTGAGCGTATTACCGGCCATCATCTGCCGGGGCTCGAGGCGGTCGAACAGCAGGGAGTCCCGGCGATTGGCCCTGCGTCGGCCAGCGCAGGGCGCGGACGTGCGGCCCGTGAATCCAAACATCATGGCAACTCCTTCGCGGCAATCGGGCATGCGGGCACAGCCGACGGTGGAAGGAGTCTTTTCGGCGGTTGCACGTGCGAATGCCGAACGCGCATACCGCTTCAGGCCCACTCTTGAATCGGATGCGACTGTTTAACCTCGAGTGCCATGCTCGTCCAGTTTTTTTCTTCAGTCCCAGACCTGATTTCTTGCTCGAGCCTGTCTACTCGGTCACGCCGCGTCCGGTAAACCGCTTCTTTCATCGATACAACGCCTGCTCGCCGACACCGCATTGCGGAGTGTTCTTGCCCCCCTTTTTGGTGCGGGCGAAGGCGACGACGCGAACACCCCGGATGGATCGAGCATGATGCTGGGAGAGAAGGGGACAGGGCCCGAGAATCCCCGCGACGACCGGCCCGGCACGCACCAGTCGGCGAGGGTAGACTCCTCGCTCACGGCCGAGAATCCAAGGAGCCAATGATGCGTATCGTCCGCCCGCTATCGTGCTACCCGCTTGTCGCCCTAGCCTTGTGGGTGAGCGTGGCGCCGGCCGCACGGGCCGAGCCGCAGGGTGGCGACACGGCTCCCACGACCAGTCCTTCGCCGACGGCCCCGGAGCGAGCCGCGGCACCGAACGACGCGGCCGCCCCGGCCAATCAGCCGCTCAAGGAGGCGGTGAAGGAGACCATCAAGAGCGTGCTCGACGGCGAGGCCGCAGGTGCTGTCGGACAAAAGGTCCAGGAGGCCGTGGTCGACACGCTCCAAAAAACCTCCACGGCGGCGATGAAGGACGTGACACTCGTCCTCCGCATCTCCAAGGAGTTCATCCGCCAGCATGAGCCGCCGCCGGTCGAGCAGGTGGCGGCGGTCGATCGCTGCCTGTTCGGTGCCCATGTGACCGGAACCGCCACCACCACCGGAAAGCCCGCCGTGTCGATGGACGGCGACCATACGAAGCCGGTCTTCACGCTCCACTTCGCCGGTACCACCGTCACGCGCACCGTCGCCACGAAACGCCCGGTCAAGGCCATGACCACCGGCCGGGCAGTGTTTGACGTGCACCGGGAGATCCGCTTCGACGGCACGGAGTTCAGCGACGGCCCCGAGACGATCGAGTGTTCCTACGATTCGACGCTTGACGGTGTTTCCGTGCCGCCGGGGTTG
>Ga0214917_10008224_pt1 | contig 10301 bp, 10 predicted proteins | sample LL_1208_BB_MetaG_FD_177983 | JGI IMG/M metagenome (GOLD analysis project Ga0214917, IMG submission 177983) | Freshwater microbial communities from Lake Lanier, Atlanta, Georgia, United States - LL_1208_BB | ecosystem: Environmental > Aquatic > Freshwater > Lake | place: USA: Georgia | collected...
TTGGTCCGTTGCCAGTGCGAATCGTGTTGAAAATTCCGTTGTGGTTATCCCATCCGCCAAGATCGATTTCAACACAGGTCACGCCCTGCTCAACCAATTTGCGGGCCAAGAGGCAACCCATACCAAAACCGTTGGTGCGCCCGCCGTATGCGTCAATGACGCTTGTAGGCTCTTTGGAAATATCAAAAACATTCCGCAAGGGGGAGATGGTGAGATCAAAAGCCTTTTTGTAAATCGACGCGTGCGCTTGGGCAGAACTACCGGCAGTCTCACGATCCTCAGCCTTCACCAAGTGGGGGAAATTACCTTGGGCAAATTGATCTTCAACAGTGTAGAACAGCCTTTGACGACGACGGAGACGTTCGTCCTGCTCCATCTGAGAAGAACCTAAGCTGGCGGGGGGCTTGATGTTAGCAGGAGGTTGTCCTGCATTCTGAACACTGAATGGAGCATACATCATGCCCAAAAACCCTGGACCGATGCGCTGAGCGGTGCCACCAACACCAATAAAACCGGGAAGAGGAAGTTCCTTTGGAGTCAAAAGTGAGGAGGCTACTGCTCCAATGGCAGGATAGGCAACAACTGGGCTTGGTTGACGCCCGGTATTCATCAAAGTAGTGCCACGCTCGTGGCTGCCTTCATTAGTCACAAGAGAACGAACAATTGCCAAGTTCTTGAAGTTCTTTGCGACTGTGGGCAATACTTCAGAAATTTGAACACCACTGGCATTTGTTGGGATAGTTTTAAACTCACCTCCAGTAGGCGCACCAGGCTTAAGGTCCCAAAGGTCCATGTGGCTTGGTCCGCCACCCATCCAAAAAACAATTAGGCTTTTGCTTTCCTTTTTCAATTTATCTTCAGCGGCCTTTAATCCTTGAAGAAAATTAAGACTGGGAGCAGCAATGGCGGATGCTCCGGCCACATGCTGGAGGAAATGGCGACGACTCGTGGTCATGATTGAATCTCCTTGATAATGTCAGGATGGTTCTAAAATCCTGACTCTAATCCATTTCCATCAAAAATAAAACATTGCAACAAGGAAGGCACTCTAAACCTTCTCTCACTTGCATCCTCAATAATTTTGACGATGACCGCCGAATGCAAGTTCCATTTGAGTTGCAATTCTTTTTTCATTTTTATCTTTTTCAATAATTCACCAATTAATATTGATTGCAAGCAGCCCTGTCTGAAATTCTAATTGACCAGAAATCAATCAAATTGAACTTTGGCTCCTTAGGTCTTACTCCTCGCAAAGCTTGAGGTAAATGTTAAAAACTTAGGCATAGACTTGCTATTCAACCAATGATTTTTTTTTCGAACAACTTCTCATTTGTTAATGATCGCCCGGAAAAACACTTTCCAAAAATATCGAGTGGGATCCTGGAAATTTAATCTTCTTTTCCAATGTTACAATATCTATCAAATTGATTGCAAAATCAAGGAATCTTGCCACAGGTGATACAAAATCAATAACTGATTTAAAATATGAGGCGATGCGTTGGGTTTGGGATAAAGTACCTTAAAGAACAGGCTGTTCAATTCAAATTATAGAAATCACCCATTTATGTGAAAATTCTAATATCGTCGCTAGTACAGAGCCTTATCTTCGAGATCCAGTCAAACTAATTTTCTTTAGGAATGTAACTTCACCCACTGGAATGGTTTTCCTAGCGCGAGAACCGTGTCAATTGGTAGTTATTAGAGGAATTGCGACAATTGTTGATGAAGCCCATACCGTGGGTACTTTGGAGCTTTCTTTGCGTGACATTCAGGCGAACTGTTATGGAAGCAATCTTAATAAATGGTTAGGCGCTCCAACTGGTTCGACGTTTCTTACATGCAAGGCCGAAACACTTATTTGTTTAGAACCCCTCATTGTGAGCCGGGGATTTCCCAAATCTTCTTATTTTCATCAAAATGCTGACAATGGTTTTGGATCAACGCAAAACATTAGAAAATTAGAGTTTGTAGGCACAATGGATCCTTGCCCTTGGTTAGTGACCCCCAATGCCATTGAATTCCAAGAAAAATTAGGTTTTAAAAATAAAAATCAACGCCAGCGGAATTTGGTTCAACACACCCGAAATCGCCTGGTTCTTATAAATTGGCTTATTTCCGCCACCCCTAAATCAGCAGAAACAAGTTGCTCCATGATTGCTTTCCAAGTGAAGTTACCTATCCGATTGGATTTGATGAGGAAATTTCTATGGGAAAAACACCATCTAGAAATTGGACTTAACCAGCACTCCCGATTGGGACTGCTCCTTAGAGTCTCGTGTCATTTTTTCATAGAAGAAAATGAAATCGAACATTTGGCAAAAGCACTCCTTAACTTGGAACAGTGGATATCCAAATGCTCAAACTAAAAAGTCAGGACAGAGAATTAATTCTAAAAATCTGGCAAGCTGGAGTAAAAGCTGTCCATCCGGACTCTCTCATTCCGCCTGTATGGGACATTATTGGAAATCTAGGTACCAATACGCCAATTCAAGTGCTGGGTGGAGGAAAAGCAGGCGCAGCTATGGCAAATGCCTTGATAAATTCTGCACCAACTTGGGCTCATCTTCAAGGAATTATCAATGTCCCTGATGATCAAGTCTCTTTGTTGAATGTTGACACGGGTTTGGCTCTTCATGGTTCCAGGCCACCTGGGGGGAACCTTCCAACAAATGACGGGGTGATTGGCTCGAAACGCCAATTGAAATTAGCCGCGTCCGCCCCGTCCGGCACATTTGGAATTTGTCTACTGTCTGGTGGAGCATCCGCTTTGATGCCACTTCCGGTAGATAATATCGAATTATCAGAAAAATTAGAAACAACCCGATTGTTGCAAAGGGCAGGGGCCGACATCAAGATTCTTAATGCCACAAGAAAACATCTTTCCGCAATAAAAGGCGGAAGGCTTGCACAAGCTTGGCTAAATTCACCATCCGGCAAAACAAAAGGAAATCTATGGACTTTTGCCATATCGGATGTTGTTAATGATGACCCATCAGTTATCGCTTCCGGGCCAACGGTGGCAGATCCTACAACCTTTCAATCAACTTGGGAACAACTAAAAATACTTGGGTTGGCGCAACTTCTGCCAGACAGTGTCGTAAAAAGATTTCGTCAAGGAGTCGAAGGAAACATTCAAGAGACACCCAAATATTTACCAGACCAATTCCGTTTTCATCTGATTGGAAATAACAGGAAAGCGATTGAAGCTGCCTCAGTAAAAGCTATCGAATCAAATTGCAGAGTTTGCATTTTCGAAAAGGCTCTGGATGGACCAATTGAAGATGTGGCAGAACGAATTTCAGTTGAAATACTTCATAGCAAACCAACTTTAGACAAGCCATTGGTATTGTTGTGGGGTGGGGAACCAACTGTTGTAGTACCGCCCGGGTCCGGCTTAGGAGGAAGAAATCAAGAGCTTGCTCTCCGAGTGGGTAATCGTCTGCCAATCGATTGGATAACGCGGACTACAGTGCTTTGCGCAGGAACAGATGGCGAAGATGGACCCACAGATGCTGCTGGTGGGATTTTTGATTCTGCAGCTTTGGATCTCATTCATGAAACTGGTTTTAATATCAAAGAGGCAATTGAAACTCATTCGAGCTATGAAGCCCATAAACATTTGGGAACACTTGTTCAAACTGGCTGGACCGGAACGAATGTTTCAGATTTGGTGGTAGCAATTATTCGAGCATAAATTGAATGGAAATATTTTCAGGTTATTTCGAGTCCGGGCAAAGGAATATTGGTCGGAATACTATCTAATTCGTGACAAATGATTTTTGCAAGGACACCAAAAGCTTGCCCCGCCTTTGTATCAGGGTGTTTTGCAACGATGGGAAAACCTTCGTCTCCACAAATTGCCACATTTGAATCAATAGGAATTTCTGCCAAGAATGGAACCGAACAATCATTAGCAAGCTGTTTACCGCCACCTGACCGAAACGGCTCATATCGCTTGCCATCATCCGCAATAAAATAGCTCATATTTTCGATAATACCAAGAACTGGAACTCTTACTTCACGAAACATTTCAAGGCCTTTTCTAGCATCAATTAAGCTGACCTCCTGAGGAGTGGTAACAACGACTGAGGCTGTCAATGGGACGGTTTGGGTCAATGTCAACTGAGCATCCCCAGTGCCTGGTGGCAAATCGATCACGAGATAGTCAAGTTGCCCCCAATCGAGCTGCGTAAGGAATTGAGTTAACGCGCGGTGAATCATCGGACCGCGCCAAACAATTGCTTTGCTGGGGGGAACCAAGAAACCCATTGACATAACCTTCAGACCATGGCGCTCGATGGGAAGGGGTGTGGTTCCCTGGTCAACTTGGCCATGGATACCAAGCATCAAAGGAATGCTGGGCCCGTAAATATCGGCATCAAGCAAACCAACTTTGTTCCCAAGCATTTGCAATGCGACAGCAAGATTTACCGAAACAGTTGATTTGCCTACGCCACCCTTGCCACTGGCAACCGCCAAAATATTGCGAATTCCAGGTAATTCAATTTTGGGAAGCTGCTGAGGACTAGACATTAAAAAATCTCATCGAGCAATATTGAAGTATTGGAACGACGCAACAATCAAATGCTAGAGTTCCCGAAGGTATTCAAGGCTAAAAATTCCTGAATCGTGTCCGTCACTCCAAGTAATCTTATAGCCATACCGGCCAACAGGATCCATTTTTATCAACCGAAGCGGTTCCATTTCCGTAGGCTTCAATACACGAAAAGGATCAGATGGTTTCTCGTTTTCTTCCCGACAGGAAGCACATGGACACCCGTTGCGAAGCTTGGAAATTGATATCCGAGAAATAAATCCATCAGCCCATTCGATATTAAGCACTTCGTTTCGGGACAAATGAATTCTCTTGGGTACTGCCGTCATCTAAATCCTACCTAGTGTGAAATTCCATTTGAATCACTATGGATTATTAATTTTACACAAAATTCGGTCCACAAGCTTAAGATCAGGTCCCTTACCTTTGTTCATAAGTTCAACGATTTCCTTCCATAAAAGTTTGTTCAACGGGCAGTCAAATTCTCCGGCAATTTCAATCAATTTGCCAATGTACTGGTCGAATTCAGTTTTCCCCGAAACGAAGTCCTTTGACATGCTGCAATAAGTACCTCGAAGCGAAAGTTCAAAGCATTTTGACAAGACATTACGAAGAAATTTATTAGAAAGAATTGAAACAACTATATCTGAATCAAATGGCCCGATTTTCCCAAGTGGAAACTTGCGAATCTTAAATATTTCTATATTTTCCCTAAGAAGGGCTAAAAATAAATCTCTTATTTTTGCGTTTGATAAAAGTTCTCCATTATCCACCCCCAAAGATGATGCCAACGGACTAATCGCACAATTGTAAACAAATTTCATATTTCTATACGGAATAATATCACGATGAGCCTTGGTCTTGATGCCGATTCGAAACAAGGGAACCTTTAGATTGGAATGCCAATAATTCGTATCTGTCCAACCATGAACATGATTTTCCGCACCTATGTGCAAATCCCCAGGTCGAGTCAATTGAACTCCGCCGGTTTTAACTATTGGCTCGCTGATAAAAGATGCAATTCCAGTAATTCGTTCAGGTGTTTCTTGCCAAACGGCATCTATCCCATTTTGAATAACCAAAAGAGGAAAACCAGCACTCAGATAAGAAATAACGGATTGATTGTCATAAGTTTTTACGCAAACGATAGTCGGCCCTTTAAGTTGCCCTAAATCGTTATCTAGTTGCCCGACCCAAGGCCATTGTGTTCCCCAGCCAGCCAATCGAATCCCATTGTTTTGAATCAAATATCGCTTTGCTGAATTTCGCTCAAATAACCTTATCGACCTTCCAGTTGACAATAATGCCCAAGAAACCACGCATCCGATACCACCTGCACCGATCACATTAATAACTGAATTAGCAGAATTCACGAAAATCTTCTCCACTCACGAATGAGTGAATGCTTGATATAACAAAGTAACCATTTTCTTGGAGTGGCTGCCATGCCCCCCCCACTGCTGATTGATCCATCAACAATCTCAACCATGAGTTTGGTTGCTGACAAAGAAAGTGTACGAAAGGCAAACCCTCAACGTTTTGAAATGGAACAGTTAGATGGGATTTTATTGCTTGATCCAAATCAACAACTTATTGTGGGATTTAAAGATGTGAAGGAAGATGAATTCTGGGTTCGGGGTCACATGCCCGGATATCCGTTGCTTCCTGGCGTTTTGATGTGTGAATCAGCGGCTCAATTATCTTCTTATTATTGTGCCGCTACCAACCAAACAAACGGCGATTTCGTCGGGTTTGGCGGAATGGAGGAAGTCAGGTTTAGGCAACCAGTTCGAGTTGGACAAAGATTAAATTTGGTTGGAAAAGCACTAAAACTGACTAGAAGACAGGTGGTGTTCAGTGTTCAAGGGTTTGTTGAATCAACTTTGGTCTTCCATGGAAATATCATCGGTATAGCTTTAATGAAAACTGAGACTGCTCAATAATTACTGGCAAAGGCAGGGGCTTGATTTAAATTGAGAAAAAACCAACAACTTACAAGTGAACAATCCGATCGTTGGCTAGTCCCCTCTCCCAACCCTAATTCTTATTTCAATTTCCAAACTTTATTTGGAAATAATCAACCTGTTGAAATGGAAATTGGTTTTGGAAAAGGCGCTTTCATTGTAGAATCAGCAGAACAGAATCCAACAATCAATTATTTTGGTTTGGAACACGAAAAAAAATACGCATTCCATACAGCATCTCGACTGCATCGCAGAAAATTAGCGAATTGCAAAATTTTGGCAGCAGACGGATCAAAAATATTAAATTTGAATATTATGCCCGGAAGTCTAAATGCGCTACATCTGTATTTTCCAGATCCATGGTGGAAAACGCGGCACCACAAAAGAAGAATCATGTCATCATTATTCCTAAATTGTGTCGCAAGATCATTAGGTCGGGGAAAACAATTTCACATGGCAACAGATGTGCCAGAATATTTCCATAACACATTAAAGTTGCTTGAAAATAACTCAGGGCTCACACTTTTAAAAGTTTGGCATTCAATTCAAATGCCAACGGGAAATTCAATAGTTACCAATTTTGAACGAAAAGCTTATACCCGAGGACGAACGGTCAATCGTTTACTTGCCATCTCAAGCATTCATACCAATTAAAACCGTCAAGCTTTCTGCCAATTACGCCGAAAAAAAGAGTGATTCGGCAACGGAAAAAATTTATGGAAAGTCTGCGTTTATTATTTGGTGCCATTTCCGACCCATCCAAGTATTACCCCGCCTTGGGCCATGAAACAATTTCGTCTAAAATTATTGCTGGTCTTCATGAGGGAGAATCACTTCAAGTAGTCCTTGGTAATTTCGGTTCTGGCAAAACAACCCTTGCCATGCGTTGGCTTGCTGAGATCGGAAAGAAATTCAATACAGTTTTTTTGCCTTCGAAAAGATATGCAAACTCAGCGTCATTACTCCGTGACATAAATGATGAACTGGGTTTACCTCCTACAGAAAACATAACGAATATAAGGAGGCAGATTGAAGACTGCTTGCTATCCTCATACCAAAACAACAAATATACATTATTAATGGTAGATGGAGCGCATTCTCTTTCCGAAAGCTCATTAAAGGATCTTATCTCTTTCACTTATTTAACCGGGACTAAAGGGCCGGCACTATCACTTATTCTTCTGGGACATGAAATCCTTTTTGATAAAATTACTTGCAATAAACATTCTATACCTATAAAATTTCCTTTTTTTGTTGAAAAGATCCCAGGTTTAGAAATAGAAGAATTGATGGACTTTGCAAGGCACCAAATCAGATTAGCCGGTTTGGATCCCGATTATGTTATTGACACTGAAACGCTTCATTATGCCGGCACATTAAGTAAAGGCAATATTGGATTAATGACTATTCTTATTCGCCTATCGTGGCGTTTCGCAAGAATAAACGAAATGAACTGCATCGACATTGAATTGATTGAATCAGCATATAATTCAGTTTGCCCCATAAATTCCAATTTAAATAATAAATTCAATGAAAACGAATCAGAGTGCACGCCACAAGCAATATCTTCATAGCAAGCAAAGAGGGCAGCCTTGGCTGCAAAATAAATGGCTAGAATTTGGGAGCGTCTTCAAGATCCACCTGGAGATTCTTTGGTAAGTTCCTCAGCGCCTTCAATAATATCATCTACATCAAATATCTGTTTTGAAAATAGTTTTCATCTTCCTTTTATAGAAGTTGGTAATGGGAAACCAATTGTTGCTTCAAATGAGATTCTTAATTATTTAAATATAAGGAATAATTCCAAAGATCATTTCAGCAGAACAGGCAAAATAAATGATTTTCACGGATGGAATTGGCCCACAGGATTATTGGAATGGACAGAAAATGAGATTGCTAAAATTATTCTTGATGTAATTTGCAGAAAGTTATCAAACAATTCATTGGTTGGTTTTGTGGCATCCGACTCGATTGAACCTTCAACTTTAGCAAAGATGCAAATGGCTACCACATATCTGGCGGCTCAAGAAGGATTAAAATCTTTACTATTATCTGCGGACTTTCCTTTACCTATTGGAATGCCGAAGTATTTAGGAATCTGGGAATATCTCGTTGGAAAAGCATCCCTTCATGACATCATTAACTTTTCTATTGATGGAAAAGCAGCACTGATTACTGAAGGGAGCCAACCAGATTCAATTCATTTCTGCTTCCAGGAAAACACTTATTTAGGACTACTCAAAAGCATTAGACGGCGCTTCAACTTGGTTCTTAGCGGATTCGACCAATGCATCACCAATACATTTGCCACAACATTTTTTGCTGAATCTGATGGCATTTTTATTGTTGCGAATGAAGGTGAAGACTCCTTTGTTGACCGATGGCAAAAATCCTTACTTCATCAAGGTATGACTTATCTAGGTTGGATCAGATTCAAATCACAATTCACTTCACACGCACAATCTCGTCCATCGCAATCCCCATTCGATTGGCGACAGGCTGGATGATTTCGATAAATCTTGGAGCGTCTCCAGGGTACCCTGCTGTTGGAATCAGTTCTGGTATTTTTTTTAACCACCATTTGTTAAACATCTGCATTAATTCCTCGCGCAAATGTTTTGCAAGCATTGAGGCCAACGCTACGGTTGGACATGCTGATTCAGCTCTTGGTATGAATCGAAATCTTGATTCCACGCTGGTTCCTAAAACGCGATAGTCGCTTTCAATTGCATTTTCTCGTTCCGGGATAACCCATGCACCTTTACCAAGTGCGTCACTAATCATTATCCCATACCGATTTCGGCCACCTTGCTTATCAGTGATTACACTTACAGACTCTCCTGATTTCAAGGTCTCTAAAAATGAGCAAACCAAAAGAGTCCAAGTATGAGCAGTAACAACAGACTTAGATCCATTTTCACGACACATTTGATTGAATTTCTTAACACCTTTGACCGCCAACCTTGCTTTAAAATTTGGAAATATTAAACCAGAATCAGATGAACTAAAATCGACTTTTTTTAATAGAACTGGCTCGTCAGAAATCCACCAAAATTCTTGAAAAAGTTCTCCCCTATCGATGCAATCAATTTTCGTAAGAAACTCATTAATCATTATATTATCATAAATTTCATTATTAAACAATGTTCGCCATGGTTTTCCCAGCAGTGATAAACCGTTGGCCATGCTGTTGATTTTTTTAGAATCACCAACAATCAAACGGTATTCTTTGGAATTGATGCGGCCTTCGCCCTTTGAAATCCATGGGGACAATAAATCCCAGCACTTATCACCATCGTTAAGTTTCTGTGGAAACCCGACAGCGGTAAGGGCCATCACAAACGGACCGAGACTGGGTCCGTATCCCGCTTCGTCAATTCCTACATACCAGTGCATCTTTCCAAAACCTTTCTGGGCTTTGGCTCCTCAACCCGTAAGATTAAAATTTAAATGGAGTATTCAACAATGCTGGCAGCTAATATTTTTTTGGGAATTATCAACAAATCGAACCCAGCCAAAATAGTTCATGAGGATGATCATTGTATCGCGTTTCACGACATAAGCCCACAAGCGCCTGTGCACTTACTTATTATTCCTCGAAAAGAAATTCGAACACACCAAGACCTCGGCCCTGAAGATTCCATTTTGATTGGCCATATGAACCTAATTGCCGTGCGTTTGGCCCAAAACATGGGACTCAAAGATGGTTATAGGTTAGTAATCAATTGTGATTCACTTGGTGGACAAACGGTTCCTCATCTCCACATGCATTTGTTGGGCGG
>Ga0214917_10008225_pt1 | contig 10301 bp, 5 predicted proteins | sample LL_1208_BB_MetaG_FD_177983 | JGI IMG/M metagenome (GOLD analysis project Ga0214917, IMG submission 177983) | Freshwater microbial communities from Lake Lanier, Atlanta, Georgia, United States - LL_1208_BB | ecosystem: Environmental > Aquatic > Freshwater > Lake | place: USA: Georgia | collected...
AAATCATCCAAGCGAATCAATACTTGCTCCGATTCGCAAATATGTTCAACAATAGTGAGTGAAAGTGCTTCTTGCCAAAACGTTACCATGCTCCAAATTCTATGGCTATAAATCTCCGATTGAAGGAACCTCCTTTTCCCAGTTTTTCCGTCCATTACGGACACAGTTCTGGCCATGACAAGAATTTGACGCGCAACAAGAGCGTCAGTGTCAATGGACTCGTCCAGAAGGATCCATACTGATCGACCGAGGTTTGAAAAAGATAAATCGTTCGAGATAGTTTTTGAATCCACGATGAGCGATTGCAATACCGCCATCCGAGATGAATGGGACGACAAACAACTTCGAAGTGTTTCTAGGAGATTTGGGTCGACATTCTCCGTAGTTGAGAGGAGGTGGTTTTTGATGGAGAGGAAAATTTCTGGAACCTGTGAGGTTGAAGGAAATGTGAGGAATGAATGTTTTAGAGGAACAGGGACTTGTAGGGGTTCAACACAACAGTCCGACGACGTCTTCGGAGGGGTCGGAACAACCTCGAATGTGTCTGGAGCAGCAGCCAATAGTCCGTTTAAATCATATTGAATGCCTCTGTTGAGTGAAACCTCAAACAGAATCAATTTGTTAACACATTCTGTGTAGAGCTCCTCTGATGATTTGACAAAATCTTCATACATATTGAGAATTGTCGTGATTGAAGGTTTGTAACTCTTTTCGATGAATTCTTCCAGAGCACGATTTCCTCTGGCTCTTGCATCTACCGCATCCTTATACTTGACATACACCTTACTGAATTGGATATACAACTCGGGGCATGGGACCGAACGCGCATCATCTTTTTCAGAAACACGGAGAAACCCATTCAACAATTTCACACATTTATCCAAGGCTTCGACATCTGTCCTAACTGTTTGTCGTAGTTTTTGGAGGGTTACAAGAAGACCTCTCGTGTCCCGACCAAGCGTCTCCAAAATCGACTTGTGACGGGAAATGAAATTGTCGATTGGGGAAACAATCTCCGCCTTCGCGCTCTCCACGAACTGCCGCGCACTTTGTCCACGTGAATCATAAAATATGGCAATGTTGCCCTTAATACCCGATTGCGAAGCGGAATCGAAGTCTTGGTGGAGCCGGGTCTCTTGATCTATTCTCATGGTGCTCAACATTCGAATCGAGTTAAGGCACTTCGTTCTTTCGTAGGCTATACCAGACGCAAATAGCGGATCCCATAGAAACTGAACTCGGAACGCTAAATCGGGAAGATTTTCGTCCCGGGAGCAGCATTCGGATTTTGTGTCACCACAAAAATGCATCCGTGAATTTTTTTTTCGGGACACAAGAATGTCGACGGAAGGTTACTATCACACAGGGTTTGGTTACTCACTTAATTATCGATTGGACGGTTCTGGATCCGAGAAAATTCTTCTTGTCATCGGTTTCTCCTCTTGTGGTCAATATTGGGGGCCTTTAGTTGACGCGATTCACAGCAAATATCCTGGAAGATACACAACATGCATTTACGATCAACGCGGGGTAGGAAAGAGCACGACTGCATTAACGGAAAAGTTTTCGTCCAGAACTATTGCGCGGGACATTCTCGGAATTCTTTTGCATCTTGGATGGATCGGTCGTTACATCCCACTTCATCTGATCGGTTGGTCCATGGGTGGATTTGGATCCGTGGAATTTGTAAATATTCTCCTTTCAGAAATTGGAGGGACCCTCAATTTAGCTAGTCTGACACTGTGTAACACTGGGCATAAATTTGCATTCCCTGCTGCTCGCTCACTGATCCCCGGTTTTCGTGCCCTTGGAAAAGGTATTCTATCTCTAATATTTGGGATTCCAACGAGATGGATAATTTCCGACATATTGAAGGTTCATTATTCCTCGTCTTTTTTGTCCAATCCCGAAACGTATGCTCGACTCGCGAAAGATTATGAAAATCGAGCACCTTTTAATGCCCCAATGGATGCAACTTTTTTTGCTCTGTTACAACATTTGTACGCAGTCCTTACTCATTACGTCCCAAAGGACAGACTCATAGCCATCCGAGAATCAGGATTACCGATACACGCTGTTGTATCGAGTGAAGATGTTCTTATTCATCCAACTGCATCCATAACGTTGGCTCGAAATTTGAAATGTGAGTTTAGCTACCTCCCGGGCGGCCACATGAGTCACGTCGAACATACTGATGTTGTTCTAGAAAAGCTAGTGGGTATCTGGGATACGGGACTTTCGCGTAAGTTTCCACATTTCAAGCGGGCAGCATCGCCGGCCTCTATCCCCCGGATTTTTAGTATGGGAAATCCGGTGCTCAGTCCCAGCGGCGAGACAAATATCCCTGGAATAGTGTCCGGTGACTGGCCGACAGGGGATCAAGCCAGAGTGGTCGAGAAACTCAAGAAGCTTGTGGAAAGCGGAATCGATCGATGGGGTTTACGATCCGCAGTTCGGCGTCTTAAACAGCCTGGAAGGTTGGTTATAGGACCCGCACTACTACTACCAATTGTTTTGATTCAATTAAAGAAGATTTTACTTGATACGAATCTCTCCAAGAAGGCCAAATCGGTCGAGCTCGCACTCCTTGTGTACATTTTCGCCCTTATTCTGATTGTCCAGGAAGTTACGAGAGAAGATGGCTAATCAACTGTCATAGATAGAATTGCGCAATTTTATATGCACAGAAGATATTTGTACAGTATCAGCGAATTCATTTAGGTGTAGCTGACCACGCGTGAAGTTTCTTTGAAAAAAATTAAGCTGATTTGGCGCAGCAGGTAGCGCGTAGGTCTCATAATCCTAAGGTCGTGAGTTCGATCCTCACAGTCGGCAGCTTTTTTTGCACATATGCTCTCCCTAGTCGTCCGATTCGCTTCTGAGTTCTTTGGGAGAGTTTAATAGCTCCTTGGGCGGATCAGTTTTCAGTTTTCGACACAACACAGACCCAAATTTCTCACCTGAGAAAAATTTCTTCGCGTCTCATTGTCTCAAGGAATTCCAAGATAATATCGACAGGGTTGTGAAAATGAGAATACTCGCATCTGTCTTTGTCATCACATGTTCACTTCTTGCGGGGTGTGCTAATAAGGAAAGTAATCCCAAAACTACCCCGAATACGCTAGCGCCGAATCAATCAACTAATTCCGAAGCCGCGAATACACTCGATCTTAATAATAAAGCCGGTAAACCGGCGAGACCGCAAATACCCAAACCAGATGATGAATCAAAGTCCACAATGGAAATAATAGCGTTTGGTGATTGGGGTACCAATAATCAGAGGATGAAACAAGCTATGGCGACTTTTAATACCAAGTTCCCCAGCCCGGACGCTGTGTTTCTTCTAGGTGACAATTTTTATAGTGATCAGGAGGCGTCAACATTTGATTTGTTCACCAAACACGTCGCTCCTGCAGGTACAAATCGAGCCCATTATGTTATTCTCGGCAATCACGATTACCTTCATGGACTTCAAAAACAGCTCACGTATAATAAACAGGACCCGCGTTGGATTTTACCATCCAAGTATTATTTCAAGCGGTTCAAGCGTAACGGGTTTGACGTCTGCGTTTGGTTCCTTGATACAGAGGGGATACTGAAGGGAGATACACAGCAAATTCCTTGGTTAGATTCATCAATGAATGCTGAGGCATCCACCTGTAGATGGAAGCTCGTTAATGGTCATCATCCATTGATGCACGCAAGTCCGATCCGTGGTCAATGTCCTCATCCTTTGTCTCCTATTAAACCTATTCTTGCCAAGAATAATGTCCATCTCTTCCTAGCAGGGCATCATCACAATAGTCAGCTGATGCAACATAAACCTTCGGGAGTGTATCACGCGATCGCGGGAGCTATAGTTGATCTTCGAAGCGAACCAGATCCAACAAAGTATGTTGTGAAGGGTCGCGAGTATTTGTGGGGATCCGGACGAACTTCGGCAGTCATGCGCCTGCTCATTGACTCAAGGTCAATTAAGGTTGAGTTCCACTCAGGAAAAGATCCAAAAGAGTCAGTTTTGTATCCGTATATAATCTCGTAATTGCACAAACACATGCTTAAGGTTATATCTTTTGTTGGTAATGTACTCATCGCTAGTTTGTCCGATAATCCGCGATATATACGTGCTACACGATTATCATTCCGAAAAACGGGTTTCTACGCTCTGAATCGAGGAACTCGGATAATATGTTACTGTTGACAGGGAGTGTCAAAAAATTCATGCTGCGAGTGTATTCATGAGCGTTATTTATTATCATCAAAATACGCGCGTTCGCTTCGTCTAAAGCGAAGTTCGTCGCGTCTCAACTCGGCGTTATACTCGTGGGTATCATCGGTTCTAGGTATACTCTTAATTAATGAGATTTCCGTGGGGATATGTTGGATTCATCCTCGGAGCCCGAACCCCATCGTCAAACGCATCGAGAGTAGTTTCAAATGCCCCAAATCGATTCATTGGCGGAGTAAAGGAGCACTTGCCATGTGAAGTTCCTTGTGTTGTTGGTATCACTTGTGCTTGTTCTATGGCTACCACAATCATTCCGCAGCAACCAATGATGGTATCAGTTACGCAACCACAAACTATGATTGTGGCAGGAGCTGCCCTGCCACCCATTATGATGACTCGTTCAGATACGCCACAAACGATACTTTCGCAATCACAAGCTCCCCCATGTATTGAGAAGGACTCAATTGAAAAGATGTTGGAGATTTTGGTCAAGATTGAGAAACATTTATTTGTTGATAAACAACCGACTCCTTCTGTAGAGACTATACAGCCACATATTGATGAACTCGGGGAAATCGCTGAATCCAAAACAGATATTCCACAAACGCGCTTGGTTGTCCGTTTTATGGATCATATTCGATCGAACTTTGATGATTTCATGAATTCTGATAGAGATCATGCCGCCCGACAATTTGAGGAGATGAGTCGGATGCTTCATGATGCTCTGGGTCCCTCATCCTCTGATGATGTTTCAACAAGTTCTGCCGACTCTGGAGGTACTATACCGAAAGACCCAATTGGAATTAGTACTACTGCTGAATCTTCAAACGGTGATCTTGGTCGAATCGTGAATACACCCGGTCTTAGAAGCAAGCTCGGTCAAACAGCAGGTGGAAAACCGCCGACGACTGCGCAATTGGTCCAATCACGTGATGTATTGAAGTCCAAAATGGAAATTATAGCGTTTGGTGATTGGGGTACAAATAATTGGATAATGAATCAAGCTATGGCGACTTTTAATACCAAGTTCCCCAACCCGGACGCTGTGTTTCTTCTAGGTGACAATTTTTATAGTAACCAAGAGGCATCAACATTTGATTTGTTCACCAAACACGTCGCTCCTGCAGGTACAAATCGAGCGCATTATGTAATTCTCGGCAATCACGATTATCTTCACGGACTACAAAAGCAGCTCACGTATCATAAGCAAGATGCGCGCTGGATTTTACCATCCAGGTATTATTTCAAGCGGTTCAAGCGTAACGGGTTTGACCTCTGCGTTTGGTTCCTCGATACGGAGGGGATATTGCAGGGAGATACACGGCAAATTCCTTGGTTAGATTCATCAATGAATGCTGAGTCACCCACCTGTAGATGGAAGATCGTTAATGGTCATCATCCATTGATGCACGCAACCCCGATCCTTGAACCATGTCCTAAACAATTGTTCCCTATTAAACGTATTTTAGGGAAGAACAAGGTCCATATGTATCTCGGAGGACACCATCACAATAGTCAGTTGATGCGACATCAACCTTCAGGTGTTTACTACGCAATTGCGGGAGGTATAGTAGATCTGCGAAGCGATCCAGATCCAACCATGTTCCCTGAGAAGGGACGCCAATATTTGTGGGGATCCGGACAAACCACGGCATTCTTGCGCTTGCTCATTGACTCAAGCTCAATCACAGTTGAGTTCCATTCAGGAAGAGATCCAAAACAAGCAGTTTTGTATTCTCAAAGAATCTCGTAATAAACACATGCTCATGTACACAGATGAATATTGATCGACGAGGTGCTATAACGTACAATAATATTGCACATCATCAACGTTTAGGGCGACCAAAGCAGAGAATGTAGCTCAAGCCTATTTGAATGACAGACTTTGTGAGCGTGCTTGATACGCATCGAGACGCCGTCAGAGCGCAAGCTGAAACCTTGAATGGCAGCGACAACTTGGGCAAGAACGGATTCAGGGTGATTACTGGCTCAATATGACCATGAATTTTCTCGTATGGATTGGAGAGATATTGCGCAATGCTCCACATCTGAAGACTATGACAAACTCTTGGTGAGATTGGATAAAATTGAGAAGAATTATGATGACAAAGAAGCTATTGATATGGTTCGGCAACAAGTCGAGGAGAGAAAAGGAATGGTGAAAGGATCGGGAGGAAGATTCCCATGTAGATATTGGATGAAGAATTGCACGTACTGGTACCAATCTATTGAAACTGGATGTGCGTTTGTCTTACCCTAAGAGAAGATTGGAGATAAGTGCAAGAAATTTGCGATCATCTAGTCCGGTTTCCGATAAAAGTGAAGTAGTCCTCCCAGCTCAAAAATTGGGGAGGATTGAGAATCGTATCCAACAAGCTAAAGATGAAGACGCTGTCAAGGAATTGATTGATGAGTTGAACGAAATGAATAAACCACCGAATCAAGTACCATCTGAATTGCAAGAAAGATTGAAGACAGCTTTGAGCCTGCTCGAAAAGAAGATAAGAGAAATACAGGACCAAAACCGAAAATACCCGAATACGGATCTTCTGAACTCGGAGGGGCTATGTACCATTCTCGAGCAACGAATCCAATACGAAAATGAAATACATACACTGAGAATAATTTGAGTAATTGAAACCACTTCTGATTTTGTTCGCATACTGTACACGACGTCGCACTTGATATGACCAGTTGAATGGGAGTTCGTATAATATTATTTAAATTGGCGATTTGACATATTCTCCGAAAACTAGCTCTCTGAAATTTTCAGACGCACAATCAGCATGAATCAGTCGAGTAACCACACTGAAGGATTACTCAAATCCGCATATTCTCGCGAAAGGTACTTTGCTCGAAGGAGCTGGTTCGCCTTAATATCATTTTCTTGGATGACACCTCTGATGGCATTAGGCTCTCGCCGCCCACTTCGCGAGGATGATGTGTTCCTTCTCCCAACTGCCGATAGATGTTCTATCGTGGTTTCTACTCTTGAGTACGACCTTAGGCATACAATCGATCTGTTCGTGGCCATAGTTCTCCGATGGAAACGTGCAGCGATTATTTCAGGTTGTCTCCGATTGATGACCGATCTATGTCAATTCCTGGGTCCAATCATAATGAGCCGAATTCTCGCCGGAATTTCTCATCCAGATATAATGTCTGCCCCAACCATCCCTACGCTTTCACTCATGGCCTTGTGTATGTATCTCTCCCAACTGATTGGGGGACTCTGTGAGGCTCAGTATTTCCAAACAGGTATGCGGATCGGTATGCAATTGCGATCATCCCTGATGGCGTTGATCTTTCGAAAAAGTCTTCGTCTGACTGTTGATGCTCGCCAAAATCAAGTGAGTGCGGGAAAGATGACCAATATGATGAGTTCCGACACTGAGCAGCTGCAATCGTTCCCCGAGTTTATGCATGTATTATGGTCAGCTCCTTTTCGGATTTTATCCAGTATGTTTCTCTTGTACAATTTCATGGGAGTATCGGCACTGGCCGGGGCCAGTTTGTTGGTCGCAGTTATCCCGCTCCAGAAACAATTAGTTGCTCGAATGACTGCTCAGGTTAAAAAATCGCAGCAGTATACAGATGATCGTTTGAAATCTGTGACTGAAGTAATGGAAGGCATTCAGCTTGTTAAGTGTTATACATGGGAAGAATCGTTTCGGTCAAAGATTGATTCTATTCGATCATTGGAACTCGGAGAGATTCGAAAATACTCGCTAATAAGAGCAGTTAATTCGTTTTTAATCTCTGCATTACCAGTTTTAGTCGCTGTTTTTTCATTCACGGCGTATTCACTCATTCCAACAAATCCTCCTCTAAGTGCTGTCCAAGCATTCACTGCTTTATCCTTGTTTGGAGTTCTCCGGTTTCCCCTGATGCAACTTCCTAGCATCATCAATACAGTTGGTGCATGCAAAGTGAGTTTGAATCGAATTTCCGACTTTTTAAATCTCCCTGAAACGGCCGATGTACTTGATTCATCACCGGAGATCTCTGGGATAACGCCGACCACAGCGGCACTTGTGGATATGGAATCATGTTCATTTTCGTGGTCAGCAAACTTCTGTCTTTCATCAATTTCACTAAAAATATTTCCAGGTGATTTACTTGTTGTAGTTGGTCCAACTGCATGCGGTAAATCGTCATTGATTCAATCGATTTTGCGCCAAATGCCTCTCACCCAAGGTCAGATGCATGTACGGGGAGGACCAGTGGCATACTGTCCACAAACACCGTGGATTTTCAATGCAACTGTTCAGGACAATATTTTGTTTGGTTCAGTGTATGACGACAGACCGAAAGACGAAGTTCGCTATGCCGAAGCAATTCGAGCAACAGATTTTGAAAAAGATTTGCAATACATGTCGCATGGTGATTTGACAGAAATTGGAGAACGTGGCGTCAATTTATCGGGCGGTCAGAAACAACGCTTATCCCTAGCGCGAGCAGTTTACTCAACTGCCGATCTAGTGTTGCTGGATGATCCATTGTCTGCCCTTGATAGTGTGGTGGCATCCAAAGTGTACAAGGAAGCGATTCTTGGTGCAATGAAAGGAAGAGCTCGAGTGGTTGTCACCAATAGGTTGGAAATCGTGCTGTCGAATTTGAATAATCGAAAACATTTTGACGTCCCACGATTTGTCTTTATGGGAGAAAATGGAATGATTGAAGGGATTGGAAGTTTTGATGATTTAATGAAAACGAATTCAGGGTTCAAATCGTTGGTTGAAAAAATTTCTGCTGCAAGAGACACTGTTGAAAAATCTCCGTTGGGATCTCCGAAATCAGATACAGGTGATGTTGGTGGTTTGGAGACAAAGTCGGTGGAATTATCAAGCAGAATAGGTGGTGGGAAGGGAGGAATAATTGTGAAGGAGGATCGACAAATGGGAGCCGTAGCACTTCGGGTTGTGAAGGCATACACGAAAGCAATGGGGATGTTTACTTGGATTGTTTTGGGGTATGTGATGGTGGAAACATTCCGAGTTCTTTCATCGCTATGGTTGTCTGAATGGTCTTCTTCATCGGCAGAAACGACTCAACCTGATTCGTATTTCCTCAACACATATATTGGGCTTTCGATGATACAATTGGGGTTCGCTTTAGCAGTTCAAGTGACAGGTGCAATGAGTGGAATTCGAGCAAGCCGTCAACTTCATGATCGAATGTATTCCCGGTTAGTGGTTGCGCCAATGCGATTTTTCAACTCGACTCCTCTTGGACGAATTTTGAATCGTTTCAGCAAAGATGTTGGTGATATGGATAAAAATCTGAGCACAATGTTTGGTATGACATTGAGTGTCACAATGAGTCTTTTTGGTACTCTATTCATTCTCAGCTATACTGCTTATTATACAGTGATTGCGTTTGTTCCTCTGTTCATTGCCTTTTACTGGTGCCAAATATACTACAGATCAACCTCCCGAGAGATCAAGAGAATGGACAGTATAAGTCGGTCCCCAATATATGCTCACTTTCAGCAAATCCAGGATGGAATCTCCACCGTGTTGGCGTTCCATAAATCGTCGTTGGTTACGAATCAAAACTCGGATCTGATTGATAATCATATTCGGTTCAATTTAGCGCAAATGAGTTGCAATAGATGGCTTGGTGTTCGCTTGGAATTCTATGGCGGAGCAATCGTACTGGTTACGGCATTATTTGTGGTCTGGTCGCGTGACAAGATTCCCGTAGGAGTTGCAGGACTTGCCTTGTCAACAGCGCTTCAACTAACGAGTTCTCTTGGAGGAATTGTTCGGTTAACGGCGATGTTGGAGAACTCTCTCAACTCGGTCGAGCGAGTGAATGAGTACAGTGAAATCGAGTCTGAGAATTTCATCGGTCAATCAGTTGCTCCTCCGAGCTGGCCTTCACATGGAGCTATTGCTTACGACAGTGTAACGGCGTATTACAGACCGTATGTGGATCTGGAACCTGTGCTGAAGGATATATCATTCGTCATTAGAGGGGGTGAAAAAATAGGAATAGTTGGCCGCACTGGAGCGGGAAAAACCAGTTTGATAATGACTCTGTTTCGTATTCTGGAAGTATCGAGCGGTCT
>Ga0214917_10008226_pt1 | contig 10300 bp, 9 predicted proteins | sample LL_1208_BB_MetaG_FD_177983 | JGI IMG/M metagenome (GOLD analysis project Ga0214917, IMG submission 177983) | Freshwater microbial communities from Lake Lanier, Atlanta, Georgia, United States - LL_1208_BB | ecosystem: Environmental > Aquatic > Freshwater > Lake | place: USA: Georgia | collected...
GCTAAAAAGAACATTGCTGAACCAATTACATTTGCTTGGGCTGGAATTCCTCGACCAGCTGAAACATAAACAAACCTCGGGAATGTATTCACGGTACCGGCGGTGAAGTTAGTAATGATAAAGTCATCAAAAGAAAGTGAAAATGCCAGTAATGCAGCTGCACCAATACCTGGCGCAACTAATGGCAAGGTAACTCTTCTAAAGGTTTGCCACTCATTTGCGTAAAGATCCATCGCCGCCTGCTCTAATCGTGGATCTAAGGAGGCAACTCGAGCCTTTACCGTTACAACAACAAATGAAATACAAAACATCACATGAGCAATAATTGCAGTGACCATCGAAGTATTTATACCTAAATTCACAAACATAGTAAGCAAAGACGCACCTAAAACAATTTCCGGAGTTGCCATCGGTAGAAATATCAAAAGATTTGTGGCAGATCTGCCTCTGAATTTATACCTTCCCAATGCAAAGGCTATTAGTGTTCCAAGGATTGTCGAAATTGTTGTTGCAGTAAAACCAATCACAAAAGAATTTCCTAAAGCGTTACAGATGTCTGGTGCACCACATGGATTCTTCCACTTATCTAAGGTAAAACCCTTCCAAATTAGATTAGTCTTTCGTGAATCATTAAATGAAAAAACGAATGTATAAAGTACGGGAATAAACAGATAAGTAAAGGCTAAAAAGGCGTAGATGCGAATTAGATTCTTTGAAAACCATTTTGTAATCTGCTTCATAGCAGTTCCTCAGTACCAGCTTTTCTAATATACAGCGTCACTAAAACTAAGATCGCAGCCATCAAAGTGAAAGAAAGAGCTGCTGCTGCCGGGTAATCAACAATTTTAAAGAATCTCGCTTCGATTACATTTCCCAACATCTTATTTGACGGACTTCCTAGGATTGTTGCATTTATATAATCACCGGCAGCTGGAATAAAAGTAAGTAAGGTGCCAGCCACGACACCTGGCATTGAAAGTGGCACAGTGACTTTGCGAAAAGTTGTAAAACCATTTGCATATAAATCACCTGCAGCCTCAAGAGTTCTTGGATCGATTCGTTCTAAGGATGCATAAAGCGGCAGTGTCATAAATGGTAAGAAGTTATAGGCCAATCCAGTTACAACTGCAAAAGCACTTGAGGTAATAGAGGTGGTATCGGAAATAAGATGTAACGTTCTAAGCACACTTACTACTGGTCCCTCTTCACCAAGTATCTGCTTCCAAGCAACCGTGCGCAATAAAAATGACACAAAGAATGGCGCAACAACAAGCACCAGTAATATGTTCTTAAATCTGCCTGATTTAAAAGCAATGGCATAAGCAAGAGGGTAGGCAATTGCTAGCGCAATAATCGTTGCTAAGATTCCATATAAAAATGATCTTAAGAACTGTTCCGTACTGGCATTAAAGGCATCTACGTAATTTGCAAATCGATATCCTTGAACAAATTCACCAGTTTGAGCCCCAGGAACTTTGGTTGACATCTGACCAAGTGAGAATATGGGAACAATAAAAAATAATGCCAGCCAAAGTAGTCCTGGGATTAGTAGCAAATAAGGCAGGATCGACTTATTATCTTTTAAGCCAAATACCTTTGCCGAGGTAGCCTTAATTGCGGCCATACTTAATGTGAACCAGCTGCAGCATTTTCACTGCCATCTAATGCAAATGTAAATGTTGGCTCCCAAGAAAGCACGACTTTTGCTCCCTTTCTCAACATCTCTTCATCATCATCATTTTGTTCAAAAACCATCAACTCTTTGCCAGATGGCATTTCCACCTGATACTGGGTTGATACCCCGATATATGAAACATCAGAAACAACTCCACCAGTTAAGACGTTGCCGTGAGTGCTTTTTCCTTCTGCAGCTATTCTAAATTTTTCAGGCCTAATGCCAACCAAAACTGATTTACCAAGGGCTGAGCTACGAGCCTTTGGCACAGCAATCTTTGTACCGAATAGATCAACAATTAAATTATCTCCGTCGTTGCCACTTACCTCACCAGGAATCAAGTTTGATTGGCCCAAAAAGTTGGCCACAAAAGAGGTTTTTGGTGAGTCATACAACTCCTCTGGTGTGCCCATCTGCTCAATTTTGCCCTTATTCATAACCGCTATGGTGTCAGCCATGGTCATGGCCTCTTCTTGATCATGAGTAACATGAACAAAAGTAATTCCAATTTCCGTTTGAATCCACTTCAACTCAATCTGCATCTGACGGCGTAGCTTTAGGTCCAGCGCTCCAAGTGGTTCATCTAAAAGCAATAAAGCTGGTCGGTTAACAATTGCGCGGGCTACTGCAATTCTCTGTTGCTGACCACCAGATAATTGATTTGGTTTTCTAGTTGCCAGTTGAGGAAGCTCAATTAGGTTCAACACTTTGTCTACTGCAGTCTTAACCTCAGCCTCTGAAATTCCTCTTCGACGAAGTCCAAATGCAATATTTTCATAAATTGTTAGGTGAGGAAAGAGTGCATAATTCTGGAAAACCGTATTAACAGGACGGCGATATGGCTTCATATCAGTAATTTCTGTTTCTCCAACAAAGATTGACCCCGAGGTTGGCTCCTCTAATCCAGCAACCATTCTAAGCGTCGTAGTTTTTCCACAACCGGATGGACCTAATAATGCAAAGAATGATCCTTTTGGAATTACAAGAGAGAGATCATCAACTGCATTAAACTCACCATAAGATTTGGTGAGATTTTTTAATACTAAATCTCCACGCGCAGAGGTTGAGGCATCAACCGCCATTACGCGTTACCAGCCGCCGTTTGAAATGCTGTCTGGAATGAAGTTTCCTCCGCTGCCGTTAAGGCACGGAAAATACTCAAGCGAGATCTGGTTTTCTCAGTTGGGAAGATATATTCACTCTTAGCAAGTGCTGGATCAATCTTCTCCATTGCCTCTTGCGCGCCCTTAACTGGGCAAACATAGTTAACCCAAGCAGCAACTGTGGCTGAAACAACTGGATCGTAATAATAATTAATCATTTCAGTGGCAGGATCAACATTTTTAGTTGTGGATGGAATCATGAAGTTGTCATTTGCAATCATTCCGCCAGACTCTGGGATTGCGAAATCAAATTTTCCATCAGATTCAGCTGCTAATTGGAACATGTCGCCAGACCAGCCAAAGACCGCAGTGGCATTACCGGAACGCAAATCTTGAGTGTATTCATTGCCGCGAATACCGATAATAAATCCATCTTTAATTTTCTTTTGCAAGAAGTCAATTGCGTTCATGAACTTATCTTCTGTGAATGGCTTTGATGGATCTACTCCCTGATACAACATGATTATTCCCATAGTGTCGCGCATCTCAGAGAGGGCAAGAATTTTTCCTTTATTTGCTGGTGCAAATAATTGATCTAAAGATTTAATTCCACCAGGAATCTTCTCTTTGTTCCAACCAAAGCCAGCCATAATTCCCTGCCAAGGTAGTGATTGTTCACGCCCTGGATCAAATGAAGGATTCTTAAGTGAATCTAAAACATTAGCGCGATTTGGAAGTTTTGCTGCATTAAATTTTTGTGTGTAACCAAGTCTGATCCAACGAGCTGTCATCCAGTCAGTAAGAGTTACGATGTCATAGCCAATATCTTGCTTGGCTTGTAATTTATCCAACAGCGGAGCGGTAAATTCATCATTATCTAGAACTGTTTCTTTGTGTTCAACTTTAATTCCAGTTTTTTCTGTAAATGCGACAAGTGAAGGATTCTCTTGCGTATCTTCGTCATAATCTAAGTACTCAGTCCAGTTTGCCCAACGAACCGTATTTGCATCAGCTGATCCACCGCCACCGCCACAAGCTGCCAAAGTTGCAGCTGCACCCGCTGCACCAACTCCTGCCAACACATTACGCCGAGATAGTGCTTTACTAATTAATTTCTTAATCTCTGGTGAGAGAGAATTATCGGCTGCTAATTTCTTATGCAGATTAGCGTTGGAATCCTGATTGGTCATTGGATCGCTTTCTCTTAAGAGCTAACTCGATGCTCGGCTTTGGCAAAATACTAGACCTAGATCAGCCTGCTGTCGCCAATATTATGTAAAGAAATTGTAAATATTGAGATTAATATCCGGCTCAGTTAGGCGTTTAGGTTGGTCATTACATGCTTGATACGGGTGTATTCATCAAAGCTATAACCTGAGAGATCCTTACCGCCACCTGAGTGCTTAAAGCCACCATGTGGCATTTCAGCAACCATTGGAATATGTGTATTAATCCACACGCAACCAAAATCAAAAGCCTTAGCCATTCGCATTGCACGGCCATGATCCTTAGTCCAAACACTAGATGCCAATCCATACTTAACCCCATTGGCATAGCGAACAGCTTGTGCCTCATCGGTAAATTTCTGAACCGTTATGACTGGTGCAAATATCTCATTTTGAATCATCTCATCATCTTGTTTTAAATCAGCGATCACAGTTGGATTCCAGAAATATCCAGGGCGGGCGATTGCAGTACCACCTGCGGTGATTCGGGCATGAGACGGTGCGCGATCAATAAATCCTTGCACTCTAGCTAACTGATTAGCATTATTGACTGGACCTACTAATACATCCTCATTTGGCATACCGACTTTAATAACATTTTTTGCCTGCTCAGTTAAAAGTGCTACTACATCATCATAAGCACTTGCCTCAACTAAAACTCTTGTTGCAGATGTACAGTCTTGCCCGGCGTTAAAGTAACCAGCAACTGCAATCCACTCACATGCAGCTTGCAAATTTGCATCATCAAAAATTACAACTGGTGCTTTTCCGCCAAGCTCTAAGTGAACTTTCTTCAAATCCTTTGCGGCACTGCTTGCAACCTCCATACCAGCACGTACTGAACCAGTAATTGAAACCATTTGTGGAATTTCATGTTCAACTAATGCTCGACCAGTATCACGATCACCAATTACTACATTTATTACGCCCTCTGGTAAAAACTCCTGCATCAACTCAGCCATCCAAAGAGTTGAAACTGGCGTGGTATCACTTGGTTTTAAGACAACTGTATTTCCAGCAGCAATTGCTGGCGCCCACTTCCAGACCGCCATCATCATCGGATAATTCCAAGGGGTTACCTGTGCACAAACTCCAATTGGCTCACGGCGAATAAAAGATGTGTGTCCCTTAAAGTATTCACCTGCTGCTTTGCCCTCTAAGTTTCTGGCAGCCCCGGCAAAAAATCTGATTTGATCCAACATTGGACCAATCTCTTCTGCTCTAGTTACGGCAATTGGCTTACCGGTATTCTCTGATTCAATCCCAATTAACTCTTCACTTCTTGCTTCAATTGCATCGGCAATTTTATTTATAGCCTTTTGACGCTCTCCCGGAGTTGAATCTTTCCAACTTTCAAATGCGCTCTCAGCAGACTTCATCGCCTTATCAACATCGGATGTGTTTGAAACTGGTGCCTTTGCAAAAACTTCGCCAGTTGCCGGATTAATTAAATCCTGCACCTTCTCTGATGTCGGAGAGACATACTTACCGTTGATAAAGTTTTGCAGCGTTTTCAATTTTCAACTCCCCGGTTATTAGATTATTAGTCTAGTTATTTCGATTACGCTAATCAATACTTAAGATTTCTCAGAAACCTCAGCGGCTGCTAATTGACCGCATGCACCATCAATCTCGCGCCCTCTAGTATCACGAACCGTTACCGGAACCCCATACCCCTCTAAGATTTCAACAAAAGCTCGCTCATCCTCAGGTCGGGATGCGGTCCACTTAGAACCTGGGGTTGGGTTTAATGGAATTAAATTTACGTGGGCATTTTTATTCTTAAGTAATCTTCCCAATAAATCTGCTCGCCATGCTTGATCATTTATATCCCGAATTAATGCATACTCAATTGAGTATCTTCTGCCGGTCTTCATCTCATACTTATCAGCTGCTGCTAAAACTTCCTTAACCTTCCACCTTGAGTTAATTGGAACAAGAGTGTCTCGAAGTTCATCATCTGGAGTGTGAAGTGAGATCGCAAGTGTTACTGGTAAATCTTCATCAATTAACTTTTCAATTCCATTTACTAAACCGACTGTTGATAGCGTTACGGACCTGGCGCCAATTCCTAAGCCATTTGGTTGTGGGTTTGTGATGTTCCTAATGCTATGCATAACTGGTTTGTAATTAGCCATTGGCTCACCCATACCCATAAAGACCACATTTGATAACCGAGTTGGCCCACCTGGCATCTCACCTAAATCACAAACTCGCGCTGCCATCACAACTTGGGCAGTAATCTCGGCAGCGGTTAAATTTCTAGTTAACCCGGCTTGGCCAGTTGCGCAAAATGGACATTGCATTCCACAACCTGCCTGTGATGAAATACAAACTGTGGTGCGATCGGTGTAACGCATTAAGACTGATTCAACCAAAACCCCATCATGTAAGCGCCATAGATCTTTTCTCGTTTTACCGCCATCGCAGGTAATAGAGCGAACTAATGTTAATAATTTTGGCAAGAATGCTTCGCCAAGTGATTGCCGTAGCTCCTTTGGAATATCGGTAAAGCTTTCAACATCATCGTTATGGTGGGTAAAAAAGTGGACCGCTAATTGATTTGCTCTAAATGCTGGCAATCCCAACTCTTCAGCTCTGGCTTTTCGCTCAGCCACCGTTAAATCAGCTAAATGAATCGGTGATTTCTTCTTAACCGCAGGTGCATCAAATATTAATTCGGCCATTTATAGGTACCGAGTTATTAACTCAAGGGCGAACCAAACAGCGGGTGCGGTAAATAGTGCGGAATCCAACCGGTCCATAATCCCGCCATGACCTGGCAATAAGTTAGACATATCTTTAATTGCTAAATCACGCTTGATCGCAGATTCAATTAAATCACCACAAGTAGCGGTAACAACAGTCATTAAACCAATTGCTGCACCTACTAACCAGTTTGTTTCATAGAGATAGTGAAAAATAAATGAACCACCGACAACTGCAGCTATTGCGCCGCCAATTAAGCCTTCCCAGCTTTTCTTAGGGCTGATGCTTGGCGCCATCTTGTGTTTACCAATTAATACTCCAGCAAAGTATGCAAAGGTGTCATTGCAAGCAATAAGTGCAACTAAGGTAAAGATTCGCTTTGGGCCATCTGGATCATTGGCCAGTAATAAAATAAATCCACCTAAAAATGCCAGATAGAAGGTGATGAAAACTGCTGAGGTTGATCGTTTAATAAAATCTTTTTGTGAGATAAGTAAAAGTGTGAACATTAAAATTGGGAAAGTTAACCCGGTTGCAACCGCTAACCCTTGAGTTTTGCCATTCCAGGTTGCCACCAGTAAAACTGTGGCAGCGATCATTAATACATACGGCTGTAAATCAATCCCGCCAGTTCGATATGCCTGGGCTAACTCCCGTACACCCAACATAATTACCACCCAAATTAGGGCAAAAAATAAAAGTGGTGCGGCAGTAATGGAGCCGAATATTAAACCTAATAAAGATAGTGATACTAAAATAGATGGAAGTAGTTTGCGACCTGCTCTTTTATTTATCGCATCATTTATTGCGTGCAGGTCAGCCATCATTAAACCTCTAGCAACTCAGCTTCTTTATGTTTTAACAACTCATCGATCTTGGTGGTGTGATCCCCAGTGACCTTTTCTAACTCTTTTTCAGCTCTGGCTAAATCATCTTTGCCAACCTTGCCATCTTTTTCTAACTTTTCCATTGCTTCCTTAGCAGCTCTGCGTATTGCACGGATTGCTACCTTGGAATCCTCAGCTTTTCCTCTAGCCACTTTAATAAATTCTTTGCGTCGCTCTTCAGTCAGTTGCGGAAAGTTAACTCTAATGACGGTGCCGTCAGAGCCTGGATTAACGCCTAAATCTGAATCTCTAATTGCTTTTTCAATTGCTGCCATCGCACCTTTGTCATATGGAGTAATCAAGGCAAGTCGAGCTTCTGGCACTTGTACGGTGGCAAGTTGAGCAAGCGGTGTGCCAGTTCCGTAGTAATCCACCATTAACTTAGCAAACATTGCTGGGTGAGCCCGGCCAGTTCTAATTGTTGAGAAATCCTCTTTGGCAACATCAATCGCCTTATTCATCTTCACATTGCACTCAGCTAATGAACCATTTAAATCTGACATTTACTCACTCCTTTAATTAATACAACTTTACTATTTATTTATAGCCTTTTGTAATTTCTACTACGAAACCAGGGTTCCGATACTCTCACCGGAGACGGCGCGCTTAATATTGCCATTACTCTTTAGATCAAAGATAACTATTGGCAATTTATTCTCGCGGCAAAGTGCAAAAGCGGCGGCATCTGCAACAGCGAGTGATTTACTTAAAACCTCATCATAGGAAACGGATTCATACTTAGTAGCAGATTTATCTTTTCTAGGATCTGCACTGTAAACACCATCAACACCACTCTTTGCAAGCAGCAGAGCTTCCGAGCCAATCTCAAGTGCGCGTTGGGCAGCAACAGTGTCGGTAGTAAAGAATGGCATCCCCGCTCCGGCACCAAAAATTACAACTCTTCCTTTTTCTAAGTGCCTAATTGCACGGCGTGGAACATAAGGTTCAGCAACTTGTCCCATTGTGATTGCAGTTTGAACTCTAGTTTCAATGCCAGCTTTTTCTAGAAAATCTTGCAAAGCCAAACAATTCATTACCGTGCCAAGCATTCCCATGTAATCAGCCCGAGCGCGATCCATGCCGCGTTGTTGCAGCTCTGCACCTCTAAAGTAATTTCCACCGCCTACAACAATGGCAATTTGAGTGCCGCTTCTTACGACCTCTGCAATTTGATTTGCTACATCATGGACTACATCAGGATCAACACCGATGCCTTTTTCCCCACCGAAAACCTCACCAGATAATTTAAGGAGCACCCGTTTATATCCTTTACGTGGCATGAGCGCTCCTTTAATTAATTTGTATTACTAGTTTACTGACCTACACGGAATCTATTAAAGGCAGACACGGCTGTCTTCGCCTCATCAAGGATTTGTTGCACAGTTTTCTTTGCATCCTTAGCGAAAGCTTGCTCAAGAAGAGATACTTCTTTAACAAAGCCAGTAACCCGGCCCTCAACAATCTTGGCAATTGATGCTTCAGGCTTTCCTTCGCTGCGAGCTGTCTCTTCTGCAATACGACGCTCGTTAGCAATCTCATCAGCTGGCACTTGATCGCGGCTGACAAATTGCGGAGCAAAGGCAGCAATATGTTGCGCGATATCTTTACCAACTGTCTCTGCTGCGCTCTTAAGTTGAACTAGTACGCCAACCTGAGGTGGTAGATCTGGAGAGGTTTTGTGTAGATATAAAGAGACTGGCGAACCAGTTAAAACGCTGATGCGTTTGATCTCAATTTTCTCACCCAACATTGCATTTCCTTCGTCCACTACCTCTTGCACAGTTTTACCAGTTGCAAGCTTTGAGGTGAGAAACTTATCTAACTCACCAATCTTTGATGCTGCTAAGTGATTTAGTAGCTCATCAGCGAGTGCTTGAAACTTCTCACCCTTTGCCACGAAATCAGTTTCGCAATTTAGCTCAAGCATTACGCCAAGATCACCTTCGGCTTTTGCAGTAACTAAACCATTTGAGGTCGCTCTGCCTTCGCGCTTGGTAACACCCTTTTGGCCTTTAACGCGAATGATCTCTACCGCTTTTTGGTAATCACCATCTGCTTCATCCAATGCTTTTTTGCAATCAAGCATTCCGGCAGCAGTCTGCTCCCGTAATCTCTTAACATCCTCTGCTGTATATGCCAATTAAGCACCCGCAGTTTCAGTTGGCTCTTTAATTAAATCTTTTTCCCAATCAGCAAGTGGTTGCTCTGCTGTTTTCTCAGCCGCAGCTAATGCCTCGGCTGCTGCCTTATCGGCAACCTTTGCAGCATTTGCTGAACGGATTTGAAGACCAGCCACAATTGCATCAGTCATTACTCGAGTTAACAGTGCGATTGAACGAATCGCATCATCATTACCAGGAATCTTAAAATCAACCTCATCTGGATCACAGTTGGTATCTAAGATTGCAATTACTGGAATACCGAGCTTCTTTGCCTCAGCAACAGCTAGGTGCTCCTTCTTAGTATCAATAACCCAAATAGCTGCAGGCAGCTTGGTCATGTTGCGAATTCCATCTAGGTTCTTGTTTAACTTCTCACGCTCACGGCGCAGCACAAGTAACTCTTTCTTTGTTAAAAGTTGATCATTAGCAGTTTCAAGAGCCTCAAGCTCTTTAAGTCTTAGCACGCGCTTGTAAACAGTTGGGAAGTTAGTAAGCATTCCGCCTAACCAACGCTCTGTCACATAAGGCATTCCAACTC
>Ga0214917_10008229_pt1 | contig 10296 bp, 10 predicted proteins | sample LL_1208_BB_MetaG_FD_177983 | JGI IMG/M metagenome (GOLD analysis project Ga0214917, IMG submission 177983) | Freshwater microbial communities from Lake Lanier, Atlanta, Georgia, United States - LL_1208_BB | ecosystem: Environmental > Aquatic > Freshwater > Lake | place: USA: Georgia | collected...
GTTCGCAATGGTGCCGTTGTTCGTAATGGTGCCGTTGTTCGCAATGGTGCCGCTTGAAGCATTCGTGATGGTGCCGCTTGAAGCATTCGTGATGGCGCCGCTTGAAGCATTCGTGATTTGTCCCCTGTTGACAATGGCCGCATTGTTGGTCAACGCCCCTCGGTTGTCAATGGTGTTGCTGTTGTTCTCAATGGTGCCGTTGTTGATGATGGTTCCCACGTTAACAATGGTTCCATGAATGACGATGGTGCCGTTGTTGGTGAGCGTGTAGCCACTCGTCGGCAACTGCAGCGTGTGTCCGGCCGAAATCGTGAGAATGCTCCCGTGCGGAACCGTGGAATTCGCGGCCAGTGTCCAAACGTTGCCGTTGGCCGGCAACTGGATTGCATTTATTTGACTCAGCGAAACGGGCAGCAGCGCAACCGTGACGCGGTTGCTGGGGGCGCTCGTCAGCGTGGTGCAGCCGGACGTGGCGTTGGGCACGCAGTTGCTGGCGGTGATCCAAATGTCGGTGCCGATGGTTACGCCGTTGAGCGTGGCCGTGTTCAAGCACGGCTGCGGGGCAACCTGAGTGACGATGGTTCCATTTACGTACACGGTGTAGGTCGTGACCGGGCTGCCGCCGTCAAACGCGTGCAACCACGAAATCGTGATGGTGAACACGCCCGCCCCCGTTGCAACTTGGTTGACAATGGAAATGACGGGCGCGTCGGGCGCGGTCGGTGTGATGCTCGGTTTGGAGTCGCAGTTGTCCAAATCCAAATGCACGCGCGTCGGGAATTGGAACCCGCGCAGATTCTGCGCTTGGTACGCAATGATGCGCTGCGCTTGTTGCTCGTTGTACGGCCGAGTGGACTGCACGACTTCCCCGTCAATCGTCGCGGTCACGTCCACGGTCGCATCAATGCGCACGTTTTTAAAATAGTTGCGCGTGTTGCACGTGCCTCCCATGTAAAAGACGCGGCAATTCGGATCCACCACAAGGTTGGAATTGTTGAAACCAGTGGGCGCGAGTGGGTTGCTGGACGGCGCGGTGGAATACACCAGCTGGTTCGGATACGCGTACGTGTCGTTGTTCACCACCGTGGGAAAGCCCAGCATCGTCACGGGAATGTTGGCGTTCGTGTAGTTGGTCACCGCAAAGTTGCCGTAATACAGGTCCCCGGTGCTGGGCTGGAAGGAGGATATCAAGTTGCTGGATGGCGGCGGTGTCAGCAAGTACTTGCCTTTGGTCACGTCCAGCAAGTCGGCGTAGCTGGATGCGCTCGTGATCGTGGAGGACGTGGTTTGCACGGTTCCCACGTGCTTGGAGCCGTCCGTTTTCACGAGTGTGCCGCCGTTCTTCGCTAAATTCACGGCCGCAGCGTATTTCGTTTTGGATTTCAGTTGCGATGTGCGGTCGCTGGAAGTCAGCTGCGGCTGGGGCGCATTGAACGGGTTGCTGATGCCGTTGTTTAATATGGGCATTGAATTGTGCAAATTTTGTCAGGCGTATTGGATCACGTGCGGGCGGGATTGTTTGATTGTGCGATAACCACTATAATAATAACAATGATAATAATCACAATGATAATAATCGCAATGATAATAATAACCAAGATGAGTCATAATAAGTGGTAATTATAATAATAATAATAATAATTAGCACACGATGCAATCCATTTTGTCCGTGCCGTTTTACGACACCCGGGTGCAACAATACACCAAGATTTTGTGCGTGAATGCGGTGCCGGTGGCAGGTCCTCTAGCAGCTCGCGTGAAGACGGTGCGTCCCCCGCGCTTGTCTGGGCTTTCAGGCAACGGCAACGGCCGCAATTGCATTCACGCAATCACGCGTGCGGGTTGCTCATGTTCATACATGACCCCCGACGATTTGCCCGAGCTGTTTGCGTTTTTGGCGGCCAACGGCTACACGGTGGACACTGGGCTCACGAAGCTGGCGGCCAAGCACCAGCCGGGGGGGAGTGATGCCAACGCCAATTCGTTGGTGTGCATCATTTCGCATGCTTGATCGTTTCAATGCAAATGCAAATGGGGTATGGTATGGTTGCTATATATTCCATGGTTAGCAATGCACTCGTCGCGTTCGGGCGTGGATGATGACCCGCTTTTTGCTTTGATTGCTTTGATTGCTTTGATTGCTTTGATTGCTTTGATTGCTTTGAGGGCTGGCTTCGTACATGATGTGCAGCGCGTTCAGGCGCGCAAACATGGGAATCGTGGGCTGAATGCTCACGTCCTCCACGGCAGAAACGGGCGTGATAAACTGCTGCATCGGCTGCGTCGTTCGCAAGAAGTCCTGCACGTCTCCCGCTGCTAGGTCCATGTTGTATAAAAACATGGCGCGCAGTTTGAAGTGCACGCGGCTCAACCCAAACTGCTGCCGCTGCTGCTGCTTAATGCACCACATGAGCTGCCCCTGGTGCAGGACGCCGTCTTCAATGCACACCGTTTCCTCGCACAAGTGCTCTATTGTGCGTTCATTCATGAAGGCGTGCACTATCCGAAGGCTGCGCACCGGCTGCGGGTGCAGCAAATAGTCGTCCAAGTCCACGTCCAAGTCCACGTCCAAGTCCACGTCCAAGTCCAAGTCCATTTGCAAACATGCACATATATTTAGCACATGAATTGAACTCATTTTTTTTTACATCATGGCAATTTAGTCGTCGTAGTACTTTGCGTATGCGGAATCGTATGCATCATTGTTGTCACCCTCATCATCATAATCATTGAGATCGTTGTCATCATACCGCATGCGCCGGTGATCATTGTTATTGTTATTGTTATGGCAGGAACGAGGTTGAAGGAACTGGTTCATGGGGCGAAAGAACTGGTTCATGGGGCGAAAGAACTGGTTTTTGCCTTGGACTTGGTGGCTGTGGCTTGGTTGGCTTTCGCCTTGGACTTGGTGGCTGTGGCTTGGTTGGCTTTCGCCTTGGACTTGGTGGCTGTGGCTTGGTTGGCTTTCGCCTTGGCTTTTACCTTGAACCGCGCATTTGAAGTTTAATTTCGGCACAGAGCTTTTTGCGTCACTGTCACTGCCAATGCGTTGCGTCAACACTGGAAACAATTCATCAAATGTGGGTGGAATTTGAACGGGTTCTGGTTCTGGTTCTGGTTCTGATTTTGGGGTGCAGGTTTGTTCCAAAAACCGGTTGCATTTATTGGACAAAAAGGGGTTCTCTTGTGCGGGATGGTGAGGCCGTCCCTTTTTGTTGTTGTTGTTGTTGTTGTTGTTGTAAGGTTTCGTTAAAAACGGGTTTGGCATGGGGTTTGGATGATTGATTGCATAGGATGGGGGTTATCCTTCTAATTGGGTTTTTCATTCAATTTACAATAATAATTTGCAATTGATTAAATGATTAAATGTACACGTACTTGCGCTCGGCTGACACGGGCGCCAGACACCGCATCAAAAACCAATACAGCTTCGTGTATTTGATCGGATTCAAGTATTCGGTGCCTTCGGTGCCTTCGGTGCCTTCGGTGATGCGATCCACGTTCAATAAAAAATAAATGATTAGCTGCGCGGCACTGTGATAGATGGTTTTGAAGTGCACGGATTGAGGGGGGGATTTAAGCAGACTCTGCAATTCGGGCGACATGAACGCGGACAGCTTTTTTGGAAGCGCGTGGTCTATGATGAGGGCGCCGTCATTGTCCAATTCAAATATCAGGTGGTCGTTCACAAACAGGAACTGCGGGTCCATGCGGCTGTCACCCAGCGTGCAATCCAATTCGTTTATGGAGTCGTGTGTGAACGAGTCGCTGTCACGGTGCGTGATGATGACCACGTCGTCCACGCCCATGCAGGCAATGCCGCGACCGTCCGCAATGAGGGATTGCATCTGCCGTCCAAAATCGTGCACCAACCGCAGCGCCGCGTGCAGTTCGGTGACGTGTTGCACGCGTTTCAGGTACTTCCGCATCGTCATCACGTCGGTGGCTTCAAAGGATGCCTTGTCCCCGATGGATTTCATCAACTGCGGGGATGCCTCGTTTTTTATTTCGTACACGTTTGTTTTTGTTTTTGTTATCACCGTGTTTCCAATGCGAATCGGTTCAAATGTCATTTGTTCGCTGAGTACGACTATATTGTCTGTATTAATTTTTGCATATATTTTTATATATTTGACTGATCTAAATCATTTATTAAAATTGAAATTAAAATTATAAAAAAAAAAGTGTTTGGCCTACCCCTGGCCTTAATTGACATCCGTTTCGTTTCATTCTTCAGCATCATTGGCGGCACACAGGCTGGCGCAGCCACCTAGGTCAATGCGAGGAGGTGGCGCCGAGTAGTCGCGAAATTCGGGCTTGTCCACACGGCTTGCCGTGCACTTCCAGAACCACGGTGCGCTGTACACGATTTTGATTTCTTCGCCATTCAACAGCTTCTCGCGGGTGGTTTGCGCAGTCGGGTTTTTCTTGTTCCACACCTTGAAATGAATGAACACCTTGTTGTAGCAATCGCCGTGAACATTGGTCTTGGCAACCATGTCAATGCGATCCACCGCACCAAGATCCAGGCGTTCAATTACACTGTAGATGTCTCTCCGGGTCATGCTCTTGAACACGCGCGGGATGCAGATGCTAGGTTCGCTGGACTTGGGTTCTTGAGTTTTCGGCTTGGGTTCTTCTTCGTTGCCTTCTTCGTTGCGGAAAATGTTCATCACAGGATTCGGGTTTTCTTTGCGGAAAATGTTCGCAGGATTCGGGAAAACTTCGTTTGTGGTCACTTCGTTTGTGGACATTTGATCAGCTGTTTTGCTTGATTTGGAAACACTGATTGATGCATGAACGGGTTCAAAAGCAATTCAATTTTTTTTTGAAATAGTAAAAAATAAATTTGACATCGGATCAAATTCATTTTTTTTTGTTTGTGCTGCAATGCTTGGTCGCAATGCTTGGTCGCAATGCTTGGTCGCAATGCTTGGTCGCAATGCTTGGTCGCAATGCTTGGTCGCAATGCTTGGTCGCAATGCTTGGTCGCAATGCTTAGTGCAAGCTCAGCATGTAGCTGAACTGGTTCAGCGAGCCCAACAGCTCGTCCCGAATGTTCAGCAGGTCGGTGCCCAGCGATGCGGGCATGCCCCGCAAGTACCGCTTGTAATATTCCACGCGCCGCTTCAGCGCAGGCAGCGCGTTGTACGCGTTCATGCGCAGACTGGTTAAATTGGCGCGCGTCTGCTTGGACCCCAGCAGCTTCTCCACGAAGCTGTCCACTTGCTCCGACAGCGCCTCGTGCAGGTTGTCGGTGGCCTTGTGCACGGAGTAGTCGTGCGTGCGCCAGTGGTGCAGTTTGACTGCGTGCAGCATTTCGGTCAGCGTGGCCACTATGCTGTTGGGGCTGTAGCTTGTCCGGTTGTGCTTAATGCTTCCACGTTTTACGCTTCGCTTATTACTGCGCTTATTACTGCGTTTCATGCCGCTTCGCTTATTACTTCGCTTATTACTTCGCTTATTACTGCGTTTCATGCCGCTTCGCTTATTACTTCGCTTACGCTTTCCACCCTCAAATGTTTCATCAAATTCCATATTGGGATTTTTACGTAATGCCTCCATCAAATCATTTTCGTGCTCGTCAAATGAGTCGGATTTGTCTGTTCTATCATTAAATATGATTTCAGCATCTGCTGAAATTTTCGAAATTTTGTCATCAATCTTTTCAATAGGTTGGGGTGTGTTTTTTAAATTATGCACAAGATCATCAATTTTGCTTAGTTGATGGTATGCACTGACACGGATTTCGGGTGTTTTAGACACATCTTTCAATATGGCATACAGTGGGTCAATGTACTGTTGTTCAATTGTTATTTCAAGTCGTTTAATCTTGTCTGCATCATCAGTCATTTGGCCTATATGGTTATAATTAACCCACATATATTATTTTTTTTTAAATGGTGTGTTTTTGTGGGCTGACCACCACATATTCGGGACTAGACGGAGGTAGTAAAGACGACAAATCAACGGATTTCTTTTTCCGATGTTTTCTCTTTTTCTTGCTGGTTGTTGTCGTTGTCAACTTTTCTTCTTCGGTGTCATTCGCTTGATCCATTTCTTGTTGTTCTTGTATAACATGTGTGTCCTGTTCTTGTGGTGATTCTGGTTCTTGTTCTTGAACGGGTTCTTGACCTTGTTCTTGAACGGGTTCTTGTACTGGTTCTTGACCTTGTTCTTGGACTGGTTCTTGACCTTGTTCTTGGACTTGGACTTGGACTTGTTCTTGAACGGGTTTTGGTTCTTGAACGAGTTCCTGGACTGGTTCCTGTTCTTGGACTTGGACTTGGACTTGTTGTTCCACCACTTCCACATGCACTGGCGTGGATTTGCGAGGTCTGTTGCGTCTCGGGCAGCAGCAACACGTAAAAAAGCGTTTCCAAGTCATTGCTTAATATATTATGAATTGTGTGCTTATATATTTAAACTCGTTTCTTAGTTAATTTGTGGTGATTTGTGTTACAATTTTTGGATTGAAAACTGCTTACCTAGGACTGGATTGGATTGGATCATTGTCATGATTCGCACAATTTTAAGTCGGGATTTTATTACTTGGGGTTAATCAAATAATAAAAAATGAGAATCACGCTCCCCGCAGGGATCGAACCTGCGACCTTTCGATTAACAGTCGAACGCTCTAACCAACTGAGCTAGGGAAGCAATAGAAGCAACTGTGTGAGGGGGGATTTCACACAAAGTATGCTTTTACTATTTTTTTCGGGATTTAACGCATTCATCCAATCATCGTGCTTGTGTTTGGGACCGGGTCTTCATGGCATGCGTTGATTGCATTTGCGTTGATTGCATTTGTGGCGATTGCATTTGCGTTGATTGCATTTGCGGCGATTGCATTTGCGGCGAAATGCACAGCATATTCATGTCTTGGTGCAGCGAGTTGATCAATGCGCTTTCCGTCCGGAGTTGTTTCCGGTACATTTCTTGCCCTTTCAGCGACCACAACGACTCAATGCAGGACACGGCGGGGGCGTCGCGCACAAGAACCAAGCGCACTTGGGTTTCCTCTGCGTCGGCGGCCATGTTCACCAAGTGGTTGATCAGCGTGGTCTCTTGACATGGTTGGAACTCCATTTGAAACGTGGGTTTCTCTTGGTTCGTGCCTTGGTTCGTGCCTTGGTTCGTGCCTTGGTTCGTGCCTTGGTTCGTCCCTTGGTTCGTGCCTTGGTTCGTGCCTTGACCAAACAGCATCCAGCAGGACAATGAATCTGCGGGTACTTGCTTCACCACGCACAGGCGCCACTTGCGCGTTTTCATTTTCAGAACAAAGGCTCCAGAGGTTTGCATTGTTGCTTGTTTGCTTGTTTGCTTGCTTGTTTGGCTTGTTTGGCTTTGATCCGTTCAATTTTTTTTTCTAATTGCGACGTTCTTCAAGTCCGACTATGATCAGCAGCAACGTCGCCCACTGAAACAGCACCGTTAGTGCGTCGACGGGGAATTCAAACGCGCTGCCCGTCATTTTCACGTCATTGGAAAACATGGTGTGGTTCATTTGGATGGCTCTATGGCGTATGTTCTAATTCCTTTTTCATAAACTCAATCTCTATTTTTTTGTGCTTGCTTTGTTCCGTTTGCGCTTGCTTTTGCACTTGCTTTTGTTGCTTTTGCGCTTGCTTTTGCACTTGCTTTTGCGCTTGCTTTTGCGCTTGCTTTTGCGTTTTTTTCCTCCATCACTCATATCACTATCTCCATCGCTATCAGAACCCCTATCGGGATACACATTAGTTTCATCCACAAAGTCCGGATATGCTTCTGTGCGCAACTCTTCTATGTGTCCGGTTGATGATGAGATATCCCAAGCAGCAACCCTAGAGGGTGGTGGTTGTAATCGTAATTGTTCTAATTTTTGTAATTCTTGTAATTCTTGTGAAAAATCAACCGTTTTTATGGTATTTTCGTCGTACATCTTGCCATTGATGCGGATTTTGATTTGGTTATACGGTTTTTCAATGGATTTGTTTTTGCAAATCGTATGAGTTAATGCATTTAAGCTTAATAATAAAGTGGTTAGATGCCGGAAATTCCCATGGGTCAAGTCCATTGTATTACCTGACAAGTTCAGTTCCCGTAAACTCTCTGGGAATACGACTCCTTCTAATGTGGTAAGCAAATTGTGTGACAAATCTAGTTCTCTTAAACTCGTGGGAAAATCCACTCCCGCCAATGACGCAATGCGATTGCCTGACAACATTAGCTCAGTTAACTTTGACGAGAAGGTCACTCCCGCTAATGAGGTAATTTGGTTATTTGATAAATTTATTACTGTCAAATTATTCGGGAATGTTACTCCAGCTAATGTGGTGATTAGATTGTGATCTAAATATGCACGTCGTATAAATTCTTGGGTGGGGAATGACGCTCCAACTAACGTGATGATTCCCTGATGCGCTGCAGTTATATCATCATCATCAACATATTCTGCAAAATTAATTGCCATGGCATACACATAAATGTGCATGATATTTTTTTTCACTTTTTGGAGTAAAAGGCGTTGCTCAGCAGGATGGTGCCGGCGATTCCCAGTACTAAACCCACGTGGTAGTTCACCTGCATCCCCCGGTACACGCGCAGCCAGTTGGCGGCGTCGTTCTTATTCTTATTCTGGTTCTGAGTGTTGAAGTGCAGCACCATCCAGTCGCTCTTCGGCGACAGCATGTAGTAAAAGTAGTTGGTGGCCAGCGTGATGGCCGCCACGCTGCACAGCAGGGCCGCGCGTGACATGGTTGCGTACTGGTGGTGCATGCCGAGAAGGAGGGCGGACAGCAGCAGCCCCCACCCGAAGCCGCGCAAGTAAATGCCGCGCCGCTCCTCCGCGATTTTGGTGTACGTTTGCTGCTGGTCTGCCGTTAAGGTCCGCATGTAGTCTTGCACGAGTTGAGACCGGTTGCCCATGTAGGTGCAGTACGCCATGCCCGCAAGCAGGGTGGCGGCAATTCCGCAGCTGGTTGCGCAGCACTTCATTGAATAAAAATATATATATGTATGGTGATATTTTTATTTTATAAAAAAAAGGTTAGTACATAACACACATATACTTACTTGTTTTTTTTAGAAGAGTCCATTTTGCATTAAGCGTCCATTCGGTCTTCTGCTTCCTCGTCTTCTGGGTCTGGGTATTCGGGGTATTCGTATTCGGGGTATTGGTGGTCGTACTGCGCATCGTACGCCATCATGCCGAAGCTCATGCACAAGTCACGAATTTGCCGCTCCGCATGCACGGCTGCGCCGTCTTGCCGGATGTCGTTGTTGGCGGCATTTACCACGACTGCTGCGATGCGCTCGTTCAGTCCGCAAATGTAAGCCCGGCGCTCCAATGCGTCACGCGCTGCTCTTTCTTCATGGTATCGTGTATTGATTTGCAGCTGCATGCCCATCACGCGCTCGTGTTCGGCAGCCAGGTCTTCGCGGTGCTGTCGTATGAAATTCAATTCTTGGTGCAGTGCGTCCAGGTTCGGGACGTCGTTCACCGGAATCATATGGTCGCGGCACATCGGGCACTGGTTGCGGTTGTGTCCGCCGTTGGCCATGTTGCCCATGATGCATGCGAAATGGAACTGGTGGCCGCAGTTCAAGCTCACGAAGTTGCGCGCGGGGTCGGTGATGTCAAAGCAGATGGCGCAGCAATCGGGCTCTTCTTCTTCTTCGGCTGCCCGTAGGACAGCAGTTGCTGCGTGATTCATGCAATAGTCGTCGTTGTATTCTTTAGTGCTGGCATTGGAATCATCGTCGTCGTCGCTGTCGCTGTCGCTGTTAATTTGCACAATTTCCATGAGTTGCGTGAGTGCTTCTACTTCATCGTCGTCGCTGTCATCGCTGTGAATGTACACAACTTCGGGGCGCACAACTTCGTGGCGCACAACTTCGTGGCGCACAACTTCGTGGCGCACAACTTCGTTGTCTTCGTTGTCTTCGTTGTCTTCGTTGTCTTCGTTTCTTGGTATGGGAGACAGCACTTCTTCTTCGGGAGGATTGTACAACACACATGCTGCGCAAATTTGGGAAGTGGTGTAAATCAGGTTCTGGCCGTCGTCCGTCTGGATGTGAATGGCGCGCTCTCCGTTCAGCACAAACAACTCTTGGATCGTGCCGCGACAAATTCTTTGATCGGTCGTTTCAATCACAACAATGCGGCCGACCAATTGGACTGGGGGCTCTTGGACTTGGTCTTGGACTTGGTCTTGGACGGGCTCTTGGACTTGGTCTTGGACGGGCTCTTGGACTTCGTACACTGGCTCTTGGACGGGTTTCATTTCTGCTTTTTCTTTTTGGTCATGCGTCATG
>Ga0214917_10008230_pt1 | contig 10295 bp, 4 predicted proteins | sample LL_1208_BB_MetaG_FD_177983 | JGI IMG/M metagenome (GOLD analysis project Ga0214917, IMG submission 177983) | Freshwater microbial communities from Lake Lanier, Atlanta, Georgia, United States - LL_1208_BB | ecosystem: Environmental > Aquatic > Freshwater > Lake | place: USA: Georgia | collected...
ATGGAGGCGTGGGCCGCCGCCGCCGTGGCGCCGCTGCCGGCGTGGACGCCGATCAGGATGGAGGAGATGCACTCCAGCGGCCTGCTCACCCATCCCACGCAGCGGGCCGATGGATCGATCCTGTCGATCGGCCATCGCGACGCGACGCACTTCTTCGACGGCCGCCCCGACCTCGGCGGCGTCACCGGACTGCAGCTCGAGGCGCTCACCGACGGTGACCTGTTCATGAACGGCCCCGGCCGCGACGACCGCTGGACGGTGGCCCGGCTGCAGGTGCAGGTGAAGAAGCCCGAGGCGACGGCATGGGAGGACGTGAAGCTCGTGAACGCCACGGCCGACTTCTCCGAGCCGGAGCAGATGGTGCCGCGGCCGGGGTTCGATCCGAAGAAGGCCACCGCGGCGAAGGACGGTCCGTCACCCACCGTGTCGGTCGGCCCAGTGGCGAACATGATCGATGCGGACGAGCATTCGGCGTGGCGCGCCGACCGCGGCCACCTCGTGAGGCACCAGCCGTCCGTGGCGGTGGTGCAGTTCGAGAAGCCGCTCGACCTGCCCGCCGGCACGCAGCTGAGGATCGTGCTCAAGGCGCAGGGCGGGCCCGGTGACATGCTCGGCTGCTGCCGCCTGAGCCTCACGAAGGATCCGTCGCCCGCCGCACCGCCCATCGACCACGCTGCGATCCTCGCCGCCCGCACGCCCGGCGCCGAGCGGACCGATGCCGACCGGACGGCGCTCTTCGCCGCCTGGCGCCGGTCGGTCCCCGACCTCGCGGCGTTGAACGCGCGGATCGCGGCCGCGTGGGCGAAGGCGCCGCACGCGCCCACGACCGTCATGCACGCGGCGTCCCGGTCGGCCGCGCGGCATCGTCCCACGCACCTGCTCGACCGCGGCGTCTGGAATCAGCCGAAGCACGAGGTCCGGCCGCACGTGCCGGCCGGCCTGCATCCGCTCGTGGCGTCGGACGACCCGCCGCGGCTCGCCTTCGCGAAGTGGCTCGTCGATCCACGGTCGCCGCTCGCCGCCCGGGTGGCCGTCAACCGCATCTGGCTGACGCTCTTCGGTCAGGGACTCGTCGAGACGCCCGACGACTTCGGCACGCGCGCCCCGGTGCCGGAGCACCGCGCCCTGCTCGACTGGCTGGCGGTCGATTTTTTCGAGAGGGGCTGGAGTCAGAAGGAGGCGATCCGGCAGATCGTGACGAGCGCGACCTACCGGCAGTCGTCCATGGCGACCCCGGAGGCGGTCGCGCGCGACCCAGACAACCGCCTCCTCGCCCGCGGCCCGAGGTTCCGGCCCGATGCCGAGGTGGTGCGGGACGTCGTGCTCGCCGTGTCAGGACTGCTCACCGAGAAGGTCGGCGGCCCGAGCGTCTATCCGCCCGTGCCCAAGAACGTGCTCGACTTCAACTACGTGCAGATCGCCTGGCCTGAGGCCACCGGCCCCGACCGCTACCGCCGGTCGCTCTACACGTTTCGTCGGCGCTCGATGCCCGATCCGGCACTCGGCACGTTCGACGCGCCGAACGGCGACATCTCGTGCGCCCGCCGCCTCCGCAGCAACACGCCGCTGGCCGCCCTCACGGGCCTGAACGAGCCGATCTTCGTCGAGGCGGCCCGCGGCCTCGCCCTGCGGGCGCTCGCCGAGGGGGGTGCCGACGACGCCAGCCGCGTGGAGCGGGCCTTCGTGCTCTGTACGGCGCGGCCACCCACGGCCACCGAGAAGGATGTGCTGCTCGCGTTCCTCGTGTCCCAGCGCGGACGCCTCGCGGACGGCTGGCTCGATCCGCGTGAGATCGCGACCGGCGACGCCGACCGGCTCCCGGCGCTGCCCGCGGGGACGACGCCCCAGGACGCGGCCGCGTGGACGCTCCTGGCCCGCGTGCTCCTGAACCTCGACGAGACCGTGACGAAGAACTGACGCGCGCGAATGGGAGGGGAAAAAAGGTGGGAAAAAAGGTGACAGTCACCATTTGTGGCCGACGCGGGAAAAAAGAAAAAGGTGACAGTCACCATTTCACAAATGGTGACTGTCACCTTTTTTCCCGGCTGCTCGCCCGCCGCTGGTTCTTCGGCGACTGCGGTGTCGGCCTGGCCGGCATCGCGGCCGGCGCGCTGGCGGCGCGTGAATCGTCGGCGGCCGCCAGTGCGCCCGCGCCGCTCGCCGTGAAGCAGCCGCACCACGCGCCCCGGGCGAAGCGCGTGATCTACATGTTCCAGGCCGGCGCCCCGAGCCACCTCGAGCTGTACGACTGGAAGCCCGCGCTCGCCGCGCGCGACGGCACCCTGCCGCCCGCGAGCCTGCTCGAAGGCTACCGGGCCGCCTTCATCAACCCGAACTCCGCGCTCCTCGGCCCCAAGTGGCCGTTCCGCCCGTACGGCACGTCCGGCATCGAGATGAGCGAGCTCCTGCCGCACATCGGCGGCATCGCCGACGACATCTGCCTCGTCCGCTCGATGCAGACCGACGCCGTCAACCACGCCCCCGCGCAGATCCTGATGAACACGGGTTCGCAGCAGTTCGGCCGTCCGAGCTTCGGCGCGTGGACGCTCTACGGGCTGGGAAGCGAGGCGGAGGACCTGCCGGGGTTCGTGGTGCTCACGAGCGCCAAGGGCACCAGCGGCGGCGCGAGCAACTACGGCTCGGGCTTCCTGCCCACGGCCTACGGTGGAATTCCGCTGCGGGGCAGCGGTGATCCGGTGCTCTACCTTTCGAACCCCCGGGGAATCGACCGCGAGACGCAGCGGGCGTCGCTCGACGCGCTCCACCAGCTCAACGACCTCTCCCTGAGCCGCTTCGGCGATCCGCAGACCGCCGCGCGGATCCAGGCCTACGAGCTCGCCTACCGGCTCCAAGAGAGCGCTCCGGAGCTGATGAACCTCGCGGACGAGCCGAAGCAGGCGCTCGCCCGCTACGGGATCGCCGACCCCAACCAGCCGGGCTATGCCCGCAACTGTCTGCTTGCCCGCCGGCTCCTGGAGCGGGGTGTGCGGTTCGTGCAGCTCTTCCACGAGGCGTGGGATCAGCACGGCAACCTGAAGAACGGCGTCAAGCAGAACTGCGTCGACACCGAGCAGGCGTCCGCGGCGCTCGTGAGCGATCTCAAGGAGCGCGGGCTGCTCGACGACACGATCGTGATCTGGGGGGGCGAGTTCGGCCGCACCCCGATGGTGCAGGGAGGGAACGACGGCCGCGACCACCACAACCGTGCCTTCTCGCTCTGGCTGGCCGGCGGAGGCCTGAAGCGGGGACACGTGCACGGGAGGACCGACGACTTCGGCTTCAACGTCGTCGAGAATCCGGTGCACGTGCACGACCTGCACGCGACGCTCCTCCACCTGCTCGGCTTCGACCACCTGAAGCTCACGTACCGTTCGCAGGGACGTGACTACCGGCTCACCGACGTGCATGGCACGCTCGTGAACGGTATCCTCGCCTGAGGGTCGCCCGGCCCGCGCCGCAGGACGATGCCATGATGCACGCGACGAACGACTCGACCCGCGACCGGGCGCGCGACAGGCGGGCCGCGTGGCGCGTCCTGCTCGGCGTCGTCACGCTGGTCGCGCCCTGTGCGGCGACGGCGGCCGAGCCGGCACCATCGTTCACCCGCGACATCAAGGGGATCCTCTCCAATCGCTGCGCGCGGTGCCACGGGCCCGACGCGGCCTCGCGGCAGGGTGGTGGCGACGGCGGCCTGCGGCTCGACACGTTCGAGGGGGCGACGGCCGACCTCGGCGGCCATGCGGCGATCGTGCCGGGCGCTCCCGAATCGAGCGACGTGCTGCGTCGGATCACGTCCGACGACCCGGACCTCGTGATGCCGCCGCCGGACGCCGGGGATCCGCTCGCGCCCGAGCAGATCGAGCTGCTCAGGCGATGGATCGCGGCCGGCGCCCGCTACGAGCCCCACTGGTCGTACGTGCCGCCGGCGAGGCCGGCCGTGCCCACCGTCAAGGACGCCGCCTGGCCGAAGAACGACATCGATCGCTTCATCCTCGCGCGGCTCGAGGCCGAGGGGCTCGCGCCACAGCCGGAGGCGCCGCGGGCCGTGCTCGCCAGGCGTCTCGCGCTCGACCTGACCGGCCTGCCGCCGGCACCGGAGACGGTCGATGCGTTCGCGGCCGACGGCTCCGAGGACGCGATCGGAAGGTTCGTCGACCGTTTGCTCGCGGACGAGGGGCGCGGTGAGCACCTCGCCCGGCAGTGGCTCGACCTCGCCCGCTATGCCGACAGTGCCGGCTACGCCGACGACCGGCCGCGCACGATCTGGGGTTGGCGCGACTGGGTGATCGCCGCCTTCGATGCGAACATGCCCTTCGACCAGTTCACGATCCGCCAGATCGCCGGCGATCTCCTGCCCGAGGCTACGGCCGAGGACCGCATCGCCACCGCCTTCCACCGCAACACGCTCACCAACAGCGAGGGGGGAACGATCGACGAGGAGTTTCGCACCGTCGCGATCGTGGACCGCGTGAACACCACGCTCGCCACCTGGATGGGCACGACGATCGCCTGTTCCCAGTGCCACGACCACAAGTACGATCCGCTTTCGCAGCGGGACTTCTTCGGCCTCTACGCGATCTTCAACAACACGGCCGACGCCGACCGTCCGGGCGAGGAGCCGGTGCTCGAGTTTTTCACGCCGGCCCAGCGTGAGACGCGAGCCAGGCTCGAGGCGGATCTCGCGGCCGTCGAGAAGGTGCTCGCGACCGACACGCCCGCGCTCGCCGCGTCCCGTGACGCGTGGGACCGCGCGTTCCCTCGCGACCTCGCCTGGCACGCGGTCGCGCCCGCCGCGGCCTCGATCGTGGGCGCACCGGCGGATGCTGCGCGGGTCATCCCCGACGGTCGCGTGCTGCTCGTGGCCCCGGAGAAGCGGGCGGTCGCCACGATCGAGGCGCCGCTCGCCGCGGGGCCGCTCGCCGGCCTGCGGCTCGAGTTTCCCGGCGACGAGAGCCTGCCTGCGAAGGGTTCGGGCCGCGGCCCGGACGGGTCGTTCGTGCTCTCGGGCGTGACCGCGCGGCTCGAGCCGGCCGGTGGCGGCGGCCCGACGGGTCGCTTCATCCGCGTCGAGCGGCCGGGCAAGGGCGTATTCCTCTCGCTGGCGGAGGTCGAGGTCTTCGCCGCGGAGGGTGACGCGAACATCGCCCGCGGTCGCGCGGCGACGCAGTCCTCCACCGACTTCGGCGGCGCTGCGGTCCGTGCCGTCGACGGCGAGACCAACGGCGACTACTACGCGAAGCAGTCGGTGACGCATACCGCGGCGGGCGACGATCCGTGGTGGGAGGTCGATCTCGGCGGGCCGACGGTGATCCGCCGGATCGTCATCTGGAACCGCACGGACGGCGGCGCCGGCTCGCGTCTCGCCGGCGCACGGGTCTCGATCCTCGATGCGGCGCGGCAGCCGGTCTGGACGGGTGACCTTGCCACGGCACCGGCACCGTCGGTGACGCTCGCGCCGGCGGGTGGTCGCGACGTGCCGTTCGTGGCCGTGGTCGCCGATCGGACCGCCGCCGGGTTCGACGCGGCGGCCGTGCTGCGGATGCCCGCCGACCCCAAGGACGACAAGGCGGTGAAGGCCGAGACCGAAGGGGGCTGGTCGCCGGGGGGGGCGGCGCCCGCGACGCTCACGCTCCTCCCGGCGACGCCGATCGACGTGCCGGACGGCATGCGGCTGGTCGTCACGCTCAGGCAGCTCTCGAAACGGGACGGCCACACGGTGGGCGTCGTGCGGCTCTCCGCGTCGCGCGATCCGCGGGCCGTCGCCCTCGCGGGCCTGCCCGCGGACGTGATCGCGATCCTCTCGACGCCGCCCGAGGCCCGCACTCCCGCCCAGGCGGAGCGGCTGGCCGACCATCACCGGCGGGCGATCGCCGCGGAGACGGCCGCGAGCCGCGCCGAGAAGCGAAGGATCGAGGGAGCGCTCGCCGCCATCAAGCCGGCGACCGTGCCGGTGATGCAAGAGCTCGAAGGGGACAAGCGGCGCGTGACGAAGCTGCAGCACCGCGGCAATTGGCAGGACCTCGGGCCCGAGGTCGCCGAGGCGATCCCCGCCACGTTCCCTCCACCCAAGGTCGACGCGGCGGGCCGGCTCGACCGCCTCGCCCTCGCGCGGTGGCTCGTCGATCGGGACAACCCGCTCACCGCCCGGGTCGTCGTCAACCGTGTCTGGGAGCGGCTCTTCGGCATCGGGATCGTCGCCACGAGCGAGGAGTTCGGCAGCCAGGGAGAGCCACCGAGCCATGCCGAACTGCTCGACTGGCTGGCGTGTGAGTTCGTCGAGGGCGGCTGGGACCTGCGAGCGCTCGAGCGGCTCATCGTCACGAGCGCCGCCTACCGCCAGAGCTCGAAGGCGCCCCCCGGGCTCGTCGCGCGCGACCCCGACAACCGGCTCGTGGCCCGTGGTCCGCGGGTGCGGCTCGCGGCGGAGGTGATCCGCGACCAGTCGCTCGCGGCGGCCGGCCTGCTCTCGCCGAAGAAGGGCGGACCGAGCGTCAATCCGCCGCAGCCGAACGTCGGCCTGAATGCGGCCTTCGGGGGCGGCATCGACTGGAAGACGAGCGAGGGGGAGGATCGCCATCGCCGTGCCATCTACACGACGTGGCGGCGAAGCAATCCATACCCGTCGATGGCGACCTTCGACGCGCCCAACCGAGAGGTCTGCACGGTGCGCCGGCCGCGCACGAACACGCCGCTCCAGGCGCTCGTGACGCTCAACGACCCGGTCTACGTCGAGGCGGCGCAGGCGCTCGCCCGGCGGATGGTGCGGGAAGGGGGTGCGACCGAGGCGGGCCGCGCCGTGCGTGGCTTCCGGCTCGTGCTGGCACGGGAGCCGTCGGCCGCCGAGCGCGAGCGGATCGTCCGGCTCCACGCCGATGCGCTGGCCGACTTCCGCAGTGACGCGGAGCGGGCGAAGAAGATGGCCACCGAGCCGCTCGGTGCGGTCCCGACCGACCTCGCGGTCGACGAGGCCGACCTCGCTGCCTGGACCGTGGTGGCCAACGTGATCCTGAACCTCGACGAGGCGTTCATGTGCCCGTGAGCCGGTGCCGCCGGCAGCGGACCGTTCCGCAGGGAGTCTCTATGCATCCGCGTGTCGACGAAAAACTGCTCACGACGCGTCGCCACCTGCTCGGCGGCATGGCCGGCGGCATCGGGGCGATCGCGATGGGCGACCTCCTCGGCGCCGCCACGGTGCCTGCCGTGTCGTCTCCCGGGGCGCCGCCCGACCCGCTCGCGGCGCGGCTCCCGCCGCGGCCGGCACGGGCGAAGCGCATGGTGGTGATCCACCTCACCGGCTCGCCGCCGCACCTCGACCTCTACGACCACAAGCCCGAGCTCGTCAGGCATTCGGGGGAGGAGTGCCCGGCCGAGACGATCGCCGGCAAGAAGTTCGCGTTCACGAGCGGCACGCCGAAGCTCCTCGGCACGCCCCGCTCGTGGGTGCGGTGCGGCGCAAGCGGCATGGAACTCTCCGACGCGATCCCCAACCTCCACCGCGTGGCCGACAGGCTCTGTCTCGTGCGCAGCATGCACACCGACCAGTTCAACCACGCGCCGGCCGAGCTCATGGTCTACACCGGCAGTCCGCGGTCGGGGCGTCCGAGCCTCGGCAGCTGGGTGACCTACGGCCTCGGCACCGAGAATGCGAACCTTCCCGGGTTCGTCGTGCTCATCTCGTCGGGCGTGCAGCCCAACGGCGGCACGAGCAGCTTCGGCTCCGGCTTCCTGCCGAGCGTCTACCAGGGGGTGCAGTGCCGCTCGAAGGGCGACCCCGTGCTCTACGTCTCGGATCCGCCGGGCATGGACCGCTCGATGCGGCGGGCGAGCCTCGACGCGCTCCGGGACCTCAACGAGATCCAGGCCCGCGACCTCGGCAATCCCGAAACGCTCACGCGCATCGCGCAGTACGAGCTCGCCTATCGCATGCAGACGAGCGTGCCCGAGGTGATGGACATCTCCCGGGAGCCCGCGCACGTGCTCGCGGCGTACGGTGCGCAGCCGGGAGGCGCGAGCCTCGCCAACAACTGCCTCCTCGCCCGCCGGCTGCTCGAGCAGGGCGTGCGGTTCGTGCATCTCTTCGACTGGGGGTGGGACTTCCACGGCACCGGCCCCGGTGAGGACATTCGCGACGGCCTCACGAAGAAGGCGGCGACCTTCGACAAGCCCGCCGCCGCGCTCATCGAGGACCTCGAGCAGCGGGGCCTGCTCGAGGACACGCTCATCCTCTGCACCGGCGAGTTCGGTCGCACGCCGTTCCGCGAGGGTCGCACGGCCGGTGGAAGCATCCTCGGCCGCGACCACTTCCCCGACTGCTACTCGATCTGGATGGCTGGAGGCGGCGTGAAGGGCGGGCTGACCTACGGCACGAGCGATGACCTCGGCTTCCGCGTGGCCGAGAACCCCGTCCACGTCCACGACCTGCAGGCCACGATCCTCCACCTGCTCGGCTTCGACCACACGAGGCTCACCTGGCGATTCCAGGGGCGCGACTTCCGGCTGACCGACGTGCACGGCACCGTCGTGGGCGGCCTGCTGGCGTGAGCGGTCCCGGCGCGGCGCATCCGATCGAGTCAGCCACGTGGACGCCGCTTTCCGCGGGCGGCTATCTTCGGTGAGCGGCGGCGGTCGATCGCCGGAGGCAGGGCAGCAGGGGCGACGCATGAGGCGGAGGGTGGCGGTCACCGGGCTGGGCGTGGTCACGTCCCTCGGCAGGCAGGTGGATCTCTTCTGGGATCGGCTCGTGCGTGGCGAGAGCGGCGTCCGACCGGTCACGCTCTTCGACGTCACCGGCTACCGCGTGCAGTTCGGCGGGCAGGTGCCCTGGGAGCCGGAACGCGAGGACATCGCCGACGCCAAGGAACTGCGTCGGCTCGACCGCTATTCGCAGTTCGCCATCGCCGCCGCGAAGGACGCCGTCGCCGATTCCGGGATCGCCTTCGACAGGGAGGAGCCGTACCGCTGCGGCGTGGCCATCGGTTCCGGCATCGGGGGCCTGCAGGAGTTCGAGACGCAGTTCGCCCGGATGGTCGACAAGGGCGTCGACAAGGTGTCGCCCTTCTTCATCCCGAAGCTGCTGCTCAACTCCGCGAGCGGCCACGTCTCGACGCTCTTCGGCATCAAGGGCCCGAACATCGCCATCGCGACCGCCTGTGCGAGCGCCGCCAACTCGATCGGTGCCGCCCTGCGGATGATCCAGTACGGCGACGCCGAGGTGATGGTCACCGGCGGCACCGAGGCGGCGCTCACGCCGATCGCGCTGGCCGGCTTCCAGAACATGCGGGCCCTGTCGTTCCGCAACGACGACCCGCAGCGGGCGAGCCGGCCGTTCGATGCGGATCGTGACGGCTTCGTGCTGGCAGAAGGCGCCGGGGTCGTCGTGCTCGAGGAGTGGGAGCATGCCCGGCGACGCGGCGCCCGCATCTACGGGGAGCTCAAGGGGCACGGGGCCACCGGGGACGCCGGGCACATCACGCAGCCGGACGACGCGGGCGCCGGTGCGGCCGAGGCGATGGCGGCGGCGCTGCGGGATGCGGCGATCGCACCCGACGCCGTCGGCTACATCAACGCGCACGGCACGAGCACGCCGCTCGGCGACAAGGCGGAGACCGCCGCGATCCGCCACGTGTTCGGCAGCCATGCGCGACGGCTCGCCCTGTCGAGCACGAAGAGCCAGCTCGGCCACACGCTCGGGGCGAGCGGCGGGATCGAGCTGGCGGTGTGCGCCCTCACGCTCACGCGGGGCGTCATCGCACCGACGATCAACCTCGAAACGCCCGACCCCGCCTGCGACCTCGACTACACGCCGAAGGTCGCCCGTGAGGCGCGGGTCGACGTCGTCATGTCGAACAACTTCGGCTTCGGCGGCCACAACGCATCGCTCGTGCTGGCCCGCGCCTAGCGCATTCACGATCGGTGGTGCAACGGCTCGGGGGCGGCAAAAGTCTCCTCGCTCCGGCCGCAGCGGCCGCTCGCTCGGGAAGCGTTCGCCGACCCCCTTCGCCTCGACTCCTCTCGGGGTGGCGCAACGGCTCGGGGGCGGCAAAAGTCTCCTCGCACCGGCCGCAGCGGCCGCTCGCTCGGGAAGCGTTCGCCGACCCCCTTCGCCTCGACTCCTCTCGGGGTGGTGCAACGGCTCGGGGGCGGCAAAAGTCTCCTCGCTCCGGCCGCGGCGGCCGCTCGCTCGGGAAGCGTTCGCCGACCCCCTTCGCCTCGACTCCTCTCGGGGTGGTGCGCGGGGCTCGAGCGCGGTCATCCGGCACGACGCGCCCGGGATGCCCACCGACGATGGGATATAG
>Ga0214917_10008231_pt1 | contig 10294 bp, 13 predicted proteins | sample LL_1208_BB_MetaG_FD_177983 | JGI IMG/M metagenome (GOLD analysis project Ga0214917, IMG submission 177983) | Freshwater microbial communities from Lake Lanier, Atlanta, Georgia, United States - LL_1208_BB | ecosystem: Environmental > Aquatic > Freshwater > Lake | place: USA: Georgia | collected...
GTGGCCAACCACGGCTCCCACCTCGACCCGCCGCTGCTGGGCCATGCCCTGGGCCGGCCGGTGGCCTTCATGGCCAAGGCCGAGCTGTTCAGGGTGCCCCTGCTGGGACCGATCATCCGCGCTTGCGGGGCCTATCCGGTGGCCCGCGGGGCCAGCGACCGCGAGGCGATCCGCACGGCCACCGACCGCCTTGACGAGGGCTGGGCGATCGGCGTGTTCATCGATGGCACCCGCCAGAGCGATGGCCGGGTCAACAACCCCCAGGCCGGTGCCGCCCTGCTGGCCGCCCGGGCCGGGGTGCCGCTGCTGCCGGTGGCGATCATCAACAGCCACCGGGCCCTGGGAACGGGATCCAAACGGGCCCGGCTGGTGCCGGTGCACATCCGCATCGGCACGCTGATTCCGCCACCGGCGAGCCGCAGACGGCCCGACCTCGACGCCGCCACGGCCGCCTGCCAGCAGCAGATCAATGCCCTGCTGGATCAGGGGCTGATCCGGGGGCACGAACCGCTGCTTGCCCCCCCAGCCAGCCCGGCAGGTGCTCTGCCGCCCACCAGCGCGGATCCAGACCGGTGAGCACCCACAAGGCCGAGCGCAGGCCATCACGCCAGAGCTTGCTGGCGGGTTCCTGAACGCAGCGCTCGCTGCAGCTCACCGGCACCGGTGTCAGCTGAATGCCGCGGCTGCCGGCCACCAGACGGCCCACCAGCAGGGCCCGCTGCATGTGATCGCTGCTGGTGACCAGAAAGGCGTGGCGAATGCGGGCCCGCCGCAACTCATCGACCAGCGAGGTGAAGTTGGAGACCGTGTCCTGGGCCCGGTAGTCGAGCAGCACCTGCTCCCGGGGCAGCCCCTCCCGCTGGCTGAACAGCCAATGGGCGTACTCGGGGTTGCTGCCGCCGCTGACCACCACCGGCAGCCCCCGCTGGCGGGCCAGCTCGGCGGCAGCCTGCTCACGCGCCACATCACCGCCCAGCACCAGGATCATCTGGGGCGCTGGCGGCGCCGGCCACCACCAGCCGCGCGACAGCCACAGCAAGCCCCCCCCGACGATGGCGACCAGCACACCGCGCCAGGGCGGCCGGCGCCGGCGGCGCCGGGGTCTGACCGGTCTGGCACGACGAACGGCCATCAGGACTCGACGGGGCTGGTCGGATAGATCGGCAACACGCTCTGCCAGGGGGCAAGGGCGGCCCCACGGGCAGCGCTGATCGCCAGCAGCTGGGCGACATCCGCCGGGATCTGCACGGCCGCCTCAGCCTGGGGCCCAGGGGGCAGCGGGCTGCCGGCCGCAAACAGGCGTGGCCGCTCCAGCTCCCGCAGGGCTCCGCCCTGCCGGGGATCGGGGCCATAGAGCCCGGCCACGACGCCGCGGCGGGGCAGGGTCTGGCAGAGCCAGGTGGGCTCGCTCAGCCCGAGGCGGGCGGCCACCAGCTCAAAGCTGCTGATGCCGTCGAGGGGCAACTGCAGCTGTTGGGCCAGGGTGCGGGCCAGCACCACGGTGAGCCGGGTGCCGGTGAACCCGCCCGGACCGATCGCCACCGCCACACGGGCCAGCTCACCCCAGCGGGCGGCGGGCAGCACGGTTTCGAGGCAAGCGATCAGGTGATTGGAGAGACCACGGCCCAGATCAAAGGCCTCCAGCTGGGGCGGTTGATCGGGCCGCTCGAGATCGAGCAGGCCCACCCCCAGCACCGGGCTGGAGCTGTGCAACGCCAGCAGCCAGCTCATGTGGGTACCGCCTCCCCGGGGCGCAGGCTCAGCCAGTGGCCCGGCTGGAGCTGGAAGCTGGCGCAGGCGCGCACATCCCACTCGACGCCGGCGGCGCCATCGCCCAGATCCCTCACCTGCACGTGGATGCGCGGCTCAACAGGCACAAAATCAGGCACCTCACAGAGGTGCGCAACACCGTGCTGGCGCTCCACCGCGTGGTAGGCCTGACAACGGTCGAGCCAATGGCAGTCCACGCAGATGCACATGCGGCCGCAGCCATGCCAGGAGCCCATTGTGCCGGCAGAGCCCACCGCAGCCACGCAGCTGTGGCAACGGCTCAACGCCCCCGCCTGGCCCCTGCCCCTGAGCGCCTTGCCACCCGGCAGCGCGCTGGTGGGCGGCGCCGTGCGCGACGCGCTGCTGGGCCGCCTTGCGCCACAGCCCGACATCGACGTGGTGGTGCCCGGCGGGGCGATCCCGTTGTGCCGCAGCCTGGCCCGCCGTCTGGGGGGCAGCGCCGTGGTGCTCGATCAGGAGCGCGACATCGCGCGGCTGGTGCTGCAGGGCTGGTGCTTTGACCTGGCCGCCCAGGAGGGCGCGTGCCTCAGCATCGACCTGCAGCGCCGCGACTACAGCATCAATGCCATGGCCCTGCCCCTGGCACCCGGCACCCCCCTGCTCGACCCCACCGGCGGCCTGACGAGCCTGCGTCGCCGCGAACTGGTGGCCATCAGCGAGGCCAATTTGTTGAGCGACCCGCTGCGGCTGCTGCGGGGTCTGCGGCTGGCCTGCGAGCTCGGGTTCAGCATCGCAGCCGAAACCTGGGGCTGGATCGCCCAACACCGGGCCACGCTCCAGGCGGTGGCGGGTGAGCGGGTGCTGGCCGAGCTGCAAAAACTGGCCTGCGCCCCGGCCGGTGCCCACGGCCTTGGGCAGGTGCTGCAGAGCGGTCTGCTGGCCCCGTGGCTGGGCCCAGCTGCAGCGCTTGAAGAGCCCCTTGCCAGGCTGACGCCCAGCGCGGCCAGCGCCCTGGGCCTCAACGAGGCCGAGCAGGCCTGGGCCCTGCCCCTGGCCCGACTGGCCTGCATCGCCGATGGACCGGCCCTGGGACGCCTGCGCAGCAGCCGGGCCCTGCAGAAACAGGTGCAGCTGCTGCGCCAGCACTGGCAGCGGCTGGGGGAGCGTCCGCCTGCGGCCCTGGACGAGCCCGAACGCTTTGCACTGCATCGTGATCTGCAGGCCGATCTTCCCGCCCTGATGGTGCTGCTGCCCCCAGGCTGCCAGCAGTCAGAACTGATGGCCCGGTGGCGCACTGGCGACGATCCCCTGTGCCACCCCCGCCCACCGCTCGATGGCAACCAGCTGCAACAGCTGCTGGGCCTCACGGCCGGGCCCCTGCTGGGGCAGTTGTTGACCCATCTGAGCCAGGAGCGGGCGTTTGGACGGCTGCCACCCGATGCCGACAGCGCCGCGGTGCTGGCCCTGGCCCGGCAGTGGTTGCTCGAAAACGGACCTGCCCAACCCAAGGCGACCCGGCGCCGTGATTAACTTTGTGACGCAAAGGCGTTGAAGCAAGACAGCCCGCCCCAGCAGTTCCCCTTTTCTTTCCCCCATGAGCGTTCGTCTCTATGTCGGCAACCTGCCGACCGCCTTCGATGCCAAGGAGCTTGAGGCTCTGTTTGCCAACGTGGGTGAGGGGGTTCGTTTCAAGGCCGTCAACGACCGGGAGACCGGTGCCTGCCGTGGCTTTGGCTTCGCCAATGTCGACGACGCCAAGCTGGCCGATGCCGTGATCGAGCAGCTCAACGGCAAGGACTTCGGCGGCAATGCCCTGCGCATCGAGGTCTCCGAGCGTCGTGACGCCCGCTCTGGCGGCGCCGGCAACGACCGCCGCTCACCCGCCGGCAACAGCAACGCTGTGTCCCGCAAGGCCGTCAACAAAGTGGTGCACGCCGACAGCGTCGACAGCGAAGCCCCCGACCCCCGCTGGGCCGGCGAACTGGCCAAACTGAAGTCGCTGCTGGCCAACCAGACCGCTGCTGTCTGATCCCCTCCTGACGACCTGGCAGGGCCTGGATGTCGCCTACGACAGGCTGCCAGGCCCCTCGGCAGACGCACCGCGGGTGCTGCTGGTCCACGGCTTTGGCGCCAACCGACGCCACTGGCGCCACACCCTCGTCCCCCTCAGTGCCGTGGCGCACGTGTGGGCGATCGATCTGCTGGGCTTCGGAGCCAGCAGCAAGCCCCCATCCCGCCTGAACGGCGAGGAGCCCCGCAGCGGCGCTGTGCACTACAGCTTCGATCTGTGGGCCGAGCAGCTGCTGGCCTTCATCGACACGGTGATCCGACCCAGCGGCCCAGAGACGCCGCTGCATCTGGTGGGCAATTCGATTGGGGCCGTGGTCTGCCTCAATGCGGCACGGCTGCTGCTCGCACGCGGCACCCCGCCGGCGGGGGTGATCCTGATCGATTGCGCCCAACGCACCCTCGACGACAAGCGGGTTGGGCGGCTGAGGCCCTGGGAGAAAAGCACGCGCCCCCTGGTCAAACAGCTGGTGCGCCAGCGCTGGCTGCTGGGGGCCCTGTTCGGCAGCCTGGCCAGGCCCGCGGTGATTCGCCGGGTGCTGAAGCGGGCCTACCCCAGCGGCGCCAACATCGATGCCGAGCTGGTGGAGCTGCTCTACCGACCCAGCACCACGACCGGTGCCCTGGAGAGCTTTCGCGGCTTCGTCAACCTGTTCAACGACCATCTGGCACCCGACCTGCTGGCCGAACTCAGCCGCCATGGCGATGGACCGCCGGTGCGCCTGCTCTGGGGGTCAGCGGATCCCTGGGAGGATCCGGCCGAGGCGCGCCAGTGGGCTCAGGATCACCGCTGCATCGTGGATCTGGTGGTGCTGCCAGGGCTCGGCCACTGCCCCCATGACGAAGCCCCTGAGCAGGTCAATCCGATTCTGCAGCAATGGATCACACCGCCGAATCGCACCGCGGCTCAGCGCACCTGAGCCACCACGAACGACACCGGTAGATCCAACAGCTTGCCCGCCCTCGGCACGTAGGCACGCTTGTTGAACACGTCGTAATCGTGCTGCTCGATCACATCGAGGATGCCGCGATAGAGCCGCAGCGAAGCCCAGACCGGCCAGCGGGCATCAGGCGCCAACCAACGCACACCGGCTTCACTGCGGGCAAACCAGTCGCGGGCCCGATCCACCTGAAAGCGCATCAGGGCGCGCCAGTTGTCGTTGAGGGTGCCGGCCATGAGTTCAGACTCGCTGTAGCCGAAGCGCTGCAGATCGTCGAGGGGCAGATAGATGCGGCCTCGCCCCCGGTCTTCGCCGACATCGCGCAGGATGTTGGTGAGCTGGTTGGCGATGCCCAGCGCCACCGCCGCCTCCGAGGTGTCGGGTGCATCGCTCCAGGGGGCCGAGGTGTAGGCCGCGTCGACGCCCATCACCTCCTGGGTCATGAGGCCGACCGTGCCCGCCACCCGGTAGCAGTAGAGCTTCAGCTCCTCGAAGCTGGCGTAGCGGTGCTGGTGCAGATCCATGCGCTGACCCTCGATCATGTCGAGGTAGGGCTGAATCGGCTGGGGGTACCGCTCGAGGGTGTCGGCCATGACGCGATCGAGACCGTCGCGCACCTGCCCGGCAAACAGCTCCCGGGTGCGCGCCTCCCAGGCATCGAGGCGGGCCGAAAGCTCATCGGTTGAGCGGCCCTGGGCCTCGGCGCTGTCCATCAGCTCATCGGTCCGGCGGCACCAGACGTAGATGGCCCAGATCGCCCGGCGCTTGGCCGGCGGCATCAACAGGGTGCCCAGATAAAACGTTTTGGCCCACTGGGCTGTTTCCAGCCGGCAGGCCTCGTAGGCCTGCTCAAGGCTGGGCGCGGTGGTGGCCGCAGGGTGGCCGGCGATGGCCATCAGGCCGCTGCCAGGGCAGGAGCTGCCGCCGCAGGGGGACCGCCGGCCAGGGCACCTGCCACGGCCTGGGCGCACTGCTTGCCGCTGAGCACCGCCCCTTCCATCGAGGCCAGGTAGCGCTGCATGGTGTAGTCACCGGCCATGAAGAAGTTGGCGATCGGCGAGGTCTGATCGGGGCGCAGCTGCTGGCAACCGGGCACGGTCTTGTAGACCGACAACGGCGTCTTGACCACGATCGCCTTGCGCAGGGTCGCCTGATCATCCCCGGTGAAGTGCATCGGGAACAGGCGCTTGAGCTCTTCCATGGTGGCAGCGACGATGTCATCATCACTGCGGCCGATCCAGTCTTTGGCGGGGGCGAACACCAGTTCAAGCATCGAGCGATCGGGATCTTCGTATTCGCGGCAGGTGTTGCTCATGTCGGCGTAGACACTGAGCAGGGGGCTGCGGCTGAACAACAGATGATCGATCTCCGTGAGCTTTCGGTCGAACCAGAGGTGAATGTTGATCACCGGCACGCCGTTGAGGCCATCCAGTTTCTGGAAATAGGGCAGTTGCTTCCAGGGCTCCGGCAGCAGCAGCTTCAGCGGATCGACCGGCAGGGCGCTCACGTAGGCATCGGCGGTGGCGGTGAAGCCCTCCTTGCCCTTGATGCCGCCGATCCGGAAGCCGGCCACGGTGCCGTCGGCGTTGAGTTCGATCTCGCGCAGAGGGGTATCGAGATGCACCTCACCGCCGCGGGCGGTGACGTAGTCAACGATCGGCTGGCAGAGACGCTGGGGCGGATTGCCATCGAGAAAGGCCATTTTCGAACCGTCTCCTTCCTGCAGAAAGCGATTGAGCGCGGTGAGCACCACCGTGCTCGAGATCTCATCAGGATCGATGAAATTCAGCGCCTTGGCCATGGCGATGAACACCTCGTCGTTGACCCGCTCGGGAATGTTGTGCAGCCTGAGCCACTCGGTCCAGGAGTACTGGTCGCATTCTTCGACGTACTGCTGGCCGCGCAGCATCGCCGGCACCAGACCCAAGCCGAAGGCGATCTTCTCGGGCCAGGTGAGCATGTCGTTGTTGCCCAGAATCGCCGCCACCCCGTTGAACGGGGCAGGGATCTCAGGGAAGTCGAAGCGGCTGTAGGTGCCCGGCGTCTCCTTCTGGTTGAAGATCATCGAGTGGCTCTTCCACTGCAACCGGTCTTCAATGCCGAGCTCGGCAAACAACTGGCGCATGTTGCGGTAAGCGCCGAAGAAGATGTGCAGACCGGTCTCGTACCAATCTCCCTCCTCGTCTTGCCAGGCCGCCACCTTGCCGCCCAGCACATCCCGGGCTTCGTAGACCACCGGGGTGTGCCCGGCGTCGCAGAGGTACTTGGCACACGACAGCCCGGCGAGGCCTGCTCCGGCAATGGCGATACGCATGGGATCAGGGGAGCCGGGAAACCGAAGGCAACCTTAAAAGGCTGGCCGGCCCGACCGCCCTGCCGGAGCGCTCGGGCTTCCTAAAGTCGAGGTCAAGCCTGCCAGCATGGCTGCCGTTCGCAGCAGCACCCTCTCCATGTCAGACGCCACGCTGCTCAAGAGCACCACACGCCACATCCGCCTGTTCACCGCGCGGGTCGACGACGGCGATCTGGTGCCCGACCCGGGCCAGCTGACCCTCGATGTGGATCCCGACAACGAATTTCTCTGGGATGCCGCCACGCTGGCGCTGGTGCAGCAACGGTTCCGCGAGCTGGTCGATGGCCAGGCTGGCGGGGAGCTCAGCGACTACACCCTGCGTCGCATCGGCTCGGAGCTCGAGGGTTATCTGCGGGAGCTGCTGCAGGCCGGCAAGCTGCGCTACAACCCCGACTGCCGGGTGCTCAACTACTCCATGGGCCTGCCTCGCACCCCCGAGAATCTGTGACGCGTTCGCGCTTCGACCGACGGGCTTACGACAGCCGCGGCTCTGAGGGTCGTGCCTACGAGGGTCGTGGCTATGAGGGTCGTGGATACGAGGGTCGTGGCTATGACGATCGCGGCTACGACCAGCGGGGTTCGGACAGCCGGTTCGGCTCCGGCGGCCGTGGCGGCAATCCGCGCGGTGGCGGCGCAGCGGGTGGACCCAAACCCGGCGGAGGGCCGGGGGGCGGGCCACCGCTTCAGTTGAATGTGGGCACCATCGCCATCCTGGCGGGGGTCCTGGTGGTGGGCATCGGCATCGGCACCGGCATCTCCAGCACGACGCAGGGGGATCAGGGCAACATCGCCAGCTCCCAGCAGCTCGACATGGCCGTGCCCGACCCCGAGTTCTGCCGCCAATGGGGCGCCAGCGCCTTCGTGATGGACATCGAGCTGTACACGACGATGAACCCCAGCTCCAGCTTCGTGACCCAGCCGGCTCTGAAGCCGGGCTGCGTGATCAGGCGCGAGAACTGGAGCGTCCTGCAGAAGGAAGGTGCCGTGACAGCCGAGCAGATGCGCCAGTGCAAGCAGCGCATGAACACCTTCGCCTACATCGGCTCGATCAAGGACAAGCCGATTGTGCGCTGCGTCTATCAGACCGACACCAGCGAAAACAAATTCCTCACCAAGGGCGTGGCCGACGACACGGTCGGCATCACCCCCGAAGCTGACCAGTTCTGAGCTGCAGCTTCTCTGAGGTTCAGCTGCTCTGAGGTTCAGCTCTCCTGCTGGGCCTGCTGCTGCAGCTGGTCCTGCTGCAGTGGCCGGCGCAGGGGGCTGTCGGGGCTGGCGAACACCGGCAGAATCTCGCGCCTGAAGGCCTCCGCCGCACGCGAGCAGTAGCGGGCCGGATGGGTGATCAGCTTGAGCTGACGTCGCACCAACAGATCGGCCATCTGGGGCCGGTGCACGCTGCCGGCCGAGAGTTCCCGCTCGATCGACACCACCGGCAGGAAGGCCGCACCCAGGCCGCTCTGCACGGCGTTCTTGATGGCCTCGAACGAGTTGAGTTCCATCTCGATCTTGAGCCGGCTCACATCGAGACCGGAGCGGGCCAGCAGCTGGTCGACCATCTTGCGGGTGGTCGACTGGGCGTCGAGGCACACAAAGCCCAGGCGGTAGAGGTCGTCCTTGGTCAGCTCGTTGAGCCGGGCCAACGGATGCTTGACCGGCAGCACCAGGGCCAGTTCATCGCTGGCATAGGGAACGACCTGCAGCTGCTCACCCAGTTCGCTGGGCAGTTCACCGCCGATGATCGCCAGGTCGATCTGACCGTTGGCCACGCTCCAGCCGGTGCGGCGGGTGCTGTGGACCTGCAGCTGCACCGCCACGTCGGGGTACTTCTGACGGAACAGACCGATCATGCGCGGCATCAGATAGGTGCCGGTGGTCTGGGAGGCACCCACCACCAGTGAGCCGCCCCTGAGATTGTGGAGATCGTCGAGGGCGCGGCAGGCCTCCTGGCACTGGCTGAGGATGCGGTCGCAATAGCTCAGCAGCAGGTGACCCGCCTCGGTGAGCTGGGCCTTGCGCCCACCCCGGTCGAACAGCGACACATCGAGCTGCTTCTCAAGATTCTGGATCTGCAGGCTGACCGCCGGCTGGGTCACATAAAGACTGTCGGCCGCCTTCTTGAAGCTGCCCTCGCTGGCGATCGCCCGCAGGATGCGCAGCTGATCGAGTGTGAAGGGCAGATCGGCCATCGCTCTGGGGAACCAGGGTCGCCCGGGGGCGGTGAGGCAGACGTCTGCAGACTCTAGGCGGCTCGGTCGGTCGCCAGAATCACCAGCTTCACAAGCCCTTGCAGAGACCACCATGGCCAGCTCCCTGCACCACAGCAGCTGGGTGATGCTGGCCCTGTTGGTCGCCTTTGCGGTCCTTCACAGCGGCGGAGCCTCGCTGCGCGCCTGGGGCGTGGCCCGCATGGGTGAACGGGCCTGGCGGCTGCTGTTTGCGGGGGTGAGCATTCCCTCGGCCGTCGTGGTGATCGGCTATTTCCTGGCCCACCGCTACGACGGGGTGCGGTTGTGGAACCTGCAGGATCAGCCCTGGATCGTGCCGCTGGTCTGGACCGGCACGGCGATCAGTTTTCTGTTCCTGTATCCCGCCACCTACAACCTGCTCGAGATCCCGGCGGTGCTCAAACCCCAGGTGCGGCTCTATGCCAGCGGCATCATCCGCATCAGTCGCCACCCCCAGGCGGTGGGCCAGATCCTCTGGTGCGCCACCCACCTGCTGTGGATCGGCAGCAGCTTCATGGTGGCCGCCTGCGTGGGGCTGATCGGCCACCACCTGTTTGCCATCTGGAACGGCGACCGACGCCTGCGCAACCGCTTTGGCGACGCCTTTGAGGAGCTCAGGGCCAGCACCTCGGTGATCCCGTTCAAGGCGGTGCTCGAGGGTCGCCAGACCCTTGTGCTGAGCGAGTTTGTGCGGCCGGCCCAGCTGGGCATCGCCATTGCCGTGGGGGTGTTCTGGTGGGCGCACCGCTTCATCGGCACCGGCGCCACGGCCTTTGCCCGAACCCCCCTGGCCCACTGGCTCGGTTGATCGGCACGGTCCCAGGCTGGCCTGCCGCAACGCCGCAACTCCTGGCGTGACCTCTGGCGTTTGTTCGGAGTGCTGCGCAGACCCGTGGACCGCACCGCTGACGCGAGCCCTGCAGCAGGTCCTGACAGAGATCAGGGCCTTTCGCGCCAGGGTTCCTAGACTCGCC
>Ga0214917_10008232_pt1 | contig 10292 bp, 12 predicted proteins | sample LL_1208_BB_MetaG_FD_177983 | JGI IMG/M metagenome (GOLD analysis project Ga0214917, IMG submission 177983) | Freshwater microbial communities from Lake Lanier, Atlanta, Georgia, United States - LL_1208_BB | ecosystem: Environmental > Aquatic > Freshwater > Lake | place: USA: Georgia | collected...
TGGGCGTCGCCTCTCGGCGACCTCCAAAACTTACAACACCGTCGGACGGATCCTTCGCTTGCCGTAAGCCCTGCCAGATCGCTCCGGCAGACCTATGAACCTAACACACCTGCACCCAGCTGCAACATTTCGCAGCAAAGGACGGCGACGAGGGCACGCGCCGGCCCCTCAGACGCTTCACCATTGCCCCCCAGATCCCCATTGCCACAAGTGTTTTGCGGGGTCAGCCTGGAGCTGACCTCGTGGCCTTCACCCGAGGAGGCCGATCTTCCATGTCCCGACCGTTCAGCCAGGAGCAACTGCGGATTCGTCCCAGTTCCAGAGAAGAGGCTGTGGTCAAGGTGGCCCGGGGCCACTTCGAACGCACGCTGGTGCAGATCAAGGGGGAGCTGGCGGGGTCGATCGCCGCCCTGGAGCACCCCCGCCGCAGCGAAGCGGTGAACTACGGCGAGGTGTTCCTGCGCGACAACGTGCCGGTGATGGTCTACCTGCTGCTGCAGGGGCGGCACAGGATCGTGCGCAATTTTCTGACGGTGTGCCTGGAGCTGCAGAGCAGCACCTACCAGACCCGGGGTGTGTTCCCCACCAGCTTCATCGAAAGCGAGGGCGAGCTCATCGCCGATTACGGGCAACGCTCGATCGGCCGGATCACCTCGGTCGACGCCAGCCTGTGGTGGCCAGTGCTGTGCTGGCTCTATGTGAAGCACAGCAACGACCGCGATTTTGCCAGCAGCCAAGCGGTGCAGCGCGGGGTGCAGTTGCTGCTCGACCTCGTGCTGCATCCCAGCTTTGAAGGCACACCGGTGCTGTTCGTGCCCGATTGCGCCTTCATGATTGATCGCCCCATGGACGTCTGGGGCGCACCGCTGGAGGTGGAGGTGCTGCTCTATGGCTGCCTGCGCAGCTGCTGTCACCTGATGGAGGTGGCCCAGCAGCAGCAGGAGAGCCAGGTGCTGGACCAGCGGCTGGTGCTCACCCGTCAGTGGCTGCATGACCTGCGCGCCTTTCTGCTGAAGCACTACTGGGTCACCAGCAAGACCGTGCAGCTGCTCAGGCGCAGGCCCACCGAGCAATACGGTGAGCACCAGCACGAAAACGAATTCAACGTGCAGCCCCAGGTGATACCGCCCTGGTTGCAGGACTGGCTCAACAACCGCGGCGGCTACCTGATCGGCAACATGCGCACCGGCCGCCCCGATTTTCGCTTTTACAGCCTGGGCAATTCATTGGCCTGTCTGTTTGGCCTGCTGTCGGCGCCGCAGCAGCGCGCCCTGTTTCGCCTGGTGCTGCACAACCGCCAACACCTGATGGGCCAGATGCCGATGCGCATCTGCCACCCGCCGATGGAGGGTGAGGAATGGCGCGACAAAACGGGGTCCGATCCGAAGAACTGGCCATGGAGCTACCACAATGGCGGCCACTGGCCGAGCCTGCTGTGGACATTCGGGGCGGCCGTGCTGCTGCACGACCAGCGGCATCACCAGGACGATGCGGTGCTGCTGGCTCCGGTCAGGGCAATGCTCGAGGAGTGCTACTGGCGTCAGCTGAATCAGCTGCCACGGCAGCAATGGGCCGAATACTTCGATGGTCCGACCGGCACCTGGGTGGGGCAACAGGCCCGCACCTTCCAGACCTGGACGATCGTCGGCTTTCTGCTGATGCACCACCTGCTGCGGGTGGATCCCGGTGCGGTGTCCCTGTTGGATCTGGAAAGCTGAAGCCCGGCAAGACAAACAAAAAGCCGCGATGGGTCATCGCGGCTCGGGGGGTTCCTGGTGGGAGTGAAGGTCAGAACAGGCCCAGGGTCAGCGACTTGTCGATGGGAAGGGCGGCACCGATGCCGAGGTAGATGGTGAACACGGTTCCGAACAGGAACACGGCCATGGCCACCGGACGGCGGAAGGGGTTCTGGAACTTGTTGAAGCTCTCAATGAAGGGAACCAGCATCAGTCCCAGGGGGATCATGGTCTGCAGCGCGATGCCCAGAAGTTTGTTGGGGACGACGCGCAGAATCTGGAAGACCGGATACAGGTACCACTCAGGCAGGATCTCGAGTGGGGTGGCAAACGGATCGGCCTTGTCACCGAGCATGGCCGGGTCAAGCACCGCCAGACCGACGATGCAGGCAAACGTTCCCAGAATCACCACCGGGAACATGTAGAGAAGGTCATTGGGCCAGGCAGGCTCACCGTAGTAGTTGTGACCCATGCCCTTGGCGAGCTTGGCGCGCAGCTTGGGATCGGTGAGGTCGGGCTTCTTGAGAATGTGCATGGCGGTGAGGCCTGTGGTGAAAGGCTAGAAGCGGAGAGGGGAAAGGCGCGGCTGACGGGGTCAGAGATTCACAAAGACCCAGCTCGGACCCGAACGATCACAACGGGCCCGAAATGCCCTGCTTGCGGATCATCAGGAAGTGCATCAGCATGAAGACCGCCAGCAGCCAGGGCATCACAAAGGTGTGAAGGCTGTAGAAGCGGGTGAGGGTTGCCTGGCCAACGCTCTCGCCACCACGCAGCAGTTCAACCATGAAGTCGCCCACGACCGGAACGGCTGCAGGCACACCCGAGACAATCTTGACGGCCCAGTAGCCGACCTGGTCCCAGGGCAGGGAATAACCGGTCACACCAAAACTCACGGTGATGACGGCCATGGTGACGCCGGTGACCCAGGTGAGCTCACGGGGACGCTTGAAGCCACCGGTCAGGTAGACGCGGAAGACGTGCAGGATCAGCATGAGCACCATCATCGAGGCGCTCCAGCGGTGGATCGAACGGATCAACCAGCCGAAGCTGACGTCGGTCATCAGGTACTGAACCGAGGTGTAGGCCTCGGCCACAGTGGGCTTGTAATAGAAGGTCATCGCAAACCCGGTCGCAAACTGGATCAGGAAGCAGACCAGGGTGATGCCGCCCAGGCAGTAAAAGATATTGACGTGCGGTGGCACGTATTTGGCCGAGATGTCATCGGCGATGGCCTGAATCTCAAGACGCTCCTCAAACCAGTCGTAGACAGGATTGGTGCCCCCGGGGCTCCCTGCAGGAGTGTTGGCCATGCAGCTGGGTGGAATGGTTGCGAGAGTCTACGCACTGCGTCGTTCGCGTCGTGAGCCTTCGCCCTTCTGAAACACCCTGCGCCCAGCGGGACCCGCGCCGCCCTGCCGCGCTGCTGCAGGGTGCCCTGGCGCTGGCCATGGCCCTGGTGCTGCTGGTGGGCGCGGCGGTACCGGCAGCGCAGGCACTGAGCGACACCCAGCAGCTGGTGGTGGAGGCCTGGCGCCTGGTCAACCAGAGCTACGTCGACCCTGATCGGTTTGAGCAGGTGCACTGGAAACGGCTGCGGCAGAAGGCCCTTGAGCGGCCGATCGTCCAGTCGAGCGACGCCTACGCGGCCATCGAAGCGATGCTCGCCCCCCTGGGGGATCCCTACACCCGGCTGCTGAGGCCGGCCGAGTACGGCGATCTGCAGTCCAACACCCATGGCACGGTGACGGGGGTGGGCCTGCAGCTGGGCCTCCGCAGCCCCGATCAGCAGGTGGTGGTGATTGCGCCCCTCGACGGCTCACCAGCAGCCGAGGCGGGCCTCAGCTCGGGCATGGCGGTGCTGGCGGTCGATGGCATCCCCAGTGCCGAGCTGGGTCTCGAGGGCACCGCCAGCCGGCTGCGCGGCCCCAGCGGCAGCGAGGTGCTGGTGCAGCTGGGCGAGCCCGGCGGCGGCAGCAGCGAGGTGCGGCTGGAGCGCCGGCAGGTCGATCTGCGTCCGGTGCGCAGCAAGCGACTGCGCAGCAGCAACCACACCCTGGGCTATGTGCGCATCACCCAGTTTGCCGAGCCGGTGCCCGAGCAGGTGCGCCAGGCCCTGGAGGAGCTCAGCGACAAGGGCATCGAGGGATTGATTCTCGATCTGCGCAACAACTCGGGCGGGTTGGTCAGTGCCGGGCTGGCCGTGGCCGACCAACTGCTGGCCGGCGAGCCGATCGTCGAGACGGCCGGCCGCGATGGCATCGGCTCGCCGGTGGTGGCAGGGCCGGCCCGTCTCTATGAAGGACCGATGCTGACCCTGGTGAATGGCGGCACCGCCAGCGCCAGCGAGATTCTGGCCGGAGCCCTGCAGGACGACGGCCGCAGTGCCCTGCTGGGCAGCCAGACCTTTGGCAAGGGCCTGATCCAGAGCCTGATCCCCCTGGGCGACGGCAGCGGCCTGGCAGTCACCGTGGCCCGCTACCTGACGCCGAGCGGTCGCGATATTCAGAATCAGGGCATCAGGCCCGATGGGTTGCTCACCGGCGAGGAACCCCTGAACCCCGGCGGCGACGACGACAGCTGGCTCGAGCAGGCCGAACGGCGGCTGGTGCAGCAGCTGGAGCACAGCTGATGGCCAGCCGCACCTATCACGATCCACTGCATGGGGCGATCCGGCTCGAGCGTTCCGAGCCGGCCGAGGCCCTGGCGGTGGCGTTGATCGACACCATTCCGTTTCAGCGCTTGCGCCGCATCCGCCAGCTGGGGCCTGCCTTTCTGACATTTCACGGGGCCGAGTCGAGCCGCTTCACCCACTCGCTGGGGGTGCTGCATCTGGCGCGGCTGGCCCTGGGCCAGCTGGAACGGCAGCAGCGCGACCTGGCCGAACAGCGGTCACTGCTCTATGCCGCCGCCCTGCTGCACGACGTGGGCCACGGCCCCCTGAGCCACAGCGGCGAGGAGATGTATGGCCTGCACCACGAAGCCTGGTCGGCCCGGTTGATCCGCCAACACCCTGAACTGCACGACCGGCTGGAATGCCACCAGCCGGGGCTGGCCGAGGCGGTGGCCCGCCTGCTGGAGTCGGGCCAGTGTGCGCAGGCGGCGATCGGCGCCCTGGTGAGCAGCCAGCTCGACTGCGACCGGCTCGACTATTTATTGCGCGACAGCTACAGCACCGGCGCCAGCTACGGCCAGCTCGACCTGCAACGGATCCTGGCAGCCCTGACCGTGGCGCCCGACGGCAGCCTGGCGGTGCATCCCAAGGGGCTGATGGCGGTCGAGCACTACCTGGTGGTGCGCAACCTGATGTACCGCAGCGTCTACAACCACCGGCTCAACGTGGTCTGCAACTGGTTGCTCAACCAGACCATCGCCAGCGCCCGGCGGCTGGGGCCCGGGGCCGTCTGGGCCGACGCCGTGATGACCCGCTGGCTCTGGTACAGCGACAGCCTCGATCTGGAGACATTTCTGGCCAATGACGACCTGCGCACGGGGTATCACCTGCAACGCTGGGCCGAGGAGGCTCCCGATGAGCTGGCCGAACCCTGCCAGCGGCTGCTGGGGCGGCGATTGCTGAAGGCCACCGACGTCAGCGGTCTGCAACGGGAGCAACGCCTGGAACTGCTGGCCCTGGCCGGCCGGCTGAGCGAGGCTGCAGGCCTGGTGAGCGAGCGCTGCTGCGCACTGCAGCAGCGCCAGAGCCGCGGATACCACGCCTACAAGGGTGGACTGCGGCTCTGGGACGGCCAGAAGCTGCAGGCCCTCGAACAGCGATCGCCGCTGGTCCAGAGCCTCTGCACACCGAGCGAGCTGGCCTGGCTGATCCATCCGGCCGAGGTGAGTGTGACGCTACGGCTGGCCCTGCGCGAACGGCTGGAAACCCTGGGCGGGGCTGGGTAGCCTGGCGCCATGGCGACTGCCGAACTGGACCTGCGTGACGGGCCGCACCAGCCACGCCCCCTGGTTCAGGTGAGGGCCCTGCTGAGCAACGCCCGGCTGCAGCAGACCCTGCCCGAGGCCGCCAGCCTGACGCTGCGCTGCGGCAGCTGGACCATCGGCGTGCAGGAGCTCAGCGCGATCCGGGATCTACTGGCTCAACATGGCTTGCCCCTGCAACGGCTGCTGAGCCACCAACCGTCCACCTGCGTGGCGGCGGCGAGCCTGGCGATCGCCTGGGAGCGCCCTGGCGACGACCCAGACCAGGGCTCTGCGGCAGCAGGTGAGTGCGAACCGCGGCCGCTGCGCATCCATCAGGGCACGCTGCGCTCGGGCGATCATCTCGAGACCGACGGCTCACTGCTGGTGCTGGGCGATGTGAACCCGGGCGCCCGGGTCGAGGCGGGCGGCCATGTGCTGGTTTGGGGCACCCTGCGGGGCGTGGCCCACGCCGGGTGCCATGGCGACCGCGCGGCCCGCATCACCGCGCTGCAGCTGCGGCCGGTGCAGCTGCGCATCGCCGAAGCGGTGGCCCGCGGCCCCGAGGATCTGCCGGTGGCCGGCGTTGCCGAGCAGGCCCAGCTGGTGGACGGCGTGATCGCCATCAACCCAGCCACCGCGCAGTGGCCCCTGGCCTGAGCACGACAGCTCAGCGGTTGATGAGGCCAAGGGCGCCCAGCACTCCGGCGATCGCCATGAACCACAACGGCGAGATCCGGGTGCGCAGCATGAGCACGCACACCACCAGTGAGACGATCACCCCGGGCACGCTGAGCTGATCGGCACGGGTGACGTCGGCCGTGCGCACGATCTTGAGACCGACGGCAAACAGAATGCCGAGGGTGATCGGCCCCATGCCCCGCTCGAAAGCCACCCGCCAGGGCGAATGTTCGAGATGGCGCCAGCTCAGGCAAGCCATCACCATCAGCAGGGTCGACGGCAGCAAGATCGCCACTTCAGCGCCGTAGCCGCTGAGCAGGGCCCAGATCGGGCCCTCCGGCCAACCGGCGCCAAGACCCAGCAAGCCGACGATCATCGAGCTGGGGCCGGGGGCCGCCTCGGCCAGGGCATAGAGGTCGGCGAACTGGCTGTTGGTCAGCCAGCAGAACTTGTCGACGCTGAGGTGGTGGTACTCGGCCAGCAGCGTGTTGCCACCCCCGAGCGAAAACAGCGAGAGCGACAGAAACTCCCAGACCACCCGGGCCAGATTGCCCAGATCGCTCAGGTGCACCGGCCTGCAGGCGGCCGTGAGCAGCACCCACGGGGTCATGGCTCCACCCGGTGGCGTGGCCAGTACCAGGCCATGGCGATCGGACCGCTGACCAGCACCACCGGCACCAATCGCAGATGGCCAAAGGCGAGGGCCACGAACACCAGGGCCGCCAGACCCAGCGCCACCGGGTCCTTGCGGTATTCGCCCAGGATCTTGAAGCCCATCGAGAGGGCCATGCCCGCAGCGGCCGCCACCACCCCGGCCAGCAGGCGGTCGACCGCCGGCAGCTCGTGCACGCTGAAGTACAGCGTGCCCAGGGCCATCAGCAGGGTGAAGGGCACCAGCAACATGCCGGCCAGGGCCGCCAGGGCTCCGGGCAGGCCCCTGAAGTTGGCACCGATGTAGACGGCCATGTTGATCTGATTGGGGCCCGGAAACAGCCGCGCCACAGTGAGGCCGGTGAGAAATTCCTCATCGTTCATCCAGCGCTTCTGTTCAACGACGATGCGCTGGCTCCAGGCCGAGAGGCCACCGCCAAAAGCCGACAGGGCCACCTGCAGCATGCCCACGAACAGCTCGCGGCAGGTCGGGGGCAACACGACACCCTGCGGTACGGCCCGGGCGTCAGTCATGCACGAAGTGGGGGTCGGGTGGCAGCTCGCCCTCGTCGTGGAAGCTGGGATCGAGAGGATCGGGGGCGCTGTACTTCTTGGCCTCCTTCCAATCGGCCGTGAAGGTGGCCACCAGACGGCTCACCACATCGGGAGCGTCGGATTCGATGCCCAGCTCGCGGCGCACGTCAAAGGCACTGCGGTCGATGTTCATCGAACCGGTCTGGGCATAGGCGCCGTCGACCAGGATCAGTTTGCAGTGCAACTTGAGATGCTTCTGGCGCTTCACCTTGACGCCGAAGCGCTCCATGATCCGCAGCGAGGAGAAGGTGTCATAGATGTCCCAATCCGAGATGCCGTGCTTGCCCCCGCACAGCAGGCGCACCTTCACCCCACGTTCGCGGGCCGCAATGATGCGCTCCAGCATCACCGCATCGACGAATTTCGGATGCTGGATCCAGAGGCTGCTCTGGGCCAGATCCATGATCCGGGCCATCTGCCCGCGGCTGTGGGCACTGCTCCAGACCAGACCCACGTGCAGATCGGGGGCAAAGAACTGGCGGCTCCAATCGGCTTCAAAACCAGCGATGACCTGATCGATCACCGGCTGCGAGCGACTCAGGATGCCGTAGTCGCGGGTCTGGGTGAAGTACTTGTCGGCGAGGTTGAAACTGGCGATCAGGGCCGCGCTCTGGTCGATCACCATCGACTTTTCGTGGGTGACCGGGAAAGCCTCCGACGTCCAGGCCACCTCGATGCCCCAGCCCTGCAGCAGGGCAAAGGCGTCGTCGTTCCAGCGGTCACCACCCGACGTGTGGGGATTGAGCATCACCCGCACCCGCACACCGCGCTGGTGGGCCCGCAGCAGGGCCTGCTCGATGTCCTGGCTCTGCAGCTTGAACTGCTTGAGGCGCAGCTCGCTCTGGGCCTCATCGATCAAAGCGACGACGGCAGCCGAGCCGTCATCGGGCATCACCAGCAGCTCCTGATGCAGATGCCGATGGCTGAGCGCGGCGGGCGAGTCCTCAAGCGCGGGTGTGGTTGCCACCTTGTCTGATCCGGGTGCAAACAGTTTTAACCCCAGCAGGGAATTTCGCCTTAACCTCAAGCCGCCTGAACACCGACCGTGGCAGCCGAGACCCGCTACATCCTGATCTGCTCTGGCAAGGGAGGCGTCGGCAAGACCACCCTGACCGCCAATCTGGGCATCGCCCTGGCCAAGCAGGGAGTGCGCACCGCCGTGCTCGATGCCGACTTCGGCCTGCGCAACCTCGACCTGCTGCTGGGCCTGGAAAACCGCATCGTCTATACCGCCCAGGAGGTGCTCGCCGAGACCTGCCGGCTGGAGCAGGCCCTGGTCAAGCACAAACAGCAACCGAATCTGGCGCTGCTGCCCGCCGGCAACCCCCGCATGCTCGAGTGGCTCACGCCCGACGACATGAAGAAGATCGCGGCGATGCTCGGCGATCGGTTTGACGTGGTCCTGATCGACTGCCCCGCCGGGATCGAAGACGGCTTCAAGAACGCCGTTGCCGCGGCCCGTGAAGCCATCGTGATCACCACTCCCGAAGTGTCGGCCGTGCGCGACGCCGACCGGGTGATCGGCCTGCTCAACACCGAGGGCATCACGCCGATTCAGCTGGTGCTGAACCGGGTGCGACCCAAGATGATGGCCAACCAGGAGATGCTGGCGGTCAGCGATGTCACCGACATCCTGGCCCTGCCCCTGTTGGGCCTGGTGGTTGAAGACGAGCAGGTGATCGTCTCCACCAACCGCGGCGAACCGCTCACCCTCAACGGCGCCAACTCGCCGGCAGCCCAGGCCTACACCAACGTGGCCCGTCGGCTGCGGGGTGACGATGTGCCGATCGTCGACCCGAGCCAGGAGCGCCAGGGCCTGAGGGCCAAGATCAGCCGCCTGATGAACACCAAGATCTTCTGATGTCTCTGACCCTGCGCGACGCCATCAACCGGCTGCTGGGCCGCCAGCCCGCCAGCGCCAGCACCGCCAAGCAGCGGTTGCAGCTGGTGCTCGCCCACGACCGCAGCGACCTGAACCCCGAGCTGCTGCAACAGATGCGCCGCGAGATTCTCGAAGTGGTGAGCCGCTATGTGGAGCTCGACCTCGACGAGGGCGATGTGAGCCTGGCCACCGAGGACCGGGTCACCGCCCTGGTGGCCAACCTGCCGATCAAGCGGGCCCGCGACGTGGTGCTGCCCGCCCCGGCTGCCGGAGTCTGAGGCGCCGGCGGGCTGCGCTGAGCCCTGGGCTGAACCGTGGGAACCCTGAGGGGTTCTCCGCTTCATGGTGACGATGGCCTGCCTGAGCCGCTTGATGATAATCAGCCCCGCCGAGCAGCGGGTCCTGGTGCTGCTGCTTGAGGGCGGCAGCAACCGCTGCATCGCCGCACGGTTGGGGCTGAGCCCGCGCACGGTCGAAAGCCACATCAGCGCCATGCTCGAAAAGAGCGGCTGCCGTAGCCGCAGCCAGCTTGTGCTTTGGGGGCTGGGGAGCAAGCCTGGACAGATCTGGTGATCATTGCAGGCCATCATTGAGAACCCGCCGACTGGGGTTTGGCTTGTTTGCCTGCCTGTTGAAGGCTGATCTGCTGAATCAGCTTGACCATGCGGCCGCTGGGCACCACCCGAAGCTGACCGACCCGACTTTCAGGCTCGTTGCGCAGGAAGCTGATGAAGCTGCTCAGCGGAATCGCCACCACCCGCGCCTTGGCGCCTGCGACCTGTGGCGACTCCTTGATCGCACGCTTCACGATGCCCTCGACAAACTCAGCTTCG
>Ga0214917_10008233_pt1 | contig 10291 bp, 4 predicted proteins | sample LL_1208_BB_MetaG_FD_177983 | JGI IMG/M metagenome (GOLD analysis project Ga0214917, IMG submission 177983) | Freshwater microbial communities from Lake Lanier, Atlanta, Georgia, United States - LL_1208_BB | ecosystem: Environmental > Aquatic > Freshwater > Lake | place: USA: Georgia | collected...
CTACGGCGTCACCCAGGTGGTGATCGAGGCCGATGCCGGCAGCGCCCTGTTCGACATCGCCGATGGCGCCGGAAGGGAATGGTGCCTGTCGGTGCGGGGCGAGGTGCGCCCCAGGCTGGTGGGCAAGGAGAATCCGGACCTGGCCACCGGCGCGGTGGAGGTGGTGGCCAGGCATCTGGAAGTGCTGAACAAGTGCCCCACGCCGCCGTTCGAGGTGACCGAGTTTCCCGGCGAGGAACTGGCTGGCGAGGATATCCGCCTGCAGTACCGGTTCCTCGACCTGCGAAGGCCGAGCCTGCAGAAATCGCTGCTGCTGCGAAACCGCCTGAACCAGACCATCCGTTCGTTTCTCGACGCTCGGCAGTTTGTCGAGGTGGAGACGCCGCTGTTGGGCCGGAGCACGCCGGAAGGCGCCCGCGACTACCTGGTGCCCAGCCGGGTGCATCCCGGATCGTGGTACGCCCTGCCGCAGTCGCCGCAGCTCTACAAGCAGCTGCTCATGGTTTCCGGCATGGACCGCTACTTCCAGATCGCCCGCTGCCTCCGCGACGAGGACCTGCGCGCCGACAGGCAGCCCGAGTTCACCCAGCTCGACCTGGAAATGTCGTTCGTGGACCAGGAGGACATCCTGAAGCTCATCGAGGACCTTTCGGTGGAGGTGTTCCGGGCGTGCCTGGGGATCGAGATCCCCGTGCCGTTCCCGCGGTTGTCCTACGACGAGGCGATGCTGCGCTTCGGTTCGGACAAGCCGGACCTCCGCTACGGCCTTGAGATCGTGGAAGTCTCCGACTGGGCCGGCGCCTCGGGCTTCAAGGTTTTCCAGGAGGCGGTGGCCGCCGGCCATGCCGTGCGCGCGATCAACGCCGTGGGCGCCGCCGGGCGGTTTTCCAACACCGAGCTGAAGCCGGGGGGCAAGCTCAGCGAGGTGGTCACCCGCGCGGGAGGCAAGGGCCTGGCGTGGCTGAAGGTGGAGGAGGGGAAGTACACCGGCGGCATCGAGAAGTTCTTCGCCCCCGGATCGCTCGACGAACTGGGACGCCGGCTGGGCGCCAAGCCGGGAGACCTGCTGCTGCTGGTGGCCGACGCGCCGGACAAGGCCGCCGAACTTCTGGGCGGGTTGCGCACCCACCTGGCGGCGCACCTGGGGTTGGTGCCCTCGGACACCCGCGTGTTCAAGCCGCTGTGGGTTGTGGACTTCCCGTCATTCATGCGCGACGAGGAGGAGGGGCGCTGGGTGGCCAACCACCATCCGTTCACCGCTCCCCGGGTGGAGGACATTCCAAGGCTCGAATCGGAAACGGCCTCGGTCAAGGCCCGGGCTTACGATTTGGTAATCAACGGATACGAGTGCGGCGGCGGCAGCATCCGCATCCACGATCCTGTCGTTCAGGAAAGGTTGTTCGCCGTCCTCGGCCTGCCGGCGGAGCAGGCGCGGGAGAAATTTGGATTTTTGCTCGACGCCCTTAAAATGGGAGCGCCTCCCCATGGCGGCATCGCGCTGGGACTGGACCGCTGGGCGATGATCCTCTCGGGTACTACCAATATCCGCGATGTCATCGCCTTCCCCAAGAACCAGCGCGCCCGCGACCTGATGACGGGGGCCCCCGCGCCGGTTGACGCGAGGCAACTCAAGGAACTGGGGCTCTGACATGACCGTGACCATCGCCTCGCAGGGTGGAACGACCGAGAAGTCCGCCGAGTCGCCCCTGAGGGTGCTCCTGGTGGAGGACGACTCCCACATCGGCAGGCTGGTGGAAAGCGGCTTCATCGCCGCCGGGCACCAGTGCGACTGGGCCAAGACGGGCACCCGGGGCCTCGAGGCGGCCCTCACCCAGCGGTACGATGTGGTCATCCTCGACATGATGCTGCCGGAAATCGGCGGCTTGGAGGTGCTGACCCGCCTGCGCGCCGAGGGGGTCCGTACCCCTCTGCTTGCCCTGACGGCGATGGGGTCGGTGGACGACCGGGTGGCTGGCCTGCGCGCCGGCGCCGATGACTACATCGTGAAGCCGTTCGCCTTCAGCGAGTTGTTCGCCCGCGTCGATGCAGTCTGCCGCCGCAGCAGCCACCGCCCCTCCCCCGTGCTGACCGCCGGTTCCATCCGCCTGGACCTGACCAACCGCCGCGTGACGGCGAACGACAAGCACATCGACCTCACTCCCACCGAGTTCACCATCCTGGAGCTGCTCATGCGCAACGCCGGGCAGGTGACCACGCGCAAGGCGCTGTGCGAACATGTGTGGGAAGGCGACTGGGACGGCGTGACGAATGTCATCGAGGTCCACATCAACAGGCTGCGCAACAAGCTGGCGCACACCGGCAACGACGGGATGATCCAGACCGTGCGCGGCCGTGGTTACTCCCTGCGCGCGGGAGCCTGATCCTTGCCGCTGGCGCCCCTGCGTTTCTTCCGCTCGCTCAGGTTTCAGCTCTCCTTCTGGAACACGCTGGGCGCCGTGAGCATTCTCCTGGTGGTGAGCCTCGGCTTTTACCTGGGCGTGGGCTTCCTCCTGACCCGGGAACTGGATCAGGTTCTGGACGAGGATTGCCGGGAACTGATCCTGATGGTGGATCAGGGGGCCAGCCCCGAGGCCGTGATGGCGGCCCTGGTCCGCAAGGTGGAAAGCCACTCCGAGCAGTCCTGGTACGGGCGCGTGCGGTTGGGTGATTCCGTCATGGAGGCGGGCCCCATTCCCGAATCGGTCAAGGAGCGGGGTTGGACAGGGCCTGACGGGCGGGCTCACCTGGGTTCAACATGCGTGGTGCAGCGCGCCGCTGCGGGAATGATAGCGCAGGCAGGCTCGTCCACCGATTTCCTCGCCGAGGATCTCGGCCGCGTGCGCGTGGTTCTGGCGGTGGTCGGCCTGGCCACCTTGGTCCTCTCCCCGGGATTGGGCTACTGGCTGGCGGGCAGGGCGACCGACCCCCTGGGTTCCATGCTGGCCATGGCGCGGACCCTGGGCCCGCAAAGCCTCGAGGGGAGGCTGCCCCACCGGGGGGTGGATGACGAGCTGGACAGGCTGGCGCAAACCATCAACGGCCTTCTGGACAGGATTCAGCAATACACCCTCCGCCAACGAGATTTTGTCGCCAATGCCGCGCATGAGTTGCGGTCTCCCCTGGCCGCGATCAAGGCCTCGGTGGAGCTCGACCTGGACAAGCCGCCCGCGGCCGATGGCGGCAGGGAGACGCTGCTGGACATCCTCGAGGAGGTGGAATCGCTGATCACCCTGGTCAACCGGTTGCTGCTTCTGGCCGAGAGCGACGCCGGCGGGCTTGTCGCCCGGGGCCACTCGACCGACCTGGGGGACCTGGCCCGGCGGGTGGCGGACATGTTCCGCGGCGTGGCGGAACAGAGGGGGATCGAACTCAGGGCCGAGGTTTTGGCCGAGGGCAGGGTCAAGGGCGAGCGGGGGATGCTCAAGCAGGTGCTTTGCAACCTGGTGGACAACGCCCTGAAGAACACCCTCGGCGGAGGAACCGTCACGGTTCGGGTGCAATCCGACAGCAGGACCCAGCCATGCTGGTTCTCGCTTGAAGTGGGCGACACGGGTCCCGGTTTCCCGGCGGAAATCCTGCCCCGGTTGTTTGAGCGGTTCAGCCTTTCGGGCACCACCGTGCGTTCATCGCGGGGCACGGGCCTGGGGTTGTCGATCTGCAAGGCGATTGTGGAAGGCTCGGGTGGGTCGATCCGCGCCGAGAATGTGCAACCGAAGGGTGCCCGGGTGGTCGTGAAGATTCCGGCGGCCGTGTAGCTTTAATTATTGCTCATAGCTTTCAGTTAATTCATATACACAACCAAGATTGCCTGTTTTTAACCTCGGCAAGTTGCCTCGAAACGCCATCATGGCGCAGGATTCACCAAGTGCAATCAAGTGCCTTGGTGCCCACGATGCAAAGCCATCCACAAGCCTCCTCCCACGGTTCTCCCACAGGCAGGGATCCTCACCACCGGGGGTGGAAGGCGCTGCTGCCGGAATTGGCTTCTTTTCTGCCCAATCAGGCCCCGGTGACCACATTCGTTTCCCAGAATTCCCTTCGGTTTTTGGAAGACACTCCCTTTCACGAGGCGATGGCGCGAGCCCGCCGGATTCTTGGAATCAATGGATATCTTCAGTTTTCTGATTACATTGGCCTTTATCGGGATGGGTCGATTGGTGACTTCGACATTCAGGAAGGAATCGATCGATCCGGTCTCTCCTTCGACGCCATTCCGCATGGTTGGAGCGCCTTTGAGTGGGTTCGCCTGTTCCTGCTCGCCCAGGTGCCATGCCACGCGCGCGCCAGCAGGGAATGGCTGGTTCGCGAGCGTCCTCCGCGAACCCTGCGGGACGCCGATCCGGTTCATGTGTGGAACCGGGTGAAGTCGCTGCCTTGGAACGCGGGCGGGCACGCGCTGACCCCGCCCGAGGACCTGCCGCTGATCGAGTTGCTGGCCCGCAACGAGGCCGAGTTGCCTTGGCAGCGTGTCCGGCAGGAGCTGGGGCCGCTGTGCGCCATGTACCTCGACCGAGGCTCGGCGGACTGGTCCATGCCGCTGCGCAAGGCTGGATTTTTGAAATTCGCCATGCAGATTCTCGCCGACCAGCCGACAACCCAGGCCTGGCTTGCCGACGCGGGGCGCGAAGCCCAGTCGATATTGGACCGTGAGGTGTCCGCCGATGACCTCGTATCGGAACTGCTCGAGTGGCAGCAACCGGACGAATCCAAGCATCCGGCCATCCTGAGGCGCAGCATGATGGCCCACCCCGGGTGGGCCGGAATGATGTGGCGGCTGGAACGGTTCCCATCCGAGAGGGCCGAACCCGACCAACCGGTCAGCCTGGTGGACTACCTGGCAGTTCAGCTTCTCTTGGAAAAACACCTGTGCCTTGAAGCCTTTGGCCGCCAAGGGACCCGAAGGGGTTCGGGCGCCGGCCTGCGCGCCGACCTCACCCTGTCGCTCGACCCCGCAAGCCCGGTTGGCCGCCATGCCCCCGACGAGGCGTGGGACTTGTTCCATGCCATCGCCTCCCAACCGGAACGGGGGCTAACACTTCTGGATGACCAGGATCCTCACGCCCTGTGCTTGGCGGTGGAGATGTTCACCCGCGACCACCGCCGCGCGATCTGGCACGAGGCGTTCGAGGCCGGTTACCGCAACAGGGTCATCGCGGCGCTGCAGGCCCGGCGGGCCAATCCCGATCCCGGCCCCGCGCCTCGGCCAGAATTCCAGGTCATGACCTGCCTGGACGACCGCGAGGAATCGTTCCGCCGGGCGGTCGAGGAACTGTTCCCCGACGCCGAGACCTTCGGAGGCCCGGGATTCTTCGGGCTTCCCATCAGGTTCACGCCGCTCGGCCAGGTCATCACCCAGGACCTCTGCCCCTTGCATGTGAAGGCCGCCCACCATGTGCGCGAGGTTCCCGCGGAGGGTAGGTCGCAGGTGAGGCTGCAGCAGCAGCAAAGCCTCAGCCGCATGATGCACAGGCTGGACTCGGCCAGCCGGACAAGCGTTAGCGGATCGCTTTTAGTGGGATTGATCGGCCTGTTGGCCTATCCGGCCGTGGTGATCGGGTTCCTCATGCCGCACCTGGGGGCGCGCCTCAGGGGGGCGCTGGCCAGGGCGGCCAGGTCGTTCGTCAAGACCGACTTTGAAATGGCCCTGGAGCCTGGCGAGGGCGCATTCACGCCGGCGGAGCAGGCGGACCGGGTCCACTCGCTCATGGTCAACATCAACATGACCGGTCCCTTTTCCCGGGTTGTCGCGTTCCTGGGGCACGGGTCGACCAGCGTCAACAACCCGCACAAGTCCGCCTACGATTGCGGCGCCTGCGGGGGCAACGACGGCGTGAACAACGCCCGGCTGATGGCCCGCCTGCTCAACCGCAGCGACATCCGCAACGAAATCCAGAAAAGGGGCATCCGCATACCATCGGACACCTGGTTCGTCGGGGGCCTGCACGACACCTGCGACGACGCGGTGGTGTTCGAGGACACGGACACCATTCCCCGCTGGGCCCAATCGCTTGTCAACGAGACGCGGGCCAAGTTGAACAAGGCCGCGGCGCACAACGCCCTGGAAAGGTGCCGGCGGCTTCATTCGGCCCGGGGAATCGCCGATCCCGCCCCGGCCCTGCGCCATGTCCAGTCGCGTTCCGCCGACCTCGGCCAACCGAGGCCCGAACTTGGCCACCAGAACAACGCGATGGCCTTCTACGGCCCTCGGGCGATGACACGGGGCCTTTTCCTCGACAGGCGGTCTTTCCTGATTTCCTACAATCCCGAATCCGACAAGGGCGGCGTTTTCATCGAGAGGCTCCTGCCCGGGATTTTGCCCGTCATCGGCGGCATCAACCTCCAGTACTACTTCTCCCGCGTTGACAACGACACCCTCGGCTGCGGCACCAAGCTGCCTCACAACCCGGTGGCACTGCTCGGCGTGCAGGAAGGTGCGACGGGTGACCTGCGCACCGGCCTTCCACGCCAGGCGGTCGAGATCCACCAGCCGATCAGGCTTCAGGTGATGGTGGCGTCCACGCCCGAGACCCTGATGGGGGTCATCGAAAGGCAACCCGAGGTCGCCCGGGTCGTGCGCAACGGATGGGTGAGGCTGATTTGCGTCGACCCGGCGACGGCGAAGGCCGCCATTTACATCGAGGGCAAGGGGTTTGTTCCCGCCGGTCCCGGTGATGGGCCGCCCATCGGGACAAAAACCGCGGCAAGGTCGGCCGAATGGTATCTCGGCCACATGGATAGCCTGACACCCGCGTTGCTGGTCCCTTCCGCGAACGGGGAGGTTTCCCGTGCCTCTTGAAATCACGCCCGACATCGCCTCGCTGCTGGTGACGCTCATCATCGGCATTCCCGTCGCCACCAGCTTTTTCCTCGCGGTGTCGATGGCGTTCCTCAAGCCGACGGAGGATTGGGAGCGGCCGGTTTCCCGCCTCGCGATGCTGGCGATGGGGTTCTCGCTCCTGCTTGTGGCGGTGATGGCCGCCACATGGCTTGCCGCCGGCAGGAAGACGATGGAGCTGACCCTCCCCTGGAAGGTGTTCAGCGAGTGGAACATCTTCCTTTACGACGGGATCAGCGCGCTTCTGAGCCTGGTGGCGGCCCTGATGGGCCTGGCGACCATCAGGTTCTCGGCGACCTACCTGCACCGCGAGCCCGGATTCACGCGGTTCACGGCCACGGCCCTCTTGTTTTTGGGATCTGTTTTGGGAGCCATTTTCGCCGACAACCCGGTGCAGATGGCCGCGTGGTGGGAGTTCATCGGCGCCAGCTCGCTGCTGCTGATCGGGTTTTACCACGAAAGGCCGGGGCCTTGCTCCGGCGCGGTGGCGGTGCTGAGGCAGTACCGGATCGCCGATGCCGGCATGCTGGTCGGTTGCGGCCTGATCCTGGCCAACGAGGTGCACGGGGAATACGGCTCCGCAGCGCTGCTTCCCGCCGGGGTGCGTGATGTCGCCGCGATCGGTTTCGCCGTCGCCGTGCTGGTGAAGAGCGCCCAGCTTCCATTCAGCGGCTGGCTGCCCCGCGCCATGGAGGGGCCCACGCCGTCGAGCGCCCTGTTTTACGGTGGCTTGTCGCTGCATGTCGGCCTGCTTTTGGCCGTCAGGCTCCACAGCCTTTGGCTCACCTCCCCGTTGGCCCAGTGGCTATTTGTCGTTTGCGGATCGCTCACCGCGCTCGACGCCGGCATCCGCAGTCGCGTGCAGGCCGACGCCAAGACCGCCTTGGCCTGGAGCGCCATGTCCACGGTCGGGGTGATGGTCACCCTGGTGGGCCTGGGACCGATCCTGGGCTTGGAATTGTGGGCTTGGGTGGTTCCCCTTGTTGCCGGCCACGCCGTGATTCGCTGGTACCAGTTGATCCGCTCTCCCTCCCAGCCGATGGACCTTGTCTGGTACCGGAAATCGATGGGCTTGCCGCTTGGAAGAATCGCCCCAACTCCGTTGACCGTGCACGCCTGGATATTGGTCCGCAAGCAGTTCCAGACCCCATCGGAACTGGTGGGGCGGTTGCTGCAGGCAGGGCGCGTGGCGTGCAGTGCCGTGTTTCCCTCCCATGTGCGGAGCCTTTCCAGCCTTTTGCCGCTGGTCGTGGCACTGGCCTACGCCTGGACCTTGTCTGATAGCCAGACCGGGATGATCCTCACCATCGGCGCGGGACTCATGGTTTTCGTGATGGCACTGGCGCCATTCCATGTGCCGGAAAACCGGCCGATGCTTTCTGGCGTGACGGGGGCCTGCGCCATCGCCATGACGGGTGTCCTGATGGCCGCCGACCACGATTTCAACTCAACGGTTCTTTTCGCCGGCGGGGTGATCATCACCGTCTCGGCCGTGATCAGCGTCCTGGGTTTGGATGACCTGGCCGAGGTTTTGGCGGCCACCCTCAAGGGCACGACCGGCATGGCGCTGCTGGCGCAGTCGTACGGGCACGGGATCGCCATGGGCGCGACGGTGTTCCTGGCCTTCACCGGCTTTTTGGCGACATGGCTGTTGTCCTCGGTGGTTTCCCGGCTTGGCCCGGTGGATTGGAGCAGGCTGGGCGGGATCGCCCGGCAGGCCCCGCGAATCCATGCCGGTTTCCTGCTCCTCATGGGCGCGCTCATCGGCATGCCGCCTTGGATCTCCTTCCTGCTGATCGACGGCGCGATGGAGTCGGCATCGTCTTTCTCCCCTTGGATGTGCCTTGTCCTGGCCGGTTTCTGGGCCGTGGTCGCCTTCAGGTTGGGCAGGCTCACCATGGAATGCTGCTGGGGTCCGCCACGCGGTCCGGTGGCTGATGGTCCCATTCCTGATCTTTTGGATCGTGAATGGATTCCCGTGCTGGCGGTCACCCTGCTGCTGGGGGCCACCGGCCTCGCCCAAAGCCTGGGCGTCGGCCACCACACCGCCGAGCACGAGGCCATCCACCACGCGGCTTCCGCCGCCCCGCGCGCCGAACCGCTTTCGCCAATCCCTGGAATGGAGTCCGCTGAATGAGTGCCACCGCGACAACGCCTGAAGCCGGCGCCAACAAGATGGAAACCATGCTCAAGGACGCCCTGGCGGGCTTCCTGGTGTTCCTCATCGCCATGCCGCTGTGCCTGGCGATCGCCAACGCCAGCGGCTACCCGCCCATCTGCGGTATCTGGACAGCCGTGGTGGGTGGCATTGTCTGCTCGTTCATCACCGATTCCCAGTTGACGATCAAGGGGCCCGCGGCCGGCCTCATTGTCATCGTGGCGGGATCGGTGGCCGGGTTCGCCGAGCATTACGGCCTCGACCTGAAGGACAAGGAGCAGGCCATCGAGGCCTTCAGGCTGTCGCTGGGCGTCGGGGTTGTATCTGGTGTGATTCAGGTCTTCTTCGGTCTGTTCCGCTTCGGCAAGATCATCGACTTCTTCCCGATGGCCGCGGTCCATGGCATGCTGGCATCGATCGGCCTGATCATCATCTCGAAGCAGGCTTACCCGATGCTCGGCATCAAGCCCGCCCCGAATGTGGAACCGCTTCACCTTTTGGCGCAACTGCCCGGGAAGATCGCCGAGACGCAGCAACCCGTGGCCATTGTCGGCCTCACTTCATTGGCGATCCTCTTCGCCTTCTTTTTTCTCCCGATCAAGGCGCTCAAGAAAATCCCCTCGCAGCTCGTGGTTCTTCTGGTCGCCGTGCCCATGACCTTGTTCGTTCCCATCGTCGCGGGGCCTTATCAGGGCGGCACGATCGAAAAGGCGTTCATCAATGTCCCCAATGTGCTGGCCAACCCGTCGTCGGCCTTTTACCTGCCGAACTTCGAGGGGCTGGCGACCGCCGTGGGAGCCCAGTACCTGGTGCTCTTCTGCCTTATCGGCAGCCTTGAATCGATGCTGAGCGCCAAGGCCGTCGACCTCTTGGATCCGCTCAAGCGGAAGTCCAACATGGACCGGGACCTGATGGCCGTCGGCGCGGCGAACACGGTTGTCGCCATGTTCGGCGGGTTGCCGATGATCTCCGAGATCGTCCGTTCCTCGGCCAACATCAACAATGGGGCCCAGACCCGCGCCGCAAACCGTTTCCATGGGATCTTCCTGCTGGCCTTCGTGCTCCTGCTGCCCTGGCTGATCAACATGATCCCCATGGCGGCGCTGGCCGCGATGCTGGTGTTCACGGGCTACCGCCTGGCCTCGCCCAACGAGTTCATCAAGACATGGCAGATCGGTCCGCAGCAACTCGCGGTTTTCGTGGGCACCATCATTGTCACCCTGGCCACCGACCTGCTGATCGGCATCCTCTCGGGAGTGGGGATCCAGTTTGTCCTGAACCTTTGGAACGGCACCCCG